>Ga0209012_1000060_pt1 | contig 166002 bp, 146 predicted proteins | sample RS3BMetagenome_FD_184735 | JGI IMG/M metagenome (GOLD analysis project Ga0209012, IMG submission 184735) | Ferric oxide microbial mat and aquatic microbial communities from Rainbow Spring, Yellowstone National Park, USA - RS3B (SPAdes) (version 3) ... | reverse complement strand
GTAGATGGGATGAATTCCACCCCCTTCACCCCCTTCGCCAGCCCACTCGCACCCAAGTCCGTTGCCCCAGGCCCCGCAGTGGCCTTCGCCGGCCCATCGCGGCCGCGTTGGTCACCAGTTTCCTAGGCGAGGAGGGTGGCCATGGCGCCAGGGGAGGGCAGGGCGTCGCCGGCCGCGACGGCGACGGCGGCCGACGAGGCGCGCGAGCGCAGCCTGCGCGTGGTCGAGTTTCCCCGCATCCTCGAGCGCGTCCAGGCCCAGACCCGGACGGCCGTGGGGGCGGAGCGGGTGGCGGGGATGCGCCCCGCCTCGGGCATCGTCGACGCCCAGGAGCGCCAGGGCGAGAGTCGCGAGGCGGAGGCGTTTCTCGACCGGGTGCCGCGCCCTGGCCTCGGCCCGACCCAGGATGTCCGCCCGCTCCTCGAGCGGGCGCTGCGCCAGGCCGTGCTGACCGGTCCCGAACTGCGCCAGATGCACGCCGTGGCGGCGGCCGCGCGCACCTTGCGGGCGTCGCTCGACGCCGTCGACGCCGACCGGCCGGTGCCGCGCCTGGTCGGCCTGGGCAGCGTGCTCGTGCCCCTGCCGCATCTCGAGGAGCGGATCGGCCGCAGCGTCGACGAGGGGGGCGCCGTCACGGACGACGCCTCGCCGCTCCTGGGACGGCTGCGGACCAGCGCGCGGCGGCTGTCCGGCCAGGTGCGCGAGCGGCTCGAGGCGATGGTACGGGGGTCGACGACGCGAGGCTACCTGCAAGAGCCCATCGTGACGATCCGCCAGGGTCGCTACGTCGTGCCCGTGCGCCAGGAGTTCCGGCGGATGGTGCCGGGACTGGTGCATGACACGTCGGCGAGCGGCCAGACGCTGTTCATCGAACCGATGGCGGTTCTCGAGCTGGGCAACGAGCTGCGCAGCGTCGAGGCCCAGGCCGACGAAGAGGTGGAGCGCATCCTCGCCGAGCTGACCGAGGCGGTGGCGGCGGATGCGGGCGCGCTACGCAGCGACCTCCTGGCCCTGGGCGAGATCGACGCCGTCCTGGCGCGCGCCCGCTTCGGCAAAGAGGCGGGCTACCGGTATCCGGACATCGGCGAGCGCGCGCGCGTCGTCCTGCGCCGCGCCCGCCATCCGATGCTCGGCCCCGACGCGGTGCCCCTCGACGTGGAGGTGGGCCGCACCTTCCACACCCTGGTCGTGAGCGGGCCCAACACCGGCGGCAAGACCGTGACGCTGAAGACGCTCGGCCTCCTGTGCGCCATGGCGCTGTGCGGGCTGGCCGTGCCGGCCGGGGACGGCACCGAGGTCGGCGCCTTCGACCGCATCCTGGCCGACATCGGCGACGAGCAGTCGATCGAACAGAGCCTGTCGACGTTCTCGTCGCACATGACGGCGATCGTCCGCTACCTGTCGCTGGCCGGGCCCCGCTCGCTCGTCCTCCTCGACGAGCTCGGCGCCGGCACCGATCCGACCGAGGGCGCCGCGCTCGCGACCGCCATCCTCGAGCACCTGCACGCGCGGGGCGCCCGCACCGTGATCACCACCCACCTGTCCGACCTGCGCCGGTTCGCGACGACCCATCCCGGGGCCGAGAACGGCTCGGTCGCCTTCGACGTCGCCACGCTCCGGCCGACCTATCGGTTCGAGCTGGGCGTGCCCGGCGAGTCGAACGCGTTCGCGATCGCGGCCCGTCTCGGCCTTGCGCCGCAGATCCTCGAGACGGCGCGCGAGCGCCTCACGCCGGAGGAGCGGCGGGTCGAGGATCTGCTTGCCCGGGTGGGCGAGATGCGGCGTGCCCTGGCGGCCGAGGAGGCGGCGGCGATCGACGCCCGGCGGCGCGCGGAGGCGATGCTGGCCGAGGCCGAGACGAGCCGGCGGGAGGCCGAAGGGCGCCGCCGCCGCGAGACGGGCGAGGCGACGGAGCGCGCGCGGGAGATCGTCCGCCGGGCGAAGCGGGAGACCGAGCAGGCGATCGCAACCTTGCGTGCCGCGCAGGCCGGAGACCGCGACCCCGAACAGGCGATCGAGGCCGCGCGTCGGGCGTTGCGCGAGGCGGTGAGCCTCGGGCCGTCCGAGGCGTTCGACGAGGTGCCGGCGGGCGCTCCGCTGGAACGCGTCGTGACGGGGCAGACGGTCGTTCTGCGACGACTGGGACAGCCCGCCACCGTGGTCGAGCCGACGGACGCCGACGGCAAGGTGACGGTGCAGGCGGGCGTCGTTCGTCTGCGCGTCGAGCTCGACGATCTCGCCGCCGCGCCGGCGGGCGCCGCGCCCGCCATCCGCGGCGCTGCGCAGCCGGTCGCCCCGCGGCGCCTCGAGGACGCCACCCGGCGGGCCCAGTCGGCCCGATCCGAACTCGACCTGCGCGGCATGCGCGCGGAAGAGGCGTTGGCGGAACTCGACCGGTGGCTGGACGACGCGCTCCTGGCCGGCCTTGCCGAGGGGCGGGTCATCCATGGCAAGGGGACCGGCGCGCTTCGCCAGGCGGTGACCGAGTCGCTCCACAGCCGGCCGTTCGTGCGGGGATTCCGTCTCGGCGAGGCCGGGGAGGGCGGCGACGGCGTGACGATCGTGCGCCTTGTCGACGACGACGGTGCGCGCTAGGCCGGACCGCGTCGGGGAAGACTCTCGCCAGGGGTCGGGCGAAGGGGGCGAGAGCGTGGATAAGGGCTGCTGCGGCGCCGCGGCCAAAGGCCAGTGCGCCTGCCACAACGGGTGCAACTGCCAGTGCCCCAACTGCAACTGCGCCTAGCGGCGCACCGGAGAGGGACGGGCGTAGGCGATCGTCGCCTACGCCCGTCCGCTACCGTCCGCTATCCGGCCTGGTTCTGATTCTGCGATCCGTTGCCGCCCGGACCGTGCGGACCGTTGGCGCCACCGCCGTGGCCCGGTGGCCCGTTTCCCCCAGGGCCGTGGCCGGGCGGCCCGTTGCCACCGGGACCGTTCCCCGGCGGTCCGCCTTCGGCCGCCGTGTTTGCCGGTGTGCCGTTGCCGCCCGCGCTACCCGCCGCAGTCACCGTGATGACGCCGGTCCCCTGACCGCCCACCAGCGAGAACGGGTACGTGCCGGCGGTCTGGGGCGTGAACTCGATCGTCGTCGACTGGCTGGGAAGAAGATTCACCATGACCCCCAGGCCGACGTCGTCGAACACGTAGGCGCTCGGGTCCCGGTTCTCGACCGTGAGCGAGCCGGCGGCTCCCTGCGCCACGGTCACCGTCGCGGGCTGCGCCACGCCGCCCGACACGACGATCGTGGCGCTTGCCTGGTTGGGCTGGCTGGGACCCGTGGGGGTGTTGCCCTGGCCGTTGTTCGTGCCCGGGCCCGTCGTGTTGCCGCCGCCGGGCGGCGTCGCCTGGCCGCTGCCGCAGACCAGCGTCGGCGGCCACAGGCTGCTGTCCGCCGGCAACGGCGCGCCCGACACGAGGTCGGTCGGCTTCTTCAGGAAGAGCTGGTGGGTCGGCTGCGCCGTGCAGCCTGGCGTCCACAGGCGGTGGGCGTCGCCACGCACGACGGTGTCCACGACCCAGGCGTTGGAGATGGTCGTCGGCTGGGTGCCGGCGATGTAATAGCCGGTGGCGATGTCATGGGCGGGCGTGAGCGGGCTCGGCAGGAGGCCGCTCTTCACGTCCACCCGCGCCGTGACGATGCGGGGCGGCCGGACGAAGTTCGCGATCGGCACGCCGGCGAGGCTGTTCACCATCGTGTCGTGCCAGATCGGCAGGGCGTACGTGGCGCCGTACACGCCGGGCTGCGGCGTCGGCGTCGGGTAGCCCTCCCAGGCGCAGCCGACAAGCTGCGGCGTGTAGCCGCAGAACCAGCCCTCGGTGCCGCCCGACGTGGTGCCCGTCTTGCCGGCGGCCGGTCGGCCGATGCCCTGGCCGTAGCCTGTGCCGCCGGGGTAGGTGAGCACGGCCTCCATCATCGTCGTCATCACATAGGCCACCTGCGGCGTGAGCTCGGGGGTGGCGTGCACCGGGTCCTTGAACAGGACCTGGCCCGCGTTCGAGACGACCTCGCGGACCAGGCGAGGCGTCGGGCGCACGCCGTTGTTGGCGAACGTCGCGTAGGCGTCGGCCATCTCGAGCGGGCTCACGCCCACGGTCAGGCCGCCGATGCCGAGCGAGGCATTGGTCTGGTCGGCCGGAGACAGGGGCAGGCCGAACTGGTGCACGGCCGTGTTCCAGGCGGAGCCGATGCCGACCCGGCCGGACAGCTCGAGGCGCACGCTCGCATTGTTGTCCGAGATGGCCAGGGCGTACTCGAGCGGGATCACGCCCTGGTAGATGAAGTTGTCGTTCTGCGGCCACCACTTGCCCGCGTGCTTGAGGAACGGGGCGTCCTCGATGACGGAGAAGGCCGTGTCGCGATGCTCGATCGCATCCGTGTACTCGGCGAGCGGCTTGATCGACGATCCGGTCTGGAACTTGCCCTGGGTGGCCAGGTCGAGCACGGTCAGGTAGCCCGGCGGATGGTCGCGACCGCCGACGATGGCGAGCACGTCGCCGGTCGCAGGGTCCATCATCACCTCCGCCGCCTGCGGCCCCTGGGGCGGCGCGGCGACGCGGTCCATGACGCTTGTGAGGGCGTTTTGCGCCGCGTTCTGGACCTTCGGATCGAGGGTGGTGTAGATGCGCAGGTCGCCGGAGAACAGCTGGTTCGAGGTGAACCCCTTCGACTCGAGGTAGTTGATCACGGCGTCGATGAACCAGGGGTCGGGGTACGCCACCGAGCCCGAGGACGCGCTCTGCGACAGCTCGAGGGGGGCGTTCTCGGCCTGCGTCGCCTGGGCCGCGGTGATGTACCCGACGGTCGCCATGCGCTGCAGGACCTCGTTGCGGCGCGTCTTGGCACCGCTCGGGTTGACGACCGGGTCGTAGTACGACGGTGCCTGGCCCAGGCCGGCGATGAGCGCCGCCTGGGGCAGGTCGAGCTGGGCGACCGGCTTGCCGAAGTAGATCTGGCTGGCGGCGCCGACGCCGACGGCGCCCTGGCCGAGGTAGAGCCGGTTCAGGTACATGTCGAGGATCTGGTCCTTGGTGTAGGAGCGGTCGAGCGAGACGCCGAGGAGAACCTCCTCGATCTTGTACTGCACGCTCTGGTTGTCATGCAGGAAGAGCATCTTGCCCAGCTGCTCGGAGATCGTGGATGCACCCTGGAGGCCGCGGCCGGTGAGGTCGTACAGGGCGGCCCGGGCGATGCCGCGTAGGTCGACGCCCTTGTTCGTATAGAAGGAAGCGTCCTCGGTCGCGATCACCGCGTCGCGCAGGTTGGTCGGGATCGCCGACAGCGGTACCGGCTGGGCGTCCTCGACGCTGTGCAGCTGGGCGATCTCCTGGCCCGATGCGCCGTACACGATGGAGCCCGCCGCGACCGGCGGGATGTTTGTCACCGGCGGCAGCGTCGCCATGATGTGGCCGACGAGGATGCCGACGGCGACGAGGACGACGAGCGCGCCGGCCCCGCCGAGGGTGAGGGCCAGCCGCCAGGGATGGATTTTGCGCTTGGCGGCGCGCCGCGCGCGTCGGCTCTCCTGCCGGGATGGGGGCACGGCCATGCCTCCTCGCCTTGCATACGCTCCCGAAGAATACCCGCATTATAGCAATGGCGCACGCGGCGCCTGTGCACCCTGTCCGGTTCGCAATCCAGGCCCTGGATGTGGCCGCCAGCGCCGGGCGAACGCGCTACCGACCCTCGGCCGGCTTGTGGTAGCATTTCACAACATGAACACCCCGAACACGGCCGCCGACGCCTCGCCGATCGCGATCCTCACGTCGGGAGCGGCCGAGGTGATCCAGCAGGACGAATTCGCCGCCCGCCTGGACAAGGCCAGGTCGAGCGGCGTGCCGCTGCGGGTCAAGCTCGGCGTCGACCCGAGCCGTCCCGACCTCCACATCGGCCACGGCGTGGTGCTGCGCAAGTTGCGGCAGTTCCAGGACCTCGGCCACGAGGTCGTCCTCCTGATCGGCGATTTTACCGGCCGGGTCGGCGATCCGTCGGGAAAGTCGACGACGCGGCCGCAGCTCACCGCCGCCGAGGTCGACGCCAACGCCCAGACCTACCTCGACCAGGTGCACCGCGTCCTCGATCCTGCGCGTACGGTCGTGCGCCGCAACAGCGAGTGGCTGGCACCGCTCGACCTCGGCGCCCTCATCCGGCTGTTCGGCACGTTCACGGTGGCGCGCATGCTCGAGCGCGAGGACTTCGCCCGCCGCATGGCCGAGGAGCGCCCGATCCACCTGCACGAGTTCCTCTACCCGCTCATGCAGGGCTACGACTCGGTCGCGCTCGAGGCCGACGTGGAGCTGGGCGGCATGGACCAGAAGTTTAACCTCCTGGCCGCACGCCATGTCCAGCGCGAGTGGGGGCAGACGCCCGAGATCGCCCTGCTCATGCCGCTCCTGGTGGGACTCGACGGGGTCGATAAGATGTCGAAGAGCATGGGCAACGACGTGCCGATCGACCTGCCGCCGGAGGAGATGTTCGGCCGTCTGATGTCGGTCGCCGACCCGCTCATCGTGCCCTACCTGGAGCTGGCGGCAGGGGCGCCGCCGGACGCGGTGGCGCGCGTGCGCGAGGGTCTCGAGCGGGGGCTCGTCCACCCGCGCCTGGCGAAGGCGCAGATGGCCCGCGCGGTTGTCGACGTGTACTGGGGCGAGGCGGCGGCCCTGCGGGCGGCCGACGCCTTCGACGCCCGCTTTGCCCGTCGCGACCTGTCCGGCGACCTGCCCGAGACCGTCGTCCCGGCCGCCCTGTGGCAGGCCGGGCCCGTGCGCGTGGTGCGGCTTCTGGTGGAGACCGGCCTGTGCGCTTCGGCCGCCGAGGCCCGCCGGCTCCTTGCCGATGGCGCGGTCGAGATCGACGGCGAGCGCCCGCGCCAGGCAGACGCCGTGTGGGCGGCGAAAAATGGGGCGGTGGTGCGGGTCGGCCGGCACCGGTTCGCCCGCCTGCGACTGGCGGATGCGAGCCCTGCCGGCGACGAAGGGGGTGGCCGCGCCTAGCGCGGGCAGATGGGTGAGCAGCTGGCACTGGAGCCAGGATGGACCCCGGCGCAGGCCGAGGCCACGGCGGCCCACCTTGCCGCCTGGCTGACCGAGCAGGTGCGCTCGCGCGGCGGCGCCTGCGCCGTCGTCGCCCTGTCTGGCGGCATCGACTCGGCGGTTGTGGCCGCGCTGTGCGCGCGCGGCCTGGGCCCGTCGGCCGTGCGGACGCTGGCGCTGCCGATCCACAGCCTGCCGGAGGACACGGAGGACGCCCTGCTCGTCGCCCGCACGCTGGGGGTAGCCGTGCGCGTCATCGAGCTCGAGCGTGCGTACGAGGCGATGCTCGACGCCCTCGGTGCGGACGTGCGCGGTCACGCCCTGGCGGCGGCGAACGTGCGGCCGCGCCTGCGCATGACGGCGCTGTACGCGGAGGCCGCGAGCCACGGCGGTATCGTCGTCGGCACCGGCAACCGGGACGAGCTCACCGTGGGCTACTTCACGAAGTACGGTGACGGCGGCGTCGACCTGCTGCCGCTCGGCAACCTGACCAAGGGCGGCGTGCGGGCGGTGGCGCGGGTGCTCGGCGTGCCGCAGCGCATCCTCGACCGCACGCCGACGGCTGGGCTGTGGCGGGGCCAGACGGACGAGGCGGAACTCGGGTTCACGTACGCGGACCTCGACCGCTACCTGACGACCGGCGAGGCGAGCGACGTCCTGCGCCAGATGGTCGACGAACGGCGGCGCGCGCACGCGCACAAGCTCGAGATGCCGCCGATCGCCCCCCTTCCCGACGGGATCGCGGGCGTGCCGGCGAGGGGGGACTAGCGTGTCCGGGCATTCGAAGTGGGCCAACATCAAGCGCAAGAAGGCGGTCGTCGACGCCGAGCGCGGGCGCACGTTCTCGCGACTCGTGCGCGAGATCACGTCGGCGGCGCGAACCGGTGGCGGCAACCCGGACGCGAACATGCGGCTCAAGGCGGCGATCGAGAAGGGCCGCGCGGCCAACCTGCCGGCGGAGACGATCGAGCGCGCCGTCCAGCGCGGCTCGCGGGCAGCGTCCGGCGAGGGGTTCGAGCAGCTCATCTACGAAGGGTACGGCCCCGGCGGGGCGGCGCTTCTCGTCACGGTGAGCACGGACAACCGCAACCGCACCGCGGCGGACATGCGCCACCTGTTCACCAAGCACGGCGGCAACCTCGGCGAGTCGGGGTCGGTGGCGTGGATGTTCGACCGCCGCGGCCGGGTGCGCGTCGACAGCGAGAACATCGACTCGGAGGAGGACCTGCTCGAAGCGGCCCTCGAGGCGGGCGCGGACGACGCGGGCGCGGACGACATCGGGGCGTACGTCGAGGCGGCCACCGAGGACCTGTCGGCGGTGGCGGCGGCCCTGCGTGAGCGCGGCCTGACCGTGGAGGAGACCGGGATCGAGATGGTTGCGGCGACCCGCGTCGAGCTGGCGGGCACCGACGCGCACCGCTTCCGCAATCTGGTCGACGCGATCGAGGGGCACGACGACGTCGAGGCGGTGGCGACCAACGCCGACCTTCCCGAAGAGGACGAGTAGGGTAGGACCGCCCGTGCCCGGGCGCCCGGCCGGATCGGCCGGGCGCCCGCACGCCTCCTTGGCACCAGGGCACCCCGGGCCGGCGGTCCAGTCTGCCGGCCAGGACGCGCAGAAGCGCCTCGACGCCTTTCGACGTCATGAGGGTGCCGAACCAGGACGCCGCCTCAAGCGAGACGGAACCGGGGCGGCCGCACCCTCACCGGCACGCACCCCTCTCGCCGGCGCCGCATGCCACGGTCGGCCTGGGCGCATCCTCGGCACAAGGGGGTGCGCGATGGGCTACCTTCTGCCCGGCGGCGGAGGACGCGGTGGCGGGCGCCGCTGGTGGTACATGGCGGTGGGCGTCATCCTGTGCGGGTGGGCACTGACGCGGCTGCCACAGGCGGGCGTCGAGCCCGCCCGCTGGACGCCGCCGGCGCGCACCGAGGCGGTGCCGGCGGGCGCGAGCGCACCGGCGGCGGTCCACGTCCGCCTGCGCTACCGGAACGAGGACGGCGTGTGGCGTTCGCGCGACACGTCCCCGCTCCTCGTGACCGCCCTGACGTCGGGCGCCTGGCGCTCCGCGCTGGCCGGATTCTCGGCCCATGTCCGGGGCGACGGGATCGAACTGCGCGAGGACCCCGGGCCCGGAGACGCTCCCTTCTATCTGGGGCTCGCCGACGGGGAGGTCGCGATCTGGGCCGGACGGCCGGATGGACCGCGAGCCCTCGTCGAGACGACCCATGTGCTCGCGGGCACGCTGTCGAACGGGGCGCTTGCCCGGCTGCGGGCCGGTGTGCGCGCAGTCTCGGTGGCGGCTGCCTGGCAAGGGCTCCAGGAACTGCAGACCTAAGGACCGTTCGGCGACCGATCGACCGGAAGGAATCCGACCCGCGCGGTGGCGAACCCCAGCCTGTCGAACGAAGCAGGCAAAGCGGGGTGGCGCGATGGTCCTGGGCATCGACCCGGGCACCCACCGCACCGGCTTCGCGTTGGTCGAGGGCCGGACCGGCCGGCCGGTCGCGGTGGACTATGGCGTGATCACGACGCCGCCCACGTTGGCGGCGGGCGAACGCCTGTCGCGGATCTACGATCGCGTGCGGGCCCTGCTCGAGGCGCACCGCCCCGACCTCGCCGCGGTCGAGCGCCTGTTCGTCGGGCGCAGCGCGCCGTCCGCGATCTCGGTCGGACAGGCTCGCGGCGTCGTGCTGTTGGCGCTCACCCAGGCCGGCGTCCCGATCGAGGAGTACACGCCGTCGGCGGTCAAGACCGCGCTTGTCGGGTACGGGCGCGCGGACAAGGCGCAGGTCCAGGCGATGGTGCGGGCGCTGTTTCGCCTCGAGCAGGTGCCGCGGCCCGACGACGCGGCGGACGCGCTGGCGATCGCCGTGTGCGCGATGAACCACGCCAGGGTGCCCGCGGCCCTGCGTTCGCGACCGGGATGATCGAACGCGTTCGCGGCCCGGTCGTCGCCCGGCGGGCCGGCTTCGCCGTGATCGATGTGTCGGGCCTTGGCCTCGAGGTGCAGATGACCGCGCGCGCCCACGGCTCGCTGCCCGCCCCCGGCATGGAAGCGGTCGTCCTGACCCGCTACATCGTGCGCGAGGACGGGGTCGCCCTCTACGGGTTTGCCGACGATGCCGAACGGGACGGCTTCGACCGCCTGCTCGCGGTGGCCGGCGTCGGCCCCAAGCTCGCCCTCGCCACCGTGTCGGCACTGGCACCGGACCGGCTGAGGCGGGCGCTCGCGGAAGGCGAGACCGGCGTCCTGACGTCCGTGCCGGGCGTGGGGCGGCGCCTGGCCGACCGGATGGTCCTCGACCTCAAGGACTGGGCGTCGGCGTTCGTGCTGGCCGCCGCCGACGGCGCGCCGGGACCGGCGCGGGCGGCCGACCTGCTCGAGCCGGGACCGGCGGCCACGGCCGTTGACGCTCTCGTTGGCCTGGGATACGGTGCGAGCGAGGCGCGCTCGGCCATCGCGGCAGCCCGGCAGGACGGGGTCGAGGGGGCCGAGGCGCTTGTCCGCGATGGACTGCGCCGCCTGGGGCGCGCCGCCGTGCGGACGCTCGAGGAGCCGGTGGGGGAGGGATAGCGTGGGCCCGGAGCGCATCGTGTCGCCGAGCGCCCTGGCCGAGGACGCGGTCGAGACGCAGTTGCGGCCGCAGACCCTGGGCGAGTTCCCCGGGCAGCGCGGCGTGAAGGAGCAGCTGGCCATCGCCGTGGCCGCGGCCCGCGGCCGGGGCGACGCCCTCGACCACGTCCTTCTCCAGGGCCCGCCCGGCCTCGGCAAGACCACGCTGGCGCAGATCGTGGCGCGCGAGATGGGCGTCGGCCTGCGCGTGACGGCGGGTCCGGCGATCGAGCGGCCCGGCGACCTTGCCGCCATCCTCACCTCGCTCCAGCCCAGCGACGTGCTGTTCGTCGACGAGATCCACCGCCTGTCCCGCCCGGTGGAGGAGATCCTCTATCCGGCCATGGAGGACGGCGCGCTCGACCTGGTGGTCGGGCGCGGCCCCGGCGCGACGGCGCTTCGCCTCGACCTGCCGCCGTTCACCCTCGTCGGCGCGACCACCCGCTCAGGCCTTCTCACCTCGCCGCTGCGCGACCGGTTCGGCCTCCTGCTCCGGTTGGAGCTCTACGGCGAGGACGAACTCGTGACGATCGTGCGGCGCACGGCCGGCGTGCTGGCGGTCGAGATGGATGCCGCGGCGGCGGCCGAACTCGCCCGCCGCTCGCGCGGCACGCCGCGCATCGCCAATCGCCTTGTCCGGCGCGTGCGGGACTACGCGCAGGTGCGCGGCGACGGGCGCATCGACCTCGAGACCGCGCGCGAGGCGCTTTCGCTCCTCGACATCGACGAGATCGGTCTGGACGCCTTCGACCGCAGGCTCTTGCGCCTCATCGCCGTCCAGCACGGCGGCGGTCCGGTCGGCGTCGAGACGCTCGCGGCGGCGCTGGGCGAAGAGGCCGATACGATCGAGGACGTGTGCGAGCCGTTCCTGCTGCAGATCGGCTTTCTTGCCCGCACCCCGAGGGGCCGGGAGATCACGCCCGCGGCGCGCGCCCACCTGGGCCTGCCGCGGGCCGCGCGACAGGGCGCCCTGTAGGCGATACCCCCAGAAAGTGGGCCGCGAGCGCGAACGGAAAGTGAGGTGCGCGGGTGGGCTTTCTCTCCGGCCTCCAAGGCGAGGCGCCGCGGGAACTCATCAAGCGCGCCCAGTCGGGAGACGACGCGGCCCGGGACGACCTCATCGCGCGCTACGAGCCGCTCATCCTGCGCATGGCCTCGCGTGCCGTCGGGAGGTACGTGCGCAAGGGCCAGGACGACGAGGCCTCGATTGCGCTCATCGCCTTCAACGAGGCCATCACCAGCTTCGACCCCGATCGCGGGCGCGGGTTCGTCCGGTTTGCCGAGCAGGTCATCCGCCGGCGCCTGGTCGACCACTACCGCCGCCAGCGACGGCCCGAGGTGGCGATGTCCCAGTTCGAGGAGGAGGACGAGGAGGGTCACACCTACGTCCCGATCCTGGCCGAGGCGGCGCTGGAGCACCACCGCCAGGATGACGAGGCCCGGTCGCGGCGCGAGGAAATCGGCGCGTACGAGGAGCGCCTCGGCCAGTTCGGCCTCAGCCTGGACGAACTGGTACGGATCTGCCCGCGCCATGAGGACAGCCGACGGACGGCGATGGCGGTGGGGCGGATGGTCGCCGAGGACCCCGAGCTGACGGCCCACCTGCTGGAGCGGCACGAGTTGCCGATGAAGGCGCTCGAGGACCGCGTGGCGGTCAGCCGGAAGACGCTCGAGCGGCAGCGCAAGTACATCATCGCGGTGGCCCTGATGGCGGGCGGGTCGTTCCCGCACCTGCAGGACTACCTTCGCAAGGAGTGACGGCCAACGATGGGCAGGCGCGAGGACCGCGGCGTCGTGATGTCCGTCAAGGACGGCTGGGCGGTCGTGCTGTCCGCCGACGGCATGTTCCAGCGCATCCGGACGCGCCCGGCCTGGCGCGTCGGCGACGACGTCCTGCTCATCACCGACCGGACGCCGGCGCGCCGCGCCGCGCCCTGGCTTGGAGCCGTCGGCGCGGCCGCTATGGCCGCCGTCGCCACGTTCACGGTCATGTCGCTGTCCGCGGCCGGCCAGCCGATCGGCTACGTCGAGATCGTCGGCACGCACGACGTGCGGTTGTCGGTCAACCGGGCCGGGCAGATCCTCTCGGCGCAGGGCAAGATCCCTGCCAGCCTGCGCGTGGCCCGGGGCGAGGCCGTCGGCACGGCGGTCGAGGCGCTGGCGAAGATGGACGGCGAGGGCGCCGGCGGGCTTTCGCTCGGCGGCGTCGTGGTCCTGTTCTACCCGTCGAAGGGGCAACAGGCGCCCGAACTGCTGCGCCAGAAGGTCCAGATGGCGGCCGGCCAGGCGCAGGCGACCTTCTTCTCGTCGGCGAGCGATCGCAAGCCGGTCACGAGCCACTCCGGCCTCGGCGCCGCACCCGGCTACATGGCCGCTCTGGGCGAGGAGGCCCTGCGGTCGGAAGTCTAGGGCCCCGCGCAGGCAGACGGACGGGCGGCGCCTTCGGGCGCCGCCCGTCGCGCGGATCGGGCCGTCTCGCGCCGGGCGCATGGTACAATCGGCCGGGACTTTACGGGAGGTCGGACCGTTGAGCACTGGCACCCTGACCATCATCGAGTATGTGCTGTTGTTCGGTGTCGTCATCGCGGTGATGATCTTTACGACCATCCTGCCCCAGCGGCGTCGCGACCGCGACACCAAGGCCACCCTCGACAAGGTGCGGCGCGGCGCCCGCGTCGTCACCTCGGGCGGCATCCACGGCATGGTGACCGAGGTCCAGGACGATATCATCGTCCTGCGCATCGCCGAGAAGGTCGAGATCCGGGTGGCCAAGTCGGCGGTCGTGCACGTCGTCCGCTCGGCCGACACCGAACCGGCCGAGGCGGCAGAGGGCGGTCGCAAGGGGCGCAGGCAGGGCTGATGGCCGGCGTCGACGAGGAGCGGGCGCCCGGCACGAGCCCCTCCGGCCTGGGCCTGCCGCCCGTGGTCGGACCGGCGGACGTCGCGGCCGGGCTGACCGCGCCCGAACGGCTGGGGGCGCCGGGCGAGGCGCCGTTTACGCGCGGCCTGCACAAGACGATGTACCGCGGCCGGCTGTGGACGATGCGCCAGTACGCCGGGTTCGGCTCGGCGCGCAGCACGAACGAGCGGTTCCGCTACCTGCTCGGCCAGGGCCAGACGGGGCTGTCCGTCGCCTTCGACCTTCCCACCCAGATGGGCCTGGACTCGGATGCGCCGCGCGCCCAGGGCGAGGTCGGCCGGGTCGGGGTGGCGATCGACAGCCTCGAGGACATGGACGACCTTCTGCATGGCATCCCCCTCGACCGTGTGTCGATCTCCATGACCATCAACGCGACGGCGCCGATCCTTCTCGCCATGGTCGTGGCGCTGGCCGACGAGCGTGGTGTCGCCCGGTCCGAACTGCGCGGCACGGTGCAAAACGACATCCTCAAGGAGTTCGCCGCCCGCGGCACGTACGTGTACCCGCCGGGGCCCTCGCTCGCCCTGGCGACCGACGTGATCGCCTGGGCGGCGCAGCATGTGCCGCGTTGGAACCCGATCTCGATCAGCGGCTACCACATCCGCGAGGCCGGCGCCACCGCCCCCCAGGAGATCGCCTTCACCCTGGCCAACGGACTGGCCTACGTGGACAGCGTGCGCCGGCGCGGCCTTGCCATGGACGCGTTCGGGCCGCGCCTGTCGTTCTTCTTTGCCGCCCACAGCGACCTTTTCGAGGAGGTGGCCAAGTTCCGCGCCGCCCGGCGTCTGTGGTGGGAACTGGCGGGGGCGCGCGGCGCGACCGACCCGCGCGCGCGCATGCTGCGCTTCCACACCCAGACCGCGGGCTCGACCCTGACCGCCCAGCAGCCCGAGGTGAACACCGTGCGGGTGGCGATCCAGGCGCTGGCGGCCGTGATGGGCGGGACCCAGTCGCTGCACACCAACGCCTACGACGAGGCCCTCGGCCTGCCCACGCCCGAATCGGCGCGGCTGGCGCTGCGTACGCAGCAGGTGGTGGCGTTCGAGTCGGGCGCGGCGGCGACGGCCGATCCGCTGGGCGGCAGCTACTACGTGGAGTGGCTCACCGACCGTCTCGAGCGCGAGGCGCGGGAGATCCTGGCCGAGGTCGAGCGGGTGGGCGGCGCTGTCGCCGCGATCGAGTCGGGCTACCTGCAGCGCCAGATCGAGGAGAGCGCCTTTCGCTACCAGCAGGACGTGGAGTCGGGCGGGAGGCCCGTGGTGGGCGTCAACTGCTACGTCGAGACGGCCGGCACGACGCCGCCGGTCGCCCCGGGCGATCCCGAGGCCGAGGCGCGCCAGCGGGCCGAACTCATCCGGCGCCGGGCCGCGCGCGACGACGCCCGCGCCCGCCGTGCCCTGGCCGACGTGACCGCCCGGTCGCGCGCGGGCGACAACGTCATGGACGCGATCGTCGAGGCCGTCAAGGCGCGGGCCACCCTGGGCGAGATCTCCGACGCGATGCGGGAGGTGTTCGGTGAACAGCGATAGTCGGGACGGCGCCAGCATCGACCACGTCGGCGTGGCCGTCCCTGACCTGGAGGCGGCGATCGCGCTGTACCGCGACGTGCTCGGCATGCCTCTCCTGGCCCGCGAGGCGGTGCCGAGCGAGGGCTGCGAGGTAGCGTTTCTCGGCGCCGGCACGAGCCACGTGGAGCTGCTCCGGCCGCTGGACGCGACGGGCGCCGTGGCGCGCCACCTGGAGCGGCGCGGCCCCGGCATCCACCACCTGGCGGTGCGGGTCGACGACCTGGAGGCGGCGCTCGCCAGCGCGCGGGCCCGCGGGCTCGAGGTGCTCGGCGAGGGGGCGCGGCCGGGCGCGGGCGGTGCCCGGGTGGCGTTCCTGCACCCGCGGGCGGGTGGCGGCGTGTTGATCGAACTGACGACCGGGCGGAGGGGTGAAGGCTAGGTGGATCCGCGCATCGAGGACCTGCATCGCAGGCGGGCGCGTGTGTTGGAGGGCGGCGGCGAGGCGCGCGCGCGGCGCCAGCACGAGGCCGGCAAGGGGACGGCGCGGGAGCGGATCCGCACCTTGCTCGATCCCGACACGTTCGTCGAGCTGGACGCGTTCGCCCGTCACCGCGGTACCGCGTTCGGTCTGGACAAGGCCGACCTGCCGGCGGACGGCGTGGTGGCCGGGTACGGCACGATCGACGGGCGCGTCGTGTACGTGTTCGCCGACGACTTCACCGTGTTCGGCGGCACCCTGGGCGAGACGCACGCGAAGAAGATCACCAAGGTGATGGACCTTGCCGTGCGCACGGGCGCGCCCGTCATCGGGCTTCTCGATAGCGGCGGCGCGCGCATCCAGGAGGGCGTCGTCGGTCTGAACGGGTTCGGCGAGATCTTCCGCATGAACACCCGGGCGAGCGGGGTCGTGCCGCAGATCTCGGTCATCATGGGCCCGTGCGCCGGCGGCGCGGTGTACTCGCCGGCGCTCACCGACCTCGTCCTCATGGTCGACGGCACGTCGCAGATGTTCATCACCGGGCCGCAGGTGATCAAGACCGTCACCGGCGAGGACGTGACGCTCGAGGCGCTCGGGGGCAGCGCGGCGCACGCGGCCAAGAGCGGCGTGTGCCACCTGACCGCGCCGACCGAGGGGGAGGCGCTGGCCCTTGTCCGCCGCGTCCTGGCCTACCTGCCGTCGAACAACCTGGCCTCGTCGCCGGCCGCCGCCCCGGCGGCACCCGATCCGGCCTACGCGGCGCGCCTGAACGAGGTGGTGCCGGCCGAGCCGACCCGCCCGTACGACGTGCGCGACGTCATCCTGGGCCTCGTCGACCAGGGGTCGCTGCTGGAGATCCAGCCGGCGTTCGCCCGCAACCTTGTCACGGCCTTCGCCCGCCTCGACGGCCGGGCCGTGGCCGTCGTCGCCAACCAGCCGCGGGTGCTGGCCGGCTGCCTCGACATCGACGCCTCGGACAAGCTGGCCCGGTTCGTCCGCCTGGCCGACGCGTTCCACCTGCCGATCCTCACGTTCGTCGACACGCCGGGGTACCTGCCTGGCGTGTCCCAGGAACATGGGGGCATCATCCGGCACGGGGCGAAGATCCTCTACGCCTACTCCGAGGCGACCAGCCCGCGCGTCACCGTGATCGTGCGAAAGGCGTATGGCGGGGCGTACCTGGCGATGTGCAGCCGATCGCTCGGGGCCGACCAGGTGCTTGCCTTCCCGACGGCCGAGATCGCGGTCATGGGACCGGAGGGCGCGGCCGAGATCATCTTCCGGGACGCGATCAAGTCGGCCGACGACCCGGTCCAGTCGCGCGCCGAACACATCGCCGAGTACCGCCAGCAGTTCGCCAACCCCTACGTGGCGGCGTCGATCGGGCTCGTCGACATGGTCGTCGAGCCGGCCGAGACGCGCGCCCTGCTGGAGGCGGCCCTCACCGCGCTGTCCACCGTGCGGGCGTCGGGCGTGGCGCGCAAGCACGGCAACATTCCGTTATGATCGGGCCTATGGAACGAGCCGACGCGGCCCTGCCCGAGGGCGTGGCGGCGGCGATCGCGGTGGCTGTCGCGCTCGCTGCCGGTGAACTCGGACAGGCCGTCCGGGGGGTGACCTCGATCCGTCCGATCGGCTGGCGCAGCGTTGCGGGCCGTGACGATCGGGCGCTGTGGGCCAGCGCGGGCCGGCAGGAGGCGGGCTGGACGCGCGAACGGTTCGGAGAGGAGCGACAGGCTTGAGACGGTTCCGCGTGACGGTGAACGGTCTGGCCTACGAGGTCACGGTCGAGGAGGTGGCCGACGAGGGGGCTGTGCCTGCGCCGGCGGCGCCCTCCCGCCCGGCGGAGCGACCGGTGCCCCCGCCGGCGCCTGCCGCTCCCGCGCCCAGCGCGCCGGCGGCGGCACCTGTGGCTGGCGCGCGGTCCGCGGCGTCGTCCGGAGGCCACGCGGTGGGCGAGGGGGTCGTCAAGGCGCCCCTGCCCGGTGCGATCCTGGCCGTGAAGGTGGCGCCCGGCGACGCGGTGTCGGCGGGCCAGGTGCTGGTCCTGCTCGAGGCGATGAAGATGGAGAACGAGGTCGCCTCGCCCATTGCCGGCCGGGTGCGTGACGTGCGGGTGGCTGCCGGCGACGCGGTCGGCCTGGGCGACGTACTGTGTGTGGTGGAGCCGTAAGCAGCGACCCGGACAGCCGCAAGCGGGCCCTGCGCGGGGAGCTGCGCGCCCGCCTGCGGGGCGTGACGCCGGACGAGGCGGCGGCGGCCGGGGAGGCCGCAGCGCGCCATCTTGTCGCGTCTTGCGCCTGGAAGCGCGCGCACAGCGTCCTGGTCTACGCCGCCGTCGGCGGCGAGGTCGACGCCCGGCCGATCGCGGCGGCCGCCTGGAGCGACGGCAAGCGGGTGGCCCTGCCGTCGCCGCGGCCGTCTGCCCGTGACCTGCAGCCGGTGTGGTGGCAGGAGGGCAGTGCGCTTACGGCCGGACCGTACGGTATCGGCGTGCCCGCGGGCGGCGACTTGGCCCCCGACGTGGACCTGGCCATCGTGCCCGGGCTGGCGTTCGACAGCAGAGGCGGTCGCCTCGGCAGCGGCCTCGGGTACTACGATCGCTGGCTGACCACACACGCCCGCACGGTGACGGTGGGCCTCGGTCACGGCTGGCAGGTCGTTGCCGACGTGCCTGTGCTGGCGCACGACCGGCGGCTCGCGTGGATCCTGACGCCGGACGCGCTGGTGGCCGCGCGCCTTGACACGAGCGGCCTCGACCCGTAATGTAACCGTGCGTCGGGGGCGTAGCTCAGCTGGGAGAGCGGTTGGTTCGCAATCAACAGGTCAGGGGTTCGAGCCCCCTCGCCTCCACCAGGTTTGGCGCCATAGGCGCGGTTTGCGGCCCTCGGGAATCTTCCCGGGGGTCGCCTCGTTCTACGGGTGCTGGGTATTCGGGTGGCGCGCTCATGGCATCGGGCCGTATACCCGCTCGGCGGTGCCGCCCAGAACGTGCGCCCGCCCGTCCGGTTCCAGTCCGCCCAGAACAGCCTGGGTCGCGGCCCACATCCTCGCGTAGTCGCCTGCTGCCTCGGAAACCGGCCAGTCGCTGCCGAACATGAGCCGCTCCGGGCCGAAGCATTCGATGGCCCAGTCGACGTAAGGCTGGAGGTCGCCTGCTGTCCACCGCTCGGGATCGGCGGCCGTGGTGAGCCCCGAGACCTTGGCGAAGACCTGGGGGTACTGGGCCGCCGCCTTGAGCTGCCCGGCCCAGGGCTCCCAGCCGCGCGTGCGGATGGGCGGCTTGGCCAGGTGGTTTAGGACCAGGGTCAGCCCCGGGACGCGCTCGGCCAGGGTGGGCAGGTGGCGCAGGTGATCGGGAAACACCGCCACCACATCGAACGGCAGGTGGAACCCGGCGAGGACGCGCAAGCCCTCGATGACGCGGTCCCGCACAAGCCAGTCGGGGTCGGCCACCGTGTGGCCCCAGTGGCGCACCCCGCGGAACTTGGCGTGCCGGGTCAGCCCCTCCAGGCGGCGCTGCGCCGCATCCGGGCGGTCGAGCGGAACCCAGCCGACGACCCCGCCGATGAACGGCCACCGCTCCGCCAGTTCGAGAAGGTAGTCGGTATCGGCGTCCGACGCCTCGGCCTGCACGGCGACCGTCCGGTCGATGCCCGCCTTGCGCAGATGCGGCAACAGGTCCGGTGGCTCGATATTCCGCCATAGCGCCGCGCCCGGGCCCATCCAGCCGTAGCGTGACCGGTCAAGGTTCCAGAAGTGCTGGTGCGTGTCGACGACGATTCCGTTCACACCCCGATGCGCCGAGATTGCCTGCCATCGACCCGGAGTTCCGGACACGCGCGGCGCCGACCTCTTGCGGCGTGCTCGCAGGCGCCCGGCCCCGCGAAACCGCGCGGCGCCGCACACGGCTCCACCCGTCCGTGACGTCCCCGACTCCCGCCCGTCGCCCCGATGGCCGCCGGCGCAAGGTGCGGGGAGTGCCTTCAGAACACCATGCGCTCCGTCCGGGTGCCCGCCGCGAACCGGTCGAGGGCGAGGGGCCGCACGTCGACCCTATGGGACCGTCCCTCCGTGACCCACTCGGCCACGGCCTGCCCGACCGAAAGCGCATGCATGACGCCGTGTCCGGAAAACCCGGCCGCCACGTACAGGCCGGCCGGTGCGTCGAGCGCGTCCACGATCGGGTGGGCGTCCGGCGTCATCTCGTAGACGCCCGCCCACGCCGTCTCGATGGGCGCCGTCGCCAGCCGCGGAGCGCGACGCAGCGCCGCCTGGCGCACCGCCGGCAGGAGCCCGTCGTGGGGCAGGTCGTCGAACGTCGGCGGGTCGGGAGGTACCGGCACGCCCGGGAGGCCGAAGGCGACCTGGTGCTGCCCGCGACCGACGAACACGAAGTGACTGCCCGGGTCGATCACGAACGGCAGGCGCTCCGGCACGTCGGGCATCGGCGGCGTGCGCCAAAGGGTGCGCTTGGACGGTCGGATCGGCAGGTCGATGCCGACCGTGGCAGCGATCGGCGCGGACCAGGCGCCGGCCGCGAGGACGACAGCCGGCGCCTCGATGAACCCACTGTCCGTCGCCACCCCGGCCACCCGACCGGCCGTCGTCGCGATGCCCGTGACGCGGCGGCTGAACAGGAACTCGACCTCGACGCGCCGCGCGCCCTCGAGCAGGGCGTCGAGGAGTTCGCCTGGCGCGAAGTGGCCGTCGATCGGGCAGAACGAGGCGCCCACGAGCCCGTCCGTGCCCAGAAGGGCCACCCGCCTCCCGGCCTCGGCGGGCGTCAGTTCCTCGACCGGCACGCCCAGACGACGCTGCAGCACGGCATCCTCGCGCATCTCCTGCCACGCGTCGGGGTCGGACGCGAGGACCAGATAGCCCTCGCGGTGGAGCGTCACCCGACGTCCGGTCTCGTCCGCCAGCGCCGCCAGGCGGCGTGCGCTCTCGAGGGACAGGCGGACGTTGACCTCGGTCGAGAACTGGTGGCGAAAGCCCGCCGGCGCCTTGAGCGACGACCCCTGCCCGGCATCGCCCGCACGCTCGACGACGGCGATGCGCCCGGCGCCGGCGCGCCCCAGGTGGTAGGCCACGCTCAGTCCGACCATCCCCGCTCCGATCACGATGGCGTCATAGCGCGCCCCGGTCATGGCGTTCCCTCCCATATCCTGGTGGGGGGCTGCTTCGCCCCTCGGCCCGCGGTCCCTGCCGGCCGGCAGCTCGGCGGGGACTTCGACACGGCATGCCGAATCGGGATCGTGACCAGAGCTACCGCGGCCCGGTCGTCGGCCAGGGCGCACGCCGGACACGGGAGAAGGGGTGTTCCTCATCAAGCGAGCGATCACGGTCGAGGACGTCGCGTCCTTCGAGCTCGTCGCGAACCCTGTGCTGTCGCCGGACGGCGCTTGGGTGGTGTACGAGAGCACGACGTCCAGCCTGAAGGACGACGAGGCCACGACGGCGCTGCGCAGGGCGCGCGTCGACGGCAGCGAGCGTCGGACCCTCACGGCGCAGGGAACGCGCAACAACCAGGCGGCGTTCTCGCCCGACGGCGCCACCCTGGCCTACGTCTCGAACCGGGCCCAGGGGACCCAGGTCTGGCTCATGCCGACCGACGGTGGTGAGGCCCGTCGCCTTACCCGCCTGCGCCACGGCGTGTCGAACCCCGTGTGGGCCCCCGACGGTCGCACGCTCTTCGCCCTGGCGGGGGTGCCCCGCCGCGGCGAGCTCGAGCTCCTCGAGGAGGGGCTGAGCGACAAGGAGGCGCGCGAGTTCCTGGACAAGGCGCGCAAGGACTGGGAGGACGCGCCCAAGCGGTACGACTGGCTGTCCTACAAGCACGACGGGGAGGGGCTGTCGCGCGGCACCGTGTCCCAGCTCGTGGCGATCGACGCCCACACCGGCCAGATGCGCCAACTGACCTTCGGCGAGCAGCCCGTCGGGTCGCCGGCCGTCTCCCCGGACGGCCGTTATGTGGCCTTTGTGGCCAACCGGCGCGAGCACCCCGAGACCGTCCACGCGTCGGACCTGTACCGGATTCCCGTGGCCGGCGGGGAGGCGGAGCTCCTGACGTCGGCGATCATCGCCGAGGCCGTGGCCTACGCCCCGGATGGCCGCGACCTGGCCGTGTTCGGCCACCACGACGAGTTCGCCAACGCCACCCAGTCCCACATCTACACCCTGCCGGCAGACGGCGGCGCCCTGACCGACTGGACGCCGGACTTCGCGGCCGACCTGGGCGGGGACGGCACCGGCTCGGACATGCGCGGGGCGAGCCGGGGCCTTCCCCCCGTGTGGGCCCCGGACGGCGAGGCGATCTACGCCCTGAGCGCGTGGGAAGGCCGCTGCGAGGTCGTGCGGGTCGAGCGGCCCATGGGCGGCAGCACGCGGGCACGGGTCGTCGCGGGCGGCGACCGGGACATCTTCGGCTTTGCCACCGACGGCCGCCGGACCCTGGTGCTGGCATACGCCCTGCCCACGGTTCCCGGTCGGATCGCCGCCGTCTCCCTGCCGCAGGCCGGTGCCCAGGCGCGCGACCGCCTCGTCCACGACGTGACCCGGCCCACCGGCGAGGGCGACCGGCCGGCCGCGTCCTGCCACCCGGACGGCGAGGTGCGCCTCGACGACAGCAACGAGGCGGTCCTCGCCGAGCTCGACCTGGGCGAGCCGCAGACGTTCTGGTACCGCGCCACGGACGGCTGGGCGATCCAGGGCTGGGTGCTCGAGCCGCCTGCGTCGTCCGACGGGGGCCGCGTCCCGGTCGTGGTCGAGATCCACGGCGGACCGCACACCCACTACGGCTACGCCATGTTCCACGAGATGCAGCTCCTGCGGGCGCGGGGCTTCGCCGTCGTGTACGTCAACCCGCGCGGCAGCACGAGCTACGGCCAGGCCTTCGTCGACGGGGTGCGCATGCACTACGGCGAGCGGGACGCGAGCGACATCCTGTCCGGCCTGGACGCCGCCCTCGCCCGGTTCGGCCGCCTCGACCCGACGCGCGTGGCCGTGACCGGCGGCAGCTACGGCGGGTTTATGACCAACTGGCTCGTCGGGCACACCGACCGCTTCTTCGCCGCCGTCACCCAGCGCTCCATCAGCAACTGGATCTCGTTCTACGGCGTGAGCGACATCGGCCCGCGGTTCACGGAGATGCAGATGGGCGGCGATGCCGTGCACGACATGGAGCGCCTGTGGGCCAAGTCGCCGCTCGCCTACGCCGACCAGGTGCACACGCCGCTCCTCATCGTCCACGCCGAGGAGGACCACCGCTGCCCGATCGAGCAGGGCGAGCAGTGGTTCCGCACCCTGCGGCGTCTGGAGCGCGAGGTCGAGATGCTGCGCGTGCCCCATGCCGGGCACGAGCTGAGCCGGAGCGGCAAGCCCAAGCTGCGGGTGGCCCGTCTCGAGGCCATCCTGGGCTGGATCGAGGGCCATCTCCCGGCCGCGGCGACGAGGGCCTGAGCGCCGACCCGCGCTTGCGGGCGCACCCGACTGGGGCGCTGCCGACACGAGGGGGGCACGGCGGGCTCGCCGCCCGGTCCCCCGGCCGTGCCTAGAGGTGGAAGCGGTCGCGGATGCGCGGTGCGTTCTGCCGGCTCACCGGCACCTGCACCCGCCCAGGACCGCGCATCCGCAGCAGGTACGTCCCGTTGAAGAAGCGATCGATCTCGGCCACCTGGTGCAGGTTGACGATGTAGGCGCGGTGGCAGCGGACGAACATGTCGGCGGGAAGGACGCGCTCCAGGTCCTGCATCGTGCTGCGCACGGTAAGCTGCTTGCCGTCCGCCTGCCACAGTTCGACCACATCGCCGTTCGCGCGCAGGAAGGCGATCCGGTCGACCGCCACGGGCACCGTGCGGTTGCCGTCCAGGCCGCCGAGGAACCGCACCGGGGCGCGCTGCGCCTGGCCCGCAGGCGGGGCGGCGCTCCGGCTGCCTTGGCCGGCGCCGCGGCTCGCCTCGACCAGGGCCTGGAGCCGGTCGATCGTCTGGGCCAGCCGCGCCGCCGTCACCGGCTTGAGAAGGTAGTCGACCGCCGCCACCTGGTAGGCAGCCAGCGCGTGCTCGTCGTGCGCCGTGACCACGACAACGAACGGCGGTGCCACGCGCCCGTCGTGGAGCGTGGCGGCAAGGTCCAGGCCGTGCACCCCGGGCATCTCGAGGTCGAGAAAGATCGCGTCGTAGTCGACCGCGTCGATCAGCGTTCGGGCCTCGCGGGCGTCCGCGGCCTCGCCGACCACGCGCACCTCGGGGAACGCCTCGAGCTGGAAGCGAAGCTCCGCCCGGGCCGGAGGCTCGTCGTCGACGATCAGGGCGAGGAGGCTCATACGGCGGCCGTCGCCCCCTCTGGACCGCGTGCGCCGACGCCCGCCGCCGGCACGTGGGCCGCCACGAGCGTGCCTCGCCCGCGGCGGCTGCGAATGCGCAGCCGCGCGTCCGGCCCGCACAGGCCGACGAGGCGCTGGTTAACGTTCGCCAGGCCGAGCCCTCCCGACGGCCCGTCGGCCCCGGATCGGCGGTTCGCCGCCGCCGGGTCGAAGCCCAGGCCGTTGTCCGCGACCGCGATGCACACGCGGTCGCCGCGCCGCCGCACGGCGACCGTCAGGCGGCCCCGGCTGGCCCGTGGGGCGAGGCCATGGACGATGGCGTTCTCGACCAGGGGCTGCAGGGTGAGAACCGGCACCGGGACATCCAGGGTGGCCGGGTCGATCCGGAACGACACCTGGAGGCGGCTGCCGAACCGGGCCTGCTCGAGCCGGACGTACATGTGAACGAAGTCGAGTTCCTGGGCGATCGTGGCCTGGCTCGACCGGTCGCTGATGGTGTGGCGCAGGAAGGCGGCCAGCTCGGCCAGGAGTTCGCGCGCCCGGTCGGCATCGATGCGGCTGGTGGCGATGATCGTGTTCAGGGTGTTGAACAGGAAGTGCGGCCGGATCTGCGCCTGAAGCGCCTGCAGACGGGCCTGTGCCACGAGTTCGCGCTGGTGCTCCGCCTCGCCGAACTCGAGTTGCAGGCTGAGCAGTTCGGAGATGCCGGTGGCGAGGCGCATCATGAATCCCGGGATGAGGTCGGGATCGCGGTGGTAGAACTTGACGGTTCCGACGACATGGCCGCCGATCTTGAGCGGGGCGATGACCGCAGCCTGGATCGGGCACGGGCAGCCGGCTACCGGGCAGTGCAGCTCGCCCTTGGAGGGCACGAAGGCGGCCTGGCCGGTGCGCAGGACGGCGCGCGTGGCGTCGGTCTGCACCGGCCGGCCCGGTTGCATGTTCGGGCAGCCCTCACCCTCGACGGCGAGGATCTGGGCCGTATCCGTGATCGCGACGGCGTCGGCGGCCGCGATGTACTGCACGATGGCGGCGATCCGTCGGGCACGGTCGGCGGTGAGCTCGTACGGTGGGGCGGCCGGGCGCGCGCCGCCCGGGAGGGCGGCTGCCGGCAGCCGGTCGTCCATCGTCGCCGCCCCCCGCGCGCCGCCGGGCAGCGGACGGGCCCGGCGGCGCGGTGTTTGCATGGAGTGTACCATCCGGCTGCCAGAGTCGCCGGGCGGCCCGGTGGCGCACCGGCGTAACCGAGGACTAGCCGGCCTCGGCGCGCACGCGCGTGGCGACAGCCTCCAGGGCGAACGCCTCGGCGAACGGGTGGCCGAGGGCGACCGCCTCGAACAGGCGGCGTGCCTCGTCGACCCGCGCGCGTGCCTCACGCCCCGCTTCCGCCTGAAGTTCTCCTGCCTCCGCCTCGAGCATGGAGCGCACCAGGTCGGCGCTGACTACGCGCCCCTCGCGCAGACGCACGCCATGGCGGACCCACTGCCAGACCTGGGCCCGGCACAGCTCGGCCGTGGCCGCGTCCGCCATCCGGCCGTCGATGCGCACCGTCCCCCGTCCGCCCAGCCAGGCGTCGAGGTAGCGCAGGCCGACCCGCACGTTGGCGCGCAGGCCGGCCTCGCTTGCCGTGGCGTGCGGGACCCGCGCGTCGAGAAGCTGGGCGGCGCCGATCCGGACGCGGTCGGCCGGCCGGTCGATCTGGTGTGGGCAGTCGCCCAGGAAGGCGCCGAACGTGGCCGAGGCGAGGGCCACCAGGCCGGGGTGGACGACCGACGTGCCGTCGAACCCCTGTCCGGCCTCGCGCTCCAGGTCTTCGCGCAACCGGGCGACCTCGGCCGTGTCGCGCGGGCTGTCGGGGGCGGCAGGCAGGGGCGCCGCCGCGGCGCCGATAGCGTGCGCACCGCGGCGGTGCGCCGTGCGGACGAGCAGGTCGCGGTAGGCGCGCATGAACGGGGCCGTGACGGTGACGAGGTCGCGATCGGGAAGGACGGACGAGGAACGGCCGCGAAGCCGCTTGGTCAGGCTGAACAGGTAGTCCGTGTCGCCCGCGTTCAGGCCGATCGCGTGGCGTCGCAGCTCGTACAGCATCTCGTCCATCTCGAATGCCGCCGGCAGGGTGTCGATGGACACCACCGCCCGGATCGTGCCCATGGGCATGCCGAGCAGGTCCTGGGCGAACTCGAGCACGTCGTTCCACAGGCGCGCTTCCAGGTGGCTCTCCAGCTTGGCCAGGCTCAGGTACGGCCCCGAACCGCGCTCGAGGAGCTCGGCCGCGTTGTGAAACACGTACAGGCCGAAGTCGACGAGGCTTGCCGCCATCGGCCGACCGCCGACGCGCAGGCGGGGCTCCGCCTGATGCCAGCCCCGGGGGCGGACCATGAGGGTGGCGGGCGAGCCCGGCGCGGCCTGCGCGGCGCCCTCGGGGACCGTGCGTTCGAGGCGCTGGCGGACGGCGTCGGCGAGGTGCGTCTGGCCGTCGATGACGTTGGACCAGGTCGGCGCCGTGGCGTCCTCGAAGTCCGCGACAAGCACCTGTGCACCCGCATGCACGCCGTCCGCCAGGGACTCCCTGTCGACCGGCCCGGTCAGCTGGACGCGCCGGTTGACCAGGTCGGGCGGCGCCGGCGCTACGTGCCACTGCGCCGCGCGCACCCAATGGGTCCGGGCCAGGAAGTCGGGCGACTCGCCGGCGTCGAGTCGCTGCTGGCGCTCGGCACGACGGGCGAGCAGCTCCTGCCGGCCCGGCTCGAACTCGTGGTGGAGACGGGCGAGGAATGCCAACGCGGCCGGCGTGAGGCTGTCGCTGCGCCGGCCGGACGCCGGCGCTTCGACGTCCAGATGCCGCGGCATTGCCGTGGTGGCCACCTCCATTCGATCCGGGACGCCTGCGACACGCCCCCGCTTGTGATCAGGGTAGGCGTCGCCGGTCGCGGCTGGCCACGGACCGTCGACAAGCGGTCCGAACCGGGGGATGAACGGTCGCCGGCCGGCGTCCACCGACACGGATGTGGTCCGCAACGCGGCATCGACCGGCGGCCGACACACGAGGCCGCGACGCCCGGTCGCGGCCTCGATCTCGGTTCCGGTCTCGGTTCCGGGGTGGGCGCTACCGGTCAGCGCCGACGGCCGGGTGCGTCGGGCGACGGCCACACCGTCCAGCCCCGGCGGGGGCCGGCCGCCGGTCGGGCGACGGTCCAGCCGATCGACGGGGGCGGGGCGGAGCGGGGCTGGCCGCACGAGCCGCACCCGCGGGCCGGGGCAGAAGCCCGCCGGACGATGGGGACCGGGCGATCGCGGCGGGGCATCGGCATGGCCTGGTAGCAGGGCGTCCCGTTGACGCACGGCATGGCATGCACCTCCAGGTCGGGTGTGGCGTCCCGAGAGCCTATGCCGTGCCACCGCCAACGGTCCCCGCCAGGTGGCGCGCACTCACGCCGTGAGAACGCGCGTGCTCGGCAGGCTGTCGCGGTCGACAACGCGGCCGCCCTGCATGACGAGGTGGATGTTCCGGTAGTGCTCGGGCGATGCGAGCGGGTCCTTGTCCAGGATGACGAGGTCCGCCAGCTTGCCCGCCTCGAGCGTGCCCAGATCCTTGTCGACGTGGTACGCCCGCGCGATGTGGCTGGTCGCGGACAGGAGGCTCTCCATCGGCGACATACCCAGTTCCGAGGCGGCCACGAGCCAGCGGAAATGGGCCTCGCCGAGGGCGACCGGCGAGTCGTCCGCCCCGGCCGACGTGCCGATGAGCGGGTGGTCGGCCGCGTCCGGCCGCCAAACGCCGGCGTCGGTCGTGAGGAGGACGACCGCACCGGCCTCGACAAGGCGCCGGTCGTTGGCATGGGCGACCCTGTAGAACGTCTTCATCGGGTCGCTGCCGTGCGCCTCGGTCCAGGCAAGGTACCGGCGCGTCGTGAGGAGGGAGGCGCAGGGGATCTTGCGATCGACGATCGTTCGCAAGGTGGCCTCCGGCATCGGCACCGGGCCGGTGATGTCGCCGTGCTGGAGGAGGTCGCAGCCGGCCTCGATCTCCATCCGCAGGCTCTCGGGCGAGGTGGTGTGGGCCTGGACGGTCATGCCGGCCCGGTGGCCCTCCTCGACGATGGCGCGCTGCGCCTCGGCCGAGAAGGTGATGAACTGCATCTCGGTGTGCCCACTCGCGGCGTACTTGAGGAAGTCCTGGCTACCGCTGTCGATGTACCGGCGGATGCGCTCGCGCACCTCGTCCGGGGTGAGCCAGAGCAGGTCCGCCCCGACCCCCTGCTCCCAGCGCTCGTCGATACGGTCGGCCTCGCGCTTGGGTAGCACGGTGCGCGCCACCTTGAAGAAGTCGTCCGACGTCGGCCCGCCCAGACCGATGATGTTTCCCGCGACGAACATCCGGCTGCCCTCGAGGCGGCCGGCGCGGATCTTGTCCCGCACGGCGAGGAGCGCCTGGCGCGGCCCCCAGGTGTCGAAGACGGTGGTGAGTCCGCTGCGCAGGGCGACCTGTGCCGCCTCGGCGACGACGTCCTCGTAGCGGTCGTCGAGTCGCAGCAGATCGTCCGGGGTACAGGCGAAGAACAGGTGCACGTTCGCGTCCATGAGCCCCGGGATGATGTACCGGCCGGTGGCATCGACACGCCGGGCCCCCTCCGGGACCGGCGTGGCCGGGCCGCCGACCGCCTCGATGCGCTCCCCCCGGATGACGACCACCGCATCCTCGACCGGCGGACCGCCGTTCCCGTCGAGAAGGGTGCCTCCCACGATGGCGACCGGATCCGCGTGCGCGTCGCTCGGCATCTTCGAACCCCCTTATAGGCTGGCCCTGGATCGCCGGCTGCGGGGGCGGCCCGCGCACCGGGCGCTGTCCGGCGGTGGGCGCGGCGCCGGCCGGCTCGCGCCTGGCGCGGGCCGGCGTGTCCTCGGTCGGGCGCCGGGTGCGCACGGGGCTGCCTTCGCCCCGGCTGGGGGATGACGTCACGTCGTTCGCCGGCTTTCGGCCCGGGCTGGCTTGGCATGGGCTGCGAGGCGGTGTCGAGCCGACGACCCGCGGCCGCTGCGGCGCCGTCGCCGGCAAGCATTCGCGCCGCGCTCCCCGTTCCCATGCAAGGCCGGACTCGCGGGCGGCGGTCGCGACGGGGGCGGGATCACGCACCGGCGCGGCGAAGCGCTCGGAAAGGAGGGAGGGCGAGATGGCCACGATACGGCGCGTCGCCGTCGCGGTCGTGCGGGCACCGGTCGGCGTCTACGCGGCGGCCCTGGCGTACAGCTTCCTGTTCTCCCTGGTACCGTTGCTACTGTTTCTCACCGCGCTGGCCGGCGCGCTGCACCTGCCCAGCCTGCTTCGCGTCGTCGCGGCCGACGGCGCCCTTCCGGGTCCCGTACGGGCGGTGCTCGAGCAGAGCCTGTCGCGGCTGGCCGGCCGACCCAGTGCCGCCCTCATGTCGATCGGCGTGGTTGGCTACCTGTGGGGCATGTCCGGCGCCGTGCGCCAGGGAATCGTCGCCGTCCGCGCGGGGTACGCGCAGGGGAGCGGACCGGCGCCGCCCTGGTGGTGGGCGTACGCCTGGTCGCTGGTGCTGTCGGTCACGGTCGGGGCGCTGTTCGTGCTCGAGGTGGCGCTCACCCTGGCCGGTGACGGCGTCCTCGCCTGGGCGGCGGCGCGCGTCGGGCTCGCCTTGCCGCTGGCGGTCCTGGCGGGTGTGCGCTGGCTCGGTGCGGTGGCGCTGTTCGCCGCGATGGTGACGCTGCTCTACCGCCTGGCGCCCGAGCGCGGCGGACCCCTCCTGCCGGGCGTCATCGTCGCCGTCGGCATCTGGCTCGGCGCGTCGCTCGGCCTGTCGCTGTACGCGCCGCGGCTGGTCGCGGCGAGCCCCGTCTACGGGGCGCTCGGCGGCGTCATCCTCCTTGCCCTGTACCTGGACCTCGTGGCCCTTGCGGTGGTCGTGGGTGCCCATGTCAACGGTGCCTGGCGCCCGCCACCCGCTGACGCCGCCGGCCCAGGGAGATAGGGACACGACGATCGTCATTCTCGCCCTGCCCGCAATGCGCGCGTTGCTGCACGTCGGCCTCGGCTCGGTCGTCTGGGTGGTGCTGGGATACCTGCTCACCATCACGCTGCTCGCCACCCAGGTCGGTCGCCTGGGTGACATGTTCGGCCGCGTGCGCATGTACGAGGCCGGCTTTGCCGTCTTCGTCGTCGGCTCCGCCCTGTGCGCCCTGTCGTGGAACGAGGCCTCCATCGTCGCCTTCCGTCTGATCCAGGGCGTCGGCGGAGCCCTCATCTCGGCCAACAGCGGCGCCGTGATCGCCGACATCTTTCCCCCCGAGCGCCGGGGGCGGGCGTACGGCTACACGGCGGTGGGCTGGAGCCTGGGCGCGGTCCTCGGCATCCTTGCCGGCGGCGTCCTCGTCACCTACCTGGACTGGCGCTGGATCTTCTGGATCAACGTGCCGATCGGCGCCGGCGCCATCGCGCTCGCCTGTACGCGCTCGACGCTCGCAGCGAGCGCCGCGCCCACCGGTTCGACCTGCCCGGTATGGCCCTTCTGGGTGCCGGGCTGTTCGGCGTCCTCTGGGCCACGGTGCGCCTCACCAGCGAGCCCTTCGGCGGCGCCATCGCGGCCCTGTACGCGGCCGGCGCGGCCCTGCTCGTGGCGTTTGTCGCCTACCAGCGCCGCGCCCGTGAGCCGATGCTCGACCTGTCCCTGTTCGGCGTGCCGACCCTGGCGCCGTCGTTTCTCGCGGCCCTGTTCCAAGGTGTGGCCAACTTCGCCGTCCTGTTTCTGGTCACGATGTACCTGCAGGGCGTGCGTGCGCTGTCGCCGCTCGACGCTGCGCTGCTTCTCGTACCGGGGTACCTTGTGGGCAGGGTGATGGGGCCGTTCGGGGGACGCCTCACCGACCGGCTCGGTGCCGGCCACCGCGGGGCTCGCGTGCCAGGTCGTGGCGATCCTCCTGTACGCCCGTCTAAGGCGTCGCCGCCGCGCGTGTTCGGCGTCGCCTCGGGCATGTGCACGTTCTCCAACGTCGGCATGATCTTCTCGTTCGCGGTCGCGCTCCTCGTGGCGGCGAGGGCGGTGACGCAACCGGTCGCGTTCGCCGTGTTCGTCGGCGACACGTCGCTCACGCGGGTGGCGGGGGCGGACTTCCTGTACGGCATCCACCTGGCGTTCTACGCCTCGGTGGCGGCCTTCATCGTCGCTGGCGCGCTGTCGGCCGCACGGGGCGTTTCGCGGGCGGCGCCCGGATCGGTGCCGGCTGCGAGCCGCCCCGGCGTCTGACCGTTGCCGCCGGGTGCCCGGTGCGACGCCGGGCCGGCGCGGCGTTGACCCCATCGCGCGCCCGTCCCTACAATTGACGGGCCATGGAAGAGTTGACGGACCAGCTGCTCGAGCTTTGGCGGCGTCTGCGGCGGGCGTCGCGGGCGCACGTGCGCGCCCACGGCCTCGGCCCCGAGCAGTACTGGCTCCTGACGGCGCTGCGGCGCGACGGACCCCTGCCCGTGGGGGAGCTCGCCGCGCGCGTCGGCGTGACGTCCAGCTCGATGACAACGAATTGCAAGCGCCTCGAGCACCTGGGCCTGGTCAGCCGGCAGCGCCGGTCGGACGACCAGCGGGTTGTCGACATCGTCCTCAGCGACCGCGGCGCGGCCGCCGTGGACGAGTGGAAACGGGCCCGTCGCGAAACCGTGACGGCGCTCGTGGCGCGCCTGGATGAGGGCGAGCGTGACGCCCTGGGCGCGCTCCTCACGCGGATGCTGGACGACGGGGAGCGCCTCGGCTGACGGAACCCCCGGGGGCACGACCACGGGAGCGGGAGGCGGCGATGGCGGACGCGCGGTGGCCAGCTCATGTGACCAAGCTGGAAAGCACGCGGGGGGCCTACGCCTACCTGGTCGAGGGGACCGGGCCGGGGCAGGCCGCCGTCCTGGTCGACACCGGCCTTCCCGGCCGCGCCGGACGGATCCTAGCCGAGATCGACCGGCGTCACGCGTCGCGACCCGCGGACATCGTCGTCACCCATGGCGATGTGGACCATGTCGGGAACCTGGCCGAGCTCGCCGTGATGACGGGCGCACGGGTCTGGGTCCCCGCCGCGGACCGGGCGTACGTCGTGGACGGGGCGCCACGCCCTGGCGTGAAGCGCCTTGTCGGCGCGCTCGTGCGCACACGTGCGCCGCAAGGGGCCGATACCCTCGTCGACGGCACCCGGGTCGGGACGCTCACGGCGGTGGCGACGCCGGGACATACGCCCGGACACATGGCCTTTTGCGGCGACGGCTTCGTCCTGGTGGGCGATGCGCTCACGATCGCCCGCGGCAGGATCCGCCCATCGCGCGGCCTGATGGCCTGGGACAGCGCGCTTGCGGCCCGCTCGGCGCACGGCCTGCTGACCGGGTTTCGCGGCTGGGTGCTTGCGTCCCACGCCGAGCCGGTCTGGTACGAGGACCGCCGCCGCACCTGAGCGGCGGCGGCGTCAGGAGGCGCCGCGGTGCCCATGCCGATCGCCCTCGCCCTCGATGTCGGCACCTCGTCGGTGCGGGCGCTCGCGTTCGACGCGGGCTCGGGCCGCGTCTTGCGCCGCCTGGCGGCCGGGTGGGGGGCCGATCGCGGGCCGGCGCCGGCGGATGCCCTTCTCGCCGCGGTCGGCACCGTCCTCGACGGACTGGAGGCGTGGGCCGCGACCCGGCCGCGCGCGCTGGTCGCCGGCGGCGTGTCCGTGCTGTGGCATAGCGCGCTCCTCGTCGACGCCCAGGGCCGCGCGCGCACGCCGGTGTTCGGGTGGAGCGACCTCGACCCGCGCTTCGACGAGGCGGCCCGCCGTCTCGCCGCGACCCTTGACGGCGGCGCGGTGCGCGCGCGGGTCGGCGCGCCCGTGCACCCCAGCTTCCCTGCGGCCAAGGCGGCGGCTCTGCTGGCCGGGGCCGCCGATGGCGGGCGTGCCCGGCTATGGGGTGCCGAGGATCTCGTTACGCGCATGCTGTGGGGCCGCGTCGTGAAGAGCCTGTCGCACGCCGGCGGCACGGGGATGTGGGATACGCGCGCGGGGACCTGGGACGGAGCGGTCCTGGCCGCGGTGGGGCTTGCCGTCGGCCAGCTGCCGCCGGTTGACGACGGGCCGGTGCGGGGCGAGCCGTGGTCGGACGACGCGCGCCGGCGCTGGCCGGTGCTGGGCGCCGTGCCCTGGACGCGTCCCCAAGGTGACGGCGCGCTCGCCAATCTGGGCATGGCTGCGCTCGACGATGTCTGGGGCGCGACCGTCGGCACCTCGGCCGCGCTGCGCCATCTCGGGTCCGCGCCTGTGCCCGTCCCCCTGCCCGGATCGCTGTTCTCGTACGGCCTGGGGCCGGGCCTTCGCGTGGTGGGCGGCGCCCTGTCCGGCGGCGGAAACCTCCTGGCCTACCTGGCCAGACGGGAGCGCGTGCGGCTGGCGGACGTCGAGCCGGCTGTGCAAGGACTGGACGTGGGCGCCGGGGGCGTGGCGGTCGTGCCGTACGTGTGGGGCGAGCGCAGCCCCGGCTGGACGACCGGCGCGACCGGCGTCATCGCCGGCCTGACCGCCGCCACGCCGGCCGCGGCCGTGGTGCGGGCCGGCGTCGACGCGATCGGCGCCGGCCTCGCCCGCATCGGCGCGGACCTGGCCGCGGCGCGGGGGCGACCCGTTCTCGTGCGGGCAGGTGGACGGGCGGTGGCGCGCTCCGCGGCGGTCGGCCAGATGCTCGCCGACGCGCTCGCGGTCGAGGTCGAGGTGTGCGGCGCCTGGGACGAGTCGTCCGCGATCGGTGCGGCGCGCCTCGGCCTCGAGGCAGCAGGGCATCCGGCGTGGCCGGCCGGGGCAGTCGGGGCGGTGCGGTTCGCGCCGCGGCCGTTGGCCGCAGCCTACCAGGCGCTCGGCGAGCGGCTCGAGCGGCTCGCCCGGGCGGCCCGGGCGGCGCCGCCGCCGCGATGACGGACGATGTCCCGCCCGGTACGTACGGCGGTCGGGTGGCGTCGGGGGTTGCGGGACCGTGCCGTGGCCGGGTTCGGGGCGACGGCCGGACGGCTCCGGCCAAAGCTCTCGGGCCACCGGCGCCGACCCGCCCGCGCGCGCAGCGGCGCAATCTTCCCCCGAATTCGACATCCGTTTTGTCGCTCTCGACCGTGCGCATCGCGCACGCGTACAATGCGGCGTGAGACGCACGAGGCGGGGAGGGGACGCGGGTGGCGGGTCCGGCGCATGAACCGAGCCGGTGGGACCGTGCGGGCCTGGTGCGGGAGCCTGACTTGCCGCCGCTGCGTCCCGGGGACGACGGGGTCGACACCGCCGACGAGGTCGTCCGTCTTGTCGCGCTCGTCAACCGGCACATCCAGGCCACGGTCACGGCGCTGCGTCGCGAGAGCGCCCTGCCTACGACCGCGTGGCACCTGCTGTTCGAGATCTACAACCGTCCCGGCATGACGCTGGCGGAACTTGCCCGGGCGGGCGAGCTTTCGAAGGCCCGCACCTCGGTGCTGGTCGAGGGGCTGCGTGGCGAGGGCTATGTCGAAAAGCGCGCCGACCCGGACGACCGACGCGTCGTGCGGATCTTCACCACGGACCGCATGGACCGGGTGTGGCTGTGGTACGAGGAGCGCTACCGCGCCGCCGTGCGCGAGATCATGGCTGGCATTGACGCCGAGGAGCGGCGGGCGCTCGTGGCTGCCCTGCACAAGATGCGCGAGGCGGCCCAGGCGCGCGGCTGGTAGCCCGGGCCTGCCTGACCACCCCCGCGCCGGTCGTGTTTCCTGCGAACTGTCTGCTACCGGCCGTAGGCGCGCAGGCAGCCGCGGCCGGTGCGGGCGTTGTTGGTGCCCGTGCAAAGACGCGGTTTCTGAAGGAATGTTCGCGAAGAACTCGAATTGGGGCTCGCCGCCCGTACGGATGATCCATCTGTCCCAGGATGGCGGGGCGGGACCTATCGCCGTGGCAGCGCCCTCGGGCCGGGCTGCGCGGTACGTTGCACCACGTGCCTGGCGTCCGCCTGTGGCGTCTGACGTTACAGGCAGGCGGACGACCGTGGGCGGAGAGCGGATTCGAGGACATGCATGGAGGAAGGAGATCGACATGAAGGTTCGCTATTCGGCCGGCCTCGTCGGCGCCGTGGCATCCGCCGCGGTCGTCGCGACCACCATGGTGGGGGTTGCCGGTCTCGCGAGCGCGAAGGCGGTCCATCGCCAGGGGCCGGTGTCCGGCGGCACGGTGGTGGCTGCGCTTCCGACGCAGACCAACCTCACGTGGTACTTCCCGTACGTGAACACGGCCCAGGACAGCCTGTACAACTTCCAGCTGATCAACGAGCTGTACAAGCCGCTCGTGTGGATCAACAACAAGTACCAGATCGACTACCAGGAGTCGGTCGCCAACAAGATCACCTACAACTCGGCGGGCACCGTGTACCACGTGTTCCTGAACCCGAAGTGGAAGTGGTCGGACGGCACGCCCGTCAACACCAAGGACATCCTGTTCTCATGGAACGTCCTCAAGGCCACCGACCTGTCGAACGCGGCGCCCTGGCCGAACGTGCTGAACGGCAGCGGCGACATGCCCAACGGCGTGAAGAGCCTGGTCGCCAACGGACCGTACGAGTTCACGATCACCCTGAAGCAGCCGGCCAACCAGGAGTGGTACATCTACAACGGCCTGTCCCAGATCACGCCGCTGCCGCTCGCCTTCGACAAGTACCCGAACAACATCGCCCAGGAGATCAAGTACCTGGGCACCAACGCGACCAACCCCAAGTTCGACACCGTGGTCGACGGGCCGTTCATGCTGCAGAGCGCCACCGCCAACCAGCAGTGGGTGCTCGTGCGCAACCCGAAGTACAGCGGCCACGTGGCCTATCTGGACAAGTTCATCTTCCAGTACGAGGCGTCGGACACGGCCGAGTTCGCCGGCCTGAAGACCGGCACGATCCAGCTCGGCGCCGTGCCGCTGTCCGACTTCTCTGCGATCCCCGAGCTGACGAACGACAACACCTTCGTCAGCTACGGCTTCTCGTACTTCGACACCGAGCTGAACTTCAACTCGACCGCGCCGGGCGGCATGGGACCCGTCTTCAGCTCCCTGCCGGTGCGCCAGGCGCTGCAGATGGCCGTCAACTACAACGAGATCAACACCGCGATCTACCACGGCGACGCCCCGCCCATGGACGGGCCGATCCCGACCAACCCGGCGACGCCCTACCTGTCGCCCGACCTGAAGAAGGACCCGTACGCGTACAACCCGACCCGAGCCAAGCAGACGCTCGCGGCGGCGGGCTGGAGCCTCAAGAACGGGGTCATGACCAACGCCAAGGGCCAGAAGCTCGCCTTCACGATGATGTACTCGTCCGGTGACACCGCCGGCACCGACGTTGTCGAGCTCATGCAGCAGGACTGGAAGGCCATCGGCATCGACGTGACGCTCAAGCCCGAGCCGTTCGCCACGATGCTCGGCCTCATGGCCAAGCCGAACGACTGGCAGGCCGCGAGCGACCAGGGCATCATCTACGGCGGCTCGTACCCGTCCGGCGAGGCGCTGTTCCAGACCGGCGCCGGCCTCAACAACATGGGTTGGAACGACCCGACGGAGAACTCGCTCATCAACGCGTCGATCAAGCCCTACGCCACCAAGGCGGAGTCGCTGCAGGCGTTCTACGCCTACGAGGACTACACGGCCAAGGAACTCGTGAACCTGTGGGCCAACAACTTCGGCACCATCAACGCCGTGGCCAAGACCCTGCACGGCGCGAAGGCGTACGGAAACTCGCTCACCGGCTACGCACAGCTGGAGTACTTCTGGGTGTCGCCCTCCTAAGGACGCGTCGCGGTCGCCGGCACGGTAGCGGCGGCGGTACGTCGAAGGCCGCCGAAGGCCCCCTGGCCGGAGGCGGCCTTCGGCGATAAGAGGAGGTCGCGACGATGGCGATGACCGCTCGTCCCGAGATCAGCTCTGGGCAGCTCGATGACGCCCTGCTGGAGACGACGGGCAGCCGAATGTGGCGCCGGTTCTGGGGAGAGCCCCTGTCCATCGCCGGGGTGGCGATCCTCGCGTTCCTGGTCGCCTTCTGCTTTCTCGGCCCGCTCGTCTGGCGGGTGAACCCGACCTACCCGTACATCCTGCACACGATGAGCCCGCCCTCGGCCCAGTTCCCCCTGGGAACCGACGGCCTGGGTCACGACCAGCTCTCCAGTCTCATGATCGGCGGCCAGATCTCGCTCGAGGTCGGCTTCGCGGCCGCCGTCGTGTCGATGGTCATCGGTACCGTATACGGCATGATCAGCGGCCTCGTGGGCGGCTCCGTCGACATGGTCATGATGCGCATCGTCGACGTCCTGCTGTCGCTGCCGACGATCTTCCTCCTGCTGTTCCTCGACGCCACGTTCCAGCCGAGCGCGATCCTGCTCGTGGTCGTGCTGTCCTCGGTCAGCTGGTTCGGCGTGAGCCGCCTGGTGCGGGCCGAGGTCCTGTCGATCAAGGAGCGGGAGTACGTCGAGGCTGCCCGCGCGCTGGGAGCATCGCCCTGGCGGATCATGCGCCGTCAGCTGGTGCCGAACTTCCTCGGCACGGTGCTCGTCGCCGGCACGTTCCAGATCGCCGACTCGATCCTGGGCCTGGCCGGCCTGAGCTTCCTCGGTCTGGGCCTGCCTCCGCCCAACCCGAACTGGGGTGCGACCCTGTCGACCGGCATGTCGTCGATCTTCCAGAACGCCTACTGGCTCATCTACCCGGCCGGCGTCTGCATCCTGCTCGTCGAGCTGGCCGTCAACTTCATCGGTGACGGCATGCGCGCGGCGTTCGATACGCAATTGAAGTAGGGATGGGGGTGACCGTGTGACGACGTTCGTGATCCGCCGGCTGCTCGCGTCGATCCCGTCTGTCATCGGCATCGCCGTCCTGAGCTTCGTGATGCTGCACATCGTGCCGGGAAGCCCCGTCCAGCTGATGCTGGGGAGCCACTACACGGTGCAGCGCGCGCAGGAGCTCGAGGCGCTTCTCGGCCTGAACAAACCCCTCTACGTTCAGTTCGCGATCTGGTTCTGGAACATGTGCCACCTGAACTTCGGCTTCTCGTACTCCTACTCGATGCCGGTGATGAACCTCATCTGGCTCGACCTTCCCCACACGCTCGTCATCGTCACGACCTCGGTCCTCATGGCGTTCCTCGTCTCGGTCGTGCTCGGAACCGCCCAGGGCTACTACCGCAACACGACCTTCGACAACGTCATGACGGTGGTTACCTACTTCTTCTACTCGATGCCGACGTTCTGGCTTGGCATCATCGTCGTCGAGCTGTTCGCCATCACGCTCGGCTGGCTGCCGGCAGGGGGCATTTCCAACCCCACCATCGCCCACCAGACGTTCTGGCAGTACGCGTCCCATCTGATCCTGCCGTGCGGCACCCTGATGGTGGGCAGCGTGGCCGGCTACTCGCGCTACATGCGCTCGTCCGTGCTCGACTCGCTGCACCAGGACTACATCCGGACCGCGCGCGCCAAGGGCCTGGCCGAGCTCGGCGTCGTGTTCAAGCACGCCCTGCGCAACTCGCTCCTGCCGATGATCACGCTGTTCGGTCTGACGCTGCCGGCGCTGTTCGGCGGAGCGCTGTTCATCGAGGAGATCTTCAACTACCCGGGCATGGGCATCCTGTTCTGGAACGCCGCGCTGACGCGCGACTATCCGGTCATGCTCGGCATCGTCATGCTCCTGGGCATCGTCACGATCCTCGGCAATCTGGTCGCGGACCTCGTCTACGGCATCGCCGACCCGCGCATCCAGTACAACTAGATCCGTCCCAGGGGGCACTACCCGTGTGAAACATGCGCGGGTGGTGCTCCTTCCATTTCCAAGCACTCGCGGAAGGATTCTGAACCTTGCCTCACGAAACCGCCCCGGTCCAAAGCGCCTGCATCGGAGCCTCCCACGACGCGCCCCCGGGGCGTCCGGGTGGGACCGTGGCAGCGTTCGCTCCGCCGGGATTCCTCATCCGGGCCGGCGGGGCGGCGGGACAATCAGCGCCGGCGGCGTGCGACCCGAGCGGTCGACGGGGCCGGTGGCCGATGAGCCCATGAAAGGGGATCTGCATGCGCTTTCGGTGGAAGGGTTCGGCATTGGCCGCCACCGCTGCGGCCGCCATGTTGGGAACGACCGCGCTCGGTGCCAGTCTGGCCAGCGCCCATCGCGTTCGGGCGGCCCAGACGCCGCAAAAGGGCGGCACGATTGTGTACGCCCTGCCGACCGACACGAACATCCCATGGTATTTCCCGTACACGAACAGTTCCAACGCGACCCTGTACGTCGGCCAGTTGACCGGTCTGCTGTACCAACCGCTCCTGTATGTGAACTACAAGGACCAGATTGACTACAGCCAGTCGATCGCCCAGAAGGTCACGTTCAACCCGCAGGGCACCGTGTTCCACGTGTTCATGAACCCGAAGTGGAAGTGGTCGGACGGCACGCCGATCACCACCGCCGACGCCCAGTTCGGCTGGAACGTCCTGCTCGCGACGGACGCCTCGAAGACCGCGCCGTGGCCGAACCGCAACAACGGCAACGGCAACGTGCCGGCCAACGTGAAGAGTTTCCAGGTGAACTCCAAGTACGAGTTCACGATCACCCTGAAGCAGCCGGCCAACCAGGAGTGGTTCATCTACAACGGCATCGGCCAGATCGCCATCCTGCCCGCGCACGCCTGGAACAAGTACCCGACCAATATCCAGCAAGAGATCGCGTACCTGGGCAAGAACGCGACCAACGCCAATTTCGACAACCCGGTGAGCGGCGCGTTCAAGCTGCAGAGCGCGGTGCAGAACCAGGCCTGGACCCTCGTTCCCAATACCAACTACAGCGGCCAGGTACCGTACGTCAGCCGCCTCATCCTCCAGTACGAGGCGTCGGACACGGCCGAGTTCGCGGGCCTCAAGACCGGCCAGATCCAGGTCGGCTACCTGCCCGCGGCGCTGTTCAACGCCCGGCTTGAGCTGGGCGACAAGATGATCGACCAGCCTCCGTTCTCCTACCGCTTCGTCTGGCCGAACATGACCTCGGGCGCGGAGAACGGGGTCAACAAGATCTTCGACAACCTGTACGTGCGCGAGGCCATGTACATGGCGATCAACGACAACGTCATCGCCAACCTCATCTTCCACGGCTACGCTTCGGCCGAATACGGACCGATCCCGGCCGTGCCCAAGACGGACTTCCTCTCGCCGTCGGCGATGAAGGCGCCGTACCCGTACAGCCCGGCCAAGGGCAAGGCCCTCCTCGAGCAGAACGGCTGGCAAGAGGTCAACGGCGTCATGACCAAGGACGGCATGTCGATGAACTTCACGCTCGCCTACCCGTCGGGCAACCAGGCGGTGACGGAGACGATGGAGGTTCTCCAGCAGGGCTGGGCGCAGGAGGGGATCAAGGTCACCCTCGTGCCGCAGCCCTTCGCCACCCTGGTCGGCTACCTGTCGCAGCCGAGCAAGTGGGAGCTCGTGAGCGGCATCGGGATCATCTACGGCGGCGGCTACCCGTCGGGCGAGAACCTGTTCTACAAGAACCAGAACCTCGACCTGAACGGCTGGAACAACCCGACCGAGAACGCGCTGATCCAGGCGACCGAATCGCCGGCGCCGAACGCGCAGGCGAGCCTGCAGCGGTTCTACGCCTACGAGGACTTCACCCAGAAGGAACTGCCGGCCCTGTGGATGCCGAGCCCGGCCGGCCTGGGCGAGGTAGCGCCCACGGTCCACGGGTACACGGCGTACACCGCCAACTGGGTAACGGGCGCCTTCCTGCCCCAGTACTGGTGGGTCTCCGGCGCCAACGGATAGAGGCGGCCGGTCCGAGGGCCCCGGCCAACGCCGGGGCCCTCGGCCATGGCGCCCTGCGCGCCACGGCGGCAGCCCGCGGTTGATCCTACGAAGGGGGCGGTAGGATGCAGACGGCACCCGTGCTCGACGCGGCCCTCGAGTTCGACGACGCCCTGCTGGAATGGCATGGCAGCCGGATCTGGCGGCGGTTCTGGCGCCACCCGCTGTCCCTGGTCGGCGTCGCGGTCCTGGTCTTCCTGGTCCTGTTCGCGTTCGTGGGACCGATCTTCTACAGGGTGAACCCGCTCGCGACCAACTTCCTTCTCGCCAACGCGCCCCCTTCGGCGGCGCACCTACTCGGCACGGACGCGCTCGGGCGCGACTATCTGTCGCGGGTGATGGTCGGCGGCCAGACCTCGCTCGAGGTGGGCTTCGCGGCCGCGGTGATGTCGATCGTCATCGGCACCATCTACGGCACGGTCGCCGGCCTCATCGGCGGCGTCGTCGACATGGTGATGATGCGCATCGTCGACGTCTTTCTGGCCGTGCCCGCCCTGTTCATCCTCCTGTTCCTCAACGCCACGTTCCAGCCCAGCGCGCTCCTGCTCATCTTCGTCCTCGCCTCGGTGAGCTGGTTCGGCGTCAGCCGCCTGGTCCGGGCCGAGGTGCTCTCCCTGCGTGAGCGCGAGTTCGTCGAGGCGGCGCGCGCCACCGGCTCCACCATCAGCCGGATCATTCGCAAGGATCTGTTCCCGAACTACCTGGGCATCGTCCTCGTTGCGGCCACGTTCGGGGTTGCCGAGTCCATCCTCACCCTGGCCGTGCTCAGCTTCCTCGGCCTCGGCCTGCCGCCGCCGGCGCCGAACTGGGGCGGTCTCCTGGCCGACGCGCAAAATGCCATGTTCGTGAACGCCTGGTGGATCATCTACCCGCCCGGGCTGTGCATCCTCCTCGCCGAACTTGGCATCAACTTCATCGGCGACGGGCTGACCCAGGCCTTCGACACCCGGTTGCGATAGGAGGAGAGGGACATGGCGCAGTTCATCGTCCGGCGCGTGCTCCAGGCGATTCCGACGCTGATCGGGGTCACGATGCTGAGCTTCCTTCTCCTTCACATCGTGCCGGGCGATCCGGCCCGGGTCATGCTCGGCCAGTACTACACGCCCGCCCGGGCCCAGGCGATCGACATCTCGCTCGGGCTCAACCACCCGCTATATATCCAGTACCTGATCTGGCTGTGGAACCTCATCCACCTGAACCTGGGCTACTCGTACCAGTACAGCGTCTCCGTCGGATCGCTCATCGCCGGTGCGCTACCGCACACGCTGCTCCTGGTGGCGATCGCGATCACGGTCGCGCACGTGCTGTCCGTACTCCTCGGGACGGTCCAGGGGTATGTGCGCAACACCCCGTTCGACGTCGGCGCGACCGTCGTCAACTACTTCTTCTTCGCCATGCCGCCGTTCTGGCTGGGCATCGTGCTGATCATGATCTTCGCCATCGCGCTGGGCTGGCTGCCATCCGGCGGGATCACGAACTCGCTCGTGGCCCATCCCTCGTTCGGCGACGTGGTCCGCCACCTCGTCCTGCCGGACGGTACGCTGATCCTCTTGAGCATGGCGGTCTGGTCCCGCTACATGCGCACCCGGATGGTGGAGACCCTGCAGGCCGACTTCATCCGCACCGCCCGTGCCAAGGGCCTCACCGAGGCGCGCGTGGTGGTCGGCCACGCCCTTCGCAACTCGGTGATGCCGCTCATCACGCTCCTCGGCCTGTCGCTGCCGGCCCTGTTCGCCGGCGCCCTCGTCATCGAGGAGATCTTCAACTATCCGGGCATGGGCCTGTTGTTCTTCAACGCTGCCAACGAGCGGGACTACCCGACCCTGCTCGGCATCATCGTGATCGTCGGCGCGCTGACGATCTTTGGCAATCTGCTCGCCGACCTCTTGTACGGGATGGTTGATCCCCGCATCCAGTACAATTAGGCCGCGTCCGACGCACGGCCGCCCCGGCCAGTCCGGGGCGGCCGTGTCGCCGTAGAAGGGAGGTGGCGCCGTGCGGACCGACCCTGGGCACCTGCGTGCCCGTGCGGTTGCCGTCGCCTTGGGCGCGGCGCTCGCAGCCGCTCCGGCCAGCGTTGCCGCCGCGCCGGTGCCGTCGCCGACCCAGACGGTGGTCCTGCCGATCATCGCCGATCCCGGCTCGATCAACCCGCTTCTAGCGTCCGACGCCTACGGCCGGTCGATCGTCGCGCTCCTCTATCCGTCGCTGGCGAGCTACCAGCCGAGCGGCACCCTGCGACCGCTTCTGGCCCGATCGTGGTCGACGGTCGACCGCGGCCGCACCGTGCGTCTGGTGCTGCGTCCGGGGCTGCGCTGGTCGGACGGCGCGCCGGTCGACGCCACCGACGTGGTGGCGACCTTCACCGCGATGGCGGATGCCCGGGACGACTCGCCGTTCGCCGGCATCTTCCGGTCGATGCAGAGCGTCACGGCGCAGGGAAGCGACACGGTCCTGATTACGCTCGGCCGCGTCGACCCGGCGTTCGTCCCGGACGTCCTGACCGTGCCGATCGCCCCCGCAAGCGTGCTGCGCCCGCTCAAGGGCCGGGCCCGGGCACTGCGGACGGCGGCGTCGCTCAATGCCGACCCGACCGTCACGGCGGGACCGTTCCGGTTCGCGGGGTGGAACCGGTCCACCGACACGCTGAACTTCGTGCGCAATGCCGCCTACCCGTGGGGGCGGGCCCGGATCGACCGGCTCGTCATTCAGTACGAGGCGACCAACAGCGACGCCTGGCAGGCGTTCCTGTCGGGGAGCGTCGACGCCGCCGAGGTGCCGGCGCCGAACTATGCCCAGGCACAGGCGCTGTCCAAGGCGGGCCGCCTGCACCTCGTCGACGTCGCCACGGGGCAGTACTCGTACCTGGCGTTCAACATGCGCGACCCGATCTGGAAGGACGCCCGCGTGCGCGAGGCGGCGATCTATGCCGTGGACCGCCAGGCGATCAACCGCCAGCAGGACCAGCCCCTCGACGTGCCGACCGGCGGCCCGCCCCCGCTCAATCTGGCCAGTCGCACCGGCGACATGGCCGGCATGGCCTACGATCCGGCGCGGGCCGCCGCCCTGCTCGATGCGGCCGGCTGGATCCGGGGCGAGGGCGGCGTGCGCTACAAGGCCGGCCAGCCGCTCAGCTTCGTCCTCGAGACCGTGTCGGGCGACTCGGCCTGGGACAACGACATCGGCGCGGTGGCGGGCTACCTGCGCCTGGCCGGATTCCAGGTGACGCTCGACTCGGTTCCCTTCCACCAGCTGGTCCTCCAGCTGGCCGAACGGCCCCACGGCGTCTGGCCCGGTGCGTTCGCGCTGGCCTGGGACATGCTGCCCGGGGCCGATGCGCGGGTGTTGTTCGGGGGGGCGCCGGCCCTGCCGCCCGCGGGCCAGAACATCGGCTCGTACAGCGATACGACGGTGGCCGACGCGATGAACGCGCTCGCCGCCGGGGGCCTGTCCAAGGCGGACCAGGCGAAGCAGGTGCGCGCGCTGGCCACGGCCCTGAAGGCGGACCCGCCAGCCCTGTTCCTGTACCAGACCGTGGGCGTTGTCGCCTTGCGTCCCGGCCTGCACGCGCCGACACCGGTCTCCTCGGTGGCCGGAATCCTCGACTGGCCCCAGGACTGGTACTGGACCCGAGGCTAGGCGCAACAAGGGGGGACTGGCGTGCGCCGACGCGACCTGGCCGCGATCCTCGGTGCGCTGGTGGGTAGCGGCGTGCTCGGCCTGGGTGCGCTCGCACGCTCTGCCGACGTCAAGCCCCTGCAGCCGAGCACCGTCGTCGTCGCCATGTCGGCCATGCCGGAGACGACCGACCCGTTCGTGACGACCGATCAGTACAGCGTCGATGTCGAGGCGCTCCTGTACGACCCGCTCTGGTACGTGACGCCGGCACTGGCGCCGGCTCCGGACCTCGCCACGGCGTGGTCGACCGGCGCCGGCGGCCGGGTGCTGACCGTGACGCTGTCCGACCGGGCGCGGTGGACCAACGGCCGGCCGGTCGTCGCCGCCGACGTCGTGTACAGCCTCGACCGGTACCGGGGCGCCGCCGACCGCTCGCCGGTGCGCGCGCGCCTGACCGACATCGCCTCGGTGGCAGCGCCGGACGCCCATACGGTCGTCATCCGCCTCGTCCAGCCCCGGTCGAACATGCCCCTCGAGTTGGCCGGCCTGCCGATCGTGCCCGCGCCCGCAAGCCTGGGCGCGCCACCGCCGGCAGGGGCCCTGCCCAGCGTGACCGACGGCCCGTACCGCCTCGTCCGCTGGAACGCGGGCGGCGGCAGCGTCACCTTCGCCGCCAACGCGGGCTACTTTCGCGGTGCTCCGCACGTCCCGCAGATCGTCCTGCGGGTGGTTCCGAACGCCGCCGACGCGCTGCCCGAGCTGCGTCGGGGCAGCGTCCAGGTGGCCGCCCTGCCGCCGTCAACGTGGGTGGCGGCGGGGCGCACCCCGACCCTGTCCCGCTACCGCGCCGTCGATCTGGGCGTCGACCTGATCGCCTTCGACAGCGCCCGAGGCCCGTTCGACGTGGCGCGCCTGCGCACCGCCCTGGCGCTGGCAACCGACCGCGGCGCGATCGTCGCGCGGGCCTTCGGCGGCATGGCCCGGGTGCCCGCGGGCATCCTCCCGCCGGTCGGCGTGGGCGCCTCGGTCGCCCCGGTTCCCTACGACCCTGCCCAGGCGCGCGCCATCCTGGCCGGGCTGGGCTGGATCCTTGGCCCCGACGGCGTCCGCTGGCGCGACGGCCGGCGCCTGGCGGTCACGGTGCTCTACCCGTCCCAGTCCCCCCGCCTGGGCGAGGCGGTGCGCGAGGCGGTCGCGGGGTGGCAGGCCGTCGGGGTGGCCGCCTCCGCCCGCGGCGTGCCGTGGAGCCGGCTGTCCGCCGACCTCGCGTCCGGACGCTTCCAGGCGGCGGCGATCGGGGTGGCGTATGGCCCTGCCCTCGACGCCGCGCCCCTCGTCGACGGGCGCTCGATGTTCCCGCCCGCCGGCGACAATGTCGCGCGCTACGACAACCCCGTCGTCGACGCCCTCCTTGCCCATGCGCGGACGACGGCGTCGCCGGCCCTGGCGCTGCTGGACCAGGCCCAGGCCCTTGCCCAGGTCCAGCGCGACCACCCGTATGTGCCGCTGGCGGTGGGCGAGGATCTGGTCGCGACGACGTCGCGCCTGTCCGGATTCGTCCTCGACCCCGCCGGACCCGATCTGTACCAGCCCCAACGCTGGATGTACCGCTAGCGGCGCCGTCTTGAAACGAGTTCCCGACGGCCGCCGACCGGTCCGGTCGGCGGTCGCGTCATGCCTTCGGGCCTGCCGGCGCCACCCGGGGCGACGTGTCGAGCGTGTGTCGCGTCTGTCGAAACGGGCGGCAGGAGAAGCCGGCGGGACACAGAATCCAGGAGCCAAGTGGGACGGAGTGGGACCGGGTGGCCGGCGGCGGGCGAGGGGGCGACGGTCGTGTTCATGGGCGAGTTCCACCACACGGTGGACGACAAGGGGCGCCTGTTCGTTCCCCAGGCCCTGCGACCGGACCTCGGCGACGGCTTCGTCGTCACGCGCGGCCTTGACCGGGCGCTGTTCCTCTATCCGCGGGCGACCTGGGACCAGTTGTCGGGCCGCCTGCGCGAACTGCCCCTGGGGCGCGCGGACGCGCGTTCGGTGGCGCGCTTCCTCTTCTCGGGTGCCCAGGTGGCGGAGATCGACGGCAAGGGGCGGCTCCTCCTCCACCCGCACCTGCGCCAGCACGCCGGCATCGACCGCGAGGCGGTCTGGATCGGCGTGGGCGATCGCTGCGAGCTGTGGAGCGCCGAGGCCTGGGCAGGCTACGCGGTGACGGCCCGCAACGACTTCGAAAAGATGGCGGAGGCGCTCGTAGATGCGGGTCTTTGAGGCGCCGGCGCTTTCGTTTGCCGCCCACCAGCCGGTTCTGGTGGAGACGGTGCTTGCCATGCTCGGCCCGGCCATCGAGGCGGCCGGGCCCGGCGCGTGGATCGTCGACGGCACGGTCGGCCTCGGCGGGCATGCCCAGGCGCTACTCGAAGCGGTGCCCGGGGCGCGCCTGCTCGGCATCGACCGGGACCCGAGCGCGCTCGAGGCGGCGCAGGAGCGGCTCGAACGGTTTGGCGGGCGGGTGCTGCTCGTGCACGCCAACGCTGCCGACTGGGCGCAGGTCTGCGCGACCCGCCTCGACCGCGCGCCGGCCGCGTTCCTGCTCGACCTGGGCGTGTCGTCGCCCCAGCTGGACCGGCCCGAGCGGGGGTTCTCGTTTCGCCACGACGGTCCGCTCGACATGCGCATGGACCCGACCCAGGGAGGGTCGGCCGCGGACCTGATCGCCCGCACCGACGCCGAGACGCTCGAACGCATCCTTCGCGAATACGGCGAGGAGCGCCACGCCCGGCGGATCGCCCGCCACCTCGTCGAGGCCGACCGCCGCGTGCCGATCCGGACCACCCGGGCCCTGCGCGAGGCGGTCATCGCCGCGCTGCCGCCGGGTGCGCGCCGACCCGGCCCCGACCATCCGGCGCGCCGCACCTTCCAGGCCCTGCGGATCGCCGTGAACGACGAGCTGGGCAGCCTCGAGCAGGCCCTGGACGGCGTCCTGGAGGTCCTCGCGCCCGGCGCCCGGGTGGCCGTGATCTCCTTCCACTCGCTCGAGGACCGGATCGTGAAGCGCCGCTTCCGTGCCGCCCTGGAGCGGGGGGAGGTGGACGTGCTCACACGCCGGCCGCTTGTGGCGGGGGCGGGCGAGCGGCGCGAGAACCCGCGCGCGCGCAGCGCCAAGCTGCGCGTGGCGGCCGGCCGGCAGCGGACGAGCGACTAGGCGGGACGGGGAGGGAATACGGTGGCAGTGGCCGGGCAGGGACGGCGTCGCGGGGAGCGCAGGCTCCTCGTGGCCGCCGCTTCGCCCCGCGCCCGCGCACGCACCCGCTTCCTCCTCCGCTTCGTCATGACCTGGGGAACGGTGACCCTGCTGGCGATCCTCGTGGTCAGCCGTTCGGCGGCCACCGCCACCGCCGACTACCGGACGGATCGCCTGCGCACCCAGGTCGCGACCCTGAGCGCCGTCCATCAGAGCCTGGTGGCCCAGGTGGAGGCGCTCCGGGCGGCGCCGCGGTTGGAGAAGATCGCCTCGGCCAGCGGACTCGTCCTGCCCCAGACCCTCGTTACGCTGCCCGTGCCGCCGCCGGCCACCACGGCGCCGGCGCACGCGGCGCCCGCGCCGGCATCGGGGCGATGGGCAGCGATCGAGCGGATCGTGGTGCGGACGCTGCGCCACCTGCCGTGATGGCCATCCCCGGGCGCTGCGTGGCGCTTCCCCCCGGCCGGGAAGGGGACCCGGCACGTGCTTCGCAACCGCAAGATCCAGGTGCGCACGACCTGGCTGGTCGGGGCGGCCGCCTGCGCCATGCTCGTGCTCGCAGGCCGGCTCGCGTGGCTCATGACCGCCCACGGCGAGGATCTGCACGGCCGCTCCCTCGGCGAGCGCATGCGGACGGTGCCCGTGATGGCGCCGCGCGGCGACATCCTCGACCGGTCGGGCCGCATACTGGCCGAGTCCACGACGGTCTACGCGGCCTATGCCGTGCCGGCCGAGGTGCGCGACAAGGCCCGCGCCGCTACCCTCCTGGCGCCGATCCTCGAGCGCTCCACGGCCTACCTGGACAAGCGCCTGGGGATGCGGGCCGCCCTTGTCTACCTGCGCCGGCGCCTGACCCCGGCGCAGGCGCAGCAAGTGCGCCAGCTGGCCTTGTCGGGGATCGGCCTCGCGCCGGAGGTGCAGCGCGTGTACCCGTACGGGGCGCTTGCCTCCGAGGTGGTCGGCTTCACGGGCATCGACGGCCAGGGTCTGGCAGGGGTGGAACTGACCTACGACAAGGAGCTCAAGGGGACGAACGGCGCGATCCGGGTCGAGTACGACGCCCGCAACCTGCGGATCGCCGGGGCGCGCACCACGTACGAGAAGGCGGTGCCCGGCGACACCGTGGTGCTTACCCTGGACGTCGGCCTGCAGGAGATCGCCCAGGAAGCGCTGCGCGAGGCGATGGCGAACTCCGGCGCCGACCAGGGCCTGGTCCTCATGATGGATCCCAACACCGGCGCGATCCTGGCCCTGGCCGCGGCGCCGACGTTCAATCCGGCGCACTACGCCGACTACCCGCCGTCGCGCTGGAAGGACCCGGCGGTGTCGAACACCTATCCGCCGGGATCGACGTTCAAGCCGATCACGGTGGCGTCGGGGCTGCAGTCGGGGGCGGTCACCCCGCACACGGGGTTCTACGATCCGGGCTTCTTCCGGGTGGACGGCCGGGCCATCCGGTGCTGGAAGGGCGGCGGCCACGGCGCCGAGACGACCCAGATCGTGCTGCGCAACTCGTGCAACGTGGCGCTGGGCGAGATCGGCCTGCGCCTGGGGACGCAGCGGTTCTACCAGTACCTGGGCCGGTTCGGCATCCTGGCCAAGACGGGCGTCGACCTGCCCGGCGAGGGGCGGGCGATCGTGCCGCCCCAGAAGAGCGTCAAGCCCGTCGACCTGGCCGTGATGGCGTTCGGCCAGACCCTGAACGTCACGGCCGTCCAGCTGGCGGACGCGATCTCGGCCATCGCCAACGGCGGCAACTTGGTCCAACCGCACATCGTGCAGGAGGTATTGTCGCCCCGGGGCAAAACCTTGTGGACGGCGCCGACACGCGTGCGCGCGCATCCGATCTCGGCCGAGGTGGCCGCCCAGGTGCGGGCGATGATGGTGGACGTGGTGACGAACGGATCGGGCAAACCGGCCAAGGTCCCCGGCTACACCCTTGCCGGCAAGACCGGCACCTCCCAGATCGTGGTGGGGGGACGGTACGAGCCCGGCCAGTACATCGCCTCGTTCATCGGCTACGGGCCGGTGCCGCACCCCCAGGTGCTCGCGCTGGTGGTGATCGACAGACCGCAGGGCGAGCACTACGGCGGCAAGGTTGCCGCCCCGGTGTTCAGCCGGATCATGGCGCGGGCGCTGCCCTACCTGGGCGTCGCACCGTCGCAGCCGAAGAACCAGGCCCAGGGGGTGCGCATCGTGCCCCAGGTGGCCGGGCGCACCCCCGCCACCGCCCTGCGCCTGTTGCGCGCCGCGGGCCTGTCGCCGCGGGTGGTGGGCCCGACCGGTGCGGTCGTGCGGGCGACCCTGCCGGCGGCAGGGGAGCGCGCGACGGGCAGGGCCGTTCAGGTGTTCGAAGGACCGGCGTTGCCCGCGTCGACGCATCGCGCCGGGACAGCGCCGGTATCCTAGACGGAGGGTGGTAGGGCTTGCTTACGGAGGAACTCCTCTCCCAGCTGCCGGCAGCCACCGCCATCGGTCGCCTCCCCCTGGAAGTCGGCAGCGTCGTCGGCGACTCACGGCGCGTGCGGCCCGGTGACGTGTTCGTTGCGATCGAGGGACTGCGCGACGACGGCCATCGTTACGTACCCCAGGCGCGGGCGGCCGGCGCCAGCCTGGTCGTGGGCGAGCGGGCCGAGGCGTTGGAGGGCGGTCCGGCCGTCCTGGTCGCGGACAGCCGCCGCGCGCTCGGCCTGCTCGCGGCCGCCGCCGAGGGCCACCCGTCCAAGAAGCTTCGCCTGATCGGCGTGACGGGCACCAACGGCAAGACGTCGACCACCCACCTCCTGGCCAGCATCTTCGAGGCGGCGGGCACGCCCACCGCGGTGGTCGGAACGGTCGGGGCGTACCTGGCCGGGCGGCGCGAGGAGATCGACCGGACGACACCCGATGCCGGCGACCTGCAGCCGCTTCTGGCCCACCTCGTCGGCCGTGGCGCTCGCGCGGCCGTGATGGAGGTGTCGTCGCACGCCCTCGCGCTCGACCGGGTGGTGGGCTGCGAGTTCGATGGCGCGGTGTTCACGAACCTGACCCAGGACCACCTCGACTTTCACAAGAACTTCGAGCAGTACCGTGGCGCCAAGCTGCGGCTGTTCACCGGCCTTGGCGGCAGCTACACGGGCCGCCCCAAGCCCGGCCGCAAGTGGGCCGCGGTCAACGTCGACGACCCGTCCGGGGGCGTGTTCGTCCGTCGCACGCCGGTGCGCTGCGTGACCTACGGGGCGAGGGGCGAGGTGCGTGCCGAGGATGTCGTCTGCCGGCGCAATGGCAGCTCGTTCCGCCTGGTCGGCCCGTTCGGGCGGCGGCAGATCCACCTGCAGCCACCGGGCCGGTTCTATGCCCAGAACGCCCTTGCGGCGGCGGCCGCGGCGTACGCCGAGGGGGTCGATCCGGACCAGATCGCCGAAGGGCTGGAACGGGCCCAGGGGGTGCCCGGGCGGTTCGAGCCGGTGAGCGGCCCATGGCCGTTCCTCGTCGTGGTGGACTACGCCCACACCCCGGACGGGCTCGACAAGGTGCTCGGCGCCGCCCGCGAACTGACCCCGGGCCGCCTGATCGTGGTGTTCGGCGCCGGCGGCGACCGCGACCGCGGCAAGCGGGCGCCGATGGGCGAGATCGCGGCCCGGCGGGCCGACCTCGTCGTGCTCACGTCCGACAACCCGCGGGGCGAGAACCCGGAGGAGATCCTCGACCAGGTGGAGGAGGGCGTGCGCCAGGCCGGCCCGGGTCGGTTCGTGCGCGACGCCGACCGGCGCCGGGCGATCGCGGCGGCGCTGGCCGAGGCGTGCCCGGAGGACACGGTGGTGCTGGCCGGCAAGGGACACGAGACGTACCAGGTGATCGGTGACCGCGTCCTGCCGTTCGACGACCGGGATGTGGCGCGCGAGCTGCTAAGGGGGATGGCCGGAAGATGGTAACGCTGGACGAGTGGCTCGCGGCGGCGGGGCGTGCCGTCGGCACCGGTCCCACCCAGTTCCCGCACGTGTGCGTGGACAGCCGCGAGGTGGGCGCCGGCGATCTGTTCGTCGCCTTGCGCGGCGAGCGTACGGACGGCCACCGGTTTGTCCAGGACGCGTTCGCCCGCGGCGCGGGCGGGGCCGTCGTGCGCGAGGTGCCGCCCGCGGTGCCGGCCGGCTACACCGTGATCCAGGTCACCGATCCGCTGCGGGCCCTGTGGACGGTCGCCGACCGGCGCCGGCAGAAGGCGGCGCTGCGGATGATCGGGGTCACGGGCAGCGTGGGCAAGACGACGACCAAGGAGTGGATCGCGCTCGTCCTCGGCACGACGTTTCGTACCTTCCGCACCGAGGGCAACCGCAACACGGAGATCGGCCTGCCCGTCTCGCTCCTCGAGCTGACCGGCAAGGAGGAGGCCGGCGTGGCCGAGATGGGCATGCGCACGGCCGGCGAGATCCGCCTGCTGGCGGACCTGGTCCGCCCCCAGGTGGGTGTCGTAACCAACATCGGCGAGAGCCACATCGGCCGCCTGGGCAGCAAAGAGGCGATCGCCCACGCCAAGGCCGAGCTGTTCGAGTCGCTGCCGCCCGACGGGATCGCCATCGTACCGGGCGACGAGCCGTTCGCGCCCCTGCTCCTGGCGTCCGCCGCGTGCGACGCGTGGACGGTGGGCGAGGCGGACGACGATACGGTGCGGGCCGAGGAGATCGAACGCGACGGCGACGGCGTCGCCTTCACCGTCGTGCACGGGGGCGAGCGGGCGCGCGCGAGGCTGGCGTTCGCCGGCCGCCATCTCCTGGTGAACGCCCTGTTGGCCATCGCCGCCGGGCGCGCCGTCGGCGTGTCGTTGGCGAGCGCCGCCGGGGCCGTCGAGCGGTTCGAGTCGGCGCCGGGCCGGGGGCGGGTGGTGCGGACCGAGCCGTTCTGGCTCGTCGACGACAGCTACAATGCCAGCCCGACGAGCGTCCGCGGCGCCCTGGAGCTCCTCGCCGGGACCGCCACCGACCGGGCCCGGCGCACGGTCGTGGTCCTGGGCGAGATGCGCGAGCTGGGCGGCCGGTCGCGTTCCCTTCACCAGGAAAGCGGCCGGGACATCGGTCGCTTCGCACCCGACCTGCTCATCGCCATCGGCGGCACCGACGCGGACACGCTCACGGCCGCCGCCGTCGACAGCGGCCTCGACCCGGCGCGGGTGGTGCGCGTGGCCGACGTCGAGTTGGCGGTGGCTGCCGTCCTCGGCCAGATCCAGGCGGGCGACCGGGTCCTCGTCAAGGGCGCCCACGCCCTGGGCATGGACCGCATCGTCACCGCGCTCGTGGCGCACGAGATGGAGCGCAGCGCCACGTGAGCCTGCCGGTCGTCGTCATGCCCGGCCTCGCCACGGCGTTCGCCCTGACGGCGGTGCTGGGGCTTGTCGGCGTGCCCACGCTGGCGCGGCTGGGCGGCCAGCACGTGCGCGAGCAGGGGCCGGCCAGCCACCAGAAGAAGGCAGGCACCCCGACATCGGGCGGGATCCTGTTCCTGGTCAGCACGGCGGCGGCGGTCCTTGCCTGGCAGACCCACTCGACCGCCGCGCTGCTCGTCCTCGGGCTGACGATCGCGTTCGGCCTCGTGGGCGGCGCCGACGACCTGCTCAAGATGCGCCGGCGGGCCTCGCTCGGCCTGCGCGGGCGCGACAAGCTCCTGCTGACGACGGCGATCGTCGTCGCCTTCGTCTGGGCAGCGCAGCGCTACGCCGGCCTCGACACGCGCGTGATCGTGCCGGTCACCGGCGCCGAGCCCGCCCTGGGCCTTCTCTTCCTGCCGTTCGTCTGGGTCGTGGTCCTGGGCACCACCAGCGCCGTCAACCTGGCCGACGGCGCCGACGGCCTCGCGACCGGTCTTGCGATCGCGGCCCTGGGCGCGTTCGCGGCGATCACCCTGCACACCGGGCCGTGGTCGCTCACCGCCTTCTGCCTCACGCTGGCCGGTGCCCTGGTCGCCTTCCTGCTCTACAACCTGCACCCGGCGCGGGTGTTCATGGGCGACAGCGGCGCGCTCGCGATCGGCGCCGCGCTGGCCGGCGTGGCGATCCTGTCGCGCACGGAGCTGTTTCTCATCCCGGTCGGCGGCGTGTTCGTCGCCGAGGCCCTGTCGGTCATCGCGCAGGTCGCGTCGTTCCGCCTGACCGGCCGGCGCATCCTCCGGATGAGCCCGCTCCACCACCACTTCGAGCTGTCCGGCGTGCCCGAGGGCCGGGTCGTGGGCGCGTTCTGGCTGGTCGGCGCCCTGTGCGCCGTCATCGGCGTCGTCGGGCTTCGCTAGGACCGCGGCGGGGGAGGCGACAACGTGCGGCGGGACACCATGGGACCCTACGATCTCACCCTGTTGGCGACCGTCCTCATCCTGCTGAGCATCGGCATCGTGATGGTCTACAGCGCGTCCTCGGTCGAGGCCTTGGCGACCTACGGCAGCGCCAGCTACTTCCTCAAGCGCCAGCTCGTGTGGGCGGTCCTCGGCCTCATCGTGATGGTCGTCCTGTCGCGTGTCCCGTACGAGGTCTGGTCTCGTCTGGCCGCGCCGATCTTCCTGGTGACGTTCGTCCTCCTCCTGGCCGTGCTCATCCCGCATGTGGGCGTGCAGGTGAACGGGGCGCGCCGCTGGCTGGGCCACGGCTCGATCCTGTTCCAGCCGTCGGAGCTGGCGAAACTGAGCGTCGTCGCCCTGTTCTCGCTCACGCTCACCCGGCGCAACGTCCCGGTCACCGATTTCTGGCGCGGCTTCATGCCGCACATCGGCCTGCTCGCCCTGCTCTTCGCCGTCATCATCAAGGAGCCGGATCTGGGCACGGCCCTGTCGCTCGGCGGCACGGCGATCGTGATGATGATCGTCGCCGGCGCCGACATCACCCACGTGCTCGGCGTGGGCCTCCTCGCCATCCCCGCCCTGGGTGCGCTGATCGTGACCGAGCCGTACCGGCTGCAGCGCATCCTGACGTTCGTCGACCCGTTCAAGGACCCGCTTGGCAGCGGCTACCAGACGATCCAGGCCCTGCTGGCGATCGGCAGCGGCGGTCTCCTCGGCACGGGCCTGGGGCACAGCGCGCTGAAGTTCTTCTACCTGCCCGAGGCCCACACCGACATCATCTTCGCGATCGTGGCCGAGGAGCTCGGCTTCGTCGGCGGCCTCGCGCTCATCTGCCTGTTCTTCGTCTTCGCCTGGCGGGGCTACCGGGTGGCGCTGTCCAGCGTCGACCCCTTCGCTGCCGTGTTCGCCGTCGGGCTAACGACGATGATCCTCCTCCAGGCGGTGCTGAACATCGGCGTCGTCACGGACTCGCTACCGCTCACCGGCGTGCCCTTGCCGTTCATCTCGTACGGCGGCTCGTCGCTCCTGTTCACGCTCGCCGCGGTCGGCATCCTGCTCAACATCAGCCGGAACGGGCGGGCGAGGGGATGACGGCGATCGCCGGGCAGCGATCCGGGACGGCTCCGGGCAGCGCCGAGGGCGCGGGTCCGGTCCGGGTCGTGCTCACGGGAGGGGGCACCGGCGGGCACATCTACCCGGCCCTGGCGATCGCGGCCGAGCTGGGCGCGGGCCGGGTCGTCGGCTATTTGGGCACCGACCGCGGCCTGGAGGCGAGGGTGGTGCCCGAGGCAGGCATCCCGTTCTTCGCCGTCCCGGCCACCGGCGTCCTCGGCCGGTCGGCGGTCGGCATGGCGCGCGGCGGCGTCCAGGCGGTGCGCGGCCTGGCGCGGGCACTCGGGCTTTTGGGCCAGCTCCGCCCGGACATCGTCGTCGGCACCGGCGGCTACGTCACCGGGCCTGTCGGCGTCGCTGCCGCCATGCTGGGCCTGCCGCTCTTCATCCTCGAGGAGAACGCCCGCCCCGGACTGACCAATCGCCTGCTCGCGCGGGCGGCGCGGCGGGTCGCGGTGCCCTGGGCGGAGGCGGCCCAGGGGTTCCCGGGCGGCGTGCGGACCAAGGTGGTCGTGACCGGCAATCCGGTGCGGCGCGAGATCGTGGCCGTCGACGGGGCGGCGGCGCGCAAGGTCCTCGGCCTGCCTGCGCGCGATCCCGTCGTCCTCGTCGTAGGCGGGAGCCAGGGCGCCGAGGCGCTTAACGACGCCGTCCTCGCGCTGGCCACGGGGGCCGGTACGTGGCCGCCCGGCGCCGCCTTGCTGTGGGCAACCGGCCCGCGCTACTTCCCCCGCGTCGAGGCCGCCCTGGGCCGGTCGGCGCCGTTCGCCCGGGCGGTGCCGTATCTGGACGACATGCCCTCGGCCTACGCCGCGGCCGACCTCGTCATCGCCCGGGCGGGCGCGATGACGGTGGCCGAGCTGACCGCCCGCGGCGTGCCGGCGATTCTGGTGCCCTCGCCCAACGTCACGGGCGACCACCAGACCGCCAACGCCCGCGTCCTCACCGAACGGGGCGCCGCCGTGCTCCTGCCGGAGCGTCACCTGGCCAGGCTCGGCCAGGCGGTGCGCGAGCTCGTCGCCGATGCCGGCCGACGTCGGGCCATGGCCGAGGCGAGCCGGGCTCTGGGCCGACCGGACGCCGCCGCGACCCTCGCCGACCTCGTCCTGCGCGAGGCGTCGCGGACCAGGGGAGGTGGCCGGTCGTGAGCGGTGCGCGCCGGTTCGATCCCGCACCGCTCCTCGACGCCCTACATAGCGTGGATGTGGGCGAGGTTCGCGTGGCCGAGGCGATGGGCAGGCACACGACGCTGCACGTCGGCGGCCCGGCGGATGTCTGGGTGCGCCCGGACCGGGCCGATCGGGTCGAACGGCTGCTCGCCCTGTGTCGCCGCCTGGAGGCGCCACTCCTGCCGCTCGGCCGCGGGTCCAACCTGCTCGTCCGGGACGACGGCCTGCCCGGGGTGGTCATGGCCACCGACGCGCTCACCGGGTTCGAGATGCAGGGGGTGCGCATTCGCGCCTGGGCCGGCGTCACGCTCGGCGGGCTCGCCAACCGGGCGTCGCGCGCCGGGGTGACGGGATTCGAATGGTCGGCCGGCATCCCCGGCAGCGTCGGCGGGGGCGTGTACATGAACGCGGGGGCACACGGAGGCAGCATGGAGGAGCACGTGGAGGCGGTCGCCTTCCTCGCCCTCGACGACACGACCGGCGTGCCCGCCGCGATGCCCAGCATGCTTGGCCGCGAGGCCTGCGGGTTCGCCTACCGGACCAGCCGGTTCCAGACCGAACCCGGTGTGATCCTCTGGGCCGACCTGCGCGGCGAGCGCGGCGACCCGGGCGAGTCCCGCGAGCGGCTGCGCGCCTATCGCGACCACCGCCGCACGACCCAGCCCCTGTCCTGGCCGAACTGCGGCAGCGTGTTTCGCAACCCGCCCGGGATGAGCGCCGGCCGCCTCGTTGAGGCGGCGGGCGGCAAGGGGCGGCGCGAGGGAAACGCCTCCATCTCCGAGGTCCACGGCAACTTCATCGTCAACCTGGGCGGAGCTCGCGCCGACGATGTCCTTCGCCTCATCGACTGGGCCCAAGAGGCCGTGTGGCAACGGTTCGGCGTCCGATTGGAGACCGAGGTGCGCATCCTTCCGGCCTAGCCGGCTTCTTGCGAGGTGGCACGATGGAGATCTTGCGGGTCGATGGCGGCCACCCCCTGCGCGGCGTTGTCCGCGCCTTGGGGGCGAAGAATGCCGCCCTGCCGATCCTGGCGGCGTCGGTGCTGCTCGAAGACGGCGCAGCCGAGCTCGACCACGTGCCCAACCTGAGCGACGTGCACGTGATGGCCGCGATCCTGCGCGGCCTGGGGCTGGCGGTGGGGGAGCGGCGCGGCGCCGACGGGCAGCTGCGCCTGGTTGTCGATGCGACCGGCCCGGTGGCCTACGACGTGCGGCCGGACCTTATGGCGCTCATGCGCTCGAGCGTCTTTCTCCTCGGACCGCTCCTCGGCCGGGCGGGGCGGGCGCGCATCACCCATCCCGGCGGGTGCGACATCGGCGCCCGGCCGATCGACCTGCACCTGCGCGGCCTGGCCCGCCTGGGCGCCCGCATCGACGAGCGGGACGGTGTCATCGAGGCGACGGCGCCTCCCGGCGGCCTGGTCGGGGCCCAGGTCCGCCTGGATTTCCCCAGCGTCGGTGCGACCGAGAACGTCCTCATGGCGGCCGTGCGCGCGCGCGGCGAAACGGTCATCGTCGGGGCGGCGCGCGAGCCCGAGATCGTCGACCTGGCCCGCTTCCTGCGCGCCGCCGGGGCCCTCGTCGAGGGGGCCGGGCAGAGCGTGATCCGGGTGCGCGGCGTGAACCGCCTGGGCGGCGTGCACCATCGGGTCATGCCGGACCGGATCGAGAGCGGCACCTTGCTCCTGGCAGGTGCCGGCACCGGCGGCCACGTGCGCGTCGAAGGTCCGGTCGCGGCCCACTTGGGGGCGCTCGTCCACGTGCTGCGCCAGACCGGGGCCGAGGTCCACGCGACCGCGGACGCAATCGAGGTCGAGGCGCCGCCGCGGGGCGTGGCCACGGCGGTCGACGTGCGCACCCGTCCCTACCCGGGCTTTCCCACCGACCTGCAGCCGGTCCTCATGGCCTATCTCACCCGCGCCGACGGCACGAGCGTCGTCCAGGAGACGATCTTCGAGAACCGCTTCCGCCACGCGCCGAACCTGGTCCAGATGGGGGCGCGGGTGCGTGCCGTGGGCAACACGGCCGTCGTCGACGGGGTGGCGCGCATGCGCGGCGCCCACGTGACGGCGGGCGACCTGCGGGCCGCCGGGGCGCTGGCGGTGGCGGCGCTCATGGCCGAAGGAACGAGCGAGGTCGACGGCCTGCACCACCTCGACCGCGGCTACCAGGATCTCGACCTGCGACTGCGCGCGCTGGGCGGTTCGGTTGTGCGTCTCGAGGCTGCGACGGCGGGCGAGGACACGGTGCTGGCGGCAGGGGAGCGCGTCTCGTGAGACGGGCGCTGGTCCTCGTCATCCTCCTGGTCGTCCTGGTCGTCGGGGCGGCGGGGGTGGCGCGGTCCAGCGTCTTCGGGTTGCACACCCTCGTCGTCACGGGCCCGGGCGGGCCGTTCGTCACCGAGCAGAGCCTGGGCGTGACGCGCAACACCAGCCTGCTCCTCGTCTCCGACCGCGACCTGGCGACGCGGGCGGTGGCCGCCGACCCTTGGGCGGCATCGGCGCAGGTGCGCGCGGTGCTGCCGCACGAGCTCGAGATCCAGCTCACCGGCCGCACGGCGGTGGCGCTCGTGCGCGACGGTGCGATCGTCTGGAGCGTCGACGCCACCGGCATGGTCCTGCCGGCAACGGCCAAGGAGCGGCTCTCCCTGCCCTACCTGAGCGGCGTGCCGTCGCCCACGGCCTCGCTCGTCGCCGACACCGCCCCTGCCCTCCTGGCGGCGGCGGGCGTGGCGGCGGCCTTGCCGGCGTCGGTGCGCGGACAGGTGTCGGAGGTCCACGCCCTGTCCGGTGGACAAGCCTTCGAACTCATTCTCATGGACGGCCGTCCTGTCGAACTGGGCGCACCCACCGCACTTGCCGCCAAGCTTCGACTGCTTCCGCTGCTCCTCGCGCGCTATCCGTGGCCCGAGTACGCGGGCACCGGCTTTGACCTGCGCAATCCGCGGCGTCCCAGCTTGTACAGCGTCGGTCGCTAGCGCGCAAACTGGCAGGACATGCCGGCGCAGGCAGGCGGTTTGCGCAGGAGGGAAAGCCGGGCAGTGCGCGAACCTAGTGCCGATCGAGCCGCGCGGCGCCCCGGATTTCCAGCCGCCTGCCGCGCTGGTCGCCGGGGTGCGGAGTCGGCGGAGGAGGGGTCCGGTTGGTGTCGGGCGAGGACGCGTTCGCCCTGATCAAGGTGATCGGGGTGGGCGGTGGCGGCAACAACGCCGTCAACCGCATGGTGGCATCCGGGCTCAAGGGCGTCGATTTCCTGGCCGTGAACACCGATGCCCAGGCCCTCGCGCAGTCGAGCGCCTCGACGCGGATTCAGATCGGCGAAAAGCTGACCAAGGGGCTGGGCGCCGGGGCCAACCCCGACGTCGGCCAGAAGGCTGCGGAGGAGAACCGGGACGCCATCCAGGCCGGCCTGCGCGGCGCGGACATGGTATTCATCACGGCCGGCATGGGCGGCGGAACGGGCACGGGGGCGGCACCGGTCGTGGCCGAGGTCGCCAAGGAGAGCGGCGCCCTCACCGTCGGGGTCGTGACGCGTCCGTTCACGTTCGAGGGGCGGCGCCGGCAAAGCTTTGCCGAGCGCGGGATCCAGACCCTGCGCGAGAAGGTCGACACGCTGATCACGATCCCCAACGACCGGCTTTTGCAGGTCGTCGAGAAGCGCACCTCGATCGTCGACGCGTTCCGGATGGCCGACGACGTGCTGCGCCAGGGCGTGCAGGGCATCAGCGACCTGATCGCGGTGCCGGGCCTGATCAACCTCGACTTCGCCGACGTGCGCACGATCATGCTCGAGACCGGCTCGGCCCTCATGGGCATCGGCGTCGGCTCGGGCGAGGGGCGGGCCGTCGAGGCGGCGCGGGCGGCGATCTCGAGCCCGCTCCTCGAGACGTCGATCGAGGGCGCACACGGCGTGCTGCTCAACATTACCGGCGGGCCCGACCTGGGCCTGTACGAGGTGAACGAGGCGGCCGAGATCATCGCCGAGGCGGCCGATCCCGATGCGAACTTCATTTTCGGCGCCGTGATCGACGAGGCGCTCAAGGACGAGGTGCGCGTGACCGTGATCGCGACCGGCTTCAGCGGCGCACCGCCGCGCCGCGCCGAGGCCCAGGCGGCCGAGCGCGACCCGATGGAGGTGCGGCCGTACTCGGTCGGCGGCGAGGACCTCGACATCCCCGCCTTCCTGCGCCGCAAGTAACGCCGCATAGGTAACCCGCCCGCGCCCCACCCTAGCGCCAAAGGGGGTGGGGCGTTCGTGCGCTGGACGGCCCGCAGACTCATCGGCCCGACGCTCGTGGTGGGCCTGGTCGCGACCGCGGCGGCCGGATGCACCGTCTCGTCCGGCTCCTCGTCGATGCCGCCCGGCACCGCCAGCGGTGTGGTGACCGGCCAGCCCCAGAGCCAGGGCGGATCCTCCCAGGGCGGCTCGTCGGGCGGCAGCTCGATGGGCTCGTCGTCCGAGGGCGCAGGCGGGTCCTCGTCCGGCGGCGGTGGCTCGTCGGGTGGCGGAGGCGGCGGCTCGAGCTCCGGCGGTTCGTCCGGCGGTTCGTCCGGCGGCAGCCAGGGAGGGGGGTCCAGCTCGGGCCAGCCGAGTTCGACCCTGCCTCCCGAGGTTGCGACCGCGATGTCCTCGCCCGAGGTGCAAAAGGCGCTCGAGCAGGCGGTAACGCAGGTGATGTCGTCGCCGACCGTCTCCCAGGCGATGGACCAGGCCGTGCGAAACGCGCTCCTCAAGATCGCGGCGGGCGGCGGCGGCTCATCCGGCGGCTCGAGCTCGGGTGGGTCGTCGGGCGGCTCGTCGGGTGGCGGTGGCGGCTCGTCCGGAGGTGGCGGCGGCGGCTCGTCCGGTGGCGGTGGCGGCTCCTAGGGGACGAAGGGAATCGGCGGGCTGGGCCGAACCTCGCTCGGGGAGGGAACGGCGCGTGGACCTCAGCGGACTCAGTCCGGCCCAACGGGAAGCGGTCACTCACGGCGAGGGACCGCTTCTCATGCTTGCGGGGGCGGGCGCCGGCAAGACCCGGGCGCTTACCCACCGCATCGCCTACCTGATCGAGGCCGGCCTCGCCCGCCCGCAGGAGATCCTGGCGATCACGTTCACGAACAAGGCGGCCCAGGAGATGAAGGCCAGGGTCGAGCGCCTGCTTGGCGGGCCGACCCAGGTCTGGGTGCACACGTTCCATGCCGCAAGCCTGCGCGTGCTGCGCCGCGAGAGCGAGCGCGTGGGCTATCCCGGCGCGTTCGTCGTGTACGACAGCGCCGACCAGGAACGCCTCATGCGCCAGATCCTCAAGGACGCCGGGCGCAGCGACCGGGACTGGCCGGTGGGTGCCGTCCTGGGGCGGATCTCGCGGGGCAAGAGCGAGCTTTTCGGGCCGGAGGCGTTCGCCCTGGAGGCACACGGCGACTACCGCATGGAGGTGATCGCCCAGCTCTACGCCCGCTACCAGGCGGGCCTGCGCCAGAGCGCGGCGATGGACTTCGACGACCTCCTGCGCCTCGGTGTGGAGCTGTGGCGTACCGCCCCCGACGTCCTGGCCGCCTACCAGGAGCGGTTTCGCTACATCCTGGTCGACGAGTACCAGGACACGAACAACGCCCAGTACGAGTGGGTGCGGCTCCTGGCCAGCCGGTACCAGAACCTGTCCGTGGTCGGCGACCCCGACCAGTCGATCTACGGCTGGCGCGGCGCCGACTTCCGCAATATCCTGCGCTTTCGCGAGGATTACCCGGACGCCCGCGTCGTCGCCCTGGTGGACAACTACCGCTCGACCCGGCGCATCCTCGAGGCCGCCAACGCGGTCGTCCAGAACAACCGCGAGCGGCTGGAGAAGGACCTTGTCGCCACCCGTGGCGAGGGTCCCGCGATCGGCTACGCCGAGGGCGCGGACGAGGCCGGCGAGGCGGCGATGGTCGCCGACGAGGTGGCGCGCCTGGTGCGCGACGACCAGGTCTCGCACAGCGAGATCGCCATCCTGTACCGGACGAACAGCCAGTCGCGACCGCTCGAGGAGGCGCTCTTGCGCCTCGCCGTGCCGTACCGCCTCGTCGGCGCGGCCCGGTTCTACGACCGGGCCGAGGTGAAGGACGCGCTCGCGTACCTGCGCCTTGTCGCCCAGCCGCTCGACCGGATGGCGCTCGCCCGCGCGTCCCAGTCGCCCCGCCGCGGCCTGGGCGACGTCGCCCTGGGCAGGATTCTTGCCTTCGCGGACGAGCACGGCCTGAGCGCCGTGGCGGCGCTCGGACGCGCCGCCGAGGTGCCGGGCCTGGCCGGTCCGGGCCGGCGGGCGGCGCTCGAGGTCCATACGCTCGTCGCCCGCGCGGCGGAGCTGGACGGGCAGGGCGGCGGCGTCGCCCGGGTGCTCGCATACCTGGTCGAGGAGTCGGGTCTCGCCGCGAGCCTGCGCGCCCAGCGCGGCGTCGACCCGCAGGCGGAGGGCCGGCTGGAAAACCTCGACTCGCTCCTGGGCAAGGCGCACGAAGCCGAGCAGCAGGGCGTCACCACCGCCGTCGACTTCCTCGCCCAGGTCGCCCTCGCGTCGACGCTCGAGGAGGGGGAGGAGGCGCGCGCCGTCACCCTGATGACGCTGCACACGGCGAAGGGGCTGGAGTTCCCCGTCGTCTTCCTGACCGGCCTGGAGGAAGGGCTGTTTCCCCACCTGCGCAGCCTCGACGACCCGACCCAGATGGAGGAGGAGCGTCGCCTGATGTACGTGGGCATCACCCGCGCGGGCGATCGCCTGTACCTCACCCGTGCCCGCGCACGGGCCGGGCGCAACATGCGCGGCGCGCCGATGGCGTCGATGCGCAGCCGCTTCCTGCACGAGATCCCCGAACGTCTCATGACCGGCTTCGGCTGGCGCGCCCAGGAACCGGCCAGCCGGACGCCCCTGCGCACGGCCGGGCCCGGCGTGCGCCCGCCGGCACCGCCGGCGCCGCGGCCGGCGGCGTCGGTGGGCACGTTCGCGCCCGGCGAGCGGGTGATCCACCCGCGGTTCGGCCTCGGCACCGTGGTGTCCGTGGCCGGCGCCGGCGACCAGGCGACCGTGTCCGTGGCGTTTCCCGGCGGCGGTGTACGCCAGCTGCTCCTGGTGTATGCCGGCCTGCAGCGGGCGCCGGCCTGACGAGGGGGGAGCGAAGGGTGGACGACGCCGCCGGGCGCGAGCGGCTCATCGCCTTGCGTGCCGAGCTGAAGGAGCACTTCCGGCGCTACCACGAGCTGGACGCACCGACGATCCCGGATCGCGAGTACGACCTCCTGCTACGTGAGCTGCGCGACCTCGAGGCGCGCCATCCCGACCTGTACGACCCCGAGTCGCCGACCGTGCGCGTGGGCGAGGCGCCCTCGTCCGGGTTCGTGCCGTTCCCGCACACGGCCCCTCTGCGCTCGCTGGCAAACGCCATGGACGAGGAGGAGCTGCGCGCGTTCGACCGGCGCGTGCACGCCCTGGCCGGCGACATGCTCGTGTGGTACGTTGTCGAGCCCAAGATCGACGGCCTGTCGGTCGCGCTGCGCTACGTCGACGGGCGGTTCGTCGAGGGTGGCACGCGCGGCGACGGCACGGTCGGCGAGAACGTGACCGAGAACCTGCGCACGGTCCTCGACCTGCCGGCGACGCTGCGCCGGCAGGTTGCGCACCTCGAGGTGCGCGGCGAGATCTACCTGCCGTACGAGTCGTTCGCGCGCCTCAACGAGGCCCAGGCCGCCGCCGGCCGGCCGCGCTTCGCCAATCCGCGCAACGCCGCCGCCGGCTCGATCCGCCAGCTCGACGCCCGGCTCGCCGCGGCACGCGGCCTTCGCCTGTGGGTGTACGAGATCCGCGCGATCGACGGCGAGGCGCCGCCGGAGGACCAGGCCGAGGCGCTGGAGCGCATGGCCGCGCTCGGCCTGCCCGTGGTGCCGGGCTGGCAGCGCGCCGACGACGTCGACGCGGCGCTGGCGGCCGTGCGCGCCCTGGGCGAGGCGCGCGACCGCCTGCCGTTCGCGATCGACGGTGCGGTGGTGAAGACGGCGCCGATCGCGACCCAGGTGGCCCTGGGCGCGACCAGCAAGGCCCCGCGCCACGCGATCGCGTTCAAGTACGAGGCGGAAGAGGCGGTCACCCGGGTCCTCGACATCATCGTCCAGGTCGGCCGCACGGGCGCCGTCACCCCGACCGCCGTCCTCGAGCCGGTCGAGGTGGCGGGCAGCCGCGTCGGCCGGGCCACCCTGCACAACGAGGACATCATCCGCGAGCGCGACGTGCGCATCGGCGACCGGGTGGTGATCCGCAAGGCGGGCGAGGTGATCCCAGAGGTGGTGCGGGTCCTGCCCGGTGACCGCACCGGCGCCGAGCGGGTGTTCGAGTTCCCGACGGTTTGCCCCGAGTGCGGCGGGCCGGTCGTCCGCCCGCCCGGCCAGGCCGCACACCGCTGCCTCAACGAGCGCTGTCCGAGCCGGCTGCGCGAGGGCCTGCTCCACTTCGTCAGCCGGGGCGCGATGGACATCGACGGCATGGGCCCGAAGGTGCTCGAGCAGCTTTTGGCCTCGGGGCGCGTTCGGTCGTTCGCCGACCTGTACACGCTCACCGAGGAGGAACTGGCGCAGCTGGAGCGCCTTGGCGCGAAGAGCGCGCGCAACCTCGTGCGCGCGATCGATGCCAGCCGCCAGCGGCCGCTTGGCCGCCTGCTCTACGCACTGGGTCTGCGCCACGTCGGCGAGCGCGCGGCGCAGACGCTGGCGGAGGCGTTCGGCGCCGTCGGGACCCTGGCCGCGGCGGACGCCGAAACCCTGGCTGCCGTGCCCGACGTCGGCCCGGCCACCGCCGAGAGCATCCGCGAGTGGTTCGACGCCCCGGCCAACCGGGAGCTGCTCGACGCGCTGGCGGCCGGCGGCGTTGTCGAGGCCGACCTTCGGCGCGAGCCGCCGGCGCGAGACTCGTCGACAGTTGCGGCCGAGCAGGCAGGGCCGCTGGCCGGGATGGAGTATGTATTCACCGGCCGCCTGAGCGTGCCCCGCGCCCAGGCGCAGGAGGCGGCCCGCTCGGCCGGCGCGCGTGTGGCCGACCGGGTGACCGGCCGCACCAGCGTTCTCGTTGCCGGCGAGGGTGGCGGCGACAAGCGCGAGCGCGCGCGGCAACTGGGTGTCGAGATCGTGGACGAGGCAGGGTTCTGGCGCCGCGTCGGGAGCGGGGAAGCAGGAATCGTCTGACGGGCCGTCGAACGCAGGCGCGCACGCCCCGGGAGCCTGGGGCGCACCTACGTACCCGGACGGCCGCGACAAAAGGGGGGCGAGGAATCTGGCCGAGCACTTGCTTGAAGTGCGCAACCTGCACACCATCTTCGAAACTGAGGATGGCGTCGTCCCCGCCGTGGACGGCGTGAACATCCACGTGGACAGCGGCGAGACCTTGGGCATCGTGGGTGAGTCGGGGTCGGGCAAGAGCGTGACCTCACTGTCCATCATGCGTCTGGTCGGCAGGCCGGGCCGCATTTCCGAAGGTGAGATCCTGTTCGAGGGCGCCGACTTGTTGAAGAAGCCGGAGTCGGCGATGCGGGAGATCCGCGGCAACCAGATTTCGATGATTTTCCAGGAGCCGATGACCTCGCTGAACCCCGTGTACACGGTCGGCGACCAGATTGCCGAGGCCGTCGTGCTGCACCAGAAGAAGTCCAAGCGCGAGGCGTTCGAGCAGGCCGTCGAGATGCTCCGGAAGGTCGGCATCCCGTCGCCGGAGCGCCGCGCGCACGAGTACCCGCACCAGATGTCGGGCGGCATGCGCCAGCGCGTGATGATCGCGATGGCGCTGTCGTGCAACCCGAAGCTGCTCATCGCGGACGAGCCGACGACGGCCCTCGACGTGACGATCCAGGCGCAGATCCTGGAGCTCATGCGCGACATGCAGCGCGACCTGGGCTCGGCGATCGTCATCATCACGCACGACCTGGGCGTGGTCGCGGAGACCGCCACCCGGGTGGACGTCATGTACGCCGGCGAGGTGGTCGAGGAGGCGGACGCCAAGACCCTGTTCGCCGTGCCGCACCACCCGTACACCGAGGCCCTGCTGCGCTCGATCCCGCGCCTGGACACGCCGAAGGGACGCCTTCACGTCATCGACGGCGTCGTGCCGAACCCGCTCGCCCTGCCCAAGGGCTGCCGGTTCGCACCGCGCTGCCCGTACGTGCGCGACATCTGCCGCGAGAAGGACCCCCCGCTGGCCGAGGTCGCGCCGGGCGTCAAGGCGGCGTGCTGGGTGCCGATCGACGAGCGCAAGCCGCGTGAGGAGGCTGCGTCGTGAGCGTCAACCCCGCCCAGGTCCAGACCGGACAGACCCTGCTCGAGGTCAAGGACCTGAAGAAGTGGTTCCCGATCACCGGCGGCATCCTGTCGCGCGTCGTGGGCAATGTCCAGGCCGTCGACGGGGTCAGCTTCGACATCAAGAAGGGCGAGACGTTCGGCCTCGTGGGCGAGTCCGGCTGCGGCAAGACGACCACGGGCCGGATGATCCTGCGTCTGATCGAGCCGACCTCGGGCAGCGTCGTGTTCGAGGGCGTCGACATCCTCGGCCTCAAGGGCGAGGCGATGCGGCGGATGCGCCGGGAGATGCAGATCATCTTCCAGGACCCGTACGCCTCCCTCAACCCCCGCATGACGGTCGGCGACATCATCGGCGAGCCGCTCGAGATCCACGGCGTCGCGCGCGGCAAGGAGAAGGAAAAGCGCGTGTCGCAGTTGCTCGAGCGCGTCCACCTTCGCCCGGGCCACGCCCGCCGGTTCCCGCACGAGTTCTCCGGCGGCCAGCGCCAGCGCATCGGCATCGCCCGGGCGCTCGCGCTGAACCCGAAGTTGATCATCTGCGACGAGCCGGTGTCGGCCCTGGACGTGTCGATCCAGTCGCAGGTCCTGAACCTGCTCAAGGAGTTGCAGGCCGAGTTCGGCCTCACCTACCTGTTCATCGCCCACGGTCTGCACGTCGTGAAGCACGTGTCCGACCGCGTCGGCGTGATGTACCTCGGCAAGATGGTCGAGGTGGCGGACAGCGACGGCCTGTTCGGGTCGCCCCAGCATCCGTACACCGAGGCGCTCTTGTCGGCCATCCCGATCCCGGACCCCACCGCGAAGCGCGAGCGCATCGTGCTCCAGGGAGACGTGCCGAGCCCGGTCAACCCGCCCACGGGCTGCCGGTTCAACACGCGCTGCCCGTACGCCATGGAGGTCTGCCGCCAGGTCGAGCCCAAGCTGACGGACCTTGGCAACGGCCACATGGTCGCCTGCCACCTGCGCGTCCCGGTCGCCCAGGCGAGCTAGGCGGACGTCGTCGGGCCGATCCCTGCGGGGGTCGGCCTCGGCGTTGGTTGGCGGGAGGCCCCGCTTGCGAACCGGCGCGTACCGCTGCCGGCGCGCCCGCGGTACGCAGGCAAGACAGGACGAGGCCGTGCCGGCGGACACGCAGGCGCAGCGCCGGGGCGCGCGGGTGCTGCGTGCGGCCGGGTTGGGCGGATGCATGGCGATCGACGGCTGCCGCGACGAGGCGGGCGAGGCCGCGCCCGGGCTCGGGAAGCGACGGGGGCCGGCGACCGGTCGGGCTCGGGACGCTACCCGCCACGCAGGCGCGGCCGCCGGAGGTTGCGAAGATCGCATGGCGGGTCCCGCAGACGAAAGAGGGGGTGACCTGGTTGGCGCCAGGACTGGACCGCCAGCTGTCGACCGTGGTGCCGCGGGTGGATCGCGTCGAGGCGGATATGGCCGAACTGGGGCAGATCGGCCGGCGACCGACGGGCGGGATGCAGCGCCTGGCCTGGACCGAGGAGGAGTTTGCCGCCAAGACCTTCCTCACCGGCCGGCTGGAGGCGCTGGGACTCGCGCCCGAGCTCGACGAGGCAGCGAACGTGTGGGCCGACCTGGGTCAGGGCGAGGGGCCGGCGCTCGTCATCGGCTCGCACCTCGACACCGTGCCCGAGGGTGGCCGCTACGACGGCGCGCTCGGCGTCATGGCGGCACTCGAGGTGGTGCGGCTGTTGGTCGAGAGCGGCCGGCCCCTGCGCCGCCGGGTCCGGCTGTGCGCCTTTACCGACGAAGAGGGCGCGCGCTTCGGCACGGGCCTGTTCGGCTCGACGGCGCTTGCCGGCGACGCGGACATGGACCACCTGGCGGCCGTGACCGATCGTCAGGGGGTGAGCCTGTCCGAGGCGATGGCGGCGCGCGGCAAGCACCTCGAGCGCCTGCCCGATGCGCCGCGTCGCCTCGTCGACGCGGCGGCCTACCTGGAGCTGCACATCGAGCAGGGACCCCGCCTCGAGCGGATGGGACGGGACGTCGGTCTCGTCACGACGATCACCGGCATCCACCAGGTGCGCTATCGGTTCCTCGGCGAGGCAAACCACGCCGGCACGACCGCCATCGGCGACCGGCGCGATGCGCTCCTGCCGGCGGCGCAGACGGCGCTTGCCGTGCGCCGCGCGGTGGAGGGGGCGGACGGGCGCGCCGTGGCCACCGTGGGGTATCTCGATGCCCTGCCCGGGGCGGCGAACGTCGTGCCGGGGGAGGCGCGCATGGCGGTCGAGGTACGCTCGCCGGACAGCGCGCTCATGGACGAGATTCACCGGGAGATCGCCGCCGAGGCTCGCGAGGCGGCCGGCGGGCGGGTGGAGGTGCGGATCGACGAGGGGCACCTGGCCCATCCGGCCGACATGGACCGGCTGTGGCGCGAGCGCCTGCGCGCCCAGGCAACGGCGATCGGCGAGGAGGCGGTCGACCTCGTCAGCTGGGCCGGCCACGACGCGGGCGCGCTCGCCCGCGTGCTGCCCGCGGCGATGGTGTTCGTGCCCAGCCATGACGGAGTCAGCCACGCGCCGACCGAGTTCACCGCCCCCGAACGCTACCGGGCCGGCCTGACGGTGTTCGCGCGGACGGTGTGCCAGTGGGCGTGGGGGCTCGGGGCCTGACGGCGCCGGTTTGAGGTGACGCCTCCGGCGGGCCGCGGCGGACCGCGGCCGGACGAGAGGGCGTCGGCGACGGACCGCACGGGCTGCGCGCCGTCAACGGCAAGGCGCCGGCCCGTGACCTTCTCAGACCCCTCGCGGGCGCCCTGGTCCCCCTTCGGTCCGGTCCGGGTGATGGGGAGCGGCCGGGGGCGCCATCCGTGCCTCAGCACGTGCCCATGAACAGGGGGCCACCGCTTCGCGCGGTGGCCCCCTGTTCATGGAACCGGTGTCAGGTCAGGCTACGGCAGCGCGTAGGCCACCCAGCCATCCTGGGTCTTGGCCAGCTTGCCGAAGCCGGGCGAAAGGCCGCCGCCGCCGGTCGGCACCAGGATGTACTCCCGGCCGCCCACCGAGTAGACGCTGGCGCCGCCGCCGGTCGCACCGCCGGCGTTGGCGCTCCACAGGAGCTTGCCCGTCGTGGCGTTGAACGCCAGGACCTTGCCGGTCTCGGTCATCTGGGTGAAGACGAGGTTGCCGCCGGTTACGGTCGGGCCGCCCTCGTTCAGGGACGGAACCGTGCTGTTCCACTGCCACACGATCGTGCCGCTGCCGGGGTTGACGGCGGTCACGTTGTTGCCGAGGGTCTTGAAGTTGCTGAACGTGGAGCCGAGGTAGAAGTCGTTCTTGCCCGCCTTGAACACGTCGCCCTTGGGCGATCCCGTCAGCGACGAGCTGTCGTTGTCGCCCACGATGTAGACGAGGTTGGTCTTCGGGCTGAACGCGGTCGGCGACCACGGGTCGCCACCGGCCGGCGACGGCGCGATGGTGACCGGCTTGCCGCCGATGGTCGGCTGGAAGGAGTGCTCGACAAGCGCGAACGGCAGCGGGGTGGTGATCATCTCGCCGGTCTTGGCGCTAAGCTCCCACCACATGCCGCTCTTGCCCGCGTCGCCGACACCCATGCCGGACGCGGTCGGGAAGAGGATCGGGTTCGACGAGTTGTCGTAGTCCCACATGTCGTGCGGCGTCGTCGAGAAGCCCCACTGGAACTTGCCCGTCATCGCGTTCAGGGCGACGATCGAGTCCGTCCAGTGGTTGGCCCCGGGACGGTTCTGCGCGTACAGGAGGGGCGCCGGGTTGGCCGTGGCGATGTAGAGGAGGCCCGTCTGCGGGTTGATCACCGGGTTGTTCCACACGGTGCCGCCGCCGATGCCGTGGTTCTGCTTGACCCAGCCCTGGCTCCGGGACGGGACCGTGTAGAAGATCCACACGAGCTTGCCGGTGGCGGCGCTGCGGGCTTCCTCGAACCCGCGGATGCCCAGCTCCGAGCCGGAGCTGCCGATGTAGATCAGGCCGTTGTAGAACAGCGGCGCCGCAGTCTCGGCGAGGCCGTCCTTGGCGCTGCCGACGCTGACCTGCCACTTGACCTGGCCGGTCGTGGCGTTGAGGGCGATCAGCCGGTCGTCCAGCGTGTTCAGGTAGACCGTGCCGTCGTGGACGGCGAGTCCGCGCGCGTCGGGACCGCAGCACGCGACCTGGAGGCCGTCGTTGGAGTTGTACGACCAAAGCTCCGCGCCGGTCGTGGCGTTGAGGGCGTACACGTGGTTGAACGCGGTCGTCACGTAGGCGACGTTGCCGACGATGGTCGGGTGGTCCTCGTTCGCGCCGACCACGTTCGAGTTGAACCGCCAGGCGACTTTCAACTGGCCGACGTTCGACGTGTTGACCTGGGACAACGGGCTGTAGCGCCAGCCCATGAGGCTGTTGTCGACGCCGGACCAGCCAACGTTGGCGGGCGCCTGCGCGACCTTGGCGTGGGCGCTGCCGATGGAGGCGGCGCCGATGACGAGAAGCGATGTGGCTCCGAGAAGCCCGACAAGACGCGAAAGCCCGGGACGCACGCGTCCACCTCCCTGTGTCAGGAGCGGCGGACGGGGACCGACTGCATAATGATGACGATCGCCGTCGCCGTCCTGGCGGCGAACATTCCCTTCGATGGCAAAGGGATCCTGCTATCCGCGAACCGCGTACGCGGCCGGCTTGCCGCCGGCCAGCGCGACGAGCACGCGCAGTCCCGGATCATGGACGGGCACCAGCATCGCCACGACCTCGGTGACCTTTCCGCCTGCCCGCACGGAGGCCGGCAGCGAGGGGTCGATCGCCTCGCCGACCGAGCTGTCGATGCCGAAGCTGTGGCCATGCTTGTCCGTCGCCGAGATCCGCAGCCGGGACAGGGCGAGCGGTCGGTGGCCGGCATTCACCACCAGCACGTGCACGACCAGGTACGACAGGGTCGGCGGCGCCTGCATCTCGTAGCCGGAGAGGAACGACGTCGTCCCCGCCCGGACGCGCACGCGCACCGTCGCACCGTCGGCTCCGCGCAGGGCCACCAGGCTGCCGGCCGCGTGCAGCTTGACCTTCGTGGCCTTGTGGGCCTCGTGCCTCGTCCGGACGCCCTTGGCCGCCGCGCCCGTGGACATGACCAACAGCGCGGCGGCCGCCGCGACGGCGGCGCGCGCCACCGATCCCCTCGCGTTTCCCAAACCATCGCCTCCCATGTGGTGCCTGGGGTTCGGGAGCCGGGGTGGATGTCCTACCGACCCCTCGGGCGGGGCGCGCCCTGGCCGCGACGGCGCCCGACGGCGATCGGCACGGTCTGTCCGGCGGACGGCGCAGGCGCGGCGACGGCCCGCCGGGCCGTCCCCGACCGGCCGACGACGACCGTGACCAGCTCGGGCCAGCCGCCCTCGGTGTCGGGCCGGCTCGGCCGCGCCGGGCCGTCCGGGTGGGAGTGGACCACCGCGAGGGCGGTAAGACCCTGGGCGGAGGCGTAGGCCATGGCCCGCAGGAGGTCGGACGCCGGCACCTCGAACACGCGGCTGGGCCGGGCCGCGCGGTTGGGCAGGGGGAGGAAGCGCGTCGCCACGCCGACCGGTCCGGCCGGGGTGGTCCGGACGCGGCCGGCAAACAGGCCGACCGCCTCGTCGGGAAGGTGGGCGGCCAGATGGTCCTCGCACCGGCGCCACGCCCCGCGTGAGACGACGAGCGCCCGCACCGCCCGTCCGGGGACCGAAAGCGAGGCGGGCACGGGCCGTCCTCCCCAGGCGCGGATTGCTACAATGCCCACAGTGTACCGATGCGACAGGACCGACGGACGGGGGAGAGCGATGGCGGGCAGCGACGAACGTGCCGCGGCGTTCGGCATGGAGGAGGTGCGGGCGGTGGCCGATCTGGCCCGTCTGGCCCTGACCGACGCCGAGGCGGCGACATTCGCCCGCGACCTGGGGCGGGTGCTGGAGGCGGCGCAGGCGCTGGCCGCCCTGGACGTGGAGGGAGTCGATCCGGCCTACCGGGTCGGCGCGGGGGCGGAGGACCCGGCGCTGGCGCGAGGCCCCGGCGCGGCCCAGGCCCGCCTGCGGGCGGACGAGCCGGGCGCGTGCCTGGACCGTGACGCGGTGCTCGCCATGGCGCCCGACCGCGACGAGGCATTCTTCCGGGTGCCGACCGTGGTGGAGCGTACGTGAGCGCGGCCGAGCGGATCGACGCGGTCGGCCTCTCTCGCGCCCTGGCGGCGGGAACGGTGCGCAGCGCCGACCTGGCCCGCGCGGCGGCCCAGCGTGTAGGGACCCGCGACGGCGAGGTGCACGCGTTCCTCGCGTTCGACGGCGGGCGCCTGGAGGCGCTGGCCGAGGGCGCCGATCGCACCCGGGCAGCCGGGCAGGCGCGGCCGTACGAGGGCGTGCCCGTGGCGGTCAAGGACAACCTCACGACGACGGCGTTTGCCACCACCTGCGGCTCGCGCATCCTCGAGGACTACCGTCCGCCCTACGACGCGACGGCGGTGCGCCGCCTGGAGGCGGCGGGCCTCTTGGTGGCCGGAAAGACCAACCTGGACGAGTTCGCCATGGGCTCGTCCACCGAGCATTCGGCCTACGGCCCCACACGCAACCCCGTCGACCCGACGCGTGTGCCCGGCGGCTCGAGCGGCGGCTCGGCGGCCGCCGTCGCGGCCGGCATGGTGGCCTGGGCGCTGGGCAGCGACACCGGCGGCAGCGTGCGCCAGCCGGCCGCGTACTGCGGCGTCGTCGGCCTCAAGCCGACCTACGGGCGGGTGTCGCGCTACGGCCTGGTGGCGTTCGCCTCGTCCCTCGACCAGGTCGGCACCCTGACCCGCACCGTGCCGGAGGCCGGCGCCCTGCTCGGCATCGTCGCCGGCCACGATCCCCATGACGCCACCTGCGCCGCCGAACCTGTCGACGACTACCTGGGGGCGGCCCAGGCCGGCCTGGCGGAGGGCGAGGCGGCGTTCGCCGGGCGCACCCTGGCCATCCCCCGCGAGGCCTTCGGCCCCGGCGTCGACCCGGCGGTGGCGGCCGAGGTGGAGGCGTGCGCACGCCGCATGGAGCGGGCGGGCGCCCGCCTGCGGGAGGTGTCGATCCCCAGCCTTTCGGTCGCCCTGTCCGCCTACTACCTGGTCGCGACGGCCGAGGCGTCGTCCAACCTGGCCCGGTTCGACGGCATCCGGTACGGCCTGCGCGAACCCGGGGCGAGCGTTCTCGATACGCACCGGCGCTCGCGCGAGGCCGGCTTCGGCGAGGAGGTCAAGCGCAGGATCCTATTGGGTACGTACGCCCTGTCCGCGGGCTACTACGACGCCTACTACGTACGCGCGCAGAAGGCGCGCACGCGGGTGCGCGACGACCTGTTCGCCGCCCTTGCCGACGCCGACGCCCTCCTGACGCCGACGGCGCCGGACGTCGCGTTCCCGCTCGGCGCCCACTCGGCCGATCCGCTCGCCATGTACGCCGTCGACATCCTGACCGTGCCCGCGTCGCTGGCCGGCTTTCCCGCCTTGTCCGTACCGGCCGGCCGGGTGACCGGCCTGCCCGTCGGCCTGCAGCTGATCGGCCGGCCCTTCGCCGAGGCGCTCCTCCTGCGCCTGGGGGCGGCCTGGGAGGCGATGGCGCCCTGGCCGCTGCCGGACATGGGCCTAGCCGACGCCGCCACCGCCGTGGAGGGGGGAAGCCGATGAGCACCCAGATCGCGCCGGTCGCGCTCCTGGCCGACCGCTTCGAGTACGTCATCGGCCTCGAGGTGCACATCGAGCTGTCCACTCGCACCAAGATGTTCTGCGCCTGCCCGGTGACCTTCGGCGCGCCGCCCAACACCGCCGTATGTCCGGTCTGCCTCGGCCTGCCGGGAGCGCTGCCGCGACCGAACAGCGAGGCGGTGCGGTTCGCCATCCGCCTCGGCCTGGCGCTCGGTGCTCAGATCCGGTCGCGGGGCAAGTTCGACCGCAAGAACTACTTCTACCCGGACCTGCCCAAGGGCTACCAGATCTCCCAGTACGACCAGCCGATCGTCGAGGGCGGGCATATCGACGTGCCGGCGGCCGGCGGGGGGGTGCGTCGCGTCCGGGTCGAGCGCGCCCACCTGGAGGAGGACGCGGGCAAGCTCCTGCACGGCGAGGGCGAGGCGCGGGTCGACCTGAACCGGGCCGGCGTGCCGCTCGTGGAGGTCGTCTCCGCCCCCGATCTGCGCAGCCCCTCCGAGGCCCGGGCGTACGTCGCCGAGCTGCGGGCGATCGCGGAGGCGCTGGGCATCTCGGACGTGCGCATGGAAGAGGGCTCGCTGCGCGTCGACGCCAACGTCTCGATCCGGCCGGCGGGGGAGACGGCGTACGGCCAGCGCGTCGAGGTGAAGAACATGAACTCGCTGCGCTCGCTCGAGCGCGCGCTGGTGCACGAAGGGGCGCGCCAGGCCGCCCTGGTGGGCGCGGGCGAGCGGGTGCGGGGCGAGACCCGGGGCTGGGACGAGGCGCGCGGGGTGACGTACGCCATGCGCCTGAAAGAGGGGGAGGACGACTACCGCTACTTCCCCGACCCCGACCTGCCCCCCCTGGTGCTGGCCGACGACGCGGTAGAGAACGAGCGTAACGCCCTGCCGGAGCTGCCGGCCCAGCGCCGCAGCCGCTACGAGGGCCTGGGCCTGCGCGCGGACGACAGCGCGCTTCTGGCCGGCCGCCTGGGTAGCGCACGCTACTTCGACGCGGCCCTGGCGGCCGGCGGCGACCCGCGCGACCTGGCCACGTGGGTCCTGGGCGAGGGGTCCCGGATCGAGAACGAGGGGGGCCCGTCGCTGGCGGCGGGCGGCCTGTCGCCGGCGCAGCTGGTGCGGCTGCTGGCGCGCCTGCGCGAGGGCGCGATCGCACGCACGGCGGCCAAGGGCCTGTTCGAGAGCCTGGTCCGCGACGGCGGCGACGTCGACCAGCGCATCGCGGCCGAGGGGCTTGCCGTCGTCACCGACCCGGGCGCCCTGAACGACGCGATCGAGCGCGTCCTGGCCCAGAACGCCAAGGCGGTCGCCGACGTCCAGGGCGGCAAGGACAAGGCGATGGGCGCGCTCGTCGGCGGCGTCATGCGCGAGTTGCGCGGCCGGGCGCGGGCGCCCGAGGTCGAGGCGGCGATCCGCGCCCGCCTGGGCCTGGCCTAGTGCGGCCCTGGCGGGCGGCGCCCGCGGCCGGGGCGCGCGTCGCCCTGGTCGCGCCCGCCTTCGCCCTGCCGGACGGGGCCCTTGGCGGCGCCGTCGCTGCCATCGAGGCCCTCGGCCTGTCCGTCGCCGTCGGTCCCCACGCCGCCTGCCGAAGCGGCCCCTGGGCGGGCGACGCCGACGAGCGGCTGGCCGACCTTGCCTGGGCGCTCACGGCCGAGGACGTCGACGTGGCCTGGATGGCGCGCGGCGGGGAGGGCACGGCCGAGGTGGCCGCGCGCCTGCCCTGGGCAGCCGTGGTCGCCCGCGGCATGCCCGTCGTCGGCATGAGCGACATCACCGCGCTGCACGGCGGGCTTTGCCGACGGGGGATCCCGTCCGTGCACGGCGCGATGCCCACCACCGGCTGGGACCCGTTCCAGGCCGGCGCCGCGTGGCGCGCCCTGACGGCCCCGCCGCCCTGGACCCTTGACGCTCCGCCGGGCGCGCCGCCGCCGACCGCGCTGCGCGGCGGCGTCGCCCGGGGGCCGCTCGTGGGCGGCAACCTCACCGTCCTCGCGGCGATCGCCGGCACGCCGCTCGCACCCGACACACGGGGTGCCATCCTGCTCCTCGAGGACGTGGACGAGCGCGCCTACCGGCTGGACCGCTGCCTCGTCCAGCTTCGCCTGGCCGGCATGCTGGAGGGGCTGGCGGGTGTGGCGCTGGGAACGTTCACCGACTGCCCGCCGGTTGCCGGACTCACCGCCGAGGCCGTGCTCGAGCGCCACCTCCGCCCCCTGGGCGTGCCGGTCCTTGCCGGCCTGCCCCTCGGCCACGGGCCGGTGCAGTCTGCGGTGCCGCTCGGCGTCGAGGCCGGCATGGACGCCGATGCCGGCACCCTGACGGTGCTCGAGGCGCCGTTCGCGCGGGCCGGGGCGCGCGCCGTTGGCTAGCGCTACGCAGCCCGCACAGGTGGGCGAGCGGATCGAACTGACGATCACGTCGCTCGGCGCCCACGGCGAGGGCGTGGGCCGGGTCGGCAACCTGGTCGCGTTCGTCGACGGGGCCCTGCCCGGCGACCGCGTCGCCGCGCGGGTGGACGACGTGCGCGACCGCTACGTCCGGGCGAGACTCGACGAGCTGCTCGAGCCGTCCGCCGACCGGCGCCCGCCCCCGTGCTCGGTCGCCGACCGCTGCGGCGGCTGCCCGCTCATGGCCCTCGAGCCGGAAGCCCAGCGCCGGGCCAAGCGCAACCGTATGGTCGAGGTCCTGCACCGCATCGGCCACCTGCCGGACGTGGTCGTCGAACCGGTCCTCACCGCCCCGGCCGCACCCGGCGGCGACCCGTCCCTGGGCTACCGGGCCAAGGCGGCGATGCCGGTGGGCGCCTCCCCGGACGGGCTCCGGGTCGGCTTCTACGGCCGGCGCAGCCACGACCTTGTCGACGCGGCCGGCTGTCCGGTGACCGATCCACGCGCCCTCGAGGTGGTGGCGGCGGTGCGCGACAGCGCTGCCGCGCTCGCCCTGCCGGCCTACGACGAGCGCACCGGGCGCGGCTTTGTCCGCCACATCGTCGTGCGCGTTGCCCGCGCCACGGCCGACCGCCTGGCCGTCATCGTCACGGCCGGTCCCGGCCACCCCGGGTTCGACCGTCTGCCTGCGGACGTGATGGCGCGCCTGCCAGACCTCACGTGCCTGGCCCAGAGCGTGCAGCCCGAACGGTCCAACCGCATCCTCGGCACGCGACCGCCGCGCATCCTGGCGGGTCGGCCGACGATCGAGGAGCGGATCGGCCCGCTCGTCCTGGAGCTGTCGCCCACCGCCTTCTTCCAGGTCAACCCGGCCGTCGCCGAGGCGATGTACGCGCGGGCGATCGAGGAACTGCACCTGCGCGGCGGCGAGCGGGTGGTGGACGCGTACTGCGGCGTGGGCGCCATCGGCCTGTGGGCGAAGGCCGCCGGGGCGGGGTCGGTGCGCGGCTTCGAGACGTCCGCCGAGGCGGTCGCGGACGCACGCCGCAACGCCCGGCGCAACGGCCTTGCCGCCGAGTTCGAGGTGGGCCCGGCGGAGACGCTATACCCGCGCCGCTACGCGTCCGGCCGCGGACCCGACCGGGTGGTCCTCGACCCTCCCCGGACGGGCTGCGCCCCGGCCCTCCTGGACGCCTTGCGGGCCGCGCCGCCCGAGCGGCTGGTGTACGTCTCGTGCTCACCCGAGACCCTCGCCCGGGACCTTCGGCGCCTGTGCGACGGCGGCCGGTTCGTTGTCGAGCGCGTCGTCCCGGTCGATCTGTTCCCGCAGACCGCCCATCTCGAGGCGATCGCCGTCCTACGCAGCCTGGGGCGGGGGTGATCGGGCCGGGGATGGCATAGGACAAAGCGAGAGGACGGGCGGAAGGAGGGATGGCCGCGCCAACGCCGCGCCCGCTCCGGCGCGCCCGCGCCGCCTGAGTGCCCTGTCCGTCGCGCTGCCGCTCGTCCTCGGTGGCGTTCTCGTCGCCCTGGCGGCCCAGCTGTTCACCAACGCGATCGAGTGGCTCGGCCACCGGCTGCGCCTGGGCGACCGCGTCCTGGGCGGCCTGTTCGCCGCCTGGGGGACGGTCCTGCCCGAGACCGCCGTCCCGGTCGTCGCCGTCCTGCGCGGCGGCAACGCGGCGCACGCGGTCGGGGTCGGGGCGATTCTGGGTGCGCCGTTCCTGCTCGCTACCCTGGCCTTCGCCCTCATCGGCACGGCCATCGTCCTGCGCGCCCGCCGGGGCGGCAGCGCGTTTCTCGCCGTGCCGCCGCGGGCGGCGAGCGGCGACCTGTTCTGGTTCGTCGCCCTGTTCGCGCTGGCCGTGGCGATCGGCACGCCGCACCTGCGCGCCTACCGCTGGCCCGCCGCCGCCGTCCTCATCGCCGGCTACCTCGCGTACGCCATCCAGACCATGCGCCACGGCGCCGGCGGCGCCCCCGCCCATGCGCCCGAGCGGTTCGTCTGGTGGCGTCCGCGCCGCCCGCCGCCTCTATTCGCGATCGTGGGCGTGGCGGTCGCCGCCGTGCTCCTCCTCCTCGCCGGGGCGGAATCGTTCGTGCGCGCGGTCACGATTCTCGGACCGGCGCTGGGCATCTCCCATCTGGTCCTCGCCGTCGTGCTGGCGCCGCTCGCGACCGAGCTGCCCGAGGTGGTGAACTCCGTCGTCTGGACCTGGCACGGGCGCGACGACCTGGCCCTGAGCGCGGTCACCGGCGCGATGATCATCCAGGGCACGGTCGGGCCCACCCTGGGCATCGCCCTCACCGGCTGGCGCCTCGGTCCTACCGAGCAGTTCGCCGCCCTGCTCGCCCTCGCGGCCGCGGCCTTCTTTGCCTTCGGCCTGCGCCTGTACCGTCGTCTCGAGGCGCCACCGCTCCTCCTGGGGGCGGCGTTCTATGCCCTGTTCCTGGTCGCCATGGCCTTGCCCTAACGCGCCCCCGGACCGGGCAGCACCACGTAGCCCTCGCGCAGGACGCGACCGGGGCGGTCGACGCGGGGCGGCTCGCCCACCCGGTGGGCCGCCCCGGTCGCGACGGCGCGCGCCGCGAGGGCGCACAGGGCCGCGTCCGCGTGGTCGTGGAGATGCGGCAGGCCGGGGTCGACGAAGCGCACGCCGCGGCCGGCGAGCGCCGCCACCACCGTCCCGACATAGTGGCGGGTGTCGGCCCTCTTGGACGGCAGGCGCGCGGGCGCGACGCCGAGGAGGTCGGCGAGGATCCGTCGCGGGTAGGTCTCGCAGGCGATGGGGCGGGAGGCTTCGCCCGGGTCGTCGGCGAGGCCGTCGATATGCGCCAGGCCTTCGTCGTGGAGCTGCCAGAACAGGTCGACACCGCCCTCGACGAACGCTCCGTAGGCCCGCATCGCGGCCAGGCCGGCGCGGCCCTCCGGCAGGTTGCGGGTGGGCGCGTTCACCGCCCGGTCGCAGGCCCGCCGGCCGGGTCCGCGGGCCGCAGCCGGGAGCCCCTGGGGCGCGTCGAAGGCGTAGACGCGAACCGTCCCCCGGGCGCGCAGGTGGTCGGGCAGGGGCGGCAGGGGCGTACCTCCGGTCGCGAGGTAGGCGCCCAGCCACACCTCGTCCCCGGCGAGCCACGCGACGTGCGACGGCGTGCGTCGCGAGCCGAAGTCGACGCCGGCGACGAGCGGCGCGGTCGCGCCGGACGACACGCGCCTACGCCGGCTGGAGCGCGGCCACGGCCCGGTCGATGCGCTCCCGGTCGCGGGCATCGAGCGGCAGGCGGGGCGGCCGGGTATCGCCGGCCGCACGGCCGACAACGCGCATCCCGTACTTGATCGCCTGGACCAGGCGCGGGCCGGTGTCGTAGCGCAGGAGCGGCAGCAGCCGGCGGTAGAGGTCCCACGCCTCGTCCCACTGGCCGGCCGCGGCCAGCTCGTACAGGTCGACGCAAGGGCGCGGCACGATGTTGGCCATGCCGGCGATCCAGCCCACGGCGCCGGCGAGCATCGACTCGAGGACGAGGTCGTCGGCCCCCGCGATGCGCACGAGGTCGGTCGCCTCGGCGATCTCGGTGACGCGCCGGACGTCCTGGGAGAACTCCTTCACGGCCGCCATGGGGGCCGTGCGCGCGAGCTCGGCCAGGCGCTCCGGGGTGAGGTCGACCGACATCTCGAACGGGTTGTTGTAGGCCACGATCGGTAGCCCGACCCGGCCGATCGCCTCGTAGTGGGCCACCACCTCGGGCCAGGTCGCCTTGTACTGGACCGGCGGCAGGGCCATCACCGCCTCCGCCCCGACCGACCGGGCGTGCTCGGTCCAGCGCACGACCTGGGCGGTCGAGGGCGCGGCCACGCCCACCATGAGCGGCACGCGGCCGCGGGCCGCGTCGGCCACCGTCTCGACAACCCGGGCCCTCTCGTCGGCCTCGAGCTGGGCGTACTCGCCGCACGTGCCGGCCGCCACGAGGCCGTGCACGCCCTCGTCCATGAGCCAGGACGCATGCTCGCGCAGGCGTCCCAGGTCGACCCGCATCGCCTCGTCGAACGGGGTCACGATCGCCACATACACGCCCTCGAACGCCATCGGCCTCGCTCCTCGCGCGCGCACCTCGGGCGGCGACCGCGTCCGCCGGTAGGGGTGGCGGACCGGCCCGCCGAACACGCAACCACCGCGGACGGCGCCCGGCCGCCTCCTCGCTCCCGTTCGGTGCCGGGGCGGGCATCCCTTTCGCCCGACCGCTGCGGCCCGATGACCGAGGAGGGATGGGGTGGCCGGCGACGGCGCGACGGCGCAGGCGGTGGTCGGGGCGCTCGACTGGAGGCTGGTCGGACCGCACCGGGGCGGCCGGGTGGTGGCGGTCGCGGGCCATGCGTCCGACCCGGCGCTGGCCTACTTCGGCGCCTGCGCCGGCGGGGTGTGGAAGAGCGACGACGCCGGCACCACCTGGCGCAACGTGTCGGACGGGTTCTTCCGCACGGCGGCGGTGGGGGCGCTCGCCGTCGCGCCGTCCGACCCGAACGTGGTCTACGCCGGCACCGGCGAGGCGACGATCCGCGGCAACGTGTCCCACGGGGACGGCGTCTACCGCTCCGACGACGCGGGACGCACGTGGCGCCACCTGGGTCTGGAGGCCACCCGGCACATCGGCCGGATCGCCATCCACCCGCGCGATCCCGACGTCGCCTACGTGGCCGCGTTCGGGCACGCCTGGCGGCCCGGTCCCGAGCGCGGCGTCCTGCGCACCCGCGACGGCGGTCGGACCTGGGAGCATGTCCTGTTCCGCTCCGAGCGGGCGGGCTCGCACGACGTCGCGATCGACCCGCGCAACCCGCGCCGGCTCTACGCCGCGACCTGGCAGGCGCAGCGCCACCCCCACGCCCTCGTCAGCGGCGGCGAGGGGAGCGGGCTGTGGCGAAGCGCCGACGGCGGCGACACGTGGGAGGAGATCACGCGCGCCCCCGGCCTGCCGCGCGGCACGCTGGGCAAGATCGGGGTCGCCGTGTCGCCGGCCCGGCCCGGTCGCGTGTGGGCGCTTGTCGAGGCCGACGACGGGGCGATGTTCCGCTCGGACGACTTCGGCGACAGCTGGCAGCGCCTGAGCGGGGAGCCGCTCCTGCGCACCCGCCCGTGGTACTACATGCACGTCACCGCCGATCCGGTCGACGCCGACACGGTCTACGTCCAGAACTACGGCCTGTGGCAGTCGATCGACGCCGGCGCGACGTTCTCGCCCCTGCCGACCCCGCACGGCGACGAGCACGCCCTGTGGATCGACCCTGCCGACCCGCGCCACCTGATCAAGGGCGACGACGGCGGCTGCGCCGTGAGCCTGAACGGCGGGCGCAGCTGGTCGACGCAGTACAACCAGCCGACCGCCCAGCTGTACCACGTCACCACCGACGACCGGGTGCCGTATCGGATCTACGGCTCGCAGCAGGACAACACCGCCGTCAGCCTGCCCAGCGCCTCGGTCGACGGGGCGATCCTCGAGCGCGACTGGTATGCGCCCGGCGGCGGCGAGAGCGGCTACATCGCGGTGAAGCCCGGCGACCCGGACGTGGTCGTCGCGTCCGGCCCGGCCGGCCGGCGCGCGTTCAACGACGTGATGACGGCCTACGACCACCGCACCGGCCAGAAGCGCGACGTGACCGTCTGGCCCGAGCTGTATGGGTGGGGCGTGGGCGCCGGGGAGCTGCGCTACCGGTTCCAGTGGACGTTCCCGATCCTGTTCTCGCGCCACGACCCGGAAAGCCTCTACGTGGCCGGCAACCGCGTCTTCCGCTCGACCGACGTGGGCGCCAGCTGGCAGCCGGTCAGCCCCGACCTGACCCGCAACGATCCGTCCCGGCTCCTGCCCTCGGGCGGGCCAGTGACCCGCGACAACACCGGCGCCGAGGTGTACTGCACGATCTTCGCCCTGGCCGAGTCGCCGGGCCGGGCCGGCCTGTGGTGGGCGGGCTCCGATGACGGTCTCGTCCACGTCAGCGACGACGGCTGCGCGACCTGGCGCGACGTCACGCCGCCGGCGGACCTGCTGCCGGAGTGGGCGCTCGTGAGCGTGATCGAGCCCTCGCCCCACGATCCGGACACCGCCTATGTGGCCGCGACCCGGTACAAGCTCGCCGATGACCGGCCCTACCTGCTCGTCACGCGCGACCGCGGCCGGACCTGGTCGAGCGTGGCAGGGGGCCTGCCGGCGAACGAGTTCACCCGGGTCGTGCGCGAGGATCCGAAGGTGCCCGGCCTCCTCTACGCCGGCACCGAGACGGGCCTGTGGGCGCGCCTGGGCGACGCCTGGAAGCGCCTCGGCGGCAACCTGCCGGTGGTGCCGGTGCATGACCTCGTCGTGCGCGGCGACGAGATGGTGGTCGCGACCCACGGCCGCTCGTTCTGGATCCTCGACGACGTCGGCCCGCTGCGCGAGTTGGCGAAGGGGACGGTCGCCGGACCGCTGCACCTGTTCGCGCCCAGGCCCGCGTTGCGGATGCGGACGTACGGCGGCCTGCCCGAGTCGCCGGTGACGGGCATGGTGAACCACTTCGGCGTAGGCACCGGCCGGGCCAGCGCCTGGATCGACCGGCGGCCGGACGGCAGCCTTCGCGTCGAGGCGGTCGAGGCCGGGATAAACCCGCCCGACGGGGCGGTGGTGCACTACCTGGTCGGGGAGGGGGCGGCCGGCCCTGCCGAGATCGCCTTCCTGGACGCGGATGGCACGGTCCTGCGCACCTTCCGGGACGGCCTCGACACCGCTCCGGGACTGCACCGCTTCGTCTGGAACCTGCGACTGCCCGGGGGCGAGCCGGTGACCGGGGCGGACCTGCAGCCCTGGCACCGGCCGGACGGGGCCAGGGTCCTGCCCGGCCGGTACGCCGTTCGCCTCACCGTCGGCGGACGGACGGCGACGGCGCCGCTCGCGGTCCTGCCCGACCCGCGCCTGCGCGTGCCGGTCGCCGATCTCGAGGCGCAGCGCGACTTTCTCGGCGGGGTGTGCGCCGCCCTCGATCGGGTGAACGCTATGGTGAACGAGATCGACGCCTTGCGCCTGCGGGCGTCCGTGCTGGGTGGCCCGGGGGAGGCCCTGGCCGAGCTCGACGCGGTGCGCGAGCGCCTTATCGACGTGCGCATGCGCGGCGCCCAGCTATGGCCGTCGGGGCTGCACGAGAAGCTGAACGCCCTGTTCGCCGCCGCGGACAGCGCCGACTGCGCGCCCACGGTCCAGGCCCGCGAGGTGTTCACCCGGCTCGACGGCCAGCTCGCCGACCTCGCCGCCCGGTTCGAGCGGGCGCGGGCGGCGCTGGCGGGATAGGGGGCGGGAGCGGTGCGGTTCGAGCGGGCGCTGCGGACGATCGAGAGCCACACCGGCGGCAACCCGACGCGCACGGTGCTGTCCGGCGTGCCCCGCATCCCGGGCGACACGATGATGGCCAAGATGGAGCACGTGCGCGACCGGATGGACGACCTGCGCCGCCTGCTCATGTTCGAGCCGCGCGGCCACGGCGTGATGTCCGGCTGTCTCCTCACCGAGCCGGTCAGCGCCGGCGCCGACCTGGGCGTCATCTACATCGAGGTGGGCGGCTACCTGCCCATGTGCGGCCACGACACGATCGGCCTCGTCACCGCCCTCGTCGAGAGCGGCCAGGTCGGGGTGAACGGGCCGACCGCCCGACTCGTCCTCGACACGCCGTCCGGGGTCGTGCGCACCGAGGCCGACGTCGTGGACGGCCGCGTGGTCGCCGTGCGGTTCGACAACGTGCCGGCGTTCGTCGACCGGCTGGACGTGCGCGTGCCGGTGCCCGACGTCGGCGAGGTGTGTCTCGACATCGCCTGGGGCGGCAACTTCTACGGCCTGGTCGAGGCGCGGTCGGTGGGGGTCGACCTGACGCCGGCCGGGTCGCGCCGGGCGATCGCGGTGGCCCGCGCGATCCGCCGCGCCGTCGACGCCCGGGTCGAGGTCGCCCACCCCCTGTTCCCAAACGTCCGGGGGCTGACCCACGTCGAGTTCTGCGGCCCGCCCAGCGGGCCCGGCGCCGACGTCCGGAACGTGGTGATCGTGCCGCCCGGCGGCGTCGACCGGTCGCCGTGCGGCACCGGCACCTGCGCCAAGGCGGCCGTCCTCCAGGCCCGGGGCGCGCTCGACTGGGGCGGCTCGTTCCGCCACGAGAGCGTGACCGGCGCCGTCTTTCGCGCCACCCTCCTGGGGCCGGAGGCGGTGGGGGACCGGCCGGGCGTGCGCGTGCGCGTAGAGGGAAGCGCCCACGTGCACGGCGAGGCGACGTTCGTGCGCGAGCCGGACGATCCGCTACCGGCCGGATTCTTCGTGCCGTGACGGGGGAGGCGGGGGCATGCGGACGGATGGCGTGATCGAGGCGGTCGATCTGCATGTGGCGGGGGCGCCGGTGCGCCTGGTCACGGGCGGCGTGCCGCGCCTGCCCGACGTGCGTGCCCGGCTCGGCCGGCGCCTTCTCGCCGAGCCGTGGGGGCACGCCGCGATGCGCGGCGCCTTCGTCGACGCGGGACCGGCGGGGCCTGCGCTCACGCCCCTCGACGCGGACGCGCTCGGCCCGCTCGACGGACGCGTCGTGCTGGCCGCGGCGTCGTGGCTGTGGCGGTCCGGCCAGGCGGGTGGTGCGCCGGGCGGGGACGGCTGGCAAGCGATCGACCTCGAAACGCCGGACGGAGGGGTCCGGGCGACGCTTCGCGCGGACGGCGACCGCAGCCCGGCGGTGCGCGTGGGTGCCGACCGGCCTCGACTCGAGGCGCCTGGCTTGGCCGGCGGGCCGGAGGGGCCGGTCGATCTGTTCCAGACGGCCGGGTTGCGGGTGGCGATCGCCCGCCTCGACGCGCCGGTCGGCCTCGATCCCGGGCGCATGCTGGCGGCCTCGGCGGCCATCGCTGCCCTGGCGCACGCCCTGGCGCGCGACGGCGTCGCGGCGCCCGACGGCTGGCTTGCCTGCGCCCGCCCGGGTGGCGCAGCAGGTATGCTCGAGGCGCTGTATTGGGATCGGGACGGTACGCTCGACCGCCTCGCGCCGTTCGGCGCCCTGGCCGCGCTTGCGGCGGCCGGGGGCGCGCGCGGCGGGCGCGCACCGGCGCCGATCGAGGTGTGCGGTCCGGCCGGCATTCCGGTCCGGGTCGTGCCCGCCGGGGACGGAGCGTTCGCGGTCGAGGCGCGGGCGTTCGTCGTCGCCTGGCGGCGGTTCTTCGCCGACGCGGACGACGCCATCGAGCCCTTCGTCGTCGCCTAGGACGCAAGGGCTCGCGGCGGCTTGCGACAAGAAGGGAGGACCTGGACCGTGCCGCAACGAGACGCGACCGACGCCACGGGCGACGGCCGGACCTTTCCCGCCTACCGGTTCGCCGGCAGCCACCGGCAGATCGGCCGGGCGTACGGCGAGGCCTGCCGGCCCCTGATCCAGCGCCATCTCGCCTATGCCCGGTTGCGCCTGGAGGCGCGGATACCCGGCTTCGACCCGGCGGTAGCGGCCGCCCGGGCCCTGGCGTACCGCCCGTTCGTCCAACGGCACGCGCCGTTTCTCGACGAGGAGATTGCCGGCGTGGCCGAGGGCGCAGCCCTCGCTCTGGGCGACGCCTACCTCCTGCAGCTGCGCGCCGAGGCCCAGAACGACCTGGAGCAGGCGGCCGAGTGCACCACGTTTGCCATCCTGCCGGCGGCAACGGCGAACGGCATCGGCCTCGTCGGGCAGAATGCCGACCTGCCCGCGTTCTACGCCGACGTCGCGGTGGTGGCCGAGCTCGCCCCGGACGACGGGCCGTCGTGCCTGGTCCTGACGCCGGCCGGGCAGGTCTCGTACATCGGCATCAACGCCGAGGGCCTGGGCATGTTTGCGAACTTTCTCTCCTGCGGCGGCTGGCGGGTGGGCTACCCGCGCTACCTGTTCACCCGGCTGGGCCTGCGCGAGCGCACGGCGGGCGCCGCCATCGATGCGATCGCAGCGCTGCCGCGGGCCTCGTCGCGCAACCTCATCGCCCTCGACGCGGGCGGGGGCGCGCTCGACGCCGAGACGACGCCCGAGGCACTGGCGCGGCTCGAGCCCGTGGGCGGCGTCCTGGCGCACGCCAACCACTTCCTGTCGCCGGCCCTGCAACGCCTGGAGGCGGCCGACCCTGCCTACCTGCACAACTCCCGCGCGCGCCAGGCCCGCATGGAGGAGCTCTTGCGTTCCCACCGGGGGCGGCTCGACGCGGTCGCGATGCGAACGGTCCTGCGCGACCGCCAGACGGCCCCGGACAGCCTGTGCCGCCGACCCGAGGACGCAGGCTTCCTGCCCCCTGCCGAGCGCGACGTAATCACGTTCGCGTCGGTGATCGCGGAGCCGGCCGAGGGGCGCATGTGGGTCGCCGTCGGCCCGCCCGACGCCCACCCGTACCGGCTCTACCGCATGGCGTGAGCCGCCCGGCGGCGCCTACCCGTAGCGCACGCGCGGGTCGAGGAAGGCGTACGCGACGTCGACCGCGAGGTTGAGGAGGACGATGACCGTCGTGGTGTACAGGACCGTGCCCATGACGACGGGGATGTCGAGGTTCTGGATCGCCTGGTAGGACAAAAGCCCGATGCCTGGCCAGCCGAACACCGACTCGATGATGACGATCCCCGACAGCATGCCGGCGATGTCCATCCCGGCCAGGGTGACGACCGGAATGAGGGCGTTTCGGACGACGTGGCGGACGGACAGGGACCAGGGGCCGAGCCCCTTGGCGCGCGCCGTGCGGACATGGTCCGATTGGATGATCTCGATGAGCGAGGTGCGCAGGACGCGCATGTAGTAGGCGGCGCCGGTCAACCCGATCGTCAGGGCGGGCAGGACCAGGTTGACGTTGCCCTGGCCGTACAGGGGGAAGATCGGGATCGCGAACGCGAACAGGAACAGGAACATCGCGCCGAGCCAGTAGTTGGGGATCGACATGCCGACGAGGCCGACGAGCGACAGGGCCCGGTCGGCGAAGCGCCCGCGCTGGAACGCGGCCACGTAGCCGAGCGTGCCGCCGATCAGGATCTCGGCCGCGAAGGCGGCCACGGCGAGGCGCGCGGTGTTGCCGAAGGCCTGGGCGATGAGGCCGGTGACCGGCCGGTTCATGAGGTACGAATAGCCCAGGTTGAAGTGGAGCAGGCGCCAGAGGAACAGCACGTACTGGATCCAGACTGGGCGGTCGAGCCCGAGCGCGTGGCGTACCGCGATGACCGTCGACTCGGGCGCGTGGATGCCCACGATCATGCGCGCCGGGTCGACCGGCACGGCGAAGATGAGGATGAAGTTGATCACGCTGATGCCGAGCAGGGTGACGAGCGCCCAGCCCAGGCGGCGGACCACGTACGCCGTCAGGCCGCGGCCCATGGCGATACCCCCTGTGTGAGGCGACGCCGGGCGCTCATCCGACGCTCCGGTTGAGCACGTCCGCGAGCGCCTCGGCGACGAGGTTGAAGCCGATGCACGCGATCGCCAGCGCGATGCCCGGGAAGATCAGGATCCACGGCGCGGTCTGGAAGTTCACCAGGCCCTCGGCGACCATGCCGCCCCAGCTGGGCTGGGTCACGGGCACGCCCACGCCGAGGAACGACAGGCCGGACTCGGCCATGATGTTGCTCGACACGGTGAGGCTGCCGTAGACGAGCACGGTGGGCAGGACGTTCGGCAACACGTGCCGCAGCATCAGGCGGGCGCGGGTAGCGCCGCTCGCGCGTGCCGACGCGACGTAGTCGAGTTCGCGGATGACGACCGCCTGCCCCCGCACCATGCGGACGATCGCCGGCCAGCCCAGGACGCCGAGGACCAGGATGACGGTCCAGGTGGAGGTATGGCCGACGACCGCGACGAGGAGCAGGACGAACAGGTAGAACGGGAACGCCATCATCATGTCGGTGAAGCGCATGACCGCGTTTTCGACGACCGGTCCGGAGGTGGCCGCGAACAGCCCGAGGAGGACGCCCAGACCGACGTTGATGGCGGTGGCGCCGATGCCGACCTCCATCGAGACGCGTGCGCCCCAGATGATCCGGGAGAGCACGTCCCGGCCCAGGTCGTCGGTGCCGAGGATGAACGGACCGTGCCACTGCGGCGCGAACGGCACGCCGTTCAGGTGCAGCCCGTTCTGGAACTGGGTGAGCGGGTTGTAGGGGGCGATCTGGGGCGCGAGCACGGCCATGAGGAGGGTGAGGAGGACGGCGGCGGCGCCGGCCGGGCCGACGCCCGTGGCGAGGAAGCGGCGCCAGGCACGGCCGCCGCGTCCGGTCTCGCTGGCGGCGGCCGTGCCCAGGGGCGCGTCGGGGGAGGCGGGAGCGACCTGCACGATACCCCCTCCGTTCGTCGAACCGGGCCGGCCACCGCCGGGGGGCGGTGGCCGGCGCGCGAGACGCGGGACGGATGCCTACCGCATCGACAGGTCCTGGATCGAGATCGGCAGCACCGGGTTGAGGTAGTAGCCCAGGTTGGCCCGCTTGCCCGGAGACGGCGACAGCGCGTTCGAGATGAGGATCGTCGTGTTCGGGTAGAAGAGCGGGATCCACGGCGCCTGGGCCAGGGCGATCGCCTGGGCCTGGTCGTAGAGCTTGTAGCGCAGGGCGTCCTGCGTCGGGGCCATGGCGTCCGCCCGGTTCATGAGGCTGATGAACTTGGCGTTGTTCCAGCCCGCCATGTCGCCCGTGCCGGGCGTGCCCGTGAGCGAGCTCTGCATGATGTCCTGGGGGTCGGGGTAGTCCATGCCCCAGTCGATCACGCCGAAGTGGATCTTGCCCTCGGACAGGGCCGTGTCGTAGGCGGACAGCGACATCGAGTCGAGCGTCACCTTCACGCCGATCGCGGCCAGGTTGGCGATGACCGACTGGGCGCGCTGGACGACGCCGGGGTCGTTGTTCACCGACAACGTCACGCTGAAGCCGTGCGGGTAGCCCGCCTGCTTGAGGAGCGCACGCGCCTTGGCAGGGTTGTAGGCGATCGGCGGCAGGCCCGGCTGGTAGCCGGGGTAGCCGGGCGGCAGGTACTGGTTGGCCGGGGTGGCCTGGCCGGCCTGCAGCTGGACCAGGCGCATCCGGTTGACGGCGAGGTTCATCGCCTGGCGCACGAGCACGGACTTGAACGGCCCGGTGTGCACGTCCATGAAGTAGTACTCGAGAGAGCCGGTGTCGGCCACCGTGTGGAACTCGCCGGACAGGGCGCGGTTGTTCTGGGTCGGCACGACCAGGTTGGACGGCACCGGGCTGAGCGCGTCCACCTCGCCCTTCACGAACATGTCGTAGATCGTGGTCGGGCTGGGGCCGAGGATGAACTTGATCTCGGCGATCTTGGGCTTGGGGCCCCAGTAGTACGGGTTCACCTTTTCGACGAGCTGGCTGTTGTGCGTCCAGGAGACGAGCTCGTACGGTCCGGTGCCGACCGCGTGATCCTGGTACGCCTTGCCCCACTTCTGCTCGACCTTCGGGTCGGCGATGTAGGAGGTGGGCATGGCGAGGATGCTGAGGAAGTAGCCCTCGGGCTGGGTCAGCGTGATCTGGAGCGTGTTCGGGCCGGTCACCTTCAGGCCGGACACCGTCTTCGCCTTGCCGGCCGCGAACGCGCTGGCGCCCGCGATGCCCTCGTAGAAGCTCTCGGCCCAGGAGGCGTTGCCGGGGATGAGCTGCTGCTCGATGTTGTAGATCACGTCCGCCGGCTGGAAGGCGTCGCCGTTCGAGTAGCGCACGCCCTTGCGCAGCGTGAAGACGTAGACGCGGCCTCCGTCCTCGACCTTCCAGGAGGTGGCCAGGTCGGGCACGATCTTCGGCTGCAGCGTGGGTGCGTAGGTGACAAGCCCGTCATACAGCGGCGCGCTCGCCTGGGACGACTCGTAGCCGCCGCCGTTGACCGGGCTCAGCGTGGGCACATCGCTCTGGTAGGCCATGGTGAACGTCGTGCCGGACGACGCCGCGGCACCGCCGCCGAGCGATTGCGCGAGAAGAAGGAGCGCGACCCCCAGGCCTGCGCCCGGAGCCAGACTGCGCCAGGACCGCCGTATCACGTGGCAACCTCCTTGGGGTCGGGTCGACATGCGAATCCGCCGCCCGGACGGGTGCCCGGCTGGCATTCGTGCGGGTTCGCCGCGAACGGCCGCAACGCCTGCCCGGGCGGCAGGTGCGCGAGGCGATCGGGCCGCGCTTGCGGCCCTGTCGGACGCGGCCGGGCGACCGGGTACGGATGGTCAAGCGGGACATGGGACGGTAACGTGTCCGTGTCCGGTTCCGGTCAGAGACTGCGACGGGAGGCGTCCCGATGGCCCAGGATCCCGCCCGCACCCGTGCCGGCTACGTGCGCCCGCCGGCCGTGGTCGCCGGCCGAACGGTGGCGCTGGTCTCGCCCGCAGACCCCGCGGCGTATCTGTTTCCCGCGCGCATCGACGAGGCCGAGCGCCATCTGGCCGCCCGCGGCCTGCGCCTGCGGCGGATGCCGCGCAGCGCCGCCTACCGCCCCGACCGGCCGTACCTGGCCGGGTCGGACCGGGACCGCGCCCGCGACATCGAGGAGGCGTTTGCGGACCCCGACGTCGCCCTCGTCTGGGCCTCGATCGGCGGCATGAACGCCAACCGCGTCCTCGACCGCCTCGACTTCACGGCGCTCGCCCGCCACCCCAAGGCGCTCCTGGGCTACAGCGACATGACCGTGCTGCTGAACGCCGTCGCGCAGACCTGCCGCCTTGTCGTCTTTCACGGCCCGCACATGGCGGTGGAGTGGGGCGGGGCGCACCTCGATCCGTTCACGGACGCGGCGCTGTGGCGTGTGCTGTCGGCGCCGTCGCCGGCCGGTGCGCTGCCGGCCGCGCCGCAGACCCGACTGGAACCGTGGCCGCCGGGGCCGGCGCGACCCATCGGCGCCGGGCCCTGGCTCGGCAATGGCCGCGGCGTCGCCCGCGGGCCGCTGGTCGGCGGCAACCTCCAGACCCTGATCCGCCTGGCGGGTACGTCCCACTGGCCCACGTTCGACGGGCGCGTTCTGTTCTGGGAGGACGTGGGCGTGTCCGAGCACGGCCTCGACGGCATGCTCACCCACCTGCGCACGCTCGGCGTGTTCGAGCGCGTGCGGGCGGTGGTCGTGGGCAAGGTGGTGACCCCGGCCGAGGACGGTTGGATGCCGCCCGAGCGCGTCATCGCCCTGGTCGAGGACGTGGCCGGCGTCGACCTGCCGATCGTGGCCGGGGTGGACCTCGGCCACACCGATCCGATGCTCACGCTGCCGATCGGCGTCGAGGCCGAGGTGGACGCAGGCGCCGCGGCCGTCACCCTGACCGAGGCCGCGGTGACGCCCGCCGGGGAGGCGTAGGCGCGAGGCGGTGGCGCGGTCTCTCGCCGCGTCGGACCACCACCCGTGCCTGGCCTTGGCGGGCGACCGCCCGGTCGGGTTCGTCAGCGCGTGGAGACGACCCACCCGGACAAGGGGACGCAGATGTTCCTGTACGAGCTCGCCGTGGAGCCTGCGTGGCGGCGGCGGGGCGTCGGCCGCGCGCTGGTCGCCGGCCTCGCCGACCGTGCCCGGTCGCGCGGCTGCTACGGCATGTGGGTGCTCACCGACGACGACAACGCGGCCGCCCTGCGCACGTACGCGGCCGGCGGCACGCGCGCGGGCGCGCACCGGATGCTCGAGTGGTCGTCGTAGGGCGCCGCGCCACCCGGTCCGCCGTCAGGCGAGACGATCCTGGATCGACCGCGCCACGGCCGTGGCGTCCTGGCCGGCGTCGACCTCGACCGTGACCTGGACGTAGCGGTCGTGGCGGAGGCTGAGCGTGACGCACCGGTTCGGGTCGTGGAAGTCGAAAAAGCGCACGCCGTCGGGCGTGAGAAAGCTGCCGGCGACCTTGAGCCCGGGAAGGTTCGTACCCATGCGCACGCCACGGAACCATTCCTGGGGCACCGGGTCGGCGGCGACGGCCTCGATGTGCCCGTACGGGATGCGCAGCCGGCCGTGGAGAGAGAGGATCTCGTCCGCCAGGCTGAGGTCGATCTCCACCGCGTCGTCGAGCAGGCGAAACGTAGCCATCGTCGATCGTCTCCCTATGGCAGGCCTTCGTCAGGGTGCGAGTTCCTCGCCGGGCAGCGGCGCCTGGGCGCTGCGGCAGCGAAACGAGGCCCACGTCTCGGTCTCCGGGTCGGGCGCGTACCCCTCGGTCGCCTTGCGCAGGATGTCGAGGCGCGTGGCGATGTCGTAGTGGCCGAACAGGCGCTCGGTGAAGACGGGGACCGAGAACCAGTCGCTCTCGGTCTGGGTGTCGACCGTGACGCTGACGTCGCGGCGCTCCTCGAGGGCAAAGCCGCCCCAGGCCAGGAACGCCTCGAGGCCCTGGCCGTTGTCGAACGGGTCGCGCCGCGGCCGCGGCCGCTCGGGGACGAAGTCGTGGTCGAGGACCGCGACGGCCACCATCCGCTGGCGCAGGGTCGGGCGGCGCCGGGGCGGCGCCGGGGCGAACAGGGCCGGGAAGAAGTCCGAAGGCAGGTTGAAGGCGAACACGCCATCGGGCGCGAGCACGCTGTGCACGGCGCCCAGCGCCTCGCCCATCCGTAGCTGCCAGAAGGCGGCGCTGCACAGGACGGCGTCGAACGGTCCGGTCACCGCGGCCGACAGCGACTCGGCGGGGGCGCACACCCACTGTACCGGCGCGCCGGGCAGCTGGGCGCGCGCCACGTCGAGCATGGCCGGCGACTGGTCGACCGCCACCACCCGGCCGGCGGGCCCGAGCCGCTCGAGCAGGGCGGCGGTGAGCACGCCGGTGCCGCAGGCCAGGTCGATCACGGACATGCCCGGACGGATGCCGGCCACCTCGAGGAGATGGCGCGCCGGCACCTCGTAGTGGGCGGGAAAGCGGCGGACGTGGTCGCCGTAGCGCCGCGCCGTCTCCGCGCTCTGCCAGCCCTGCGGCGTCGGCTCGTCCGCCATGTGCCGCCCCCTCCCGTGTCGCGTTCGTGCCTCCACTGTCGCCCACCGGCCGGCGCCGGGCAACCCTTGCCCGAATCTGCCTGCAGGGGCCGCGCCCGCGGGCGCGAACCGATCCGTGGCGATCGCCGTCGTGCCCACGGGAGGTTTGCCTCGTAGACACATCCCCGCCCGCATCCGGCGACGAGAGGGTCGTGCCCGGCACCGGAGACGCCGCCCCGGCCGTTGCGGGCGCGGTCCTACCGGCGGCCGGCGCGGACCCGCGCGTGCGCCACAACGTGACGGTGCTCGGCGTGACGTCGGGCTGGGCGAACCTCGCGATGCAGACCTGGAACCCGGTCGTGCCGCTCCTGCTGGAGCGGCATGGGGCGCCTGCGTTCGGGGTCGCCGCGGCCTACGCCGCGAGCAACCTCGGCGGTGCCGCCTTCCAGTACGCCGGCGGCCTCCTGGCCGATCGGCTGGGCTCGCGCTGGCTGGTTGCCGTGCCCACGTTCGCCAGCGCCGCGCTGTGGCTGGTCATGGCCCTGAGCGGATCGTGGCAGGTGATGGCGGCTGCGTACGTGGCGGTGCAGGTGGTGTTCGGCATCCAGACCCCGGCGTGGACAACGCTCATCGCCGACTCGACGCCGCTTGTCCGGCGGACGGCGGCGTTCACGAGCTACAACTTTCTGGTCGCGCCCGCCTACATCCTCGGACCGCTGGCCGGAGGTCTCCTGGTGCTGCCGTTCCTGTCGCCGCCGGTGTACATCGGCGCGACCGCGGCGAGTTTCCTGGTCGTGGGCGTGGCGCGCCTGCGCTGGCTCGGCGAGCCTCGCGGCGCTGTCGCGTCGCGGCGGCCCGCGCACCGGCCGGCGGGCGGCGCCGTGGCGGCGATGCGGGCCGCGATCCTGGGCTCGGCCACCCGCCGGCGCCTGCTCGGCGTCAGCATGGGTAGCGCGAGCGTCGTCGCCCTGACCATCACCGGCCCGTTCCTGTCCCTCGTCGCCCATGGCCTGGACGGGCTGGCCGCGCGCCAGATCGATCTGCTGTTCGCCGTCGGCGCGCTCGGCATGATCGCCGCCAGCCTGGTCGCAGAGCGCCTGGCCCGACGGGTGGGGGAGCCGGCGACGCTCGCGATCGCGCTCGTCGCCACGGCCGCGGCGGTCGCCGCCTTCACCCTGCGGGCCGCCCTGTGGGACGCAACCCTGGTCTTCGTGCTCCTGTTCGCCGGCTACCAGCTGGGCGTGATCGCGATCGGCAGCCTGCGCGCCGAGTGGGCCGCGGGCCAGGACATCGGCGCCGCGATCGGCGGCACGGCAGCGGCGGCGGGGCTTGTGGTGTTCGGCGCGGTCGCCCTGGGCGGTGCCCTCCAGGGTGTCCTCGGGCCCGGCGGACCGTTGGTCCTGGCGGCGGTCCTGGCGCTCCTCACCGCCGGGCTGGCCGTGCTGCCGCTGCCCGCCGCGCCGGAGGGGGCCGGGGCGCCGCGCTGACGGCCGCCCGTCGCACGTCGCCGTGCGGATCGGCCGCGCCGGGCGTGCGCCGCCTACGGTCTCGCTTGCGCGCCCGCCCGCCGGTACACCGCCTCGTAGCGCGGCACGATCCGGCCCGGCGTGAACGCCCCCGCCCGAGCCCGCGCCGCCGCCGACATGACCGCGTGACGGGCCGGCTCGAGGGTGCGCAGGGCAGCTTCGGCCATCCCGTCCACGTCGTGCAGGGGCAGGAGGTAGCCGCTGGCGCCGTCCTCGACCACCTCCGGCAGGCCGCCCAGGCGGGTGCCGATGACGGGCACGCCCTGGACCATCGCCTCCAGGGCGGCAAGGCCGAAGCCCTCGCCCGCGGTGGGCAGGAGGAACAGGTCGGATGCGGCCATGATCGGCGCGAGATCGCCGCGCGCGCCGAGAAACCGGACCCGGTCGATCACGCCCAGGTCGCGCGCGCGCGCCAGGGCGGTCGCGGCCTCGGGACCGTCGCCGCACAGGACGAGGACGGCCGGCACGGTGGCGGCGAGGCGGGCGAACACGGCGACGACGTCGCCCACCTGCTTGACTGGGCGGAAGTTCGAGGCGTGCAGCACAACGGCCTCGCCGCCGGGGGCGAGGGCGCGCCGCTCGCGCTCGCGCACGGCGGGCCCGACGGCGCGGTGGTCGACGAAGTCCGGGATCGCCTCGGGCGCGGGCACGGCGAAGGTCTGGGCGGCGAGCCCGGCCAGATACGCGGAGACGGCGGTCAGCGCGTCGGCCCGAGAGAGCGCGTGGGCCACCGCCGGGCGCAGGAGCGGGTCGGCGCCGGTCAGGGTCACGTCGGTGCCGTGCAGGGTGACGACGACCGCCGGCCGCGCGTCGGCAGGCATCATGTCGCGGGCGACGACGGCGCTGAGGACGTGGGGCACGGCGTAGTGCACGTGCAGGACGTCGAGGCGCTCGGCGGCGGCGACCTCGGCCAGCTTGGCGGCCATGGCCAGGTCGTAGGGGGCGTGGACGAAGAGCGGGTAGGTGGGGACCTCGACGCGGTGGTAGACGAGGCGCGCCGCGTCGGCCGGCCGAACCCGCGCCATGGCGTATGGGACGTCGGTGCTCACGAGGTGGACGCGGTGACCCCGACGGGCGAGCGCCTGGGCAAGCTCCACCGCCACCGCGCTCGAGCCGCCCAGGGACGGGTACAGGACCATGCCCACCGCCAGCGAAGCGCCTTCCATCCCTGTTCGCCGCCCCCTTCCTGCCGGACTCGCGACCGGGACGGGCGCACTTCGGCGCCGGACCACCCGATGGTACAATGGCGTAAGCCCGGAAGGGCCTGCACCCCGCCCGGACAAAGGGGAGGCGCCCATGTCGACGGCCCTCGGCGCGCGGCCTGGCGTGGCAGGTGCGCGCCGCAACGTGCCGGTGCTCGGCGCGACGTCGGGCGTCCTCAATCTGGCTGTGCTCAGCTGGAGTCCGATCATCCCCATCCTCCTCGAACGCCGCGGGGCACCGGCGTTCGGGGTCGTCGTCACGTACGCCCTCGTCAACCTCCTGGGCGCGATCATGCAGTACCTGGGCGGCCGCCTGGCCGACCGGCACGGCGCCAAGCGGTTGATCGCGCTTCCCACAACGTTCGCCGGCCTGCTCTGGGTGGTCATGGCGTTCACCCAGGGGTGGCAGGCGATGGCCGCCCTGTACGTGCTCATCAACATCATCTTCGGCATCCAGAGCCCGTCGTTCACCACCCTCATCGCCGACTCCGTGGCCCCGGCCGAGCGGGTGCAGGCATTCAACCTGTACCAGTTCATCATCTCGCCCGCCTATGTGGCCGGGCCGATCCTGGGCGCCCTTGTCGTGCTCCCGTTCGTGCCGCCGGCGGTGTTCATCGCCGGCACCGGCGCATGCTACGTCGCGATGGGCCTGACCCGCCTGCGCTGGTTCGTCGAGCCGCGCGCCGATCTCGGCGCCGCCCGGTCGCGCGCCCCCGGCGGCCTGGCCGCCGAGGCACGCGCCGCCTGGGCGTCGATCATCGGCACGCCGGCGCGGCGCCGGCTGCTCCTCGTCACCGTCGGGGTCACGGCCGTCCTCGCCCTCACCGTGAACGGGCCCTTCCTGTCGCTGGTGGGCCACCGCAGCGACGGCCTGTCGGAGCGCTCGATCGAGCTCCTGTTCGGCGTCGGCGCCGTCGGCATGGTCGCCGCCAGCCTGTTCACCGCGGCCATCGCCCGGCGCATCGGCGACGGCCCGGCCCTGGCCGCGGGCCTCGTGGTGCACGGCCTGGCCGCGGCCGCGTTTGCCCTCCGGCTGGGCCTTGTCGGGGCGCTCGTCCTGTTCGTCGTCCTGTACGCCGGCTTCCAGACCGGCTCGGTCGCGTTCGGCTCGCGCCGCTCCGCGTGGGCGGCCGGGCGCGACGCCGGGGCGGCGATCGGCGGGGCGTCGGCGGTGGCGGGGATCGCCGTGTTCCTGGTCTTGTCCCTGGCCGGCGCCCTGCAGGGCCTGCTCGGCCGGGGCGCGCCGCTTCTGCTGGCGGCCGCCCTGGCGTTTGCCACGGCGGTCGTCGCCCTGCGGCGCGATCCGATCGAGGCGGCGATGCCCGGCCGGGTGGGACCGCCCCGGCCGGTGATGGCGAGCCGCTCGTGAGCCGCTCGCGGTCGCTTGTCCTGTACCGGCGCGACGGCTGCCACCTGTGCGACGATGCAGAGCAGCTCCTCGTCGCCACCGCCCGCGCCCAGGGCGTCACGCTGCACCTGCGCCGGGTGGACATCGACGCCGATCCGGACCTGCTGGCCCGATTCATGTTCGAGATTCCCGTCGTGGCCGAGGCCGACGGCACCGTCCGCCTCACCGCCCCGATCGGGCAGACCCGGGTCCGCGCCCTGCTCGCCGCTCCCGATGCCGTCTCCCCAAGCGTACCCATGGAGGTGGATTCGCCGATGCCGACCGACTCTGGCGACCCGACCCGCTCGCTTCCAGCCCTCAGCCGGCGTGCGGCCGGCATCCCCGGCTCGCCCACCGTGCAGCTCGACGCCCGTGCCAAGGCGATGAAGGCGGCGGGCGAGGACGTCCTCAACCTGGCCGTCGGCGAGCCCGACGTACCGCCGCCGGCCACCGCCGTGGCGGCCGCGCGCGAGGCCATGGGCAGCCAGACCAAGTACGCGCCGCCGGCCGGGCGGCCCGACCTGCGCGCGGCCGTCGCCGAGGCGGCGCGGCGCGACCATGGCGTAGCTACGACGCCCGAGATGGTCATCGTCGGCGTCGGTGCCAAGCAGGTCCTGTACAGCCTGTGCCACGTCCTGTTCGATCCGGGCGACAAGGTGCTCGTGCCGTCGCCGTACTGGGTCTCGTACCCGGACCAGTTGACGATGAGCGGCTGCGAGCCGGTGGTCGTCCGCACGGTCGAGGCCGAGGGCTGGCGCCTCACCGCGGCCGCCGTGGAGGCCCACATCGAGCGCGGCGTGCGCGGGATCATCCTGAACAGCCCGAACAACCCGACCGGCGCCATCGTCGACGAGGACGAGCTGGCCAAGATCCTCCAGCTGTGCGAGCGCCACGACATGTGGGCGGTGAGCGACGAGATCTACGGCGTCCTCACCTACGACGGGCGCACGACGCCGAGCGCCCGCACGATCGCCAGCGGCGCCGGCGTCGACCCGCGCCGGGTTATTGCGGTCGACGGCGCGTCGAAGAAGTTCGCCATGACCGGCTTTCGCATCGGCTGGGCGATCGCACCGACCGATGTCGTCGACGCGGCCAGCCGCCTGCAGAGCCAGATCACGTCCTCGGCGGCGGCGCCGATGCAGGTGGCCGCGGTGGCTGCCCTCGCCGACGACGGCGGCGCCATCGAGACCATGCGCCGCCTGTACGAGGAGCGGCGCGACCGGTTCGTCTCCGGCCTGAACCGCCTGGGCCTGACCACGGTCATGCCTCAGGGCGCGTTCTACGCCTGGGCTTCGGCCGCCCCGTTCGTCGGCCGCTCGGTCGCGGGCATGCCGTGCCTGACCAGCGCGCAGGTGGCGTCGCGTCTTCTGGACGCGGCGAAGATCGCCTGCGTGCCGGGCGAGGCGTTCGGCGTGCCGGGCTACCTGCGGATGTCGTTCGCCAATCCGGTCGAGACCCTCGACGAGGCGCTGCGCCGCCTGGAAGAGGTGCTCGCCTCGACGGCGCCGCTCGGCGCAAGCGTTTCCGCCTCTTGATCCCAGCCGGGGTGGAGGATCTGCCGGCCCGGCCGGTGGCGGTCGCGGGGCTGGGGGTGAGCGGGCGGGCAACCGCCCGCTACCTGCTTGACCGGGGGGTCGCGGTGGCCGCCTTCGACGAGCGTCCGGCCGCGGCCGACGACCCGTCGCTGGCCGAACTCGCCGGCCGGGGCCTTGCCGTACACGCGGGCGCGGCCGCGCTCGACGGCCTCGCGGGGTTTGCCACGGTGTTCGTCACGCCCGGCCTGCGCAAGGACCATCCGGCGCTGGCGCGCGCCCGGGCCGCCGGCGCTGCCCTGACGGGCGAGGTGCCCTTCGTCCTGGCCCGCGCGGGCGCTCCCGCCATCGGCATCACCGGCTCGGCGGGCAAGACCACCACGACAACACTCGTCGGCTCCATCGTGCACGAGGCCGGCATCGACGCGTTCGTCGGCGGCAACATCGGCACGCCCGCGATCGAGGTGCTGGAGGCGGCGCATCCGCCCGCCTGGCTCGTGCTCGAACTGTCCAGCTTCCAGCTCGACCTGTGCCGGGTGAGCCCGCGCGTCGCCGCCCTGCTCAACCTGGCGCCGAACCACCTCGACGTCCACCCCGACATGGACGACTACCGCCGGGCCAAGCTTCAGATCCTCGCCCACCAGGGGGCCGCCGACGCCGCCGTCCTGTCCGCCGACCACCCTGTCGAAGGCGCCGTCGCGGCGGGGCGGGCGCGCCGGCAGTGGTTCGGCCTTGACCCCGCCCGCGTACCCGTGGGGGCGACGCTCGTCGGCGACCGCCTGGTCGTGCGCGACGGCGAGCGCGAGCGGACTGTGGTCCGGCGCGACCAGGTGGCGGTGCCCGGCCGGCACAACCTGGAGAACATCCTCGCCGCCGCCCTCCTGGCCATGGCGGCGGGCGCGCCGGCGGAGGCGGTGGAGGCGGTCGTGCGGGCGTTTCGCGGCGTACCGCACCGCCTCCAGGTCGTCCACCGGCAGGGCGGCGTGACCTACATCGACGACTCGATCGCGACCGCGCCCGACCGCACGATCGCCGCCCTCGACGCGGTCGGTGGCCCGATCGTGCTGATCGCGGGCGGCAGCGACAAGGGCGTCACCTACGACGCCCTCGGGCCGCACCTGCGCGACCGGGTGCGCGTGCTCCTGACGATGGGCCCGACCGGACCGGCGATCGCGCGCGCATCCCTCGCCGCAGGCGGTCCGGCGCCGATCGCCTGTGCCGATCTGGCCGAGGCGGTGCGGGAGGCGCAGGCCCGGGCGCGCCCCGGCGACACCGTGCTCCTTGCGCCGGCGTCGGCCTCGTTCGACCAGTTCCCCAACTATGCCGCCCGTGGCGACGCCTTCCGCCGGCTCGTCCAGGGGGCGCCGAGCGGCTAGCGGGTGTCGGTCCCGCCGCCGGCGGACGCGGCGTGGAGCTCCTCGAGCAGCGTCCAGGCGCCCTCGCGCGACCCCACCGGTCCGGCCCGGCGCAGCGCAAAGACCGCCGGCCGCCGGCCGTCTCCAGCACGACGACGGCGCCGGCCGCCGGCGCCACCAGGGCGAGGCGAGGTCGCCGTCGCGGCCGAAGGCGAGCGTGCGGCACACCTCGTGGCGCTCGCCCCGCCAGACGAAGGCGCGAACGTCGAGGGCGCCGCCCTCGACACGCACCGTCTCGCCGACAAGCCGCGCTGCCATGTCCGCTCCTTCGTGCGTCGCCCTGCGCCCGCTCGCCGCCATCGTCGTTCGCGGCCCGCAAGGCGCCAACGGCCCACGTCAGCGCAGTCCGCTCGCCTCCTCGTCGGGGGGCGCGGCGCCACCGCACACGGACAGGGCGAAGGCGGCCGCCTCTGCGGCCACGGCCGGGACGTCCTCGGACAGGACGGCGTGGCGGAACGCCGGGTAGAGGACCACGCGGCCGTCCGGCAGGAGGGCGAGGATGCGGCGCGACATCTCGTTGTCCGTGACCCGGTCGTCCCCGGCGAGCAGGCACAGGCACGGCACGCGCACCAGTCGGGCCACCTCCAGGGCCCGCGCCTGGGCCCGAAGCAACTCGCAGAAGAAACCGATTGTATACTGTCGGTTGAGGAGCGGGTCGCGCGCCGCGAGGCGCTCCAGGTCGTCGCGACGCGACACGCCCACAAGGCGCATCGGTACGGGCAGGCGCAGGGCGGGGATCGCCTGCCCCACGACGCGCAGGCCCAGACGCAGCCGCGGTGGCACCTGCGCGCGCAGGGCGAAGGCCGGCGCGGCCAGGAGAACACCGGCCGGCCCCTTGCCCGGCGGCGCGGATGCCGCGGTGAGAAAGGCGATCAGACCGCCGTAGGACTCGCCGCCCAGGACGACCGGCAGGCCCAGACGGGCCCGGGCGTAGGCCATTGCCGCGCGGGCGTCGTCGACGTGGTGGTCGTAGGCGGCGACATGCGCCCGCAGGCCGTCGCTACGACCGTGGCCGCGAAGGTCGGGGAGGAAGGTGGCGACGCCCGCCTCGGCCAGAGCGAGGGCAACGGGCAGGTAATACTCGGAATGCACCATCGAGCCGTGCAGCAGGACAACGGAGGCGGACGGGCGCTCCGGCACGATCGAGCGAACGAACAAGGCGGCGCCGCCAGCCCCTTCGATGAGCGAGGCGTCCAGTTCCATGGTCCCTATGATAGCGCGCCGTAGTGCGCCGGCAATCGGCGAGCGGCAAAGGTTCGAGGAGGCACAGCGTGCGCGAGGAGATTCGGAACGTGGCGATTATCGCCCACGTCGACCATGGCAAGACCACCCTCGTGGACGCCATGTTCCGGCAAAGTGGTATTTTTCGGGAGAACCAGCGTGTCGAGGAGCGTGTGCTCGACTCGAATGCGCTCGAACGGGAGCGCGGAATCACCATTCTGGCCAAGAATACGGCCGTGGTGTACCGCGGTGTGCGCATTAACATTGTCGATACGCCGGGACACGCCGATTTTGGCGGCGAAGTGGAGCGTACACTCGCGCTCGTGGATGGCGTTCTGCTGGTTGTCGACGCCGCGGAGGGGCCGATGCCCCAGACCCGCTACGTGTTGCGCAAGGCGCTCGAGCGCCACCTGCACCCGATCCTCGTGATCAACAAGGTCGACCGGGCCGACGCCCGGGCGCGCGAGGTCGTCGACGAGGTCCTGGGCCTGCTCATCGACCTGGGGGCGGACGAAGCGGACCTGGACGCGCCCGTGCTCTACACGCGGGCCAAGCAGGGCCTGGCCAGCACCGAGCCCGACCACCCCGGCGAGAGCCTGGGCCCCCTGTTCGACGCGATCCTGGCGAGCGTGCCCGCACCGGGAGGCGATCCGGGCGCGCCCCTGCAGATGCTGGTGACCTCGTTCGAGGTCGACCCGTACCAGGGACGGCTCGCCATCGGCCGGGTCGAGAACGGCGTCCTGCGCGCGGGCGACGCGGTCGCGGTCGTCCAGCCCGACGGCGCGATCGTGCGCGGACGGGCGGCCAAGGTGTACGTGCACGAGGGCCTTTCCCGCACGCCCGTCGATGCCGCGGAGGCGGGCGAGATCGTGGCCGTGACCGGCCTCGGCGAGGCCGAGATCGGCGCCACCGTGGCCGACGCCGAGGCGCCCTCGGCGCTGCCGACGATCCGCGTCGACGAGCCGACCCTGACCATGACCTTCAAGGTCAACGACTCGCCGTTCTCGGGCCGCGACGGCACGTACGTCACGTCGCGCCACCTGGCCGAGCGCCTGGCCCGCGAGGCGGAGCGCAACGTCGCGCTGCGCGTCGAGGAGGGCGAGACGCCTGACCAGTTCCTCGTCAGCGGCCGGGGCGAGCTGCACCTGGCGATCCTGATCGAGACGATGCGCCGCGAAGGCTACGAGCTGGCCGTGTCGCGGCCCGAGCCGATCTACCGGCGGGCCGAGGACGGCACGGTCCTCGAGCCGATGGAGGAGCTCACGGTGGAGTGCCTGGAGGGGCAGGTCGGCGCGGTCATGGAGCGCGTCGGCAGCCGCCGCGGCGTCCTCCTCGAGATGCGCGAGAGCGCCCAGGGGGCAACCCGGCTGGTGTTCGAGATCCCGGCCCGCGGTCTCATCGGCCTGCGCGGCGAGCTGCTCACGGCCAGCCAGGGCTACGCCCAGATCCACCACCTGTTCCTCGGCTACTCGCCCCATCGCGGGCCGCTGCCGGGCCGCACCCGCGGCAGCCTCATCGCGTCGGAAGACGGCGACGCGACCACCTACGCCCTGCACAACCTGGACGATCGCGGCGCGTTCTTCATCGAGCCCCAGACCCCGGTCTATCGGGGCCAGGTGGTGGGCGAGCACATCCGCGACGCCGACATCGAGGTGAACGTGGCGAAGAAGCGCCATGTCACCAACGTGCGCTCGGCCACCGCCGAGGAGACCCTGCGCCTGACGCCGCCCCGCCTGCTCACGCTCGAGGAGGGGATCGAGTTCCTCGCCCCGGACGAGCTGCTCGAGGTGACGCCCAAGGCGATCCGGGTGCGCAAGGCGGAGCTTGACCCGCACCGCCGCATGCGGGCCCTGAAGGCGGCCCGGACCTAGGCCGGACGGCCGGCAAGGAACCAGGCACCGGGCTGGAGAATCGCCTGCGCGCGGGCGCATGCGGTCGCGCGAACGGAGGCCGACGTGCCACTTCCCCTGTCCATGTCCCTGGCTGCGATCGCCCGTGTCGTCCTGGGCGGCCTTGTCGCCCTGTACCTGTGGCCGCGCCTGGTCCTCGCGCCCGATGGCGTGGAGGGCGCCGATCGCGGCGTCGTCGGGTTCGTGCTCGCCACGGCGTGCGTGATCATCGGCGGCTACCTGGCCACCGTCGCCCACGTGTTCGGGCCCGCGAGCGTCGCCCTCGTCCTGCTGGCACCGCTCGCCCTGCGGGCACCGCGGCGCACGTTCGCGCCGCTCGTCGGCCCGTCGCTGCCGGAGGCCCTTGCGGTGCGCGTCGTGGACGGCCTCGACGCGCTGGGGCGCGCCCCGGCGTGGGCGGCCGGCTGGACGCGGATGTGGCTCGCACGCGGCGGCCTGCGCCGCGTGCGGCTCCCGTCCGTGCCATGGGGGCCAGCCCTGCGCGTGGGCGTTCCGGCCGCCGCCGTCCTGGCGGGTGCCGCCTGGCTGCGCTGGGGCTTCGGCCTCCACCATGCCGGCCTGCTGTACTCCGACTCGCTCGAGACGATCGCCTGGGTGAAGCTCCTGCCCAACGGCACGGTGTTCGCAAGCGGCATCTACCCGTACGGGTACTACCTGACGATGGGCTCGTTGCACGCGTTGACGGGCGGCCTGACCGTGCCGTTCGTGAAGTGGTTCGGCCCTGTCGTCGGAGTCGCCATGTGCGGCTCGGTGATGTGGACCACGTACCGAATGTCGGGGGGCCGCCTGGCGCCTTCCCTCGCCGCCGGCATCCTGTACGGCCTGCTGCCCGCGTTCATGGCCTATCAGGCACCTCGCCAGGCCGCCAGCGAGCCGCAGGAATTCGGCGACATGTTTGTCCTGCCGATCCTCTGGCTGACCTACCGGGCGTGGTCGACGGGGCGCGCCGGCTACCGGGTGGGTGCGGCCGCGGGCCTTCTCCTCGTCGCATCGATCGAGCCGATCGCGATGGTCAACGGGATCGCGGCGGCGGTTGCGGGCACGCTCGCCGCCTGGCTGGTCCACCGCCCGCGGCGCCCGGCCGTGACGGCCACCGCGCGCCTCGTCGCGGGTGTGGCCCTGGTCGCGGCCGCGCCGCTCGCGATCGGGGTCGCGCTCGGTGTGCACCTGCTCGCCACCGCCGCGCACTTTGCCCTCCTGACGACAAACCTGCCGCCGCCTGCCTTGACCCGTACCGACGCGGCCGCCGGCGCGGGCATCGCGTTGTGCCTTCTGGTGCGCCTGTTCGTCCGGCGCGAGCGCGTGGACGAGGTGGGCTCTGCCCTCGCCGCGGCGTGGCTGTTCATCCTGGCCGTCTTCCTCGCCCAGCTGCCGCGCTTCGGGGTTGCGTCGCTGGCGCTGGCCACGCGCAGCGGCGAGCTCCTGGCGCTCGCCGACGCGCTCGGCGTGGGCATGGGCGTTCTCGGCCTGGTCGCCGCGCTCGAGCGCGTCGGCCGATCCGCCCTCACCGGCTGGATCGCGGCGGCGGCGGTGGCAGGGATCGGTGCCTTGCTGGTGGAGCGCCAGGGGCTGGTGCCGATCCGGTACTATCGAATGACCTCGGACGCCTATGTGGTCGCGTTCGAGCGCATCGCCTCCCGGTTCCCCCGGGACAGCTGGCTTGCCGTGGCCGACGGCGGCTACGCGTTTGCCCTGAACGACGGCTACAACCTCGAACCGCAGGCATGGGTGCACGGGGCCGGCTTGTCGACGCGCTGGCCGAACTTTTCCCAAGGCACAGGCCCGGCCACGCCCCTGATCGACCCGTACCTGTTCGTGTTCGTGCCGACCGGGCCGTCGGTCCCCGCCGTCGACTCTCGCGCCCAGGCGATTGCGGAGCACGCGCAGTGGCAGGCGGTTACGCGATGGGTTGCGGCATGGCAGGCTCGCTACGGCCCCATGCCCGTGTACATGCGCACGCCCCAACTGACCGTCTACTGGCTGCGCCATCCGCGCAACCAACACCGCTAGCCGCCAGGAGCCACCCGCCGTCGGTCGAACCACGCTCCTATGCTGATCCTCCGCTGCCTGCCGCCGGCTCCGGCCGGGCGGTCCGTTCGCTGATGGCCCTCCCCGCGTCCGTCAGCCTGGCGACGCTCGCCCGCCTGCTTCTTGGCCTTGTGGTCGTCCTGTTCGCGTGGTCGCGCGCCGTCTTCCCCCTGGAGGACGTCGACGTGGCCGACCGCGGCGTCGCGGCGGCGGGCCTCCTCCTCGTCTGGCTGATCCTGGGCGGTTATGCCGCCGCCGCTGTCGACGTCCTCGGAACCGGGTTCGTCGTCGCGTGGCTGCTCGTCCTCTGGCTTGTCGTCGATCGCGGCGCCGTCGCACAGGGGCCGGCCGGGTACGTGCGCGCCCTGCCCGCCGTTGTCGTGACCAACCTGCGCCGGCTGGGCGGTCCGGCCATCCGCCTGGCACAGTGGGCCGAACGGGCGGCACGCACGCTCGTGCGGCCCGGGCAGCGCCCGCGGCGCGTGCCCGCCCGCATCTGGTTGGGCGCCGCGGCCCTGGGGGTCGTCGTGGTGGCGTCGGCCTGGCTGCGCTTCGCGTTCAACCTCGACCACGCCGGACTCCTGTACTCCGACTCGCTGGAGACCGTGGCCTGGATCAAGCTCCTCCTGCAGGGCCAGGTCTTCCCCAACGGGGTGTACCCGTTCGGCATGTACATCACGGTGAGCGAGCTCGTCGCGATCACCCACGCCAGCGCGCTTCCGGCGGAGAAGTTCTTCGGCCCGCTGGTGGGGGTGCTCATGGTCGCCTCGGCGATGTGGACGTCCTACCGCATGGGCGGCGGCCGCCTGGCGCCGGCGCTTGCCGCCGGCATCGTCTACGGTCTCCTGCCGGCCCTGCTCCCGTACACGGCACCGCGACAGGCCGCGACCGACGCCCAGGAGTTCGGCAACGTGTTCGTCCTGCCGCTCGCCTGGCTGACGTTCCAGTCCTGGCGCACCGGCACCCGCGGCTACGCCCTTGCCGCGGCCGGCCTCCTGGCGCTGCTCGGACTGGTCCATCCGGTGGCGCTGTTCAACGGTGCGCTCGGCGCCCTCGCCGGCACGCTGGCGGCCTGGTCCGTGGGCGCCTTCTCGCGGGACCGCCTGCGACGGTGGCTGGGCCTGATCGCGGGCGCCGCCGTCGTCGCCGTGGCCCCGCTGGCCGTGGGCCTGGCGACGGGCGGGCACCTGATCTCGACGGGCGTCGCCTTCCTCCAGGCGAATGCGGCCGACGTGGTCGCGCCGCCGCTCGGCCCGGCGACGCTCTGGGCGGCGGGCGGCGCGCTTGCCCTTCTCGTCGCGCGGCTGTTCGTGCGGCGCCATCGCCTGAGCGACATCGGCGTCCCGCTCACCGGCCTGTTCTTCCTCGTCCTGGCGGTGCTCGTCCAGCAGGCGCCGCGCTTCGGCCTGCGCTCCGTCGTGCTGGCGGCGCGCAGCGGCGAGCTTGTGGCCCTTGTCGACGCGCTCGACATCGGCCTGGGCGTGGCCGCCGTCGGCGTCGTCCTCGACGTGGTGACCCGCCCGGCGGTGGCCGGCGTGGTCGCCTGCGTTCTCACCGTGGCCGTCGGCAGCGACCTTGCGTACGCCCAGTCGCCCCGGCCGTTCGCCGCCTATCGCATGACGTCGGACGCGTATGTCGTCGCGTTCCAGCGCATCGCCGACACCCTGCCGCCGGACAGTTGGCTCGCGGTCGCCGACCAGGGCTACGCGTTCGTGCTCGGGCAAGGGTACAACCTCGAGCCGGAGGCCTGGGCGCAGGCCGCATCGACGGCGAGCGCCTGGCCCGATCTGTCGCTCGCCGGCGCTTCGCCGGCGCCGCTCACCGAGCCGTACCTGTTCCTGTTCGATGCCTCCGGTCCGGTCGCACCGACCGTCGACGACCCGGCCGAGGCGGCGGCGACGCGCGCCCAGCGCCACGCGCTCGCCGCCTGGGTGCGCGCCTGGGAGCGGCGGCATGGCCCGATGCCGGTCTACCTGCGCGCGCCCGGCCTGACCGTGTACTGGCTGCGCCAGCCGCGCCCGGCGCGTGCGCCGGCCGGGGCGTGAGCGGCGTCGTTCTATGGCGCCGTCTAGGACGACCTGCTAGGATGCACGATAGATTCGCCTCGGAACAAACGGGGCGGGGGAGGGTATGTCATGGCCAGCGCAAGCGACTCCGAGCTGGGGCTGCCAGCCGTCCCCGCGTCGCCCGCGCTGGGATCGTCCTCGATCTTGACCGTGCTGCGTGACCACCTGGCCCTGGCCAAGCCGATGATCGTCGTCGAGCTTCTGGTCACGGCGGCGGGCGCGATGGTCGTCGCCCATGGCGCCCTGCCGTCGCTGGGCGCGGCGCTCGCGACCCTGTTCGGCCTGGGACTGTCGGCGGGCGGCGCGAACGCCGTCAACATGTGGTACGACCGCGACATCGACCAGGTGATGCAGCGCACGCAGCGCAGGCCGGTGCCGACGGGCCGGATTCCGGCCGAGCGGTCGCTGTGGCTGGGTGTCATTGCCGAGGTGGCGGCGACGGCGCTCCTCGCCTTCGCCGTCAATCCGCTCGCCGCGGCGCTGTCGCTCGCAGGCTTCGTCTACTACGTGTTCATCTACACGTTCTGGCTCAAGCGTTCGACGCCGCAAAACATCGTCATCGGCGGCGGGGCGGGGGCGTTCCCGCCGCTCGTCGGCTGGGCGGCGATGACCGGCCATGTGTCGTGGGCCGCGGTCCTCATGTTCCTCATTGTGTTCCTGTGGACGCCGCCGCACTTCTGGGCGCTTGCCCTGTACCGCCAGGACGACTACCGGCGCGCCGGCGTGCCGATGATGCCGGTCGTGCGCGGCGACCGCAGCACGAAGCTGCAGTCGCTGGCGTACGCGGTGGCGCTATTGGCGGCGTCGGTGGCCCTCTATCTGACCCACGTCGTCGGCACCGCCTACCTGGTCATCGCCCTCGCCCTGGGCCTGGGCTTCGTCGCCATCAGCGTTCGACTGCTGGCCGAACGCGCGCCCGACGTGACGTGGGCCAAGCGCACGTTCCGCTACTCGCTCGTGTACCTGACGGTCGTCTTCGGGGCGATGGTCCTCGACGTGCCGCACCTGTTCGGCGGCTAGGACCGGTATCGGGCGCCGCCAGCCCTGCGCCATGCGTGTTCGGGAGGGGGGCCGGCCGGCCATGCGGCGCGCGGCGACGGCGGCCGGTGCGGTGGCCCTCCTGGCGGTCGCGGGCGGGGGATGGTACATGGCACCCCGCCCCGTGCGCGAAACGCTCGCAGGCGTGCAGTACCGGACCGGTCACCCGGGCGCGCGGACGGTGCGGGTGACGGTCGCGGTGCGCGGTACGGTGTGGCGCGCGCTCGACGGCGCGCAAACCTTCCGGGGCATCCTCCGCCTCACCGGGGCGACGCGCCCCAACCCGGACAACGATCGGCCCCTGACGGTCCACTTCGGCCCGGACGGCCTGGGTGTGATGGCCTATGCCTACTACACGGACGGCCGCGGCATCGTTCGCGCCTACGGCGTGCTGTTCGCCGGCGGCGGGCTACGCGACATCGTCATCCTCGTGGGCAACTGGTCGGCCGCCGACGGCCTGACCATCGCCGCGCCGGCGACCGGCCGGAGGCAGGCGCTGCGCGTGTCGAGTGCGCTTATGAAACGCTGGCTGAACGGCTACGTCTTGCACTGATCGGGACAGGCGCCGGCCTGTCCCGATCGGCGTAGCGACGTGCAGGGGGCGGTCGGGTCCCGCATGACCCGGATGATGAGGCCGTCCAGTCGCCGCGACGCGGCGAGAACCCGGGGATCGGTCAGGGCGCGACCCTCGCGCAGCCGCTGCCGGAGCGCGCGCCGCAGGCGGATGCACAGGCGGCAGTATGCCATCGGCATGGACGCCTCCTGCCGACCCCGGGCCGCCGGACGAAGATGGCGCCAGAAGGACGCGCGGCCGGCGACCAACGCCCGGAACCCGGGCCGGTTCTCGCGCCGCAGGCCCGGGCGGGGGGCCACGCCGGACCACGACGGGTCGTCTGCCGAGCCGGCGGCCGGGTGCACAGGGGATCGCGCCGGTCGGCTCGTGGATCGAGCGGTGCCTGGGGGCGCCGCCGCTACGCGTCCAGGGCTACGACCGGCCGGCCGGGGTCCCACGGGTGCAGGGACAGCGTCCGCGCGCCGGTCGCGACGAGGGGATCGGCCTCGGCGAGGGCACGCGCCTCCTCGAGGGTCTCGGTGCGGTAGATGACCATGCCGCCGTGCCCGTCGGTAAACGGGCCGCTCGCCCAGATCTGTCCCTTGGCCTTGAGCGCGGCCATGTACTCGAGGTGGGCGGGTCGGTGCTTGGCATTCAGGTCCGGGTCGCGCATGGCGATGACGGCGACGGCGAACATAGGGGCCTCCTTCGCGCGGCAGATGGGGTAGCGTTCGGGCCCCTGCCGGCAGATCCTCCCCGGGGACCCCGGCGCGACGGCCCGTCCGGTCCGGCCGGACCCTAAGTCCCGCGCGCGCGGGGCGTTCGGCGGTCGATCGCCGGCCCAGCGACCCTCCGCGAGCGGCCCCATCGGCCGTGGGCCGTGGGCACGCGTGCGGGTAACGTCGCCGGTGAGGCCCAGGCGCCCTGTTTGGCCGCGGTCCGGCGCCGGGCCGAGGGAGGCTTGCCATCGTGCGCTACGCGTTCGTGGCCGACGACATCCGCTCGCCCTGGCATACCCGCCTGGAGGCGGGCATCGACGAGGTCATGACCGTTCACGGCCACGAGCGCGTCGACGACGCCCTCGCGGCCGGGCTTGTCTTTCACCGCGTCTGCCCCGACGCGCCGCGCCCGTTCCGGCGGCGTTCGCGCGCGACCTTCGTCGTCGGCGTGGCCGAGGCGCCGCTCGCCGCCGACGTTCTCCGACCGGCCTACGCCGTGCTGGTGCGGTCGATGTCGAACCTCCTGATCTACGGGGGCATGGCGGACGACCGCGACCCGGGCACGTACATGGTCACCCCCGAGCTGGGCTGCTACCCGGCGGCGGGCGCGCCGGGCGGAGCCGCGTTCTTCGAGGAGGTCTACGCGCGCATCGCCCCCCTCGCCACCTCGCACCTCGTGATCGACAACCTCTTCGACGAAGACCTCGACCCCGAACTGCACGGCGGCACCCGCGTCACGGGCGAGCTGTCCGAGGCCGCGCACACCCTCGACCGCTGGGCGCTCTTTCCGGCCCCCTATCCCGTGGCCGAGATCCTCGGACCGGAGGACTATCGGCACCTGCGCCATGTCTTCGGCATCGGCGGCCTCAGCTACGGCAACCTCAGCGCGCGGCAGGACCGCCACCGCTTCTGGATGAGCGCGAGCGGCGTGGACAAGGGCAAGGTGGGCACGGTCGGCCGCGACGTGCTCCTGGTCAAGGGCTACGACCCGGCGGCCGACGCGATCCGGCTGAGCGTGCCGCCGGGTGCCGCGCCGCTACGGGTGTCGGTCGATGCCGTGGAGCACTGGCAGGTGTACGAGCGCCACCCGGAGATCGGCGCGATGATCCACATCCACGCCTGGGTGGACGACGTGCCCACGACCGAGATCAACTACCCTTGCGGTACCGTCGAGATGGGCCGGGCGATGGCCGACCTGTTCGACGCGGCACCCCACGCCGAGCGCACGATCATCGGGCTGCGAAACCACGGGATTACGGCCACGGGGCCCGACTTCCCGGATATCCTCGCCCGCCTCGAGCACCGGGTGCGCACCCAGGTGCCGATGACGTAGGCGAAGCGGCGCGCCGTGACCGGACGGCACGGTGGGCCTGCGCCTGCCGTGCCCAGCCGCGCGGCGCCGGTGCCGTCGGACGGCCGTCTAGCCGACCGGTGCCAGGGCGTCGGCCCAGATGCTCCACAGGCCGGTGAGCGGTCCGTGCCGGACGGGGCCGGCCTCGCCCTCGACCGGCGCCGGCGCGAGGATCTGCACGCGCAGCGGCGTCGGCCGGTCGGGGATGTCCTGGTCGGGGTCGTCGCCGACCATCAGGCACTCGTCCAGGCCCAGCCCGAGCGCCTCCGCCAGGCCCTCGAAGTAGGCGCGATGCGGCTTGGTGTCGGTGGCGCACTCCAGGGCGGCCACATGGTCGACGTCGCGCTCGCCGAGACCCGCCCAGCGCAAGCGCTCCACCACCACGGTGCGGGGGTAGATCGGATTGGTCGCGAGGGCGATGCGCAAGCCGCGCCGTCGGGCCTCGAGGACGACGTCGCGGGCACCGGGCAGGGGACGCGCCATCGGACGAAGCGCCGGCAGCACCTCCGCGGCCGCGGCTGCGAGGCGCTGCCACAGGTCGGCGCTCGTCTCGCCGACCTCCGCCGCCAGGGCGTCGAGGAGGCGGTCCCGGTTCGTCCGCGCGGCGTCGCGCTCGGCCAGCATGCGGTAGGTGGCGCCGGCGACGATGGCCTGGCCCCGGGCGGCGTCGCCCGGCAGCACGCGCGCCGCGACCGCCCCGACGTAGCGCTCGATGAAGGCGTCCACGTCGATCTCGACCAGGGTGTTGTCGAGATCCATCAGAAGACCGCGAATCACCGCTAGCCCCCCTCGTCCTCAGAAGAATTGCAGCGCGCTGCGGTTGAGATCCACGATCACGCTCTTCGTGTCGAGGTAGCCGGCGACGCCCTCGGCGCCCAGCTCCTTGCCATAGCCGCTGGCCTTCAGGCCGCCGAACGGCGCCGTCGGCGTCAGCACCTGGTAGGCGTTCACCCACACGGTGCCGGCCGCGAGCCCGCGCGCCACGCGCAGGGCGCGCTTGACGTCCCGTGTCCAGACGGCGCCGGCCAGTCCGTACGCGGTGGCGTTGGCAAGGCGCAGCGCCTCTTCCTCGCCCTCGAACGGGAGGATGGCGGCCACCGGGCCGAAGACCTCGGTACGGGCGAGGGCGCTTGCCGGGTCGACGTCGGCGAACACCGCCGGGGCGACATAGAAGCCGCCGGCCGGGGCGCCGGCGACGCTCCCCTCGAACACGAGCCGCCCGGCCCGCTCGGCGACGGCGCGGGCGACGTGGCTGCGCACCCGGTCGCGTTGCGCCCCGCTGGCGAGCGGGCCGATGTCGGTCGTGGCGTCCTCGGCCGGGCCGACCAGGAGCTCCCGGGCGCGTTCGGTGAAGCGCCGGCAGAAGGCGTCGGCCAGCGGCCGCTCGACGAGGATGCGGCTGCCGGCCTGGCAGACCTGTCCGGCGTTGAAGAAGATGCCGAACAGGGCGCCCGCCACCGCCTCGTCCAGGTCGGCGTCGGCGAAGACGATGTTGGCCGACTTGCCCCCCAGCTCGAGCGAGACCGGGCGCGGCCCCGCCGCGGCCGCCGCCGCCACCTTGCGGCCGGTGTCGACCTCGCCGGTGAGGGCGATCTTGTCCACGCCGGGGTCTACGACCAGGGCCTCGCCGACGGCATCGCCGCCGGGCAGGACCGTGAGGGTGCCGGCCGGCACGCCGGCCGCCTCGGCAGCCAGCGCGAGGGCGAGCGCCGTGAGCGGCGTCTCGGGCGCCGGCTTGAGGATGGCGGTGGCGCCGGCCGCCAGGGCCGCGCCCACCTTCCAGGCCGGCATGAGGAGCGGGAAGTTCCAGGGCGTGACGAGGGCGCACACCCCCACGGGCCGGCGCTCGGTGTAGGTGAGGTACTGGGTTGTCGCGCCGGACAGGCTGAACGGGAGGGTCTGGCCGTGCACCATCGTGCCGGCGGCGCCGAAGTAGTCGAGGGCGTCCGCCGCCATCGGCACCTCGATGAAGCGGGCGGCATGCATCGGCATGCCGCTCTCCCGGGCGACGAGGCGGGCGAGGTCGACGGCGCGCAAACGCAGCCAGGCGGCCATGGCGGCCAGAATCCGCTGGCGCTCGAGCACCGGCATCTGCGACCACGCGCCCGACCCGTGCGCGGCGCGTGCCCCCGCCACCGCCTCCCGGACGGCGTCCGGGTCGGCGTCGGGAACGCAGGCGAAGACGTCGCCGGTCGACGGATCGAGGTCGGCCCGCGAGGCACCGCCGACAGTCTGGCGCCGACCGCCGATGTAGGCGCGGCTGTCGAGGAGGTCGTCGGGTAGCGCCGGGGCCGTCACGACGGCACGACGAGGTCCGGGCGGCCGAGCGCCCGCACGTGGTCCGGGTAGAGGGGGTACACCTCGTCCAGGCTGGGCAGGAGCTTCATCGCCCGGGAAAGCGGGCCGACGGCCCGGATCTGCTGGCGCGACAGGGCCTGCGCCAGATCGAGCCGGCCCTGCCAGAACCGGTTGGCCAGGTCGGCGTCCTGTTCGAAGGCGAGGAGCGCCGGCGGCTGCCCGTCGCCCAGGACGACGTGAAAGTCGCGGCCGGTGACGGCCGGATCGTCCGGCACCCACGCCAGCAGGGCCTCCGGGTTGTGAAAGTGGAAGCGCACAACGCCGCCCACCTTGTGGATGAGCGCCGCCTGGGGACGGTCGATGAGCGACTCGAAGAAGCTGCCGAGCACCCGGTAGACCTCGTCCGTGTCTGCGAACACCACGCGCGACCACCATCCTTTGCCTGTCTGTCAGAGGCTCGCGTCGAGCACGACCACGGGACGCCTCGGCGCGCCGGCGCGCAGGGCGTCGAAGGCGTCGTTCACGTCCGCGAGGCAGCATGCGTCGCCCACGAACGAGCCCAGGTCGATGCGGCCGGCGTGGCGCGCGGTGACCAGGGCGGCCACGTCCTGGGCGAAGTCGCCGCTTCCGTACCAGGTTCCTTTGAGGGTCTTGCCCTGGGAGGGGAAGGCGAAGGCGTTCACGGACACCTCCGCGTGCGGCGCGCTGACGCCGACGACGACGGCGGTGCCGCCCGGGCGGATGACGTTGAATGCCTGGGCGATGGTGGCCGGGCTGCCCACCACCTCGAACGCGTAGTCCGTGCCCATGCCGTGCGTGCGGTCGAGGATCTCCGTCACCGCGCCCGGTCCGGCCGCGACGAGGTCGGTGGCGCCGAGCCGCTCGGCCTCGCCCAGGCGCGCCGGGAAGCGGTCGACGGCGAAGATCCGGTCGGCGCCGAACAGGCGTGCCGCCTGCACGACGTGCAGGCCGACGCCGCCCACCCCGAGCACGGTCACGGACGAACCGGCCCGGACGCGGGCGGCGTGGGCGACGCTGCCGTAGCCGGTGACCGCGCTGCAGCCGAGGAGCGCCGCCTCCCGCCAGGGCAGGTCGGCGTCGATCCGGACCAGACCCTCTCGCGGCACGACGCAAAGCTCGCTCAGCGAACCCGTCAGGCTCATGACATGGAGGGCGCGTCCGTCCCGTTCCAGGCGGTGCACGCCGTCCCACAACGTGCCCTTCTCCGCCGCCCGGGCCGTGGCGCGGCACATGCCGGTCCAGCCGGACCGGCATGCCTGGCAGCGCCCGCAGGCGGGAAGCCAGGAGAGGACCACGCGGTCGCCCTCCACAAGGCCCGTGACGCCTTCCCCGACCCGGTCCACGACGCCGGCCGCCTCATGGCCGAGGACGATCGGCAGGGGGAGGGGCAGGTCACCCCGGATCACGTGCTCGTCGGTGTGGCACACGCCGGATACCGCCACCCGCACCCGGACCTCGCCCGGGCCGGGCTGCGCCACCTGGACCTCCTGGACCTGGAGCGGGGACTCGTAGTCCTCGAGTACGGCCGCGCGGGCACGAACCATCCGCGTCACCCCCACGCCGCGGCTCGCGGGGGCCGGGGCGTCTAGCGCCACCGTACCGGCCAAAGGGGGGAGGCGGCCACGGCCGTTCGGCCCGCGACCACGGGGACCAATGGAGCGCGGCTCGTGCGCCGGGTAGGTCGCGGCGGGGACCAACGCCCGCTGCGCGTTCCCGGGCTAGCCGGTCGCCTCGTCCTGGGCCACGCCCGTAAAGCGGTCAGTGGCCATGCCGGTGAGGGTCACCGTCGACGTCGCCCACACGCCGCAGACGTTGTTGACGAAGCTGTTCCTCGTCACCGCGAGGGTGATCTTGTTTGCGCTCGCGACCAAGAGCCCGGTCGGGTTGGGGTCCGACGTCGAGCCGAACTTGAGCACCGCGCCCTGGCCGTTGAAGTCGATGGTGTTGCCGGTAACGACGTTGCCGCTCAGGTCCTGTGCGGCGGCGAGACCCTCGACCGCGATGCCCGCGAGCGAGTTCAGGGCGACGAGGTTGTCCTGGACGCGATTGGCGTACACGCCGTCGCCCGTGCCCTGGGCAAGCAGGAGGATGCCCGAGCCGTCGCCGCCGGTGCCGTTCGCGTTCACCGTGTTGTCCGCGACGGTGTTCGCGAACACGCCCCCGGCCGACGGTGCGGGCGCGTTCAGGGCCAGGGCCGCGCCCGACCGGCCGACGAGGGAGATGCCCGAGGCGAAGTTGTTGTCGACAACGACGTTGTGCACGACCTGGTCGTGGGCCACCGGGCCGCCCTCGTCGCTGAGCAGGATGCCGCCGTCGTTGTCGGCGAGGGTGTTTCCCGACACGAGCGAGTCCGCCGTGCCGGTCAGGTGGATCCCCTCGCCGCAGTCGCCGGGTGCGCCGTTCTGGGCGTCGCAGGGCGTGTACGGCGACGAGGTCAGGGCACTGCCCTTGGGGTTTCCCCGGTCGTTGCCCAGGACCAGGTTGTCGACGACCGTCACGCGGGTGAGCGGTGCCTTCACGGTGCCCTCGACGAGGATGCCTTCGCCCGTCGCCCCGGTCACGATCAGGCCGCGCAGCGTCACGCCGGAGCTGCGCACGGTGACCGCGGGCCCGGACCCCGCGGCCTGCAGGACCGCGCCTTCGCCCACCAGCGTGAGCGGGGTCGTGACGGTGACCGTGCCGCGGTAGGCGCCGGTGCAGACGACCACGGTGGCGCCCGCCGGGGACGCCGTCACGGCCGCCTGGATGGTCGCAAACGCGGCCGACGCGCAGTTCGTGTCGGCCGCGTGTGCCACGGCGTGGGTGGAAACGTACGCCGTGGCGGGTGCGGCGACGGCGTCCGCGCCCGCGGCGGCGCATGCGCCGAGGACGGCCATGGCGATTGCCGCCCCGCGGGCCGCCCGCCCGGCGCGGCCCGCGCTCCATGACCTCGACAAGCCGCTACCCCTCCTTGCCTTGCCCGCATCGCCACCACTGTGGCGCGAGCGGGCGCCGCTGGCATCGCCTGGAAGGCGCCTCACCGGCCGCGCGCAAGGACGCCCGCGACACCGTCCGCGATCGCCAGGGCGGTGCGTACCCGCGCCTCCGCCGTCCGCCCGGCCATGTGGGGGGTGAGGACCAGACGGGGCACGTCGGCCAGGGGGTCGGGATGCGGCGGCGGCTCGACGGCACGCACGTCGAGAAGCGCGCCGGCCAGGCGGCCGCCCCGCAGGGCGTCGGCGAGCGCCGCCTCGTCGACGATGCCGCCGCGGGCCGTGACGATGAGGTGCGCCGAGGGTCGCAGGCGGGCGAGCGCGCGCGCATCCAGCAGGCCGCGGGTGGCGGCGGTGAGCGGCGTGTGGATGCTGACGAAGTCGCTCTCGGCGAGGAGGCGGTCGAGGTCGGTGCGCGCCACACCGAGCTCCTCGAAGGCGCCGTCGTGGGCGCCGCGGCGCGGATCGTGGGCGACGATCGACATGCCGAAGGCGCGGGCCCGGCGGGCCACGCGCGTGCCGATCTCGCCCAGGCCGACGATACCCAGGCGGCGCCGCCACAGCTCGCTGCCGGCGAAGGCGTCGCGCTGCCAGCCGCCGGCCCGGACGTCGGCGTCGGCGGGCGCGAGCGGGCGAACCACGCCGAACAGGTAGGCGAACACCATCTCGGCCACCGCCGGCGCGCCGCTGCCGCTCGCAGTGACTACGGCGACGCCTCTCGCCCGCGCCGCCTCCACGTCGATGTTGTCGACGCCGCTTCCCAGCCGGCCGACAACGCGCAGGTCCGGCGCGGCGTCGAGGAGCGCGCCGGTCACGCGCGTATGGTTGCCGACGACGAGCGCCGCGGGGGCAAACGCCGTCACCACGGTGCGCATGGCGGCCGGGTCGCCCAGGCCCAGCCGCGGCCGGTAGAGGAGCTGGACGCGGCGACCCAGACGCCGGCGCCCGGCCTCCTCCATCGGCTCGACGACGAGGCCCCGGGGGAGTTGTCCCCCGGGGCCCCGTCCGTCCTGCGCGCGCCCGGCGCGCCCGGCGCGCTGCCCTTCGCCCGGCCTACTCGCCATGGGGCACCTCCGGCGCGGGGGCCTCGCCCTCGGCGTCGTCCTCGCCGTCGCGCCCCTCGTCCTCCTCGTCCTCGAGGTAGATCTGGCGCACCTCGTCGTCGTAGGCGAGAAGCTCCGCGTACCGGCCCCAGTCGATCAGCACGTCGAGCTGGCGCGAGGCCTGGGCGATGCCCAGCTGGCGCTCCAGGATGTCCTGGAAGAACTCGCGCGGCATGCGGTGGTTGCGCTTCTGGTGGAGGACCTGAAGGATCTGGCCCAGGGCGGGCACCGTGCCCTCGACCGCTTCCCGGAACAGCTCCTTGCGGTCGAGGACGCTGGCCGCGGCGAACCGGCGCCCGATCTCGGTGAGGGAGATGTCGCCCTCGACGACCTGGGCGAAGCCCAGCAGCTCGGCGGCCTCGACGATCGGCAGCAGGTCCTCGATGTCGAGGGTCAGCTCCTCGCCCAGCCGGTACAGGTCGACCGGCCCCGCCCGGTCGTCGAGGAGCTCGATGAGGCCGGTGAGCGCCCCGGTCGGCACCTGCGGCAGGCGCTCGTTGCGGACCCGTCCGAGGGGCTGGCTGGGATGCTCCTCGACGCGGCGGCGGGTGAGCACGCCGTACAGTTCGTCGACCTGGCGCAGGAACGCGGGGTCCTGCTTCTCCCGCCAGTGGGGGAGCTGGATCGCCACGTCCGCGACCAGGCGTGCCGGGTCGCCGGCCAGGACGGCCACGCGGTCGGCCATGTAGACCGCTTCCTCGATGGAGTGGGTGACGTCGACGATCGCGCGGGTCGGGATCTTGTGCTCGATCCACAGCTCGAGGAGGTCGCGGCGCAGGTTTTCGGCCGTAAGCACGTCGAGGGCGGAGAACGCCTCGTCGAGGAGGAGGAGGTCGGGTTCGACCACGAGGGCCCGGGCGAAGCCGACGCGCTGGCGCATGCCGCCGGACAGCTCCTTCGGGTAGGCGCCCTCGAAGCCGTCGAGGCCGATCATGTCGATCACCCGCACGGCCCGCTCGCGCCTCTCCTCCGGGTCGACGCCGCGCGCCCGCAGGCCCATCTCGACGTTCTCCAGGACGGTCAGCCACGGAAACAGGGCGAACGACTGGAACACCATGGCGACACCGCCCTGGCTCGCCGTCGCCGGCGTGCCGCGCGACTCCACGCGTCCCTCGCTGGGCGCAACGAGGCCGGCGATGATCCGCAGCAGGGTCGACTTGCCCGAGCCGGACGGTCCGAGCAGGGCGAGGAACTCGCCCTCGCGCACGGTCAGGTCGATGTCGGACAGGACTCCCCGCACCGCGCCGCCGGGCATGCGATAGGACTTGTGCACGCGGCGCAGGGCGACGACGGGGGGGGCGGCCTTGGGCGTCAGGGTCTGGGCCATGGGGCTCCCTCCCTTCACTCGATGTGGAAGCGCTGCTCGGCCAGGCGGTACAGCGGCCGCCACAGGACGCTGTTGAGCGTGACCACGGTCGCCGACATGAGGAGGATGCCGAGGAACAGCTGGGTGCCCGAACCCCGCGCCGCCGCCTGGGTGATGAGGGCGCCCAGGCCGAAGGCGACGAAGTGGTGGCCGGCCCAGGAGGCCGCCTCGGCGATGATCGACAGGTTCCAGGCGCCGCCCGCCGCTGTCAGACCGCCCGTGACCAGGGACGGGAAGATGCCGGGCAGGATCAGCGTGCGCCAGCGCTCGAATCCGCGCAGGCCGAACACCTCGCCGGCCTCGAGCAGGTCGCCGGTCAGGCCCTGGGTACCGGCGATGACGTTGAACAGGATGTACCACTGGGTGCCGAGCATCATGAGCAGGACGGAGCCGACGCTGCCGAACGGGAGGCCCACCTTGAGGAACACGAGCACGGCGAGCCCGTACAGGAGGTTGGCCGGAAACGCCGCCGCGTTTTGCACCACCGGCTCAAGATACGCCGTCAGCCGGGCGGACTGACCGATCGCGACCCCGACCGGCACCGACCAGAGCGCCCCCAGGAAGACCGCCAGCAGGACCCGACCGAGGGTGGCGAACGTGGCCAGGACGTAGGCGGCGTACACGGTCGGGCGCATGCGCGCGAACGCGGCCGCGGCGTGGGCGAGGGAGGGTACGAGCAGGTAGGCGAGGACGATGCCGACGGCCAGCCACGGAAGCGCGCGTGCCCAGGGGCGCAGCGGAGCGGGGTGGGCGCGGGCACGACGGACGGTGCTGGCCTGGCGCAGGCGCTCGAAGGGAATCACGGCCCGGGCGCCGAGCCACGGCAGGAAGCGGCTGCGCTGGAGCACCGTGAGGACCCACGAGCTCGCCTCGTCGCGGGCGTCCGGGGCGGCGGTCAGGCGGTAGCGCTGGGACCAGGCGATGACCGGGCGCCACAGGAGCTGGTCGAGGCCGACGACGACGGCGAGCATGACCGCGATCGCGGCCACCACCGGTCCGGCATGGCCGCGGCCGATGGCGACGGCGATGTACGAGCCGATGCCGGGCAGGAGCACGGTGCGCCCGGACACCGTGATCGCCTCGCTCGCGGTGAGGAACACCCAGCTGGCACCGAACGACAGCATGCTGTTCCAGGCGAGCGGGATCGTGGCCGCCGGCAGTTCGAGCTGGATGAACCTCTCCAGCGGCGTGAGGCGGTACAGCGCCGCCGCCTCGTTCAGGTCGCGGGGGATGGTCTTCAGGCTGTGGTAGAAGGCGAACGTCATGTTCCATGCCTGGGCGGTGAAGATCGCGAACATCGACGCCAGGTTCGGCCCCAGCGTGCTCCCGGGCGCCATGGCGAGAAAGAACGTCACCGAGAAGCTCAAGAACCCGAGCACCGGCACAGACTGGAGGATGTCGAGGATCGGCACGAGGACGCGCTCCGCCGCCTCCGAGTGGGCGCACGCGTAGCCGTAGCCGAGCGAGAACACGATCGAGGCGACGAAGGCGCCGAACATCCGCAGGAGGGACAGCCCCACGTATCCGGGCAGGGCCCAGGGAGACAGCGAGATGGGCGGCATGTGGGCGAGCGGGGCGGTGACGCTCGGTGCGGCGCGGACCATGGCGTACAGGACGAGGAGAAGCGCGCACAGGATCGGGATGTCGACGCCGAGCGAGCGTCCGGCAAAGGGCAGGGAGAAGAGCCGCGCGCGCCGTCGCTCCACCGCTTCTCCCTCCCCTGGCTGCCATGCCACGAATGCGGGCGCGCGCGGCGTCCGCTGGACTCCATTCTAGTTGCACGGTTCGCCAGGGGTCAACACGGGCTCTGCCGGGCATCCACGGGCGATCAGCGTCCATTTTGGTCTCCGGATTCCGCGTGGTGGCCTCGGTGGCGCGCGCACGGCGTGAGGCTCGGTGACGGAGTTCGTCGGGCGCATCTGTCCGCAAGGACGCGACATGGGCGCCCGGGAGCGCGACAATACGGGGGATCGGACGCGCCTGCGCGTCGCGAACGAGCGGGGGAGGAAGAGCGTGCGCGCGGTTCGTAAGGAGGCTCCCGGCGCGGGAGCGCAGCTGGTGGAGCGCCCGGTCCCCGAGCCGGGACCGGGAGAGGTACGGGTCCGGGTGACCGCCGCATCGGTGTGCGGCACGGATGTGAGCATCTGGCGGTGGAACGCGTGGGCCGAGCGGCGCGTGCGCGTTCCCCTCACCCTCGGGCACGAGTGCGCCGGGGTTGTTGATGCGCTCGGCAGCGGCGTGACCGGCATCGAGATGGGCCAGCGCGTGGCCCTGGAGACCCACGTCACATGCGGGCGGTGCCCGGCGTGCCTGGCCGGTGACGGACACGCCTGCGCCCGCGTCTCGATCCTGGGGGTCGATCGCGACGGCGTGTTCGCGGACGCGGTTGTCGTGCCGGCGATGAATGCCTGGCCGCTGCCCGCGGGCGTTCCGGACGAAGTTGCACCGCTCCTCGAGTCGTTCGGCAACGCCGTCCACACGGCCATGGCCCAGCCCCTCACGGCCCGGACGGTGCTGATCACGGGCGCCGGACCGACGGGTCTTGGCGCGGCGGCGGTCGCCCGGGCAGCGGGGGCCGCCGCCGTCGTCGTTGTCGAGTCGTCGGCGGACCGGCGCGCCCTTGCCTTGCGCCTGGGCGCCCACGTGGCCGTCGACCCGTCCGAGGTCGACGTCGCCTCCCTGCGCCGGCTCGCGGACGCGCCCGAGGGGTTCGATGTCGCCCTCGAGATGTCGGGTAGCGCCCAGGCCCTGCGCCTAGGCGTGGGCGCGGTGCGCTCGGCCGGCCGTGTCGCCGTGCTCGGCCTGACCGCCGGCGACGCGGGCCTGAACTGGCCCGACGACGTGGTCATGCGCGGTATCGACATCTACGGCGTGACCGGCCGTCGGCTGTGGCAGACCTGGGTCGACGTGACCCGGTTCGTCGCGCGCGGCCTGGTCGACCTGCGGCCGCTCGTCACCCATCGCTTCCCGGTCGAGCGCGTGGCGGAGGCGATCGAGGCCGCCGCCGGCGGGCATGCCGGCAAGGTCCTGGTCTGGCTCGATCCGAACGGAACGGTCGCCCGGGGAGCACTCGCCGCGGGCGCGCAGGGGAGGAACTAGGATGGCAAGGCTGCAGCGCATCGACGGCGAGGTCAGGCGGCTCAAGGACGACGGCCTGTACCGCCAGGCGGCGGTGCTGTCCGGCAGGCAGGGCGCGCGGGCGGTGGTGAGCGGCCGGCCGGTTGTCAACCTGGCGTCGAACAACTACCTGGGCCTGGCGACCCATCCCCGCCTGGTCCGGGCCATGGTCGAGGCGACCGAGCGGCTCGGCGTGGGCGCCGGGGCCGTGCGCACGATCGTCGGCACGATGGAGATCCACCTGGAGCTGGAAGAGGCCCTGGCCGCGTTCAAGGCGAGCGAGGCGTCGCTCGTGTTCCAGAGCGGCTTCACCGCCAACCTGGGCTGCGTGCCGGCCCTCGTCGGCGAAGGCGACGGCATCTTCTCGGACGCCCTCAACCACGCCTCGATCATCGACGGCTGCCGCCTCACCCGCGCCGAGGTGGTGCGCTTCCGGCACAGCGACATGGAGGATCTTGAGGCCCAGCTTCGGGCCCACCGGGGCCGCTTCCAGTCCGCCGTGGTGATCACCGACGGCGTGTTCTCGATGGATGGCGACGTGGCGAACCTGCCCGCGATCGTCGACCTCGCCCACCGCCACGACTGCGCGGTGTACGTCGACGACGCCCACGGCAGCGGCGTCATGGGACCGGGCGGGCGGGGCACGGTCGCCCACTACGGCCTGGAGGGACAGGTGGAGGTCCAGATCGGCACGCTGTCCAAGGCGATCGGCGTGCTCGGCGGCTACGTGGCCAGTGAGCGCGCCCTGATCGAGCTGCTCACCCAGCGCGGCCGGCCGTTCCTGTTCTCGACGTCGCATCCGCCCGGCGTCGCCGCCGCCTGCCTCGAGGCACTGCGCGTGATGGAGGACGAGCCGGAACGGATCGAGCGGCTGTGGTCGAACACCCGCATGTTCAAGGCCGGCCTTCGCGAACTGGGCTTCGACATCGGCCGGAGCACGACGCCGATCACGCCCGTGATGGCGTTCGACGAGCGGCGCGCCCTGGCGCTGTCCGATCGCCTCCTGGAGGAGGGCGTGTTCGCCCAGGGCATCGTGTATCCCACGGTCGCGCGCGGCCAGGCGCGGGTGCGCACGATCGTCACCGCCGAGCACACCGAGGCGGACCTGTCCGAGGCGCTCCAGGCGTTCGCCCGCGCCGGACGAAACGCAGGCGTGCTGGCGTAGCGGGCGAGCCGGCAACGCGGGAGGGGATCGCATGACCGTGCGGCGCACCAAGATCGTCGCCACCCTGGGCCCGGCCACCGATCGGCCGGGCGTGCTGGAGGCGGCCCTGCGGGCGGGCGTGGACGTGGTCCGGATCAACCTCTCGCACGGCGGGCGTGACGACCACGCCCGCCGTCTCGCTGCCGCGCGGCACGTCTCGGCGTCCCTTGGGGTGCATGTCGGCACGATGATCGACACGCGTGGCCCGGAGTGCCGGCTGGGCAAGGTGGCCGGCGACCGCGTCGAGCTTCGTGACGGCGACCGGTTCGACCTCGTGTGCGACGAGCCGGACCTGGTCGGCGACGCCCGCCGCTGCGGCGTGAACCATCCCGGGCTTGCCCGCGACGTGCGCAGCGGCGACCGGATCCTCGTCGACGACGGCAAGATCGTCCTCGAGGTGACGGACGACCCGGCGGGCGCGACCGTCACGACACGGGTCGTGGCCGGCGGCACGCTCCTCGGTGGCAAGAAGGTGCAGGTGCCGGGCCGCACCCTGTCCCTGCCGACCCTTCCCGACGCGGACGCGCAGGACGTTGCCTGGGCGGCCTACGAGGGGGTCGACTTCGTCGCCGCCTCGTTCATCCGCGACGCCGCGTCGGTGTTGGCCGTGCGGCGGGTGATCGAGGAGGCGCGCGGCGACATGGCGATCGTCGCCAAGATCGAGACCGCCGCCGGCCTGGACAACCTCGACCGGATCCTGGTCGTCTGCGACGGGGTCATGGTGGCGCGCGGCGACCTGGGCGTGGCCCTGCCGGTGGAGGCGGTGCCACAGGCGCAAAAGCGCATCATCGCCGCCGCCCGTCGTCTCGGCAAGCCCGTCATCACGGCCACCGAGATGCTCGAGTCGATGGTGCACGTGCCGCGGCCGACCCGAGCCGAGGCCACCGACGTGGCCAACGCCGTCTGGGACGGCAGCGACGCCGTGATGCTGTCGGCCGAGACCGCCTCGGGCGAGCATCCGGTCGAGGCCGTGGCGTTCATGGACCGGATCTGCCGTACGGCCGAGGGCGACGGCGGCTTGGACGCGTACCTGCGCCCGGTCACGACGCCGGGCGTCGTCAACGCCACCGAGGCGGTCAGCCGGGCCACCGTGCAGGTCGCCGCCGACCTTCAGGTGGACGCGATCGTGACCGCCACGGAGCGGGGCTTCACCGCCCGGATGGTGGCGCGCCACCGCCCTCGCGCGGCGATCGTGGCGGTGACGCCCCATGCCCACATTGCCCGCCTCCTTGCTTGCGTCTGGGGGGTGACGCCGGTCGTGGCCCAGACGCCGGCGGGGGCGCAGGCCTGGGATCACGCCCTCGAGGCGGCGGAGGCGGCGGGCCTCATCCCCCAGGGGGGGCTGGCGGTGGTCACCGGCGGCACGGCGGTCGGGGCGGCCGGCGGCACGGACCTGTTGCAGGTGCGCACGGCGGCCCGGCTTCTCGCTGCCGGCCGCGGCGTGGGCCGGCAGCGATCGGTGGGGAAGGTGTGTGCCTTCGGCCCCGATGGGCCCCTGTCCGAGGTCGACGCGCAGTCGGTGCTCGTGGCCGTGAGCGGCGACGCGCCGGGCTTCGTCGCGGCGCTACGGACGGCCTCGGGCGCCGTCGTCGAGGCGGGCGGGCTGACCAGCACGGCGGCCGTCGCCGGCATCAGCCTTGGCAAGCCGGTGGTCGTCGGCGCGACGGGCGCCTGTGCATCGCTCGTGGATGGCGCGTGGGTGACGGTGGACGCACTGCGCGGCTGGGTGTTCGAGGGTCCCGCGCGACTGGCGGACGAGCCGCTCGACTGACGGCACACCCGCCGTACGCGAGCCCTAGGTCAGGCCGTAGCGTGTCAGCCAGGCGATGATGCGGGCGTCCGATTCGGCCTGGTAGGGCGCCGTGTGCAGGCCGTGGTGCCCGCCGGGGTACAGCACGAACCGGATCCGCTTTCCCAGCGCCGCCAGACGGTTGGACAGGGCTCGCGTCGCCTGCCAGAGGACATGGCGGTCGGCGGTGCCCTGCAGAAGCAGAACCGGCGCCGTGATCGCGGTCAGGCGGCCGTCCGGCAGCGCGGCGGCGTACCGGGCCGGCACCTGGCCGGGGCTGCCCCCGAAGGCGAACTGCATGGCCCGGAGACGCAGGGCCGCCGTGACGATGCCGTACGCCGTGTCCGTGTCGGTCCCGAGCTGCCAGTTCTCCCACGCGTAGTCGAGGGCGTAGCCGGTGAACGGGCTGACGCCCACGACTGCGCGCACGCCGGGGAGGGTCTCGGCCATGGCGAGGGCAACCGCGCCGCCGTCGGAGTAGCCCAGGAGGTACACCGCGTGCCGGTTCGCACCGAACCGGGCATCCACCAGCGCCAGTGCCGCCTCGGCGTCGGACGCGTTGGCGTTCACCATCGCGGGGTGCCCCTGGCTCTGCAGGTATCCGCGATACTCCGGTGCGATCACGATCGCGTCCGGGAACAGGTCGGAAAGGTGGATCATGCCGGGGGCGGTCTGGCCAAGCGGGAAGTGCCTGAGCCGCGGCGCGCTGACGAGGTATCCGCCGTGCAGCACGACGAGGACGGGCGCACGGGGTGCGACGCCCGCGGGGACATCCACCAGGGCCTCGAGCACGAGGCCGTCGTGCCGGTACATCATCTTCTCGACGCCGCCGCCGACCGGGGTGAGCGAGACGATCTGGTTGGACGCGGTCGTCGCGGCGCCCGCCGGAGCGGGATCGAGGGCGCAGGCCGACGCGATCGCGGCCAGCGCGCCCGCCCACCAGGACAGACGCAAGGCGAACACCTCCGAAGCAGGGCTGGATGCTGGATGGCGACATTTTCCAGTCCCGGCCGCGGTCTCCTGCCGCGCTCCTCTAGCCGGCGGCCCGCGCCGACCCGACCGTCCGGCGCCCAAGGCGCCCCTGGGCCAGGGCCGCGGCGGCGAGGACCAGCACGCCGCCGGCCAGTTCGAACCAGGTGACCGGTTCGCCCAGGGCGACGGCCCCGACCAGGACCGCGAACACCGGCACGACGTAGGTTACGGTGCTTGCTGCCGTCGCGGACGTCGACCGGACAACGTGGAAGTTGAGGACGTACGCCACACCCGAGCCGAGCGCGCCGAGCGCTGCCAGGGCGAGGAGCGACGTCGCCGGCGGGTGCGCGGCCACCCGGCCGAACAGGAGGGCGAACGGCAGCATCTGGGCCGCGCCGCACAGCACCTGCCCCGTGGCGAGTGCGACCGGGCCGTCGGCGCCGCCGCCGAGGTGGCGGCGGGCGTACGGGAAGGCGATGCCGTAGCAGGCGACCGCTCCCGCACAGGCCAGCACACCGGGCGCCTGGCCGGCCCCGAGGCCGCGCCAGGCCCCGGTCACGACCGCGATGCCGGCGACGCCCAGGACGATGCCGAAGACGGCGCTACGCGACGGGCGCCCCTCGCGGAACACGGCGAAGGTCGCGACGGTGGCGGCAACGGGCGTGAGGGCGTTCACAATCGCCGCCAGGGACGAGGCAACGTGGGTCTCGCCGTAGGCAAGGAGCGTGAACGGCGCGGCATTGAACAGCAACGCGGCGACGAAGAGATGACGCCAGGTCCGCCTGCTGCGCGGCAGCGGCGTGCGCGTCGCGAGGGATACCGCGGCCAGCGCGAGCGCCCCCGCGACCAGCCGGAGGAAGGCGACGTCGACTGCGGACACGGCCCTTAGGCCGAGCTTGATCCACCAGAACGAGTAGCCCCAGATCGCGGCCAGGACGAGGAACGACACCTGCCACGGGACCCCTGTTCGCAGGGGCCCGGCCGCGACGGTACCGGGCATGCCATCGAGGTCTCGCATATCCGGATCGTACCGGAGGCACCGGCGTCGGCGCGTGCGCGTTTCGGACATCTGCACGGGGTCCGCACGCGGCGACCGCTTGACCTTGCCCCAGGGGCAACGCCCAGGATGGCGGAGGTCGCCGCTGCCGCCGCGGATCGGTGCGGTCGTGCGATGCGGGCGATCGGCGCGTTTGCCGCGTTCGGTCCGCGGGGAAGGCGCTGCGCCTGTACGGCGAACGCGACCCGGTGCGGGCGGCCCGCGTGGAGCCCGCCCGGCACCGCAGAGCGCGTGTCGCCAGGCCGGGACGGCTGCCCGGGAGGGGCGTGCGCAGATGCCTGGAATCGCCGGTCTCGTGACCGCGGCGTCGGCCGCCGCGTTCGCCGCGCTCGTCGGCCTGCTGCACGTGCTGCGTCGCGATCTGGCGCCGGGGCAGCATTTCATCAGCGAGTACGCCATCGGCCGGGGCGGCTGGGTCATGCGGCTTGCCTTCGGCTGTCTCACGCTCGCCTGTGCAAGCTGCGCGGTCGCCGTCGCCACGCCCTGGGCGGCGGTCCTGTTCGCCCTGTGCGCCTTCGGGGCCGCCGGCGCGGGCGCGTTCGTGACCGACCCGCCGGGCACACCGTCACGTCCCTGGAGCCCGGGCGCGCTCCACCTGGTGTTCTCCGCCCTCGTCATCCCGGCGTTCCCGGCCGCGGCCATCGTGGCGGCGGCCGCCGGCGCGGCGAGCCCGGTGGGACGCGCCGGCGCGGCGCTCGCCTGGCTGGCGGCCGCGTCGATGGCCGGCTTTGCCGCCTTTGCCACCTGGCCGTGGCTGCGCTTCCGGCCCGGCCTGGCCCAGCGGACCATGGTCGCGGCCTACTGCGCCTTCCTGCTGGTCGCCGGCTTAACAGCCACCCGGCCGGCCTAGCCGTCCCGACCGCGGCACCGCTCCAAGGGTCCGGGGCAGCGCGCCCAGGCCCTTTGACCGATGGACCGGACCTGGTTGCGACCGGTCCCCGGCCGGTCGGCCGGATGCGGTGCCACGACCCGAGGGGTCCGTCCCCAGGCGGAGGGACGCCCGACCCGCGCCGGAACCCTCGCCGGGCGCCGGATGCTACGCTTGCGACGAGGGGGAGTGTGGGCGTGCTGACCGTGGACGGCCTGTCCAAGCGCTTTCACAGCCGGACGGGACCGGTCGAGGCGGTGTCCGACGTCAGCTTCGCACTCGCGCCCGGCGAGGTGCTGGGGTTCCTCGGCCCGAACGGTGCCGGCAAGACGACCACGATCAAGATGGTGGCGGGGCTCGTGCGACCGGACCGGGGATCGGTGCGGGTGGGGGACCACCCGGCCGCCACCGCGGGGGCGCAGCGCCAGATCGGCGCCGTTCTCGAGGGCAGCCGCAACCTGTACTGGCGCATGACCCCGGTCGAGAACCTCGTGTACTGGGGGATGATGCGCGGCCTCGGTGCCGCCGACGCCCGCCGGCGCGGCCTGGCGCTTCTCGACCGCGTCGGCCTCGCGGACAAGGCGCACAACACGCTCCAGACCCTGAGCCGCGGCATGCAGCAGAAGGCGGCCCTTTCCGTCGCCCTGATCCATCGTCCGAGCCTTCTCCTGCTCGACGAGCCGACCCTGGGCCTGGACTGGCACTCGGGCCAGGACATCCAGGCGATGGTGCGCGAGCTGCGTGCGGAGGGAACGGCGATCCTCCTCACGACCCACCAGCTGGACGTGGCGGAGGCCCTGTCGGACCGGGTGGCAATCGTCCGTGCCGGCCGGCTGGTCCTGCAGGGGGAGACGGCCGCGGTGCTGGCGCGGTTCTCGCGGCCGGTCGTGCGGGTGGCGCTGGCGACCGAGGCGAGCGCAGACCAGATGGAGCAGCTGACGGCCCTGGGGGCGCAGTTCGAGGACGGGGCGCGCGACCGCTTCGCGTATGCGGGTGGCGGTGGCGAACCGACGGGGCTCCTCGACATGCTGCACCGGGTCGGGGGCCTGCACGTGGAGTCGATCACGCGGGACCGGGCCAGCCTGTCCCACGTGTTCGAGCGGGTTGTCGACGACGCGGCCGCGGTGCGGCTGGGGGAGGCGGGCGCATGACCGGGCTCCTGGGCGCCGAGGTGAGACGGATCTTCATCCAGACCCGGCGCTACCCGTTCGAGTTCGCCTCCGGCACGATCGTCCTCGTCATGGTCTTCCTCGGCCTGTTCGTCGGGGCGTCGTATCTGGCCGGGGTGCCGATCCGCGGCCCGCACCTGAGCGACGTCGTGCTGGGCTACATGGCCTGGATGCTGGCCATGACGGCGACAAGCGACATGGGCTTCGACCTCCAGAACGAGGCCCAGAACGGCACCCTCGAGCAGTTGTTCCTCACGCCCCGGCCGACGGGTCTCGTCATGCTGGTCCGCGATGTGGTCAGCGTCACCTTCTACATGGTACCGATGGCCGTCGTGCTCGTGGTCGTGGTCCTCGTCACCGGCGCGCGCTTCACGGTCTCCCCGCTCGACCTGGTGCCGACCGCCCTCGCCCTCGCCACCGCCTGGGGACTCGGTCTCGTCATCGCCTCCGGGGCGATCCTGTTCAAGCGCATGAACCAGGTCCTGAACCTCGTCCAGTTCCTCCTCCTGTTCGTCGTGATGGCACCGATCGCGCAGCTCGGCGGGATGTGGCACGTGGCGGCCACGATCCTGCCGCTGTCGCCCTCGGTCGGCCTGCTCGACCACCTGACCATCCCCGGTGGCGGCGCCGGTACGGCCGTGCTCCTGATCGAGGCCTGCGCCAACGCCGCGCTCTGGCTTGGCGCCGGCCTGTGGCTGTTCGCGCGCGCCGATCGGCTGGCGCGCGACCGCGCGATCCTCGCCCACTACTGAGGCGCAGGCCGGCGCAGGCGCGCGGCACGGCCGGGCACGGCGCCGCACCGCTGCGCGGACCGCTCGGGCCGCGTCGGCTCGGTGATCGGCGGCAGCGCAGTCGGGCGGCGAGGGCCGACGCGCGGGTGCGCCGGTCTGGGCCAGGCGCCGTACCGGCTACGCGTTGGCGAGAAACGCCTGCAGGTCGTCGGGCGGCAGCGGCGCCGCGATGAGGTTCCCCTGGGCGACGGGGCAGCCCATGCGCCACAGCTGCGCCAGCTGGGCCTCGGTCTCGACGCCCTCGGCGACCACCGTGAGGTCGAGGGCGCGGGCAAACCGGAGCAGGGCCCGGACCAGGGCATGGCCGGTGCCCGGCTGGCTCAGGTTCGCGACGAAGCTCTGGTCCATCTTGAGGATGTCGACCGGCAGGCGCTGAAGGTAGCTGAGCGAGGAGTAGCCGGTGCCGAAGTCGTCGATGGCGACGCGCACGCCCATCTGCTTGAGCGTGCGAATGCGCGCCGCGACGGCGTCCGGGCGCTGGATCAGGGTCGCCTCGGTCAATTCCAGGATGAGTCGGCCGGGGGCGAGACCGCTTCGCTCGAGCGCGCCGCGCACGTCGTCCAGAAACGTCTCGGACTCGAACTGGCGCGATGAGACGTTGACGGACAGGGCAGGGGGGGCGTCGCCCACGTCGGGCCACGTGGACGCGACCCGACAGGCCTGGACGAGGACGAAGCGGTCGATCTCGCCGACAAGGCCATACTCTTCGGCGAGGGGCACGAACACGGCCGGGGGCACCCAGCCCCGCACCGGGTGGTGCCAGCGGGCAAGGCTCTCCACGCCGACAACACGCCGTTCGGGCAGGGTGGCCGCGGGCTGGTAGACGACCTCCAGGCGCCCCTCGCGAATGGCGGCCTCCAGGTCGATCGCCAGGGCCCAGCGGACGTACGTGCTCGCCTGCATCTGCGGCTCGAACACGACGAAGGTACCGCGGCCGTCCGCCTTGGCGCGGTACATGGCGACGTCGGCGTTGCGCAGGAGGTCCTCGGCCGAGTCGGCGCCGGACACGGCCACCCCCAGGCTGGCGGAGGCAAGGTACTGGCGGCCCGCGACCGCGATCGGGCTGCGAAAGGCGGCCAGGACGCGCTCGACCGTCGCGGTCGGCACGACGCCGGACGCCCCGGCCTCGACGATGGCGACGAACTCGTCGCCGCCCACACGGCCCACGATGCCTCCGTCGGGCATCGCGGCGACGAGGCGCTGCGCCACGGCGCGCAGCAGTTCGTCCCCCGCGCCATGGCCCAGGTTGTCGTTGATCGCCTTGAAATCGTCGAGGTCGATGAAGATCGCCGCCGGTGGCGCGCCCGTTCGGGCGTCGAGCAGCTCCTGGGCGCGGCGGACGACCGCCGCCCGGTTGGGCAGGCCCGTCAGCGGGTCGTGCATCGCCTGCTGGCGCAGCTCATCCTCCAACCGGACCCGGTCCGTGACGTCGTGCAGGGTGACGACGATGCCCTGCGCCGCCTCGTCGTCGAGCAGGTTCGTCAGGGTCAGGTCGAACGTGCGCAACCGGCCGCCCGAGGCGCGCCCCCGCACCGTCTCGCGAAACGGGCCGGGGCCGCCGTCGGCGCACCGGCGGACGAGCGTCTCGACCGACCGCTGGTCCTCCGGCGCCACCAGGGCGTGGGAAGGGTCGCCCACCAGCGATGACGGGCGGTGGCCGAGCAGAGTGGCCACGGACGGGCTCTGGTAGATGATCGTGCCGGCGCCGCTCACCAGGAGGACGTGGTCGCTGTGGCCCTCGACCAGCGACCGGTAGCGCCGCCCTGTCTGGGCGACAAGCGCGTCCGAACGCTCCTTGTCGCCGAACAGCCAGCGCAGGCGGACGAGTACGAGCGCGGTCAGGACCAGCCACGGAATGATCAGGCTGAGGGGATGCAGGGGTTGCCCCATCTCCACCGAGGCGATGCCCGCGGTCACGGGCGGCACGGCGAGGGCAAGACCGAGCGCCAGCGTGCGCCGGCTGCCCAGACTGGCCGGCTGGGCGTTTGCCGGCTCGGTGATCGAGGGCATGGAGGGATCGAGGGCGGCAAGGCCCAGCGCGAACGCGGCGAGAAGCCAGCCGCAGTCCAGCCAGACCTGGTGGGTCGTGCCGCCGGGCAGCGACTCGATGGTCTGGTAGGCGTGCACCGACAGCTGGATGAGGATCGCCGCGCCCAGGGGCCACAGGGCGCGCGGGATGCGCCGGCGGCCGAGGAACAGGTGGACGAGGAGGGCGATGAGCACCGCGTCCAGCACCGAGTACAGGTCGGTGGTGAGGCGGGTGAGGGCCGCCAGGTGCGGGTCGCTCGAGAGCGGATGGTAGACCAGGGTCCACAGGGCGTCACCGACGGCGACGAAGAGCACGCCCAGGTCGAGGAGCGCGGCCCGGTCGCCCGGCTGCGACGAGCGGGTCCCCGCCCAGCTCGCGGCGGCGAAGAGCAGGGCATAGCCGACGATGAACGCGGTGTCCGTCGCCGTCTGTAGGTTCGACGCGCGGCCGGCGAACCCCGCCACGAGCACGTACGGCGTCAACCCGATCGTGTAGAGGAACGCGGCGGCCGCGACCAGGTACCAGATCGCGACCGGTTGGGGCCGGTGCGTCCGCACGCCGGCGAGGATCGCGACCACGCTGCCCGCGCCGACGCCCAGCACGGCAACGCCCGCGGGCGTCATGCCCAGGGTGAGGACCATGGCCAGTCCCATGATCGACCACGCGCTGAACCCGGCCATGGCCCAGGTCGCCCGACGCTGCGCCGCGGACCGCTCCGTGCCCTGGCTCATCACGCCACTCCCGACCGGCAGACCCGTCCCGCGCGTCCAAGCCCGGGCCTCGCCGCGGCGGCCTGCGTCGCCGTCATCCGGCCCGGCCGTCTTGTCGATGGAGGTGTCGATGCGCCACGTACCGGGCGCATTCCTTCTTTCCGGTGAACGGTTGCCGTCGTCCGGCCGGCGTGGACGCCGATCGTGCCCGCGGAACGCGCGTGGCGGTGCGGTATACTCTGGCCACGCCGGAGTGGTGGAATGGCAGACGCGCCGCACTCAAAATGCGGTGGGGCATCGCCCCGTGTGGGTTCGAGTCCCACCTCCGGCACCAGTTTGCAGCGAGGGGAGAAACGGATGGAGCGCGCCGCGGTGGACGAAAAGGCGTCACCGGAGGGCGTGCGCGCCCTTCTGATCGATGGCCACTCCCTCGCCTTTCGCGCCTTCTTTGCCCTGCCCGAACTGAAGGCCGGCGACGGCCAGGAGACCGGCGCACTGCACGGCTTCCTCAACATGCTGCGCAAGCTTGTCGCCGACGAGCAGCCGACCCACGTGGCCGTCGCCTTCGACCGCGGCAGGCCGGCGTTTCGCATGGACGTGCTGCCCGAGTACAAGGCGCAGCGCGAGAAGGCGCCGGACGCGCTGCACAGCCAGGTCGACGTGCTCCGCCAGCTCCTGCCGGGACTTGGCGTCACGGTCGTCGAGGCGCCCGGCTTCGAGGGCGACGACGTTCTCGGCACCCTCGCCCGGCGGGTCGAGGCGGCCGGCGGGCACGCGCTCCTCGTCAGCGGCGATCGTGACCTCCTCCAGCTGGTCGACGACCATGTCGAGGCGCTGTTCACCCGCCGGGGCATCTCCGACGTGGTGCGCTGGGGTCCGGACCAGGTCGTGGCCGAGTACGGCATCGCGCCCGCGCGCCTGCCCGAGTGGAAGGCCCTTGCCGGCGACAGCTCGGACAACCTCCCCGGCGTGCCGGGCATCGGCGGCAAGACCGCGACGGCCCTCCTCGCCCAGGTGCCCAGCCTCGAGGCGCTTCTCGCCGGCGAGGGCGTCGACCTGAAACCACGACAGCGCGACCTGCTGGCAGAGCACCGCGAGGCATGCCTCGTCCAGCGCGACGTGGCGACCATCCGTACGGACGTGCCGCTCGACGTCGCCCTCGACGGCCTGGCGTTCGCGCCGGATGTTTCGGCCGGTGCCCGCGCCATTCTCGACGGGCTCGAGATGAAGGGCATCCTGTCCCGCTGGCCGCGAACGGGCGCGGGACCCGCAGCGGCGCGCGGCGCGCGGACGGACGCCGACGGGACCGCGGATCCGGCGCCGGCGATCGCGACCGGGCCGGCGGCGGAGCCGGCCGCCGGCGCCGCCGAGGTCGGCGTCTGGGCGCACGTGGACGGTACACCCGGGCGCCGCGCGCTGAGGGCCCTCGCCGTGTGGTCGAGCGACGGCACGTTCACGTCCGCCGGCGATGGCGACGCGGGCGTGGAGCCGGGCTCGGTTCCCGATCCGGTGTGGCGTCTTCTCGCCGACCCCGGACGGGTGAAGGCCGGGTTCGGGCTTAAAGAGATGTACGGTCTCGCGCGCGAGGCCGGGCGCGAGGTGCACGGTCCGCTCCTCGACCTTGCCCTCGTGGCCTACCTCCTGGAGGCGGGCCGGACGGCCTACACGCCGGCGTTCGTGGCGGCGCGCCTGGGCGGGGAGCGCTCCGGCTGGCCGGAGGCGCTCGAGGCGCGGGCGGCCGCGGCGGCGGCGCTCGCGCCGGCCGCTCGAGTAGCGCTCGCGCGTGACGGCATGGACGCCCTGTACGACGAGATCGAGGGGCCGCTCATGCCCGTCCTTGCCGACATGGAGGAGGTCGGGGTGGCCGTCGACCGCGGTGCGCTCGAGCGCCTCGGGGTCGAGTTTTCGGGGCGCATTGCCGAACTGGAGGGGCAGATCCACGAGCTCGCCAAGGGGCCGTTCAACCTGAACTCGCCCAAGCAGCTCGCCGATGTCCTGTTCGGCCGCCTGGGCCTGCCGGTGATCCGCAAGACCAAGACCGGACCGTCCACCGACGCCGACGTGCTGGCCGAACTGGCGCCGATGCATCCGATCGTCGATCGGGTCCTCGTCTACCGCCAGCTGTCCAAGCTGCGCTCGACCTACGTCGAGGGCCTTGTGCCCATGATCGGGCCGGACGGCCGCGTCCACACGACCTACAACCAGACGGTGGCCGCCACGGGCCGCCTGTCGAGCGTCGATCCCAACCTGCAGAACATCCCGGTGCGGCTCGAGGAGGGCCGGCGGGTGCGCAGCGCCTTCGTCGCCGGCCCCGGCATGGTCCTCGTCGGCGCCGACTACTCCCAGGTGGAGCTGCGGGTCCTCGCCCACCTATCGGGCGACGAGGCGCTCGTCCGGGCGTTCGCCGGTGGCAGCGACGTGCACCGCGAGACCGCCGCGGCAGTCTTCGGCGTGACGCCCGGGGATGTGACCTCCGACATGCGCCGGCGCGCCAAGGCCGTGAACTTCGGCATCGTCTACGGCATTTCGGCGTTCGGCCTGTCGCGCGACCTCGGCATCGCCGTGGACGCGGCGCAGGCGTTCATCGACACGTACTTCGAGCGCTACCCGCGTGTCCACGCGTTCCTCGAGGACACCGTCGCCGAGGCCCGCGACCGAGGCTACACGCTTACGCCCGACGGCCGCCGGCGCTACCTTCCCGACCTGACGAGCGGCAAGCGTCCGATGCGCTCGTTTGCCGAGCGGGCGGCGAAAAACTCGCCGATCCAGGGCATGGCGGCCGACATCATCAAGCGGGCGATGGTCGCCCTGCCCGCGGCCCGGCTGCCCGGTCGGCTGCTCCTGCAGGTGCACGACGAGCTCATTTTCGAGGTTCCGGCCGGCCAGGCCGCCGACCTGGGCGTCCGGGCGCGGGCAGTGCTGGAGGGGGCGATGCAGCTCAGCGTGCCGCTCACGGTCGACCTGAAGGTGGGGCCGTCGTGGGCGGCCGCCATCCCGTTCGACCCCGCCGACGCCGGCTCGGAGCCCGCCGCGGTCGGCCATGCCTGAGCTGCCCGAGGTCGAGACGATCCGCCGCACGCTCGCTCCGCACGTCGAGGGCCGGACCGTCGTGGCCGCGGACATGGACGACCCGCTGACCTGCCGCCATCCGGCCGACCCGGCCGGGTTCGCGACCCGCCTGCGGGGCCGGACGGTCGCCTCCCTGGGCCGCCGCGGCAAGTACCTCCTGTTCGAGCTACGCGGCGGCGGACGCCTCATCGTGCACCTGCGCATGGCCGGACGCCTGTGGTGGCATGCGGGCCCGGACGCGCGCGAGCGGTTCCTGCGCGCGCGCCTGCACCTCGATGACGCTAGCGTCCTCGACTACATCGACATGCGCCGGCTCGGGGGCATGTACCTTGCCGACGACGACGGCACCGGCACGCCCGCGGGTCTCTTGACGCTCGGGCCGGAGGCCCTGTCCCCCGGCTTTTCGCCACCGGTCCTGGCGGCCGCGCTGCGTGGCCGCCGTACGGCCGTGAAGAGCGTGCTCCTCGACCAGCGCGTCGTGGCCGGCATCGGCAACATCTACGCCGACGAGGCGCTGCACGGCGCCGGTATCCACCCGGCGCGACGGGCCGGCGCGCTGCGGGGCCCGGACGTGCGCCGCCTGCATGCGGCGATCGTCGCCGCCCTGGAGGAGGGCGTGCGCGCCCAGGGCGTATCGTTCTCCCTGTACCGCGACGGCGAGGGGCGCAAAGGCGAGATGGGCGAGCGGCTTCGCGTGTACGGTCGCGGCGGCCAGCCGTGCTACACGTGCGGCACGACGCTCGCGCGCACGCGTGTGGGCGGCCGAGGCACGGCCCTGTGCCCGCGCTGCCAGCGGCCGCCGCGAGGGCTGTAGGGTGCTGCGGATCGGCCTCACGGGCGGCATCGCCAGCGGCAAGAGCACGGTGGCCGCGTACCTGCGCGCGCTCGGGGCGACGGTCGTCGATGCCGACGTACTGGCCAAGGAGGCTCTTGGCGCCGGCACGCCCGGCTTGCGGCAGGTGATCGAGGCGTTCGGGCCCGAATATCTGGACGAGCAGGGACAGTTGCGGCGCCGGCGGCTCGCGGACCGGGTGTTTGCCGACGACGCGGCGCGCGCCCGTCTCAACGCCATCGTGCATCCGCGTGTGCGCGCCCGCCTCGAGGAAGAGTGTGCACGCGCCCAGGCCCACGGCGAGGCGGCGGTGGTGCTGGACGTACCGCTCCTGTTCGAGTCCGGCATGGAGAGCCTGGTCGACGAGATCTGGCTGGTGGCGGTGCCGCCGGCGGTCCAGGTGGCCCGTCTGCGATCGCGCAACGGCTACTCGGAGGGCGAGGCGCTGGCCCGTCTGCGCAGCCAGATGCCGCTCGAGGAAAAGCTTGCCCGGGCGCACGTGGTGATCTGGAACGACCAGCCGGTCGGGCGGACCCAGGCGACGGTGCGCGACGTGTGGGCGAGTCGCGTCATCGACCGGCCCGAGTAGCGCCAGGGGGGAACGCGGTGCGGCGGATCGCCCTGTTTGGAGTGGCCGCGGCGGTCGTCGCCGGCCTGTCGTTGGGACCGGTATGGCGGGTGCTGTACCCGCTGCCCTTCGCGCCCGTCGTGCGGGCTGCCGCGGCGAGGTACGACATGAGCCCGTTTCTCGTCGCGGCCGTCATCCGGGCCGAGTCCAAGGGACGCCCGGACGCCGTGTCGGGGCGCGGCGCGATCGGCCTGATGCAGGTCATGCCCGCCACGGGCGCCTGGGCTGCGGCGCACATGGGCCTGGGCGGGTTCACGCCGGCCGCGCTGCGCCGTCCGGCGGTCAACGTGGCGATCGGGACCTGGTACCTGTCCGGACTGGTGTCCCACTACCACGGCAACCTCTCGCTGGCCCTGGCTGCGTACAACGGCGGCGAGCAGACCGTCGACGACTGGCTGCGGTCGGGTGCGTTCACGGGTTCGGCCGGCAGCCACGACGAGATTCCATTCCCCCAGACCCGGGACTTCGTCCGCACGGTGCTGGCGTCGTATGCGGTCTACCGGCACCTGTACGCACCGGCAACAGGCGGTTGAACTGGCGTCGGCGCCGTGCTAGAATCGCGTTTGCGCCGAAGTGGTGGAACTGGCAGACACGCTGTGTTCAGGGCGCAGTAGGCGTACGCCTGTGCGGGTTCGAATCCCGCCTTCGGCACCAGTTTGTCGGGATGGCGGAACTGGCAGACGCATACGTTTGAGGGGCGTATGGGGCAACCCGTGGGGGTTCGAGTCCCCCTCCCGACACCAGATGTTTGAAGAGGGCGCAGGCCATCTGCGCCCTCTTCGCCTTTGGTTCGGTCGTCACCGGCCCGTGATGTGGCGGGGGCGTAGCCGCCCACTGGCGACATCCTCGCCGCTGGCGCTCGGCTGGACGTGCGCCCGATCGGGAGGCCGCACGGGCCGGCAGGAGCCGCGCAACACCCCCGGTGGCAAACGGATGCCTGGATGTTGGCATCGGCGGGGGTCGCGCAGGAGGGAAAGCGCGTGGCTGCGCCCGGGCCAAAACAGAGCACGGTGAGCCGGAGCCCGCCGCCCCATGCGGCCAAAGACGCTCCGGTCATCATCCAGAGCACACCCGCGACGTGGGCGAGCGCTCCACCGCCCACGCGCGGTGGCCGGTGGCCCGGACGCCGCCGACCCGAGCCAGCCTCGTCGGGCTGCGCGGGCGGGCGGCCCGCGTTCCCACCTGGGGTGCGCCCGGACGGCCCGAGGCCGCCCACCATCTCCTGGGTAGGCGCCCGCGAGGTCGACGAGCCGGCCGGGTTGGCGCTCCACGATGTGCGTGCGGGGTGCGGGCGCACCGCCGCCACCGGCGACACCGTCGCCGGCGACTCTTCCAAGACTCAGCGTACCGCAGGCCTGCCGCGCCGGGCAGACTGCCCGGCGAGCGCGCCGCACCGCACACTGGGGGTGGCCCAGGCGGTGCACGGGAGGCGTGACAAGTGTTCGATCCCAACGGATCGCTGGCCCGGGCGCTATGGATCGGCGGCGGGCAGTGGGCGGGCAAGTCGACCGTGGCCCACATCTTGGCGCAGCGGCATGGCCTGGTCGCGTACCACTACGACGCGCACGACGCGCGCGGTCACGAGGCCCGCCGCGTGGCCGCCCGGGCGCGGCGCGGGGAACCGCTCGACGGACCGTCCCTGGACGAGGTCTGGGTGCGTCGCAGCCCGGCGGTGATGGCCGAGGACGCCCTGCGCAGCTTCGTCGAGCGGTTCGACTGGGTTCTCGACGACCTGCGCGCCCTGGACTCGCCGCGCCCCATCCTGGCCGAGGGCTGGGGCCTGCGCCCGGGTCTGGTCGCGCCCCTCCTCGACCGCCGAGAGCGGATGGTCGTGCTCGTGCCGACGGATGCGTTTCGTGCCCACCAGGTGGCCACGCTCGAGCGGGCGCGGGCACTCCTCGTGGCGGGTCAGCTGAGCGACGCGGCCCGCGCCCAGGCAAACCGCCTTGCGCGCGACCGGCTCGTGGCCGAGGACGCGGTGCGCGAGGCCACCGATCTGGGCATCGCGGTGGAGTGGGTGGACGGCAGCGTCGATGCGGATGCCGTCGCCGACCGGGTCGCAACTCGGTTCGGGCCGTTTCTTCCGCCCCGGGACGGCTAGCGCAGGGCGCGGAGGGATCGGCGGCGCCGGGTGCGAAACCGCAAGGCGTGAGCACAGCGATGCGCGTGATCGAGGCCCGCGGCCTGACCAAGCGGTACGGAACCATGACGGCGGTCGCCGGCATCGACCTGGACGTGGAGGCGGGGGAGTGCTTCGCCCTCCTCGGCCCGAACGGGGCCGGCAAGTCGACGACGATCCGGATGATCTGCTGTTTGGGCGACGTCACCGACGGCAGCCTCACGGTTCTCGGCGAGCCCGCCTACCCGGGAAACCGGCGGATCAAGCACCAGCTGGGCGTCGTCGCCCAGGAGGACCACCTCGACCCGGGCCTGACCGTGCTGGAGAACATCGAGTTGCACGGACGCTTCTACGGCCTCGACGGCGGCCAGGCCCGCGCGCGGGCACTGGAGCTCCTGGTCTTCCTCCAGCTGGACAGCCGCGCCGGAGAGCAGGTACGGGCGCTGTCGGGCGGCATGCGCCGCCGGCTGGTCATCGCCCGCGCGCTCATGGGCGGACCGCGCCTGCTGGTCCTCGACGAGCCGACAACCGGCCTCGACCCCCAGGCGCGGCTTCTCGTCTGGGCCAAGTTGCGCGAGCTGCGCGCCGCGGGCGTCACCATCCTCATCACCACCCACTACATGGACGAGGCGGAGCGGCTCGCCGACCGCCTGGCGATCGTCGACCACGGGCGCATCCTCGAGCGCGGGACCCCGCGCGAGGTCATCGACCGGGTGGTCGGGGCCGACTGCCTCGAGTGCCTCGGGGTGGCCGAGGCGCTGGCCGCGCGCATGATCGACGTGGCGGCGACGGTACCGGGCGCCCGGGCCGAGCGGCAGGGCGACGGGCTGGTCGTGTTCGGCCCGGATGCGGGGCGCGTGTTGGAGGCATGGCGCACCGCCGGGCTCGAACCGAGCCGGTATGTGCGCCGGCCGTCGGGTCTGGAGGACGTGTTTCTCAGCCTGACCGGGAGGGATCTTCGCGAATGAGCGCCGACGCAGCGTCCGCCGTCCCGGCGCTTGGCGCCGAGGCGCGCGCGGGCGCGGGGCTGGGCTGGCAGATGCCGCGGTTCAACCACCGCGCCTTCATGGTCGCCCGCCGCGACTTCCTGGCCTGGGCCAAGTACTACCGCAGCTCGGTCCTGCTCAACTTCGGCGAGCCGCTCACGAACCTCCTCGCGCTCGGCTTCGGTTTGGGCACGTACGTGGCCAAGATGAACGGCGACCCGTTCGTCGACTTCATCGGACCGGGCCTCCTGGCGGTGACCGCGATGAACGCGGTCACGTTCGACGTCACCTTCGAGGCGTACGACCGCCTGAACCAGAACGGGATCTACCAGGCGATGATCGCCGCGCCCCTGTCGGCGGCGGAGATCGTCGGCGGCGAGATCGTCTGGGAGGCGGCGCGCAGCCTGCTCTACGGCGCGGTGTTCTTCTCGGTGCTGCTCGTTCTGGGTCTCGTGCACTCGTGGTGGTCGCTTCTCCTGCCGCTGCCGCTTGTGGCCGCCGGGGTGCTGTTCGCCTGTCCCGGGCTTCTGGTCGCGACCTTCGCGAAGAACCACGAGCAGCTGTTCTACTACTTCACGCTCGCCGTCACGCCGATGTTCCTGTTCTCCGGCGTCTTCTTCCCGCTCGCCCACCTGCCCGCGGCGGTGCGGCTGCTCATCGACGTAACGCCGCTCTTCCACGTCGTGAACATCGTGCGCGCGCTCGTTCTGGGCACGGTGGGACCGGGCCTTTGGGGCGACGCGGCCTGGGTGTGCGCCTACTGCCTCGCCCTCGCCGCCCTGCCCGCGCGCGCCCTGGCCCGCCGGCTGACGACCTGACCGGCCGAACCGGTACAATGGCCGCGACGATGCGCGAAGGAGGGATGCCCGTGGCCACGCAGACGGCTACGCTGGCCGGCGGCTGCTTCTGGTGCCTGGAACCGATCTTCGCCGACCTGCGCGGCGTGAAGAGCGCGACGCCGGGCTACGCCGGCGGCACGGTGGCGAGCCCGTCGTACGAAGAGGTGTGCAGCGGCCGGACCGGCCACGCCGAGGCCGTTCAGATCGTGTTCGACCCGGACGAGATCTCGTACCGCGACCTGCTCGAGGTGTTCTTCGCCATGCACGACCCGACCACGCGCAACCGCCAGGGCGCCGACGTGGGGAGCCAGTACCGCTCGGCGGTGTTCGTCCACGACGACGCGCAGCGGCGCACCGCCGAGGAGGTTTTGGCGGCGCTCGCGCGCGACCCGCACTGGGAGGGCGATGCGCCCGTCACGGAGGTCACGCCGCTCGCCGTGGACGCCTTTTGCCCGGCCGAGGCCTACCACCGGGACTACTTCAACAAGAACCCGGGCCAGGGCTACTGCCGCGTCGTCATCGCGCCCAAGGTGCAGAAGTTCCGTCGCCGCTTCGCCGACCGCCTCGCGGCGCCGGCGCCGACGGGACCGGCAACGTAGCTCAGTTCACATCGCCCAGGTAGACCGGGCCGCCTTCGAGGCGACCTGCGACCAGGGCGGCGGCGAGGGCGCGCGGGCGAAACCGCGCGCCCTCAAGCGCTTCGGGGCGCAGCCAGGCGAGGCCGACCTGGCCGCGGTCGGGTTCGACCGCCTCGCCCGGGTCGCCCTCCGGGTGGCAGGCGAACACGACCTCGACCTTGTGCCGGCCGTTGTCCTGCGCCACCTCGTGGTGGACGCCAACGTAGTCGCGGACGGCGACGACGTCGCCGACCCGGACCGAAAGGCCCGTCTCCTCGCGACACTCGCGCGCGACCGCCTGCGCCAGGCTCTCGCCGTACTCGACGTGGCCGCCCGGCAGCGCGCAATAGGCGCCGTCTCCGCGGTCCTTGCGAATGACCAGGATCCGGCCGTCGACCGCGATGAGCGCCTTCGCGCTCAGCTCTACCCGCCCAGCCATCGCTGCCCCTCCCTTGCCCGTCCCTGGGGCGTTCGCACGAAGGATGCCCCTCCCCTGCGCAGCGACGCCGGCGTACACTCGGGCCATGCACGCGATGGGCGATACGGCGGTCGCATACGGGGCCGTGCTGGGGGCGACCGGTGTCGTCCTGGGCGCGTTCGGGGCGCACGCGCTCGCCTCGCGCCTGGGCGAACGCCGCGACACGTGGGAGACGGCGGTGCGCTACCAGCTCGTCCACGCCGCCGCGCTGCTCGCCCTGGGGGCCTGGCGGCCCGCCGGCGGGGACGCGTGGGCGGTGCGTGCGCTGGCGGCGGGCGTGGTCCTGTTCTCGGGCAGCCTGTACGCCCTTGCGCTGCGCCGGGTGCGCTGGCTCGGACCGGTGACGCCGCTGGGTGGCGCGATCCTCGTCGTGGGCTGGCTTCTCGTCCTGCGCGCGGCGCTGGGCGGCTGAACGGGACGACGTAGCGGGAGGGAAGGGCGATGGCGGGACGGTTCTGGCCCGAGGGTCCCCTGGTCGACGGTGCGTGGCTGGTGCGCCACGTGGGCACGCCGGGGGTGGCCATCCTCGACTGCCGGTTCGAGCTCCCGGACCCCACGGCGGGGGAGCGGGCGTATCGCGCCGGGCACGTCCCCGGTGCCGTGTACATCCATTTGGAGCGCGACCTGTCCGGCCCGCGCGGCGTCCACGGCGGCCGCCACCCGTTGCCGTCGCCGGCGGCATTCGCCGCCACGATGGGCGCGGCCGGCATCGGCGACGAGACGATGGTCGTGGTGTACGACGCGGACGCCAGCATGGCGCCGCGAGCCTGGTGGCTCCTGCGGTACATGGGGCACGATGCGGTCGCTGTCCTGGACGGCGGCATCGCTGCCTTCACCGCCGCCGGCGGCACGCTCGAGACGGCGGTGCCGGACCCGCGTCCCGAGCCGTTCACGTCGCGCCCGCGCGCGAACCGGGTGGTGGACGTGGACGCCGTGCGAACCCGCGACGGCGGCGTGACCCTCATCGACGCGCGCGCCCCGGAGCGCTACCGCGGCGAGGTCGAGCCGCTCGACGCCCGGGCCGGCCACATCCCGGGCGCGGCCAGCGCCTTCTACAAGGACGGCCTCGACGCGTCCGGGCACTGGCTGGCGGCCGACGAGCAGGCGGCGCGGTTCGATCGCGTCGCGCCGCCGGGCGCGCCGATCGTCGCGTACTGCGGTAGCGGCGTCACCGCCTGCGCGAACCTGCTCGCCCTGGAGATCGCCGGTCGTACGGGCGGGCGCCTGTACCCGGGCAGCTGGAGCGACTGGTCGTCGTACGAGGAGCTTCCGGCCGCGACCGGAAGCTCCTAGTCGGCGCTCGCCGCGCGGCCGGGCAGGTGCGCCAGGCAGGCGCCGATGTTGCCCACGCAGCGGTCGGCCGCCGGCACCGCGTCGCCCGCGGTTGTCACCGCCTGGCTGCCCATCACGTGCCAGGCGGCGACGAAGCGCGCCCGGGGCACCGCCTCGGCGCGCTCGCCGTTCTCGGGATTGTTCACGAACAGGTCCTCCTTGTCGTAGCCGACGAGGAGGACGGCGTGCTCGTCGAGGGTCGTATGCACCGGTCCCTCCGGGCTTTGCCATGTGATGAAGGGCACGTCCGGCGAGAACGTGCTGGTCGTCCACAGGACGACCGGCCGCCCCGACGCGACCGCGGACAGGGCTGCGTCGAAGGGCTTTCCGGTGAGGTCGACGGCCTGCCCGGGCAGGACCTTGTCGAGCAGGCGCGTGATCGGGCCATGGTAGATGCCGAAGCCGTCGACGAAGACGTACACGTTGCCGACGAAGCCGACGTTGGGGTTGCCCCACGAGACGATGACACCGTTCTTCTTGACCCGCGGGGTCGGGTCGCGCGGCATCCGGGCGGCGAGTTCGAGCTTGCTCGTCGGGTGGCCGACCGCGCCGAGCAGCATCGACAGGCTCGTCACCTCGCAGCCGTTGGGAAGCTGCGGCCATTGGTCCTGCCCGGCCACCCGCAAGAGGGCGGCGGCGGGCAGGACGCCGGTGTGGGAAGGGGGGGCGGACGGCGGGGGCGTGGTGGGCGGCTTCGAGACCTTGGGCGCCGGCGGCCCTTTCGGATGGTGGGTTGCGCCGGCGGCCGCCGGGGCGGGCGCGGGCGCGCGCGCCCGGTCGGCGGCGAACACGACCGCGCCCGCGACCACGACCGCGGCCGCGGCGAAGGTCGCCAGCCGCCGTGATCCGTTGCGGGCCAGACGCCTGCGCCGACGCCTCAACGGACGGCGCAGGCGTCGCTGGCGTACGCCTTGTGCCACAGGGCCAGCGTCACGAGGCAGTAGATGACGCGGGCGGCGTCGGTCCGACCCGCCCGGTGGTCGTCGACGAGCGAGCGCGCGGCCTCGCGCCGCAGCAGGTGCTCGGGCCAGGCGTCGCTGTCGACGACGTCGCGGGCGAACTGGCCGAGCGATCCTTGCATCCACTGCCGCAGGGGCACCGGGAAGCCCAGCTTGGGACGATCGGCGGCGCCCCCCGGCAGGAGGTCGCGGACGGCGGCCCGCAGGGCGCGCTTGGTCGTGCCGCCGCCGAGCTTGAGCCGGGTGGGAAGACGCCGGGCGATCGAGAACACGTCGAGGTCGACGTACGGCACGCGCGCCTCGATGCTGTGCGCCATGGTCATCCGGTCGGCCTTGGCGAGGATGTCGCCGACGAGCCAGCCGTGGATGTCGACGAGCTGCATCCGGCCGACGTCGTCGAGGCCGCTGGCGGCCTCGTACCACGGCCGGGCGAGGTCGTACGGGTCGGGCGGGGGAAGGTCGCCGAGCAGGTCGGTGGCGGCGATCTCGCGCTTGACGTCGTCCTCGAGGATCTTCGCCCCGCCGACATAGCGGCGTTCGAGCGGCGTTGCCGCATGGAGCGCGTAGGCCCGTCCGGGTGCGCCGGCGGGCAGCAGCCGGGTGGCGGCCAGCGCCGCCCCGCGCAGGCCGCCGGGAAGGGCGCTGAGCGGGCGCAGCTGCGCGGGCTGGCGGTAGATCGGATAGCCGCCGAACAGCTCGTCCGCGCCTTCGCCGGACAGGATCACCTTGACGTGCGCCCGCGCCGCCTCGCTGAGGAAATACAGGCCGGCGGCGCTCGGGTCGGCGACGGGATCGCCCATCGCCTCGACGATTGCGGGCCACGTGTCCTCATACCGGCGTGCGCCGATGAGCACCTCGTGGTGGCGCGTGCCCAGGTGCCGGGCGACCACGCGTGCGGGACCGAGCTCGTCGCGGTCGGGGTCGGCGCCCTCGAAGCCGACCGAGAACGTGTCGATCGGCTGGAGGGCGGCGGCGATGGCGACGATCGCGCTCGAGTCCACGCCGCTCGACAAGAACGCGCCCACCGGCGCGTCGCTGTCGAGGTGCAGGCGCACCGACGCCTCGAGGCTGGCGCGGATGGCGCTTGCGGCCGGTGCCGCCTCGAGGGTTTCGTCCGGGACGAGCGTCGGCTGCCAGTACGCCTCGGTGCGCACCTCGTCCGCGGCCAGCCGGACGATGTGCCCGGCAGGCACGTTGCGCACCGAGGCGGTCAGCGACATCTCGCCCGGCACGTACTGGTAGGTGAGGTAGTGCCACAGCGCGATCGGGTCGACCTGGCCGCCGGCACCCACCGCCCGCAGGGCGCGCAGGTCGGAGCCGAAGGCGTAGCCGTTCGCCGTCGGCGCGTACATGAGCGGTTTGATGCCGAACGGGTCACGGGCCAGGAACAGGGCGTCGCGCGCCTCGTCGTACAGGGCGAACGCGAACATGCCGCGTAGCCGGTGGACGAGCGACATGCCCATCTCCTCGTACAGGTGGACGATGACCTCGCCGTCGCCCCGGGTGCGGAAGCGATGGCCGCGCGCGTCGAGTTCGCGGCGCAGCGAGCGATGGTTGTAGATCTCGCCGTTCAGGACCAGGTGGACGCGTCCGTCCTCGCTGTGGAGCGGCTGGTCGCTGCCCTCCGGGTCGATGATCGCCAGCCGCCGCGCCACGAGGCCCACGTCGCCGCCGACCCAGCGGCCCTCCTGATCCGGTCCCCGGTGCACCATGACCGCTCCCATGCGGCCGAGAAGCAACGGATCGGCGCCCGTACCCGGTCGGCCGACCAGTCCCGCGATGCCGCACACGCGCGCGTCCTCCTTCCGGTCGCTGTCCCTCACAGGACACCACGTCGCACTAAGGTCGCGCAAAGGTCTCGGTGAGGATTGCCTAAGCGTCGCGCGCGGTGCGAAGGGGCCGCCGCGGCTGGCGCGAACCCTACGGCATGGCGGCTCGACGGACGGCGAATCTGGGCGGGCTGGGCCTGCTGGTCCTGACGACCGTCATCTGGGGCGCGACCTTCCCGCTCGTCGGCCAGGTCGTGGCCCGGGTCCCTCCCGTGCAACTGGTCGCCTGGCGCTTTGCCCTCGCCGCGGCCGTCCTGCTCCCGTGGCTGCGCGGCGGCGGCGGGCTGCGGGCGGCCCTGCCCGGATTTGCCGTCGGCGCCGCCAACGCCGCCGGCTTTCTCCTCCAGACATTTGCCCTGCGCACGGCCAGCGCCGATGTCGTCGCCTTCCTGACCGGCCTGTCGGTCGTCCTGGTGCCGGCCGCGCACGCCGTGTGGCGGCGCCGCCGGCCGCCGGGGCAGGTTCTCGCGGCGCTCGGCCTGGGCCTCGTCGGTCTCGCCCTGCTCACGACGGGCGGACCGCTGCGCTGGTCGCCCGGCGACCTTCTCGGTGCGGCATGCGCGTTCCTGTTCGCGGTGCAGGTCCTCGGCACGGCTCGCCTGGCCGGCCGCGTCGGCGCGACCCGTCTGGCCGCCCAGCAGGTGGTCGCGGGCGCGGTGCTGTTCGGCCTGGCGGCGCTCGTCTGGCATCCGGCGTGGCTTGCCCCGCCGCCCCGGTCGGACTGGCCCGTGATCGGCTTTCTCGCCGTGGTTGCGACGGTCGGGACGTTTGCCCTGCAGACGTCGGGCCAGGCCCGCGTGGACGCCACGACGGCGGCGATCACGTTCAACCTCGAACCGGTGTTTGCCGCCGTCTGGGCGTTTGCCCTCACCGGCCAGCTGCTTGGCGGGCGCGGCTGGGCGGGCGCAGGACTGATCCTCATCGGCATGGTGCTGGCGGCGCTCGCGCCCGGCGACCCGGAGGCAGCGCCTGCCCAGGGCGCGCTTGCGGCCGGTCCGTCGCGCTCGGACGACGCGGCGCGCGACAGCGTGTAAGGAGTGGTGGTCATGGCCCAGGAGGCGCAGCGGTGGGTGTACGTTGACGGCCGGTGGACGGCGCCCGACGAGGCCCGGGTGTCGGTGTTCGACCACGGCCTGCTGTACGGGGACGGCGTGTTCGAGGGCATCCGGGCATACGACGGCATCGTGTTCGAGCGTGACGCGCACGTGCGCCGGCTGTTCGACTCGGCCCACTCGATCGCACTCGACATCGGCATGAGCCGTTCGGACATGGCGGCCCGCATCGACGAGGCGGTGGCGCGAAACGGCCTGCGCGACGCCTACATCCGGGTTGTGGTGACGCGCGGCCGCGGCGACCTGGGCCTTGACCCGCGGCACTGCCCGACGCCCACGGTGGTGATCATCGCCGACGCCATCGCCCTCTATCCGACCGCCCTGTACGAGCAGGGCCTGCGCGCCGTCACCGTGTCGGTGCGGCGGACCGCCGTCGACGCGCTGTCGCCGCGGGTGAAGTCGCTCAACTACCTGAACAGCGTCCTGGCCAAAGTCCAGGCCAGCCACGCCGGCGCCGCCGAGGCGATCCTGCTCAGCCCGGACGGCTACCCGATCGAGGGCAGTGGCGAGAACCTGTTCATCGTCCGCGACGGCACCCTGGTGACGCCGCCCGTGTACCTGGGCGTGCTCGAGGGGATCACCCGCGCCGTCGTCATGCGTCTCGCGGTCGCGGCCGGCTACCCCGTGCGGGAGGCGCCCTTCACGCTGCACGACCTGTACGTGGCGGATGAGTGCTTTCTCACCGGTACCGCGGCCGAGGTCGTGCCGTGCGTCGACGTGGATGGCCGGGCGATCGGCGACGGCCGGCCCGGCCCTGTGACGCGCGCCCTCACCGCGGCGTTTCGCCGGCACGTCCGAAAGGACGCCGGGCAGGCGTAACGGCCCAGGCCCAGCCATACCATTGCCCGAGACGCGCCTTGGGCGCGGTCGGGAGGTGGGGGCGTGCAGACTCCGGAACGCGAAGGTTCAAGCCATGTCCCGGCGATGACGGCGCGCGCCGACCGGCTGGGACCGGTCGAGCGCGACCGCCGTCTCGCGCTCACGCTGGTGCTTTCGCCGCGTGACGCGACGGGCCTGTTCCAGCTGGCGCAGCGGCCGCCGCGGCGGACCCAGGAGGTCGACGCCCGGCACCGTCCGGACGCGGCGCGCGTGCGGCGGGTCCTGGCGGCCTGCGAGGCGGCGGGCCTGGCCGCACGCGTGGCGATCGACGGCTATCTGGTCGAGGTCGAGGGAACGCCCGCCCAGGTCGAGCGCGCCTTCGGCGTGCGCCTCGACACCTACCGTGTGGCCGGCGTGCGCGGCCATGCGCCACGCTCCGAGCCGGACCTGACCCGGTTCGGCGACGACCTCGTGGCCGTGCTCGGCCTGAGCGACCTCGCCCGGCCCCGGCGCGGCCGCACGGAGCCGGTGCCGCTGGCGGCGTCGATGGCGCCGTCCGGGTACGCGCCGGTGCAGATCGCCGGCGCCTACGGCCTGTCAACGGGTGGCGGCGCGGCGGACGGGACGGGCGAGACGGTAGCCGTGCTCGAGTTCGGCAGCGCCTTTGCGCCCGGCGACCTGGCGGCGTTCTGGACCGCGAGTGGCGTGGCGGCGCCGACGGTGGCCACGGCCTGGGCGCTGCCACCGGGTCAGGAGGCGCCGCCCGCGCCGCCGCTGGGCGCGGACGTCGAGGCGACCTCGGACGTGGAGTGGGTCGGCGCGCTCGCGCCCGGCGCGCGCGTCGCGGTGGTGAACGCCGTCGCCGGCGGCTCGGCGACGACGTTCGCCCAGGCCATCGCCCGCGCCCTCCAGACGGCGGTAGGCCTGTCCCCGGCGCCGTCGGTCGTGTCGATCAGCTACGGCGACGGCGAGGCCTTCTTCGCCCCGGCGGAGCTGCGCGCGCTCGACCTCCTGTGCGCCCGTGCCGCCGCCCTTGGCGTGACGGTGGTGGTGGCGTCGGGAGACGACGGCGCCTACGGCGTGCCGGTCGACGTCGGCCCCGTCCAGATGGTCGACGCGCCGGCCTGCCTGCCGCACGTCCTGGCCGTCGGCGGCACGCGGCTCGAATTGTCGGATGGCGTGGTCGCCCGCGAGACCGCCTGGTCCGCGCGCGGCCAGGGCACGGGCGCGTCCGGCGGCGGCGTCAGCGCGGTGTTCGCCGCGCCGGCCTGGCAGGGGGAGACCACGGTGGCGGCAGCCAGCGGCGGCGGCGACGGCCGGGGCGTTCCGGACGTCGCGGCCTGCGCCGACCCGGCGACCGGCTACGCCATCGTGCTCGCAGGCAACGCCACGGTGGTCGGCGGCACGAGCCTGGCGGCGCCGGTGTGGGCGGCCGCCCTGGCGCGCGTCAACCAGGCCAGGCGGGCCGCCGGCGCGCTGCCGATCGGCCTCGCCGCGCCGGCGCTGTACGCGGCGGCGGCCCGCCCGACCCAGGTGCGCGACATCCTCGTCGGCGACAACGCCTACCGGACCGCGCCCGGCTACCGTTGCCGCACCGGCTGGGATGCCGTGACGGGCGTCGGGGCGCCGGCCGGCCCGGCCCTGTGGGCGGCCCTCGCGCCGACCGCGGCGTCCGCCCCGGCAGCCGCCCTCGCGACTTCCGCGCCGGCGGACGAGGCGCAGCCGGCGGCGGTCGAGGGTGCGGACCCGACGGCTCCGGCCGGGACGCCCGCCGCCGCACCGGACGCGGCCGTGCCGTCGGACGACGAGCGCGTCGCGGGCGAGGGCAGCGGTGGCGTCGCCGTGGCGCCGGACAGGGCGATCGGGTCGCCCGCCGACGAGGAGCCGGCGGCGGACCCTGCCGAGCTGCCGGCCGCGACCGCGACCGTCGGCTGGCCGGCCGCGGTTGGCGCCCCGGCAGTGGACGCCGGCGTCGCCGCCAAGGCGGACCCGGCCCCCGGGCCCGACGAGAGGACGGACGGGGCGGACGCGTCCGCACCCGCCGAGGCGCCTGCCACCGCCGCCACGCCGCCGGGCCGATCCGCCGCAGCGAGGCGCACGCCGGTGCGGGCGGCGGCGCGGCCGTCGTCGTCGCGGCGCCGCACCCGGTCCTAGGTCGAGGAACCAGCCAGGACGCGGTACAGCGGACCTGGCCCCGGGACCGTGCGCAGCGGCCGCATCCCGGCGCCGCGCACGAGTGCCCGCACGACCGCCGGCGAGAGCAGGAGCTCCGCCGGCGGCCCCTCGTCGCCCGCTTCCGGTCGGTACTCGACGACGAGCAGGCGGCCGCCCGGCGCCAGCACCCGCGCGATCTCCGCCACGACCGCCGCCGGCTCGGCCATGTCGTGCAAGGCCGTTGCGACCACGCAGGCGTCGGCGAAGTCGTCGGGCAGGGGCAGGCGGGCGGCGTCGGCGACCAGCGTGCGGACGTGATCGAGTCCGGCCTCGGCGGCCCGTGCCGCGGTCGTCCGGGCCATGTCGGCCTGACGGTCGACCGCAACCACCTCGCTCCAGGGCGCGGTACGCGCGAGCGCCAGGGTGAAGAACCCGGCGCCGGCGCCGAGGTCGAGGATCCGCCGCGGCCGGCGTCGGACGAGCGGCGCCACGAGGGCTGCGGGGTCGAACCACGCCCGGTGGCGCGCCTCCCCGGCAACGAGGCCCTGCGGGTCGAAGCCTTCGGGGTGGTGGTGGCTGCGGTTGACGCGAAGGGCATCGCCGAGCGCGTCCGGGTGGCGCCTGGTCGCGGCCTTGCCGGCAAGGCGGCGGCGCTGTTCGTCGAGGGCAATGAGCGGCGCCGGCGGCTGCCAGGCGGTCTCGTCCGCGGGCGGGATCCGGTCCCCGTCGAGCGGCGAGGCATGGCGGTAGCCGCGCCGGACCATCTCGGCGACAAGGGTTTCATGGCGGCGGTACAGCGCCCCCAGCCGTCCCTGCCAGCGCACCACCTCGGGGTGGCGGCGATAACCCTTGCGCCCGTCCGCAAGGATCGTCCAGACGGCGTGCAACTCGCGGTGCTCGGCGAGAAGCGCCTGGCGGTCGAGTTCGCCCGGGGGCACGTCCCAGATGCGCACGCTGTCTTCCCTCCGCCCGCAGTCGTCGTGACCGGCCGGCGCTAGCGGGGCGGGGCGACCGAAGGCGGGTCGCCGGGCGGCCGGCGGTCGGGCGGCGACCGGCGGCGCGTGCCGCCGGTCGCCTCGTCGTCCTCGCTCGGGTTGAGGCGCAGCCAAAGTTCGCCCAGCAGGGTGAGGAGGGCGAACACCGCCACCACCTCGAGGAGGTGGTACTTGTTCTGGCCGAAGGTGAACACGTCGTGGCCGAGCATGCCGTTCAGGAGGGTGGCCGGCACGTTGCCGATGAGGGTGGCCAGGGCGAACGGCCCGTAGTCCATGTCGGCCAGACCCGCCGACATGTTGATGATCCCGGCCGGCATGAGCGGCACCAGCCGCGAGATGATCACGATGATGAAGCCGCGCCGGTGACGGAAGTAGGAGACCCACCGGTGCATCATCCGCTCGGGCAGGATACGCAGCACCCAGGCACGCCCATAACGGCGCACGAGCCAGTATGCGAACGAATCGCCGAGGAAAGCGCCGACATAGTTGTACGCGCTGCCCTTGGTGAAACCCCAAAGGAGCACGTTCGCGCCGGCAATGAGGAAGAACGGAATCGGAAGAAACGTCTGAAGCGCCATGAGAACGAGACTGACGGCGACGGCGAGGAAGCCAAAGTGCGACAGCGTGGATGCCACGTCGGTCGGGCTCAGGCTCCACCAACTCAATGCCTCGGCGGTCGTCGCGGCGTCCTCCCCGGGCGGCGATGCGGGCGGATGCGCACCCCGTATGGCATTCGGCAGTCATGCTAACGAATATCGAGTGGGCTCCGCAACCGACGGGTGCGCGTGCGACGCGCCGACGGAGGGTAGCGATGGGGGGTACCGTCAGCAAGGCGTTTGTCGTCCCGGTCTTGCTTGGCATCGGGCTGGCGGTGGTCGGCCGTATTTTCGACCTGTTCCTGGGCCGGCGCCACCTGCCCACCTACCCGCACGGGCAGGTCGTGCACTTCTTTTTGGGGTTCGTCGCCGGCGCGCTCGGTTCCCTCGCCGTACCGGCGCTCCTCACGGCGAACGTGACGGCCGGCGTCTTCCTCGGCATCGGTACGCAGCAGTTCCACTCCGTGCGGGGCCAGGAGCGGGCGACGCTTCTCAACCTGGATCGTCAGAGCCGCGTGCCCCGGGGGAAGACGTTTATCGAGGACCTCGTGCAGTCGTTCGAGGCGCAGAACTTCCTTGCGTTCGGCGTCGCCCTCGTCACGACCCTGGGGGCGGCGCGCGTATCGCTGTGGGCGGGGGTGGGCATCGGGCTTTGCGCCCTGGTCGTGGTCAGGGTTGCCTTTCGCGGCCGCCGGGTGGCCGACATTGCCGAGGTGGTCGTGGAGCCGGACGGCGAGGACCAGGGCCACTACACGATCCGGCTGAGGCCGCACGGGCCGCGCTCGGCGGCCGTGCTGCGCGATCCGGGCCAGCGCCAGGCGATCGCGCACGACGTGCATGCCATGGTCGGTGCGCACGTCTCCGGCGCCGGCGAGGAACGCCTGCCCGAGGTCGAGATCGACCCGCGGGGCGGCGGACTCATCGTGCAGGTCTGGCCTGTGGAAAAGGATGCAGGACTTCTCGCGCAGGCGGCGTCGAATGTGCCCGTACTCGAGTCGATCGCTGCCCCGCTGAAGGCCGCGTCGCGCGGCGCCCGGGCGTGACGGGGGGGCGGGTGGTGCGCATCACCCGACGCGGCTCGACGGCAACGGCCCTTCCGGCCGGCGCCGCGGCCCGGCTCCTCGCGCCGGCGGGCGGCGGGGCGGACCCCGGGCGGTCGCTCGCGTGGTTCGATCTCGTCGGGGCGAGCGCGGACGAACTGGCGGCGTTCGCCCGGGGCGCGGGGCTGTCCCGTGCGGTCGCCGGCGGCGCGGGCCCGGTCGGCCACCGGACGGACAGCGACGGATGGCTGTCGTGGGGACCGGACGGGTTTCATCTCGCCCTGGCCCTGCGCCGGGGCGGCCGCGTGGCGACGCGAAGCCTCCACGTCCTGGTCGGGCCGGGGGCGGTGATCACCGCCCGCGTGCGCCGCTGGCCCGGTCTCGACCGTCTCGCCCGGGACCTGTGCGATCCCTGCCCGGCCGGCCGGTCGCTATCGGCGGAGGTGGCCGCAGACGCGTCGGTGCTCGCCGCGCTCTTCACCGAGCCGGTCGTGACCGCCGCCCGCCGCGCCACCCGACGGGCGGCGGATGCGACCGAGGCGATCGCCCGCCAGACCATCGAGCGCCCCGACCGCGCCACCTTGTGGACCGCCATCCTCCACGCCCGCCGCGAGCTCCTCGCCCTGCACCGCCGCTATGCCCCGCTCGTGCGCACCCTTGCCGCGCTGGGTCAGGGCCTGCCGCACACCGGACAGATCGGTCGGATGCGCTTTCGCGACCTGTCCGACCGGCTCTCGGACAGCGTGGAGTCGCTCGAGAACGTGCGCGAGGGACTGTCCTCGACCGCCGAGGCGTTCGCCTCGATCCAGGCCAACCAGCTGAGCCGCGTCGTCCAGGTGCTCACCGTGGTCTCGATCCTGTTCCTCCCCGCGACGCTCATCGCGAGCATCTACGGGATGAACTTCCACATCCCGGAGATCGCCTGGCCGGGGGGCTATGGCTATTCGCTCGCCCTGATGGCGGTGGTGACGGCGGCCATGCTGGCGTTCCTGTATCGTCGGGGGTGGCTGTGACCGGTGCCGGTTTGGTAAGGTCGGGACAGCGTGACGGGGGGGGTTTGTCATGGCGGATCCGCAGCTCGAGGTTGCCAGCATGGCCGAGGCCACCCTTGTCGCCCGGGAGCCGTCGCCGGCCGGGGATGCCCCGTCGGCGCGGGGCCGGCAGCCGGACTGGCTCAAGGTGCGGGCGGTGCAAGGACCCAACTACCGTCGGACGAAGGAACTCCTTCGCGGCGGCCTTCTCCACAGCGTGTGCGAGGAGGCCCACTGTCCCAACATTTTCGAGTGCTTCGAACGCCTCACGGCGACGTTTCTCATCCTCGGCCGGATCTGTACCTGGAACTGCCGGTACTGCGCGGTCACGCCCGGACGGCCGAGCGGGGTGGACTGGCAGGAGCCCGAGCGCCTGGCGCAGACCGTCGCGTCGCTCGGCCTCAAGTACGTCGTCATCACCTCGGTGACGCGCGACGACCTTGCCGACGGCGGCTCGCCCATCTTCGCCGCCTCGATCCGCAAGATCCGCGAGCGCATCCCCGACTGCCGCATCGAGGTCCTGACGCCCGACTTCGCCGGCCGCCGGGAGTCGATCGCCGAGGTCGTCGAGGCGCGGCCCGATATCTACAACCACAACATCGAGACCGTGAAGTCGATCTTCCACCGCGCCCGGCCGAAGGGCGACTACCAGCGCTCGCTGGCGCTCCTGCGCACGGTGAAGGAACTCGACCCGGCGATGCCGACCAAGTCCGGGTTCATGGTCGGCCTGGGCGAGACGATGACGCAGATCGAGGAGACGATGGTCGACCTGCGCGACGCCGGCGTCTCGATCGTGACGGCCGGCCAGTACCTGCGCCCGTCGCTCAAGCACATGGCGGTCGCCCGCTACTACCGCCCCGAGGAGTACGAGGAGATCCGCGCCATCGGACGCCGCCTGGGCATCGGCCACGTCGAGGCCGGTCCGCTTGTCCGCTCGTCGTACCACGCCCGCGACCAGGCGGCGGAGCTCAGCCCCGAGCTGGGCGAGCCCTCGCCGGTCCGCGCGCCTGCGGTGCTCCTGCCCATGGCCCACCAGGCATAGCGCGAAGGGGGAGCCGGCGTGGACCGCGAGCGCCTGGCCGAGATCCTGGACCGGGCCGGGCTGGACGCGATCGTGGCGGGCTCTCCCGCCGCGTTCGCGTACTTTGCCGGCACCCGCCTCGAGACGCAGGAGGTCATCGCCGACCGCACCGCGTTCGCGACCTACGTGCGCGCGGACGGGCGGCTCCTGGTGACGGTGTGCCAGGTCGAGGCCGGACAGCTGGCCGGCCGCTGCGACGACCTGGCCGGGTATGCGGAGTTCGAGCAGGTGCCGCACGCGGTTCTGGCGCAGCAGTGGCGCAGCGCCGGCATTCGCGGCCGGATCGGCTACGAGAGCCGCTGGATGCCGGCCGCGACCCTGGCCGAACTCGGCGCGGCGGCCGGCGACGGGATCGAACTCGTGCCCGCGGACGCCCTGTACGGCCGGGCCTGGGCGGTCAAGACGCCGGCCGAGATCGCCAGCCTCGAGCGCGGCGCCCGGGCGACGATCGGCGCGATCGCGGCGAGCTTCACGCCCGGCCACGCGAGCGAGGTCGACGTCGCCGCAGACCTTGCCCGCGGCATCGTGGCGGGCGGCGCGGAGAACGTCGCGTTCCTCATCCTGGCCGCCGGCCGGCGGGCCCTCATCGGCCACCCCTACCCCTCGCCCGAACCGCTCGTGGCCGGCGACGTGGTGCGCTGCGACGTGGGCGGGCGTTTCGACGCCATGCTGTCCGACCTTGCCCGCACGGGCGTGGTGGGGTCGCCCGGGGCCGTCTTCTCCGAGGCATACGCCAAAGTGGCCGACATCCACGACCGCGTCCTGGCGGCCGTGCGCCCCGGCGTGCCGGCCCGGCGCCTTCTCGAGCTCAGCGAGATGCTCTACCAGGAGCGGGGCCTTGCCTTCCGGCGCCACCTCGTCGGCCACAACATCGGCATCCAGGTGCACGAGTGGCCGATCATGAACGCGTTCGAGCGTGCCCCCCTCGAGGCGGGCATGGTGGTGTGCGTCGAGCACAGCCTGGGCGGCGCCGACTTCCGACTGCACATCGAAAACGCCGGCGTCGTCACCGACGCCGGCCTGCGCCTGTTCACGGACAGCTGCCCGTGGGACCGACCGCTGCCCATGTAGCCGGCGCGGCCGGCTATGTGGCCAGGCGGCGGTAGCCGGTGAGCGCGTCCAGTCGGGACCACAGACGCCCTTCGTCGAGGGCCCGGTCGAGGGCCTCGTCGACGATGGCGGCCTCCGGGTGGACGTACAGCGACACCCGCTCCTCGGCGAGAGGCACGAAGCCCAGGCCGAACGCAGCCGCCGCCGCCTCGACGCCGACGCCGGCCTCGGCCTCGCCGGCGCGGATCGCCTCCGCCACCCCCCAGTGCCCCGATGCGACGACCGCCACGCGCGGATCGGGCGTCGGTCGCGCGCGCTCGAACAGTTCGCGCGCGGTCGCCCCGACGGGCCGGAGCGCCCAGCGCAGCTCGGGCGAGGCAAGGGCGTCGGCGTCGACTCCCGGGCCGAGGACGAACCCCTCGCGCCAGGCGATGTACGGCCGCCCCCGGCGCTCGGGCGCGGCATCGACGTCGGACGCGTCGGCCGGGCCGTGCAGGCTGGCGAGGTGCACCATGCCTGCCGCCAGCGCCTGTTGCGCTCCGGCGGTGGTCATCGGCAGGGCGGTCGCCTCGAGCCCGGGCGCGGCGCGCTCGATCGCCCGGGCGAGAAGCGGCAGGGCGGGATCGCAGCCGGCCAGCCAGACCACCCGGTCCGGATCGGCCGCGCCCGGCAGGGCGCGCAGCGCGGGCCGATCGCCGGTGGCGGTGTCGATGACGGCGTCGGCTTCCTCGCCGGCCAGCGCCGGCCGCAGGACGAGACGGCCGCCGATGCGGGCCCAGCGCGCCCGCCCGTCGGCGGCGGCGCTGCCCTGCCAGACGGGCTGCCCGTCGCCGGGGGCTTCGCCGAACAGGGCCTCGACCGTGGTGTCGAGGATCGCGGCGACGCGCAAGGCCGTCGCCAGGGCCGGCAGAGACCGCCCCGCCTCCAGGGCCGATAGTGCCTGCCGGCTCAGCCCCGCCGCGGCCGCGACGCTGCCCTGGGCCAGACCCAGGCGCAGGCGTCGGTCGCGCAATCGTGACATGGGGTCGCCTCCCTTCGGACCGCCTGCGCCCGGCGGGAACGCGACGGCCCGGCGGCACGCCGCCGGGCCGCCCTCCGGTCCGCTCCCTAGGAGGCGGTCCTGGACAGGGCCCGGACCTCCTTCAGGATCGTCGGCGGTACCAGCCGGGCCTTGCCGTAGATCGCGGGCGCGGTGGCGCTGTACGCATACTTGTGCCAGAGGGCCTGGCCCTTGGGCGAGAGGAGGAACCGCACCCAGTCTACCCCCAGGCCCGTCTGCGCGCCGGTCAGGAACAGCGGGCCGGCGTAGATCGCAAGGGCCTTGCCGGTCACCTTCGGCTTGCCCGGCAGGGTGAACGACGCCTTGGCGTACGTCGCGTTGTCCGCCGGATCGGCGAAGTCGAGGGCAGGCGGCAGCGTGATGTAGGGCATCTTGAACTGCACCGCCTCGGGCAGGAAGGCGCTTTCGGCGTCGAGCGCGTCGGCCTGGATCTGGGCCGGCAGGGCGGCCTCCTCGAAGATCTGGTTCGACGTTTCGAGGTTGCCCAGGATCTTGGCGGGGGTGTCGGCCGGCAGGTGGTACAGCCGGGTCGCCAGCTCGACCATGAGGACGAACGCTTGGCCCTGGGGGTCGGTCGCCGGGTCGGTACGGCCGAGGCGCAGGCCGGGCGTCTCGAGCAGGGTGAAGAGGTCCTTCAACGGCTTTCGGCCCGTGGCAATCGCCTTGAACTGGGGCGCGAACCGGCTCTTGGGGTTGTACGCCACGACCAGCGGCTGGGCCGCGACGGCGATCGCCCAGGGCATGATCTTGCTGCCCACGGCGGCGAGACCCTTGGTGCCGATCGCCTCGAAGGCGCTACCGGACAGTTCGCCGCTGACGATCTCCTGGGCGACGGCAAGGGTGCTGCCGCCGTGTCCCTGGTAGCGCACGCCGTACCGGCTTGCGAAGGCGGGGCCGAGAACCTGGTCGTTCTGGTACTGCAGAGATCCGGCGTACAGCACGCTCACGGTGCGCGTGCCGGCCAGCGCCGACGAGCCCAGGCCGAGGCCGGCCGCGGCGACCAGGCCGGCGAGCGCGGCGGGGACGAGGCGACGGGACAGCGACACGGGGAGTCCTCCCGAGGGAATGTCTTATTACCGTAGACAAGTAGACATTACATGACCGCCGTCGCTCCGACAAGGGGCGCAACGAGGCGGAGGGCGCCGCCTGGCGTCCTCCGCGCACCCGGGACCGGGACCGGCCCTACTTGGCCATGGTCGGGGGCAGGTACTTGGCGAAGTCCGTGATGTGCGTCCAGAACGCGCCGTAGCCGGTGAACAGGAAGGCGACGGCGGCGATGCCGAGGAACACGGCGCCGGCAAGGGCCAGCCAGCGGATCGTGCGGAAGTTGATCGCCGGCAGGGTGAACACGCCGCCAAGGCCTGCCGCGATGTAGCCGATGCCGGTGATCCAGGGCTCCTGGGTCATGCCCAGGCTCCACAGCCGGACGCCGATGACGATGGCGATGACGCCGCCGAAGAAGCCGAACAGGGCCGGAATGAGCGGTTCCCACTTGAGGCCGAGGGTGAGCGCGGCGGCAAGGAACGCCACGCTGAGGAACAGGGCCGGCTCGCCGAACGCGACGTTGTAGCCGCCGGGCAGGGGCCACGAGGTGATCATCGGCACCGCCGTGACAAGACCGAGGAGGCCCGCCGCAGCAAAGCCCGCAGCCCACGGCTGGCGCATCTCGGGCGCCGGGTTGGTGTACAGGTAGTGGGCCAGGATGACGAACCCGGCCGCGAGCCCGACCAACATCACCGCCGTGTAGTCCACGAACATGGAGACCACTCCCTTGAATCCACATCAGCCGTCGTCGGCTCTCGACGGTCCCAGTGTAGGTGCGGCTCGCGTTGGTGCCCACGGGCGAACGGTCACCGCCGGACCGGCGGCGGGCGGCAATCCGACGGCACTTTCGGCGGTCCTTGGGACCCGTCGCACCGGCCACTCGACCGGTTTGCCAGCGCCGATCGGGCGCCGACAGGCGCGACGGCCGCCGGTGGCGGCCGTCGCCTGTCGACGGACCGGGTCAGCGCGCCGCGTCGGGGTTGTGCCCGAAGGTCCGGCGCACCAGCCAGGCCGCCGCGGCGGCGCGGTTGTCGACGCCGATCTTGCCGAGGATGTTCGAGACGTAATGCTTGATCGTCTTCTCGCTCAGGTGCAGGGCAAGGCCGATCTGGCGGTTGGTCTCGCCCTGGGTGATGCGCTCGAGCACCTCGCGCTCCTGGGGCGTGAGCGACGCCCAGGGATCCTCGATCGGCCCCGTGCGCATGCGTTGCAGGAGCGTGGCCGCGACGCCGGGGTCGAGCAGCGAGCCGCCGGCGTGGGCCACGTGGATGGCATCGATCAGCGTGTCGGGACGCGCGTCCTTGAGCAGGTAGCCGACCGCCCCGGCCATCACCGAGTCGACGACGGCCTGCTCGTCGGCGTACGACGTGAGCATGACCACCCGTGTTTCCGGGCGCTCGGTGCGGATCTCGCGGCACGCCTCCACGCCCGAGCCGTCGGGCAGGCGGATGTCCATGACGATCACGTCCGGACGCACCTTGGCCGCCTCCTCGATGGCGGTGGCTACGCTCTGACCCTCGCCGACCACCGTCAGGTCGGGCTGCCGGTCGAGGAGCGCGGTCAGTCCAGCGCGCACCACGGCGTGGTCGTCGACCACCATCACCCGGATCGGCGTACGTGTCGCCATCGCCTCAACTCCCCCTCGATGATGCCACGGTGTCGAGCGGCAGCCGCAAGGCGAGCCGCGTGCCGTCACCGGGCTGCGAGTCGATCTCGAGGCGTGCGCCCATGCCCGCCGCACGCTCGTACATGTTGCGCACGCCGTGCCCGGCCCGCGCCACCCGCGCCTGGTCGAAGCCGACACCGTCGTCCTCCACCCGCACGACGAGGCCGCCGGCCTCGATCGCGGCCGACAGGCGGACGACCACCGCCTCGCTGTGGCGGACCGCGTTCGACAGCGCCTCGCGCACGACGTGGATGAGCTCGCGGGCGACCGGCCCCGGGAGGGAAAGATCGTCCGGCAGGGCGAGCGCGGTCGCAAGCGTGCGGCCGCCGAATGCGCGCGCCATCTGCTCGATCGCGTCGCGCACGGGGACCGGCGCGATCGACGTCTGGTCCTCCTGGCCAAACACGTACCGGCGGATGTTGGCCATGACCTTGCGGATGTCGTCGATCGCGCCGGCAAGGGCCGCGGTGCGTTCGTCCTGCGCCTGCCCCTCGATGGGCACGACCGCCTGCAGGCCGAGCGCGATCCCGTACAGCTCCTGGAGGGTGCCGTCATGCAGGTCGCGTCCGATCCGCTCGCGCTCCTCCGCCTCGCCAAGCCGGCGAACCTCGGCCAGCAGGTGGGCGTTGGCGATCGTCGCGCCGGCGAACGCGGCGAAGCGTTCGAGGGTCTCTTCGTCCTCGGCCGAGAAGGGCCGGCCGCCGACCTTCTCGGTCAGGTAGATGTAGCCGAAGGTGCGGTCGTGGAAGCGCACCGGCGTGCCCAGGAACGTCGTCATCGACGGGTGGCCGGCGGGAAAGCCGACCGACATCGGATGCTCCTGGATGCGGTCGAGGCGGATCGAGCCGCCGGCGGCCGCCACCACGCCCAGGACGCCGAGACCCTGGGGCAGCGGGCCGAGACGGGCGATCTCGTCGGCGCCCATGCCGGAGACGAGAAAGTCGCCCGGTCCCTCGTCCTGGAGCACGCGCAAGGCGGCATACCGGCTGCGCAGCACCTCGCGGGCCAGCTCCACCACCTGGCGCAGGACTGCATTCAGCTCGAGGTCCTGGGTCATCGTGAGGGCGGCGCTGTGCAGGGCGGCGAGCTGGGCCCGCTGGCGGCGGGCGGTGCTGACGCTCGACCACCACTGGCGTTCGGCCGCGTCCACGGCATTCAGCACCGACCGGGCGATCGCGGCTGCCGCGAGCGCGCCCAGCGCGCCCGCGACCAACAGGCGCACGCCCTCCTCGGCCGGCCAGGGCGACAGGCCGATGAACAGGCAGGCCAGCGCCACCGCGCCGATCGGCAACAGGACCGCCGCGGTACGAAAGCGACGCCAGAACGCCGCGTCGAGCGTCGGCGACCCGGCCGCCTCGCCGGGTGGTCGGGTCGCCGGGCGGCGGTCGTCGAGGTCGGCTGCGCTGGCCAGGGCGTTCGCTCCTTCGGCCGTCGGCGGTGGTGCGGTTCTATCGTATATCACGCTCGCCGGGCGTCGGGGAGGTGGACAAGGCGGCCGACGCGCCGGACGTCTCCGGATCGCCGGCGGCACGGTCTGCCGCCGGGTGGACCAGAAGAACGTTGACGCCGATGCGCCGCGCCACCGACTCGGCCACGCTGCCCATCACCCAGCGGCCGACGCCGGTCCGGCCGTGCGTCGACATGACGACAAGGTCGAAGCCGCCCTGGCGCGCGCGGTGCAGGATCTCCTCGATCGGGTCGCCCAGGCGCACCGAGGTGGTGACGGTGGTTCGCTGGGGCAGGCTGCGTCCGAGCTGGACGACGTAGCGGCGTGCCTCGGACACCTGGTCCCGTTCCATGTCGTCCCAGTCGGGGCCGAGCATCGGCACGTCGGCGCTGGCGAACGAGACCACGCCCTGCAACACCGACGGGACGACGCGCAGGAGCTCGACGGTGGCGCCGAAGCGCGCCGCGATCGACTCGGCGACGGGCAGGGCAGCCTCGGACAGGGGCGAGCCGTCGACCGGGACGAGCACCTTCTTGATCACCGGGGTCGCCTCCCATCCCGAAGTGGCGCCGGTCGGGCCGGCGCGTGGGTCACGCGGACCGGTGCTGGCGCATGGCGGTGGCGAGTGGGCCGAAGACAAGGGTCGGCACGGGGGCATGGGCGGTCACGAACTGCGCGACCGACGGGGCGTCGGCGCGGCCGTGGCCGACCATCGCGACGAGGTCGACGCCCAGGGTGGCGGCGACCGACGCGATCACGGGGCCGGGGTCGCCGGCGCGCACGACCAGCTCGACGCGTGCCGGTGCGAGGCGCCGTCCCAGCCGCTCCAGGTAGGCCCGCGCCTCGGCCAGGAGCTGGATCTGGGCTGCGCTTAGGGTGCGCGTCTCGACCGCCTGGCGCGGCAGGTGGACGACCTTGATGAGGTAGATGTGCGCGCGCGCCTGGGACCCGCCCAGCCAGTCGAGAACGCGCTCGCTCGCATCCGACCCGTCGACGCTGACGAGAATCCGTTCCACGGCCACCGCCTCCTCGCGTACGGTCCGCCCGCCTGGCGCGGGCCAGCGCCGGCTACCGGCCGGCGGGGGCGGTGAAGGTGACGTAGCCGTTCATCATGCCGGTGACGCCCGTCATCGGGTACCCCCAGCCGGCGATGTTGTCACCGCACAGGTCGAAGCACTGCCACATGTACACGCCGGGGCCGGGTGTCTTGAACTCGAAGGTGACGGTGGTCTCGCCGCCGGTCGGCGCGGCGGGGATCGGCACGTTCAGCCCGAGGGCGCTGATCGTGAAGGTGTGGGCGATGTCGTTCGGGTTCACGGCGCGCACCGTCTTGCCATCGACCTGGATCGCGCCGCCCACGACGCCCTCGACCCGGGTGTGCGCCGGGGCCGGGCCGGCGCCGTCGTCGTAGTTCACGATCGTCATGCGCACGAGCGTGTCGGCCGGGAGCGGAAAGCTTCCGGGCGACAGCTCCGGGCCATTGCGGAAGTCCTGGTTGGGCTGCAGGATGAGCGCCTTCATCAGGTACACCTTGGCGGTCGCGCGGCGGCTGGCCGCCGTCGACGCCACGTGCGCGACGTGCGCGACGTGGCCCGCGTGACCGGCGGCAAAGGCGGCACCGGAGGCGGCGGCGAGGACGAGACCGAGGGCGCCGGCGGCGGCGTACATGCGGCGTGTGCGGATCATGGGGCATCCTCCTCCCGGAACGGGACTGCGCTTCGTCACGTCGATCATCGCCGTCGGCACCGTGCGCCGCCCACGGACCATCGACCATGACCGCCCGGACCAAGGTTCCGCGCTGGCGTGCCGACCGGCCGCGCACGCCGCAGGGGCCGGTTCGCGGTGGGGCGGGCCGCGTCCGGGCATCCTAGGGCAAACGGGACGAAGGGGCGGTCAGCGTGCAGTACGGCCACCTGATCCAGACGATCCAGCGCGATGCCGGCCTGGCCGACAACGCCCAGGCGCGGTCGCTCGCCCAGGCCTGCCTGCAGGCCGTCGCCGAGCGCACAACCGGCGGTCTCGCGCACGACTTCGCCGCGCAGTTGCCCCAGGAGCTGCAAGGTGCGGCGCAGGCCGGCGACGGGCGGACGCTGTCCGGCGGCGCCGACGCGTTTGTCGAGCGTGTGGCGCAGCTGTGGCGTGAGCGCCCGGCCGACGTGCCGGTGGCGCGTTGCGCACGGGCGGCGCTGGGTGCGCTGACCGGAGCCGTGACCGGCGGTCAGGTCGAGGACCTGCTCGGCCAGCTGCCGCACGACCTCGACCGCCTTGCCCAGGGCGAGTCCGCAACCGCGTCGGGGCAGGCGCCCGGCCACCGCCGCTAGGCGGCCCTGCCGGGCCCGGGCGAGCGATCCAGGGCGGGCCGCCGGTCACGGTGGCCTGCCCGGGCCAGTCGGCAGGCATACGACCGGGCGGGAACCGCGCCCGCCCCGGGCCGCGCAGGAGCGCAGGAATGGGAGCGGGAGCGCCACCGAGGGGGTGCGCGTTTGTCCCGTTCTGCCAGGTGGCAGGGGTACGCGGCGGGGCCGTGGTCCATGCCCGCCTGGGCAGGGCGATCACGTTGTGCGGCCGGGCGGGGGTCCGCGTCCGCGTCGACCTGGTGTCGGCGCGGCGCAGGAACGCCTTCCCCGGCGATCTGCTGCACATTCCCGTAGACGCCTTCGGACCGAGACCCACGAGGGACGCCCGCCGCGGCCGCCCGCCGCGGCCGCCCGCCGCGGTGGTGGTGGTGCCAGGCGCGGCTCCGCCTGCCCCGCCGCCTGGTCCGGAGGCCATCGCGTTCCTCGTCCCCCGCGGTGACAGAAGGCTGTCCGTACGCTGCAGCGTGCCCGGCGGCGCCACGGTCGCGTGCACCCCGTAGCCGACACGCCGTGACGGCGCGGCCCCGCCGGCCTGCATGTTCGGCCGACGCCCCCCATACCGTGGTCAAGACCGACGCGGGGGGGCGGAGCATGGGGCAGGCCCGGATCGAGGGCAGGGGTGCGACGCTCACGTTCGGGCTCATCGCGCTGGCGCTCACGATGGCCCTGATCGTGTTCTCGGAGGCGGGCTTCCATGCCGCCGTGTCCGGACTGAGGCTGTTCTTCGACGTCGTGCTGCCGTCGCTGCTGCCGTTCTTCATCCTGTCCGAGCTGCTCCTCGCCCTGGGGGTCGTGCACTTCCTGGGCGAGTGGCTCGAACCGATCATGCGGCCGGTGTTCAACGTGCCGGGGGTCGGTTCGTTCGTCTTCTCCATGGGACTGGCGGCCGGCTACCCGATGGACGCCGTCCTCACGGCCAAGTTCCGCCGCCAGAACCTGTGCACCCGGATCGAGGGCGAGCGTCTTCTCAGCTTCACCAACTCGGCCGACCCGCTGTTCATCTTCGGCGCGGTCGCCGTGGCGATGTTCCACAACCCGGCCCTGGGCGCCGCGCTCGCCTTCGGCCACTACCTGGGCGCGCTCGGGGTCGGGCTGGTCTTTCGCTTTCACGGCCGGCGCGACGAGGAGCGCGTGCCGGGCGACGGAGGGGCCTGGGGCGCGGCCGCGCGCCGCCCCTCGATCGCGGCGCGGGCGCTCGACGCCGTCCTGCGCGCGCGCGTCGAGGACGGCCGCCCGATCATGACCGTGATGAACCAGGCGATCGTCGAGTCGGCGCGGACGCTCCTCGTCATCGCCTCGTTCATCTGCCTGTTCTCGGTCGTCCTGCGGGTGGTCGCGACCACCGGCGCGCTGGCCGTCCTGGCCGTGCCGATGGCCGCCCTCCTCCACCTCTTCGGCCTGCCCGCCACCCTCGCCCACGCGGCCGTGACCGGCCTGTTCGAGATCGACCTGGGCACCGCGGCCGCGGCCGTCGCGCATGCCCCGCTCGTGGCGCGGCTCGCCGTGGCAGGGGCGATCATCGCCTGGAGCGGCCTGTCCGTGCACGCCCAGGTTCTCTCCGTGCTGGCGGGCACCGACATCCGGATCGGCCCGTACTACGTCGCGCGCGTCCTCCACGCGGTGCTCGCCGGCATCCTCACCGCCGTCGCCCTGGGACCGGGCCGGCCGGTGATGGCGATGCTCGCGCGGGCGATGCACGGGGTGCCCGTCCTGGCGATGGGCGCAGCCGAGCACGGCGGCCTCATGGCGCGGTTCTGGGCGAGCCTGGGCATCGGCACGGAGTGGGCGGCCCTTGCCGTGCTGGTGCCGGTGGCGGCGGTCGTCTTGTACGTCGGCGCGCGGGGCATCGCCCGCACCCGGCTCGTGGCCTGGTTCGTCGCCCGCACGTAAGGCCGGCGATCCGGACGGCAGGGCCCCGGGCGCTGGCCCGGGGCCCTGCCTCGTGTTTGGCCATTTTGGTGGCGTAATGACGAGTTACGCTTGTAGACGTGACACTGTGGTGGTAGGCTCTTCCTCAACAGGAAGGGTGGTTCCATGCCCCGCTCACGTACACCCAACACCATCGA
>Ga0209012_1000058_pt1 | contig 168402 bp, 168 predicted proteins | sample RS3BMetagenome_FD_184735 | JGI IMG/M metagenome (GOLD analysis project Ga0209012, IMG submission 184735) | Ferric oxide microbial mat and aquatic microbial communities from Rainbow Spring, Yellowstone National Park, USA - RS3B (SPAdes) (version 3) ... | reverse complement strand
AGCAGTGGCGCTGCCTCACCGTCCCCAAGCAGCGCCGCGACCTCATCGAGCGCTGGCTTCCGGTCTGCTGGGCGCTCACGTCGTTCCAACAGGCCTGGCCCCGATCATGAAACTCCGCTCGGGTCTAATGAATCCTGGCATGAAACCATCCCCGCCACTTCCGAACGCCAAACAAGCGTCACCGTAAACTTATCCACACACCTGGGTGTACTGTTGCACGGGAACAGCAACGGGAGCAAGCACGAGAGGCCAGGTGCCGCGGCTGAAGTGCAAGTTGAACAGCGCTTGGCTGCGCCACCGACCTTGCCCGCTCAGGCGCGGAACATTGAACCAGAACGACGGTCGTCGCCACCCCGGTCACAGCGCAGAGCGGCATCTGATCCACCTTCATATTCGCTCGCCGCACACATCGCCGATGTTCCCCGGACACATCGCCGATGTAGGGATGACAAAGGAAGAAATGGCAACCCGTCACCCGGTGCCGGCGGTCGCTCTGTCGGCGTTGCTCGTAGTAGACCGCTCTACTACAGGGACGTACGCAACGGACGCAACGGAATCTGAGCGGACGAATTCGCAGGAAACCGGACCCATGCGGACGCCACGGACTCGTTTCGTTACTTTGCCAAGGTGAGGGTCGCGGGTTCGAATCCCGTCGTCCGCTCCATTCGAAGGAGCAGGTCAGGGCGCCGATCCGGTGCCCTGATGCTTGCCCGGACCGGACATCGGTCCGCGGACCGTCCGCGTCGGTTCCGGTACCTGATGCGCCTCCGGATCCGGAGCGATCCTGTCCGATGGTCGACGGGCAGCGCCACCCCGGTGGGCGGCGGACGGACTCCATTCAGGACGTTCGACCCTTCCGCCTCGCATCCGAGGGGCTGATACTCGTTCCATGGCTTCCGAGGCTGCCTCCCCGACCGGCGCACGGCGGCGGCGTGGCCTGGCCCTGGCCGAGGGCCTGACGGCGGTGTCGGCCGTCGCCGGTGCACTCGGGCTGGTGACCGGCTCGATCGATCTCGGGGAGACGATCAACCGTCGCCTCCCGTTCGAGAGCCCGGTGTTCGGAGGTGCCGCCCTGACCGTGGTCGTGGGGCTGCCGATGGCGGCCGGGGCGGTGTCGAGCTGGCACGGCGGTCGCCGGACCGACGTCATGGCCGTCTCCGCCGGTGGGGCCCTGATGGGTTGGATCGTCGTCGAGCTGGCGGTCATCCGCTCGCTCTCGTGGTTGCAGCCGACACTCTTCCTCGTCGGAGCGGCGATCGCCTGGGCCGGCTTCCGAGGCGAGGATTCGTTGCGGCTCCATCGTCCGCCGACGCCGCCACCCACCGATCGGGCGGACGCCGGGGTGCCGCTCGCGGGAGCCACCGGCCCGGGCGATCCGGCGCGCCGGCACCGATGATCGATAGCGCCCTCGTCGAGAGGTGGCGCACCCCGTCGCGGCGCCCCGGGATGGCCCGGGAAGCATGGCGATGAGGGTTCCCCGTCGGCTCCTGGGTGCCGCAGCAGTGGTCGTGCTCCTGTCGGGGTGGGCGTCGGCCGAACCGCCGGCCGCCGCCACGGTGCCGCCGGTGCTCCCGTCCGGTGACGCCGCCGTCGCGGTGGCGGCGAGCCCATCCGGGCACGGGTACTGGATCGCCACCGCCGAAGGCGGGGTGCTCGGCGGCTTCGGGGACGCGACGTCCTTCGGTTCGATGAGCGGAAGGCCCCTGAACGCGCCCGTGGTCGGCATCGCCGCCACCTCCGACGGACGCGGCTACTGGCTGGTGGGCGCCGACGGCGGGGTGTTCGCCTTCGGCGACGCCCGGTACTTCGGATCAATGGGTGCACGTCAGCTGAGCGCTCCCGTGGTCGGGCTCGTGGCGACGCCCGACAACGGGGGGTATTGGTTGGCCGGAGCCGACGGCGGGGTCTTCGCCTTCGGGGATGCCGGGTTCTCCGGGTCGTTGGTGGGGCAGATCCCGGCCGGTGTCGGCGCCGTGTCGGCCATCGCGGGGTTCGCCGACGACACGCACTACCTGTTGGCGACGACCCGCGGCGCGGTCGTCGTGGTCGGGTTCAGCGGCGGGAGCTGGCCCGGAGGGTGGCTGGACGGCAACGCTGCGGTGGTGGCGGTCGCCAACTGGGGAGATGGCACCACGGTGGGGCACTGGACGGTCGGGTCCGACGGCGGGGTGTTCTCCCTCGGGCAGGCACCCTGGTTCGGATCGATGGGTGGACGGCCGCTCAACGCCCCCGTCGTGTCGGTGGCGGCGACGCCGGATCGGCGGGGGTACTGGCTGGTGGCCCGGGACGGTGGGGTCTTCGCCTTCGGGGATGCCCCGTTCCTCGGCTCCGCCGAGTGACCCCGGGCGAACCCCCGGCGTCCGCCGGTTCCCCACGCGGCGGCCCGCCGCGCAGTCCTGACCTTCGACCCTGGTCCGCCGCCGGCCCACGGTCCACCATGGAACCCGTGGACGGTCGGGCCGGAACCAGAAGGGCGGGGACGGGGTCGCGCCTCGGCACCCTGGCGCCGCTCCTCCTGACCCTCGTCGGCCTGGGGGTGGGTGGCCTGCTGCACGGGGTGGGGATGGGGGCGACCGGCGACGTGGCATGGATCGTGGTGGCCGCCTGCGGTATCGCGCTGTCGCTCGTGTCCATGGTCGAGAGCCTGTTGGCCGGTCGCCTGGGGGTGGACGTCATCGCCCTGCTGGCCCTGGTGGGCGCGGTCGCCGTCGGCGAGGAGCTCGCCGGGGCGGTGATCAGCGTCATGCTGGCCAGCGGCCGGGCCCTGGAAGGTTGGGCGGCCGGCCGGGCGCACCGAGAGCTCCGGGCCCTGCTCGAACGGGCACCGCGCGACGCCCACCGCTATCAGGACGGCGGCCTGGCCGTGGTCGACCTCGCCGCGGTGGTGCCCGGCGACCTGCTGCTGGTGGCCGCCGGGGAGGTCGTGCCGGTCGACGGCTCCCTGGCCTCGGATGCCGCCGTACTCGACGAGTCGGCCCTCACCGGCGAACCGCTCCCGATCGAGCACGTCCAGGGCGACCGGATCCGGAGCGGGGTGGTCAACGCCGGTGCGCCGCTCGACCTCCGGGCGACCACCGCGGCGGCCGACAGCACCTACGCCGGCATCGTCCGGCTGGTCACCGAGGCGGAGCAGTCCCAGGCCCCCGTGGTGCGGCTCGCCGATCGCTATGCCCTGGGCTTCCTGGCGGTCACCCTGGCGGCCGCCGGGGTCGCCTGGTCGGTCGGTGGCGCGAGCCGTGCGGTCGCCGTCCTGGTCGTCGCCACACCGTGCCCGCTCATCCTGGCCGCCCCGGTCGCCTTCGTCGCCGGGCTGTCCCGTTCGGCCAAGCGGGGCGTCATCGTCAAGGGGGGCGGCGTCCTGGAGCGCCTGGCCACGTGCACCACCCTGCTGATCGACAAGACCGGGACCATGACCGTCGGTCGCCCGGTGCTGACCGGGATCGTGGGTGCCGGCAAGGTGCCCTCCCACCGGATCCTCGAACTGGCGGCCTCGCTCGACCAGGTCTCACCGCACGTCCTGGCCGGCGCCGTGGTCCGCGCCGCGCTCGGACAGGAGTGCGCCCTCTCGCTGCCGACCGGGGTGGAGGAGGTCGCCGGCCAGGGCATCGTGGGGACGGTGGACGGCCGGCGGGTGTCCGTGGGCAAGGCGTCGTGGACCGGGGTCGCCGGTACGCCGGGTTGGGCCCGGTCGGCCCGACGCCAGGCACGGTTGGACGGTGCGCTCACCGTGTTCGTCGCCATCGACGGGGAGCCGGCCGGGGTCATGGTCTTCGACGACCCTCTGCGACCCGATGCCTCGCGGACCCTCCGCTCGCTCCGGAGGGACGGGATCACCCGGATCGTGATGGTCACCGGCGACCGGGCCGAGGTGGCGGAGACGGTGGGGGCGGTGATCGGGGTCGACGAGGTGCTGGCCGAACGCACCCCGGCGGGCAAGCTCGACGTGGTGCGGCTCGAGGCGCAGGGGGCGCCGACGATGATGGTCGGCGACGGGATCAACGATGCTCCCGCCCTGGCCCTGGCCGACGTGGGCGTCTCCCTCGGGGCCCGGGGTGCCACCGCGGCCTCCGAGGCCGCCGACGTGGTCCTCACCATCGACCGGCTCGACCGGCTGGGGGAGGCGGCGACCATCGCCCGGCGCACCCGCCGGATCGCCGTCCAGTCGATGGTGGTGGGAATGTCGCTGTCGCTGGGGGCGATGGCGGCCGCCGGGGTGGGACTGCTCCCGGCGGTCTGGGGTGCCGTGCTCCAGGAGCTGATCGACGTGCTGGTGATCCTCAACGCCCTGCGGGCCCTACGCGGCGGGGCCGCCGAGGTCCGCCTCGGGGCGGAGGACTCCCGCCTCACGAGGCGGTTCAGCGAGGAGCACCGGTTCATCCGGGCCGACCTCGACCACCTGCGGGAGGTGGCCGACGCCCTCGATGCGCTGGCGCCGGCCGATGTCATGGCCCAGGTGCGGGGCATCCACCGGATGCTGGTCGACGAGGTGCAGCCCCACGAGGATGCCGAGGAGCGGGTCCTCTACCCGGCCCTCGGCCGCTACCTGGGAGGGAGTGATCCGATGGCCACCATGAGCCGGGCCCACGTCGAGATCGCCCACCAGATCCGCCGGCTCGGACAGCTGCTGGACGATATCGGGCCCGACGGACCGGACCCGGTCGACCGCACCGAGCTCCGCAGCCTGCTCTACGGGCTCCACGCCATCTTGGAGCTGCACACCGCCCAGGAGGACGAGAGCTACCTCTCCCTGGCCGACGACGGGGAGGCCGGGTCCCGACCCGTCGGATCGGCTCTCCGCGGGATCAGGTCCCCGGGGTAGGACTCCCGAAGCGTCGCCAGCGGATGAACGGGAGCACGCACACCACCGCCAGCAGCCCGACCTGGACGGCGATCGACCACGGTGACCCGAAGAGCCGACCGATCACGTTCCCGAGCTGCTTGTCGGCGATGGTGGCCACACTCACGTAGATCGAGTAGCTGACCAGCCGACCCAGGAAGAAGGCGATGCTGAGGAGGCCGAGCGGGAGGTCGAGGAGTCCGGCGGCCAGAAAGAGCTGGGCGGACGGCAGCGGCGAGATCACGAAGACCCCGAACAGGGCGACGGCACCCACCCGCTTGCGCTCGATCAGGGCCCGGGCGTCCTCCAGGTTGTCGTGCAGGCGCGCGGGGAGCCGGCCCGAGAAGTGCCGGGCCGCCCGGGCCAGCAGGTACCGGCCGGCCATGGCGGCGGAGGCGCCCAGCAGCACCAGGGCCACCGGGTTGAGGTGCCAGTGCAGGCGGGCGAACACGAGCACCGACCAGGTGGGCGGCCCGAAGGCCGGCAGCAGGTTGATCCCGAAGACGACGGCGAAGAGGGCCAGGTACGGCACGCTGCGACCCTACGGCACGCCGGGGAGCGGTGACCCCGGCGGGTATCGTCCCGATATGCCGTTCGCCACCGAGATCACCCTGACCGGGCCCTTCCGGTCGCCCGCCCAGCTGCTGGCCGACCAGGTGGTCGACGAGCACGCCAGCGTCCACGACGAGGGCACCGCGGCGTCCCTGGGCCTGGCCGGCGCACCGATCGAGGGCCCGACCCACTGCAGCCAGTTCGATCCCCTGACCACCGCCCTCTGGGGCACGACCTGGTTCGAGCGGGGCTGCATCAGCTGCCACTTCCGGACCATGGTGGTCGAGGGCGAGGAGGTCCAGGCCAGCCTGACCACCACCGGCGGCGCGTCGGGGCGGATCGAGGCCCGGAACGCCGACGGCTCGCCGGTACTGTCCGGGACGGTGTCGGTCGGGCCCGACCACCCGGTCACCGAGCTCGAGTCCCGATTGGCCGCCCTCGGTGACCCCGGACCTCTCTTCGTCGTCGATCGCCTGGAGGTCGGCATGCGGTCGGTGGAGGAGCGTCCGGCGACCATGGCGTTCGACGAGCCCAACGGTGCCGCCTACCCGTTCTCCCTGGCCGACAAGCTCGACCGGATCACCGAGCCCCATCCCTGGTACACCGCCGAGGGCGGACGGACGTCCCCGTGGGGGCGGCCGGTGGTCCCGATGGAGATGGTCAGCGTCCTCGCCCACCGGTCGGGGGCCCGCTGGCCGGTGCGGTCGCCGGCCCTGGGTCTCTTCCTCGACCTCGAGGTCCGGCTCCTGGGCGGCCCGGTCTTCGTGGGGCGGCCCTACGCGGTGCACCACGAGGTGGTCGGGCTCGGCCAGAGCCGGCGGACCGAATCCTACTGGACCCGGACGACGTTGACCGACGCCGTGGACGGCCACCCGGCGGCATCGGTGCTGCTGCATGCCGGCGTCTTCAAGGAGTCCTACCCGGGCTACCCGGCCGATCGGCTCGGCTGACGGCGCTCAGGCCCGGTCGGACTCGTACCGGGCGACCTCGGCCCGGCCCACCACATGCCAGTGGACCTCGTCGGGACCGTCGGCCAGGCGGAGGGTGCGCTGGCCGGCGTACATCCGGGCCAGCGGCGTCCACTGGGACACCCCGGCGGCCCCGTGGATCTGGATGGCCTCGTCGATGATCCGGCACACCCGCTCGGGGACCATGGCCTTCACGGCGCTCACCCAGATCCGGGCCTCGGCGTTGCCCATGGTGTCCATGGCCTTGGCCGCCCGGAGGACCATCAGCCGCATGGCCTCGATCTCGATGCGGGCCTTGGCGATCGTCTCGGTGTTCTTGCCCAGACGGGCCAGGGGCTTCCCGAACGCCTCGCGGCTGAGCCCGCGGGTCACCATCAGCTCGAGGGCTCGCTCCGCCGCCCCGATCGAGCGCATGCAGTGGTGGATCCGGCCCGGGCCGAGGCGCACCTGGGAGATCTCGAAGCCCCGGCCCTCGCCGAGGAGCATGTTCGCCGCCGGGACCCGGACGTCGTGGAAGCGCAGGTGCATGTGGCCGTGGGGGGCGTCGTCCTGGCCGAAGACCTCCATGCCGCCGACCACCTCCACGCCCGGGGTGTCCATCGGGACGAGGATCTGTGACTGGCGCCGGTGGGCGGGACCGTCGGGTGACGTCTGGACCATGACGATCATGATCTTGCAGCGCGGGTCGCCGGCGCCGGAGATGTAGAACTTCTCCCCGTTGATCACCCACTCCTCGCCGTCCCTCACGGCCCGGCTGTGGATGTTCCGGGCATCGGAGGACGCCACGTCGGGCTCGGTCATGGCGAACGCCGAGCGGATCTCGCCGGCCAGAAGCGGCGCCAGCCACCGCGCCTTCTGTTCGGGGGTCCCCACCCGCTCGAGGACCTCCATGTTGCCGGTGTCGGGGGCGCTGCAGTTGAGGCACTCGGACGCCAGCGGGTTCCGCCCCAGCTCGGCGGCGATGTAGGCGTAGTCGAGGTTGGAGAGCCCCTCCCCGGTCTCGGCGTCGGGCAGGAAGAAGTTCCACAGCCCGGCCGCCTTGGCCCGGGCCTTGACCGAGTCGAGGAGCTCGAGCTGGCCGTTGCCGAAGCCCCAGTGGTCGGCCCGGCCCTCCCCGAGCCGGTAGAACTCCTCGGTGACCGGGTCGATCTCCTCGGCGATGAAGGTCCGGACCGCCTGGTACAGCGGCAGGGTCGCCTCGGACATGGCCAGGTTGAGGGCGTCGTCGGCCGGGAGGCCGGAGTGCATTCCGGGAGCTGGCATGGTCGGGTCCTTTCGGGTGGGGCGTGCCGGTCGGGTCGCCGGTGCCTGTCTACACCCACCCCGCCGAAGCGAGGGGCCCCCGCCGGTCGGACCCGGCCTTCCGGAGGACCGACGTCGACGCCGGGGTCAGCTCGTCGGGCAGGTGACCCCGAACCCGGCCAGGACCGGTGTGGGGACGACCACGTTGGTCGGGGCGCCGGGTGGGCAGCCGACCTCGGCCGAGCCGAAGCCGATGACGTTCCACCTGCCGCCCGACTGGTGGAGGAAGCCGTACCCTCCCTGCACGCTGTTCTCGTACCCGGGGGCGGGTCCGACCCGGAAGAGGGCGTAGGTCGGGTCCACCGTCGAGAAGCTGGTCGAGGTGAGCGCCCAGGTCCCGGCGGCCGGGCCGTTGGCCGCCATCCAGGCGTTGACGGTGGCGACCACGGCCACCGCCCGGCCCGATGCCGACGTGGTGGTCGTGGAGGCGGCGCCGGTCGTCGTCGTCGTGGTGGTCAGGCCGGTCGAGGAGGTGGAGGTAGCCGGCGCGGTCGTCGACGTGGTGGTGGTCGATCCGCTCGAGCACCCGGCCACCAGGGCGGCGGCCACTACGACCCCGGGGAGCCACCGGGCCCGCACCCTCGGACCCCGATCCCCCGGTGCCGTCACGCCGTGGCTGCCTCGCATGCCGACCTCCCGGGTCACCTGTCACCTATCCCCCCTGACGCCCGCAACCTACCGCCCGGCGCCCCGGTCCGCCGGGGACGGCGGCGCCCGCCGCCGGGTGGCGCCGGCCGTCGGCCGGGGGGAGGGTGCCGTAGGCTGCGTCCCGTGTACACGGAGATCGCCAGCAACAAGCGGCGGAGCGTCGTGGTCATCGTGGGCTTCTTCATCATCTGGCTGGCCATCGGCGCTCTCGGCGGCCTGATCTTCAAGCTGGTCGCCTCCCACGCCGCCAACCGGTACGCCTCAGCGCCGCCCCCGAGCCAGGGGTGGGCGCCGGTCCTCTTCGGCATGGCGGTCTGCGCCCTCCTCGCCCTGGGCGGCGTCGTCTACGCGCTGACCGCCGGCGCCGGCCTGGTGCTGCGCGTCTCCGGTGCCGTCGAGGCCGACCGCACCCGGTACGCCCAGCTCTACAACCTGGTGGAGGCCCTGGCCATCGGCGAGGGCATCCCGGCACCGGCCGTCTACGTGATCGACGACCCGTCGCCCAATGCCTTCGCCACCGGTGTGAGCCCCGACAAGGCGGCCATCACCTACACCACCGGGCTGCTGGCCATCATGAACCGCGAGGAGCTCGAGGGGGTGACGGGGCACGAGATGAGCCACATCAAGAACCACGACATCCGGCTCCTCCTGATGGTCGGGACCCTTATCGGTATGGCCGCCCTGCTGGCCAGCATCTTGTGGCGGAGCGCCTTCTTCGCCGGGGGCGGCCGCAACAACCAGGGCGGCCAGCTGGTGCTGGTCATCATCGCCGCCGGCGCCCTGCTCGCCCTGGTGGGCTTCGTCTTCGGTCCACTGATCCGCCTGGCCCTCTCACGACGCCGCGAGTCACTCGCCGACGCCAGCGGTGTGGAGCTGACCCGCAACCCGGCCGGCCTGCTGGGAGCCCTGCGGAAGCTCCAGACCAACGACCAGCCGTTCAAGAAGATGAACCACGCCATCGCGGCGATGTGCATCGACGACCCGCTGCAGCACCACGAGACCTGGATCCACCGCCTCTACGACACCCACCCACCGATCGAGGAGCGGATCGCCGCCCTGGAGAAGATCGCCTCCGGGCAGTCGGTCTGACCTACCCGGCCGCCGGGGGACCTCCGGCGTCGCCGGCCGGGGGCGGACCGCCCGCCCCGGTGGCCGGCGGCGGCCCTGCGGGGCCCGGACCGGCGGTGCCCGCCGCCCCCGATCCCGGGAAGCTGACCTCGGGCACCGCCCGGTCGGCCTCGTCGGCCTGGAAGAACGCCACCGCCTTGAAGCCGAACGGTCCGGCGATGAGGTTGCGGGGAAACGTCTGCAGGCTGATGTTGTAGTCACGCGCGCTGGTGTTGTAGTAGCGGCGGGCGTACTCGAGCTTGTCCTCGGTGGCGGTCAGGGTCTCCTGAAGCTGCAGGAAGCTCTCCACCGCCCGGAGTTGCGGGTAGTTCTCGGCCACCGCGAAGAGCGAGCGGAGGGCGCCGGACAGGGCGTTCTCCGCTGGGGCGATCTGGTTCGGGTCACCGGTGGCGCCGGCGGAGACGGCGTTGGCCCGGGCCTGGGTGACCGCCTCGAAGGTTCCCTGCTCGTGCTCGGCGTACCCCTGGACGGTCGAGACCAGATTGGGGATGAGGTCGTGGCGCCGCTTCAGCTCGACGTCGATCTCCGACCAGGCCTCCTGGGTCCGGTTCCGCCGCTTGACCAGTCCGTTGAAGGCCGCCCACAGGAAGACGGCGAGCAGCACGACGATGACGATGACGATGATCAGGACAACCATGATGGAGCGGGTCCCCTCTGCGGTGTGGGCGAACCTTACCGGCTGGGGTCGCCGGCGGCCAGGGATCCGCCGGGTGTGCGCCACGGGGGAATCCACCCGGGCGGTAGGGTCGGCACGGTGGGCGACCGCGACTGGACGGAGGCGACGAGGCGGAACGCCCGGTCGGTGCAGACCACCGTCGGTTGGATCTTCTGGGACCCCGGGGCGGTGGCCCGGTACGCCGGGCTCGGACTGCCGGGCCCACTGGGCTATATCGCCGCCCGGGCGGCGCCCCTCGCCCCGGCCGGACCGGACAGCGTCATCGCCGCCTTCGGCTCCATCTCGCCCCTCGGCATCCGGATGGCGTTCGAGCTGGTGGCCGCCTCGACCAGCTTCGAGGAGGTGTGGCGGGCCCGGGACGAGGCGGTCCTCGAGGGACTGGCCGAGTTCGCTCCGGCCATTCTCGACCCGCTCGCCCGGCTCGGCCCGGCGCTCTGGCCGGTGGTGGAGCGGTTGCCGACGGTTGGCCGGGTGCTCTTCGCCGCCCACCAACGCATGCCGCGGCCCCCGGACCTGGTGCTGTCGGGCTGGCATGCCGTCAACTGCCTGCGCGAATGGCGGGGGGACACCCACTGGGCGCTGGTGGCGGCCGCGGGGCTGACCGGAGTGGAGGCCTCGATCCTCCACAACGCCTGGCTCGGCTACGAGCCCGACTGGCTCCCCACCTCCCGCGGTACCGACCCGTCCGACCTGGATGCCGGCTGGCGGTCGCTCGGGGAGCGGGGCCTGGCCGACGGCCGGCAGGTGCTGGCGGCCGGCATCGCCCTCCGGCAGCGACTGGAGGACGAGACGGACCGGCTGACCACCCTGCCGTGGCGCCTCCTCGGCCGCCGGGCGACCGACCGGTTCCCGGCGGACTTCGAGGGGCCGTGCGAGCGCCTCCTCGAGCGGGTGGATGTCACCGCCGGCCCGAACTACCAGCCGGCCTCGCGTCCGCGGCGGCCCTCGTAGGCGCCCCACCGTCCGGGCCCGGGCACGGTGAGGGGGTGCGGATCACTACGCTGGGGCCGGCAGCGGACACGTCGTGCACGCCCCGACCGGGGATGCCGAGACCGAGTCAGGGAGCCCGGGTGACGGCACCACCGTCAGGTGAGCAGGAGCGATGAGCGAGGCTGAGTCGGGCACCGAGGTGCCACGGCGAGGGTCGCGCCAGCTCCCCCTGTTCTTCGGCGGCGGCGACGTCGGGGCGGTCATGGCCCGGTGGGACTGGGCGTCGACGGCCGTGGGCCCCCCCGAGACGTGGTCGCCGCTGCTCCAGACGCTGGTGCGGGTGCTCCTCACCTCGCGCTTCCCGATGTGGCTGGGGTTCGGACCGGAGCTCACCTTCTTCTACAACGACGCCTACCGGCGCGACACCCTCGGGGTGAAGCATCCCAGCGCCCTCGGCCGGCCCACCTGGGAGGTGTGGGAGGAGATCTGGCCGGACATCGCCCCGCGCATCGACACCGTGCTCCGCACCGGCGAGGCCACCTGGGACGAGGCATTGCTGCTCTTCCTCGAGCGCAGTGGCTACACCGAGGAGACGTACCACACGTTCTCGTACAGCCCGGTGATCGAGACCGACGGCCGGATCATGGGGATGCTCTGCGTGGTCACCGAGGAGACCGACCGGGTGGTGGGCGAACGCCGGATGACCACCCTCCGGGACCTGGCCTCGGAGCTGTCGGGCACCCGGAACGAGGCCGAGGTGTTCGAGGCGGTGCGGACCCGGCTCGGCGACAACCCGCGGGACCTCCCGTTCACCGCCACCTACGTCGTCGACGACGACCGGTCGACGGCCCGGCTGGTCTGCACCACCGGTCTCCTCCCCGGACACGTCGCGGCGCCCGACACGGTCGACACCTCGGCCGACACCCCGTGGCCGGTGGCCGGCGTGCTCCGCTCCGGCGACCCGGTCACCGTCGAGGGTCTCCGCTCGCGGATCGGGGCGCTGCCCACCGGGGCCTGGGAGGTGTCGACCGACACCGCCCTGGTGGTGCCCCTGGCGTCGCAGGGCCAGGCCCAGCCGGGCGGCTTCCTGGTGGCCGGGCTGAACCCCTTCCGCCCCGCCGACGCCGACGTCGTCGGCTTCGTCGACCTGCTGGCCGGGCAGATCGCCGCCGGGCTGGCCAGCGCCCGGGCGTACGAGGCCGAACGCCGACGGGCCGAGTCGCTGGCGGAGCTCGACCGGGCGAAGACCGAGTTCTTCAGCAATGTCAGCCACGAGTTCCGGACGCCGCTCACCCTCATCCTCGGTCCGGCCGAGGACAGCCTGAACGACGACCACAATGCCCTGTCGCCGATTCAGGGCGCCCGCCTCGAGGTGATCCGCCGCAACGCCCGCCGGCTCCGCCGCCTGGTCGACGACATGCTCGACTTCGCCCGCATCGAGGGCGGCCGCCTGCGGGCCGAGACGGTGCGGATCGATCTGGCCCGCCTGACCCGCGACATCGCCTCGTCGTTCGCCCCGGCCATCGAGCGGGCGGGGCTCCGGTACCGGATCGAGTGCCCCGAGCTCGGTCGGGCCGCCCACGTCGATCCGGACATGTGGGAGAAGATCGTCCTCAACCTGCTGTCCAACGCGCTGAAGTTCACCCTGGCGGGGGAGGTCGCCATCGAGCTGCGGCCGGCCGGCGAACGGGTCGAGCTGGTCGTCGCCGACACGGGCGTGGGAATCGCCCCCGACCAGATCCCCCTCCTCTTCCAGCGGTTCCACCGAGCCCCCCGGACCGAGGCACGTTCCCACGAGGGCACCGGGATCGGGCTGGCACTCGTCCACGAACTGGTGCGGCTGCACGGCGGGGAGGTCGCCGTCGCCAGCGCCGAGGGGGAGGGATCCACCTTCACCGTGTCGGTCCCCTTCGGCACCGTGGCCACCGCCCAGTCCTCGGGACAGCGCGAGTCGTCGCGCCAGGCCTACCTCGACGAGGCGCTCCAGTGGACGTCGTCGTGGAGTCCCGACGCCGCCCCGGCCGCCGGTCCCACCGGTGCCCGGAGCGCGGCCCCCACCGTCCTGGTGGTGGACGACAACCCGGACATGCGCGACTACATCGCCGGCCTCCTCGAGCCCTTCTGGCGGGTGGCGACGGCCCCCGACGGTGTCGAGGCGCTGGCCGAGGTCCGGCGCTCCCGGCCCGACCTGGTGCTGACCGACGTGATGATGCCCCACCTCGACGGGTTCGGGCTCCTCGAGGCCCTGCGGGCCGACCCGCTCACCGCCACCATCCCGGTGGTGTTCCTGTCGGCCCGGGCCGGCGAGGACGCCGCCGTCGAGGGCCTCGACGCCGGTGCCGACGACTACCTGGTGAAGCCGTTCTCGGCGCTGGAGCTCCTGGCCCGGGTCCGGTCGAACCTCGAGCTGGCCGGGTTGCGCAACGAGGAGACGGCCTGGCGGCGGGCGCTGGTCGAGTCGCTCCGGGAGGGGGTGGCGGTGATGGACGCCACCGGCACCGTGGTGGAGGTGAACCCGGCCTTCGAGGAGATCCTGGGGTTCGGGGCCGAGGGGGCCCCCTACCGGTCCCCCTTCCCCTGGTACCCCGACCGCCGCGACGCCGACGCCAGAGCCCGGGCCGAAGCGGCCGTGGCCGAGGTGCTCCGGACCGGCACCTTCCAGGGCGTGGTGCCGGCCCGGCACCGCGACGGCCACCCGCTGGCCATCGAGCTGTCGGTGGACTCGGTGGAGGCGGCCGACGAGCGCCGGTTCGTGTTGACCTTCCGCGACATCAGCGCCGAGCTGGCCGCCGCCGAACGCGAATCGGCCCTCGCCCAGCTGGGGATCCGCCTGGCCGAGGCCGGTCACGCCCTCGAGGTCCGGGAGGTCGGCCTCACCGAGCTCCACCGGGTGTTCGGCGCCGCCCGGGTGGTCCTCCGGTGGCGGACGGAGGGCTCCGACCGTGCCGTGTCGACCGACGGCGTCGGGCTCGGGGACCTGGCGGCGTCGGCCCGGGACGCGCTCGAGGCGGCGGCCCGCCGCGGCCGGCTGGTGGTGGTGGACGGTTCGGGCGGCGCCGGTGGCGACGCCGCACCGGTGACCGGCCTGGCCGCTCCCCTGGCGCCGGGAGGTGACCTCGGAGCCATCTGGCTCGACCTGGGTCGGCCCCGACCGGTGGCGGGGGAGGAGCGGGCGCTCTTCGGTGTCCTCTGCGGGTACGTCGGCCAGGCGCTCCGGCGGGCGCAGCTGCTCGACGACAGCCAGACGGTGGCCACCGCCATGCAGCGGGCCATCCTCGGCCCGAGCGAGGTCCCCCCGGGGGTCGCGGTCCGCTACGTGCCGGCTGTGCGTCCGTTGGAGGTCGGCGGCGACTGGTACGACGCCGTGGAGCTGCCCGGTGGCCGGCTCGGCCTGGTGGTGGGCGACTGCGTGGGCCGGGGGCTCGAGGCGGCCACGGTGATGGGCCAGCTGCGGAGCGCCTGCCGGGCGCTGCTGTTGCAGACCGGCCGCCCGGCGGCCACCCTCGCCGCCCTCGACGAGTTCGCCGCCCGCATCCCGGGGGCGGTCTGCACCACCGTGTGCTGCGCGGTCCTCGACCGCGCCACCGCCGAGCTCCGGTACTGCCGGGCCGGCCATCCGCCGCCCGTGCTGGTGGCGGCCGACGGGGCCGGCACCGTCCTGGAGGCGGCCGGTTCGCTGCCGCTCGGCGTGTCGCCCGGCAGTCCCCGGCCCGAAGCCGCGGTGACGGTCGACCCTGGCGCCACCCTGCTGCTCTACACCGACGGCCTGATCGAACGACGCGAGGAGAGCCTCGAGACGGGGATCGTCCGACTGCTGGCGGTGGCGGCGGGCGGTCCCCGCCGCGGCGGGGATGCCCTGGCCGATGCCCTGATGGACGGGATGCTGCCACCCGAGGGGCAGCGCGACGACGTGGCCCTGGTGGTCTACCGCCGGCCGGCGGCGACGACCGGGTTCCGGGCCTCGGTGGCGGCCGAGCGCTCGCAGATGGGCCCGTTCCGCCACCGGCTCCAGGCCTGGCTGGGGGCCGCGGGGGTCGACGAGCAGGTGGCCACCGAGATCACCATCGCCAGTGGGGAGGCGTGCGCCAACGCCGCCGAGCACGCCTACGGCTTCGATCCCTCCCGGCGGGTGGAGGTGACGGGACGGATCGGGGACGACCGGGTGGAAGTGGAGGTGGCCGACACCGGTGGGTGGCGTCCGCCGGGCCCACACGACGAGGAGCGGGGTCGGGGCATCCGGATCATGGAGCACCTCATGGACGAGGTGTCGATCGACCCCGGACCAACGGGCACCACGGTCCGAATCACGCGAGGATGGCGCCATGGCTGACGAGCTCCGGGTCGACGTGGAGACCGCCATCTCGGGCACCGTCACGATGACGGTGACCGGTGGGGTCGACATCGGCAACGTCGAGCGGTTCCGGGAGCCCCTGCGGGCGGCAGCCACCACCGCCCCGGCGGTGGTGGTCGACCTCGACCGGGTCACCTACCTCGACAGCGCGGGCATCGCCGCCCTCTTCGACGCCGCCGGTCGGACGATGCTCGATGTGGTGGCCTCGGAGGGCTGCCTGGTGCGCCGCGTGCTGGAGGTCGTGGCGCTCGACCAGGTCGCCACCGTACGGGCCGGCTGAAACCGCCGGTGGGCTCGTCGAGTGTCATCGGGCGCTGCGCCCGGGCAGTGATCGGCCCGGCCCTGTCGTCCCGGGAGGCGTCGTCCGAGGAGATCACCCCGGTCGAGGGGCTCTCGGCACTGTCCCTCGACGCCCTCACCTCGGTCGCCTACGGCCCCGAGGCGATCTTGGTGGTGCTGGCCGCCGCGGGTGCCACCGCACTGCACCTCATCCTCCCGATCACGGTGGCCATCATCGTGCTGTTGACCATCCTGGTCATCTCCTACCGGCAGGTGATCGACGCCTACCCCCACGGGGGCGGGGCCTACGCGGTGACACGGGACAACTTCGGCCACCGGGCGTCCAAGGTGGCCGGCGCCGCCCTCATCGTCGACTACACCCTCACCGTGGCCGTCTCCATCGCCGCCGGCGTCGGCCAGCTGACCTCGGCGTTCCCGTCGACCACCCCGTACACGGTGCCGATGTGCCTGGGCATCCTGGCCGTCATCACCACGCTCAACCTCCGCGGGCTGGGAGAGGGGGCGCGGGCCTTCCTCGTCCCCACGCTGCTGTTCATCGTCGGGCTACTGGCGGTGATCGCGGTGGGCCTGGTCCACCCGCTCGGCCTCCACGAGGCCCAGACGGGGACATCGCTGGTGACGACCCACGCCGTCGAGGCGGTGTCCGTACTGCTGGTGTTGAAGGCCTTCTCCGCCGGGTGCAGCGCCCTGACCGGCGTCGAGGCCATCGCCAACGGGGTGCCCCTCTTCCGGGAACCCCGGGTGGTGCGGGCCAAGCGGACCGAGATGCTGCTGGGCCTGATCCTCGGGGCCATGCTGCTGGGCCTCGCCGTCCTCACCAATCGGTTCCACGTCGAGCCTCGCACCGGGCAGACGGTGCTCAGCCAGATCATGGCCGATGCCGTCGGGCGCCACTGGGCCTACTACATCGTGTCGCTGACCATCACCCTCGTGCTGGCGCTGGCCGCCAACACTTCGTTCGGCGGGCTGCCCATCCTGACCAGCCTGTTGTCGAGGGACGGCTACCTGCCCCACCTCTTCGGCGTGCGGGACCGGCGACTGGTGTTCGGCAACGGCGTCTGGGTGCTGGCCGGCTTCTCGGCCCTGCTGCTGGTGGCGGTCGGCGGCAACACCAACACCCTCATCCCGCTGTTCGCCATCGGGGTGTTCACCGGGTTCACCCTCTCCCAGGCCGGGTTGGTGGTGCACTGGCGGCGCACCCGGCCGCCCGGTTGGGCGCGGCGGGCGGCCATCAACGGGGTCGGTGCCGTGATCACCGCCCTGGCCACGGTGATCTTCCTCCTGACCAAGTTCCTCGGCGGTGCCTGGGTGGTGGTGGTGGCCATCCCCCTTCTCATCCTCCTGTTCAACCGGGTGGAGGCCTACTACCACCGGGCCGGCACCGCGCTCGGCACCGGCCTGGTCCCCGGTCCCCTCGTCCGCCGGCGGACGGTGGTGGTGGTGCCGGTGACGAGCGTCTCGCGCCTGACCCGCCACGCCCTCTCGGAGGCGGTGTCGCTGGGAGACGAGGTCATCGCCGTGACGGTGGTGTTCGACGGCATCGAGGCGGGCCTGCCCGACTTCCACGTCGAGGACATGTGGGCGAGGTGGGACCCGGGCGTGCCGCTCCGGGTGCTCCACACCGAGTACGCCTCGATCACCGATCCGGTTGTCGGCCTGGTGGACGAGCTCCTCGGGGAGCGCGACCGCCAGGTGGTCGTCCTGATCCCGGTGGTGGTCCCCGATCGCCTCCGCTACCGGCTCCTCCACAATCAGGTGGACCGCTCCCTGGCCGCCGCCCTGCGGCACCGGCCCGATGTGGTGGTGGCGCGGGTTCCCCTACCCGTCAGCGCCGCGGGGGACGGGGACGGGGACGGCGCGGTCACCTCCCGTCCTTGACAGTTCGCCGGCCAACAGGGACCATCGCGCTCCATGGGTTCCTTCGCCGACGACGTCACCGTGCGGTCGGAGGGGGAGGGTCGCTACTCGGCGCGACTCGTCGACAGCTGGAACCTGGTCCCGCTGCCCCAGGGTGGCGTAGTGGTGTCGTTCGCGCTCCGAGCGGCCGGCGACGCGGTCGGCGATCCGGTCCAGAGCCTGCGGACCTGCAGCACGGTCTTCGCCGGCCAGGTCGGCCCCGGCGACCTCGAGATCGACGTCCGGGTCCTCCGACGCGGCCGCTCGGCCACCCAGGTGCTCTCGACGGTCCGCAACGCCGGGTCGGAGGCGGGCGCCACCACGTTGGCCGTCTTCGGAGCCGCCCGACGGGGGCCGTCGCTGGTCGACGTCCGCCCCCCGGCGGTGCCGCCTCCCGATGCGTGCCCCTCGTACCGGGACCCGCCACCCCCCGGCGTCGAGCCGGTCGGTCCGTGGCCGTTCTGGACCCGCGTGGAGGGGAGGGCCGCGCTCGGGCACGCCCCCTGGGAGGTGTGGTCGCCGGGCCGGTCGGACGTGGCCACGTGGCTCCGCTTCGACGACCCGCCCCGGCGCGGCGACGGGAGCCTCGACCCCTTGGGCGTGGTGACCCTGTCCGACCGCATGCCGGGGTGCATCGGGGAGCTGATGGGTCCCACCGCCGAGCCGTGGTTCGCCCCGAGCGCCGACCTGACGGTTCATCTCTTCGAACCGGCCACCTCCACCTGGCTGCTGGCCCACGACCGCGCCCGGTGGGCCGACGACGGTTGGGCATCGGCCGAGTCCACCTTGTGGGACGAGGACGGCACCCTGGTGGCCCACGCCACCCAGATGATGATCTTCACGTTCCTCGACCGGCCGGCGGCCCCGGATCCGGTCAGCGGCGGGACCGGGCCCCCTTGACCAGCAGCCGCTGGTAGAGGCCGGCGGGAAGCCGGCTCAGGAAGTCGATCACCTTGCCATCGGGACCGACGAGCACCCGGCGACGGTCGTGCTCGACGGCGGCCAGGATCGCCCGGGCGGCCTTCTCCGGGGTGGTCAGGGCCATCCGGTCGAAGGCATCGGGGTCCGACGCCCCGGCGACGGCGGTGATGCTCTCGTCGACCCGGGCGTTGCGGGCGATGTTCGTCTTGATGCCGCCGGGGTGGACGGTGGTGACCGATACCGAGGAGCCCTCGATCTCGAGCTCCATGCGGAGGGCGTCGGTGAAGCCCCGGACCGCGAACTTGGCGGCGTTGTAGGCCGACTGGGAGGGGATGCTCACCAGCCCGAACACGCTCGACAGGTTGACGATGTGTCCCTGGTCGGCGCCCTTCAGATGGGGGAGGAACGCCTTGGTGCCGTAGACGACGCCCCAGAAGTTGATGCCCATCAGCCACTCGAAGTCCTCGTAGGACATGGCCTCCACGGTGGCGGCCAGGGCCACGCCGGCGTTGTTGACGACCAGGTGCACCCGGCCGTGCTCCTCGACGACCCGATCGGCCCACGCCTCCACCGCCGCCCGGTCCGCCACGTCGAGCCGGGTGGCGGTGACCTTGACGCCGGCGCCCTCGCAGAGGGCGAGCGTCTCGGCCAGCCCCTCGTCGTCGATGTCGGCCAGGGCGAGGTGCGCGCCCCGGTTGGCCAGTTCGCGGGCGAGGGCCCGCCCGATGCCGGAACCGGCCCCGGTGACGGCGGCGACTCGCCCGGTGAAGGTCTGCATGGTCAGGCACGCTCCTGGGTCGCGGCCAACGCGGCGGCCGGGCGGGCCGGGTTGGACAGGGTCATGGCGGCATCCTCGAGACCGCTCCGTTTGATGGCCCGGTAGTCCCGAAGGTAGCTCTGGTGGACCTGCCAGGGGAAGGCGGTGCCCTGCCGGGGCAGCCGGTCGGCGGCCCGGAGCACGTAGCCCGAGGTCAGGCCGAGCAGGGGCTGGGCGGCCACCGCGCCGTGGCGGTCGACCGGCGTGGCCTGGCGCATGCCGGTGGCGCGCATCCGGTCGAGGAGCCGGGTGACCCACTCAAGGGTGAGGTCGCACTTCAGCGTCCACGAGGCGTTGGTGTAGCCGATGACGATGGCCAGGTTGGGCACGTCTTGGAGCATCATGCCCTTGTAGCTGAGCTTGCTCGACGGATCGACCGGCTCGCCGTCGACCGTGACCGCCAGGCCGCCCAGGAACAGCAGCTCGAGGCCGGTGGCGCTCACCACCACGTCGGCATCGAGCGCGGTGCCCGAGGCGAGGAGGAGGCCGCCCTCGGTGAAGGTATCGATGGTGTCGGTGACGACGTCGACGGTGCCGTCCCCGATGGCTTTGAACAGGTCCCCGTCGGGTACCACACAGAGGCGCTGGTCCCAGGGGTCGTAGCGGGGGGTGAAGTGGGTGTCGACGTCGTAGCCGGCCGGCAGCTGACGCTCCAGCTGGCGCCGGAGGATCCGCTTCATCAGCCCGGGCCACCGCTTGGAGACGGCGTAGGAAGCCTGGGTGGTGAGCGCCTTGTACCACCGGATGACCGGTCCGGAGGTGCCGGCGGGGAGTACCCGGCGGAGCAGGTCGGCCAGGGGGTCCCGGGCCGGCAGCGAGGCGACGTAGGTGGGGGAGCGTTGGAGCATGGTGACGTGGGCGGCGGTGCGGGCCATCGAGGGCACCAGCGTGATGGCGGTGGCCCCGCTCCCGATGACGATCACCCGCTTGCCGGCGTAGTCGAGGTCCTCGGGCCACGCCTGGGGCGACACGAGGGGGCGACCGAAGCGCTCGAGGCCGGGGAAGTCGGGCTGGTAGCCGTGGTCGTAGCGATAGTACCCGGTGCACGAGACCACGAACCCGCAGGTCAGCTCGACCCGCTCGCCGGTGTCGGTCCGCTCGGCGGTCACCCGCCAGTGGGCGTCGTCGGTCGACCAGTCGGCGGTCACCACCCGGTGCCGGAAGCGGATCCGCTGGTCGATCCCCTCCTCGGTGGCGGTGTCGCGGATGTAGCGGAGGATCGAGTCGCCGTCGGCGATGGACTTCTCCCCGTCCCACGGCCGGAACGAGTAGCCCAGGGTGAACATGTCCGAGTCGGAGCGGATACCGGGGTAGCGGAAGAGGTCCCAGGTGCCCCCGACGGCGTCGCGGGCCTCGAAGATGGCGTACTCGGCCCAGGGGCAGTTGGCCTGGAGGAAGTGCCCGGCCCCGATACCGGACAGCCCGGCCCCGATCACCAGGACGTCGAGGTGCTCCACGGTCTCCCCGCTCATGCGACCACCGGCGTCAGCCGGTCGTTGAGCGAGCCGTGCTCGCCGAAGAGGGTGGTGCGCCACGCCTCGACCAGCCCGGAGGTGTCGCGGTCGTCGGGGTGGAAGTCCCGGCGGTTGTAGTCACGGAGCTGTCGCCACACCGCCCGGTCGGCCAGCGGCGACGTCCGGAACGTGCGCCAGCTCCGGCGAAGGTTGCCCCCGCGGTAGGTGGCCGGGTCGCCCAGCAGCGAGGCGAGGACCTGCACGGACATTCCCACCACGAAGCCGACGCAGATGCCGTTCATGGTCCAGACCCGGAGACGCTCGCTGCCGCCGATGGCCCGGTAGACGTCGAAGGCGACGGCCTTGTGCTCGGACTCCTCGAGGGCGTGCCAGACGAAGAGGTCCCGGACGGCCGGGTCGCCGAACAGGCTCCGGAGCTCCTCACTGGTGAGCACCAGTTCGGCGAGTGTGGCGGTGAAGTGCTCGAGGGCGGCGGTGGCGGCCAGGTTGGACTCGGGCGACAGCACCCGTTCGCGGAGGGCGAGGCCGCGCTTCGTCAGGCGCTCGAAGCGCTTGGTCGGATACCCCAGCTCGTCGAGCCGGTCGTTGAAGACCCGGTGCTCGCGCCCGTGGACCGACTCCTGACCGATGAACCCGGCCACCTGGCGCTTGAGCTGCCGGTCGGTGATGCGGTCACGGAAGTGGCGGACCGACCGCACGAAGAACTCCTCGCCGTCGGGGAAGACCGCCGACAGGGAGGCGGTGAGGTGGCAGGCGATGAGGTCGCCGCCGGCGGCGAAGTGCTTCGGTACGTCGGCCAGTGACGCCTCGAAGTCCATCCGGCGGGTGGGCACCTGGCGGGCCGGGTCTCGGGTCTGGGCGGTGTCGGTCACGGGGCGGCTCCGGGGGATCGGGCGACGGGGGGGACGACACCTCCACCGTAGAGGTTTTGAGGAATATACTCAAGTCCTCAATTTTGCTAGCATGTCCGGCGATGACCACCGCCGATGATGCCCTGGCGCCGGGCAAGGGTGCGCAGACCCGGCAGGCGATCCTCGCCGCCGCCATCGCCCGGTTCGGCCGCGACGGCTACCGCTCGACCTCGGTGGCCGACATCGCCCGGGAGGCCTCGGTCGGTGGGACGGTGGCCTACGCGTACTTCCCGAACAAGGAGGCGCTCTTCTTGGCGGCGGTGGACGAGGACGCCGCGGGGGTGATCGAGGAGGGGCTCTCCAGCATCTTCGACGACGTGAACGTGGCTGCCTGGCGGCGCCAGTTGATCGCCTCGCTGGTCGGTGCCCTCGACCACCACCCGCTGGCCCGTCGCCTGCTCGGCGGCCTCGAGCCCGAGGCGACCGTGCGCGTCCTCGAGATCCCGGCCCTGGAGGAGCTCCGCAAGGCACTGGCCGAGCGCCTCCGGGCCGACCAGCTGGTCGGCCGGGTGCGGACCGACATCGACCCGACCGGCACCGCCAACGCGGTGGTGGCCATCGTGCTGTCGATGCTGATGGCGGTGGTACAGCTCGGCGAGCGTGCCGCCGAGTTCTACGCCGACGACATCGCCGGCTTCTTCGAGGCGGCCATCGAGCGGACGCCCCCCGGCGCCGGGGGGCGTCCGTGATCCGCTCGGTGCTCTTCGACTTCGGCGGGGTGCTGACCACCAGCCCCTTCGAGGCGTTCGCCCGCTATGAGCGCCAGCAGGGGCTGCCGCCCGGCTTCATCCGCCGGGTCAACGCCACCGACCCGGACACCAACGCCTGGGCCCGGCTCGAGCGGGGCGAGCACGGCCTCGACGGCTTCGTCGAGGCCTTCGAGGCGGAAGCGGTCGCCCTCGGGCACCGGATCGACGGGCGGGCGGTGCTCGGGCTCCTTCAGGGCGACGTCCGGCCGGAGATGGTCGAGGCCGTCCGGCGGTGCGGCGAGCGTTTCGCCACCGCCTGCCTGACCAACAACTTCTCGGCCGAGGACCTCCCGGTGCGTCCCGAGATCGCCGAGATCTTCGACCTCTTCGACCTGGTCCTGGAGTCGCGCAGCCTGGGAGTGCGCAAACCCGAACCGGCCTTCTACGAGCTGGCCTGCCGACGCCTGGACATCCTCCCCGCCGAGGCCGTCTTCCTCGACGACCTGGGCGTCAACCTCAAGCCGGCCCGGTCGATGGGCATGCGCACCATCAAGGTGACCACATCGGCACAGGCGCTGACCGAGCTGTCGGCGGCCACCGGCCTGGAGCTGACCACCGCCTAGTCCTTCTTGGTCCCCAGGTCTCTGGATTTTGTGACAAGTTTCAGGCTGCTGTGCCGAGACGCGCTCCTGTGATGTAATCGCCAAGAACGTGGTCGATGGTCCCGAGTGCTCGTCGCAGTTCGATGGGGGCAGGTGGCTTGTCTGCTTCCAGCAATGGTCGGAGTAGTCGGCCCTGCAGCTTTGTGTAGAAGACCGCTACTCGGATCCCTTCGGGTGTGAGCACGTAGGAGTTCGTGCCCGGTGTCCGTTTGATCAGTCCGTGGAGACGGAGACGTCGAAGGTCGTAGCTCATCTGCGACGAGCTGTAGTCCTTGCCGAGGAGTCCGGCAACATGCCTGCGAAGGCTCTTGTTGCTGAAGCCGGTGACGGCGTGGACCACGATGCAGAGTGCACCGGCCAGGGCCATGGCGCGTTGATCCCCGAAGCGAAGTGCCCCGGTTCGTTGGCCCTCACGTGCGTAGGGCTGGTGGATGCGCTCAAAGAGCGCAGAGCCGATGGCACAGCCCTGGCCGGCACGTTCGATCATAAGCAGACGGTCGTTGACCTGACGTGCCTTCTCGATGAGCTCGGGCAGATGCTCGAGCCGGGAAAGGACACCGATGTCCTTGGGCTTGTTGATGACGGTTTCGATACGCAATGCCCTCCCTTCTTTCAGATACTGCTTGACACGGCTGTGCTTGAACGAGAAGTCGATCTTCACGTCGGTTCCTGGTGAGAACACCCTGGTCCGGAAGGGTCCCTTGGTGCGCCGAGACCCGCGGGTGCGGATCTGGGCAGCGAAGACGGCGGCAACCTGCTCGGGTCGACCGATGTTGATGTTGTCTTGGATGAGAGCCTCGAAGAACGACCGGGCCCGGCGGGGATCATCGAAGACCAGCGTCCGAGACACCTCCACCTGGCGCATGGACAGTTCCCAGAAGTAGCCGGCCTCCCGGTCCTCATCGGTGAACGGGGTGGGGATCACCTGGGTCCAGCGATCGAAGAAGTCCTGGATATCACCGGGCCCGAAGCGATCGCAGATGGCCTGGAGGGCGACAGGGTCATCGCAGGAGGAGAACCCATTGGCCAGTTCGCCGAAGATGATGCATTGATGGCGGGCCTGCCGCTTGGCCCACTCGTGACCGTTGCACCAGACCTTGGTCGGATAGGGGAAGTAGGTGCAGACCTTGATGAAGGTGGCTCCGAACTCGGCGTCGAGGATGTAGAAGTAGTACATCCCGACCCGGCGTTCCTCCTTCACGAAGTCAAAGCTGGCCACGCCCGGCTTGGGCGATCGGTTCTTGGCGCTGAACACCCACTGGAACTCCTGAGCGGCCACGATGGCGACGACCCCGAAGTGTCCCTCGGCCTCCGCCTTCTCCAGATAGGGGCGCACGTGGTCGAGCTTCCGGTCGTCCCACCGGGTCCGGTCGGGCTTCTTCAGATGGAGGATGGGCACCCCGTGCTCGGCGGAGAATGCCTTCACCTCACGACGGAACCGATTGCCGATCTTCTCCAAGAGGGCAGGCGACGGGATAGGAAACCCAAGGTGCTGGGTGAGGAAGGTCACGACCTGTCCACTCACCTGCAGGTTGGGAACGTACGCGTTCAGGAGCAGCCGGTCGACGCAGTGCACCTCGAGGCCGACATGCCCGCTGAGCACCTCATTGATGTTGGTCACGGTGGTCATGACACCGGTGATAGCGCACGAGGGTCGGCTCTGCCGGCCCGACAGATTCACCCTGCACGCGGTGGCGTCGGGAGGAGGCCGGGAGGGGGGCCTGCCCCCCTCCCGCTAAGGTCCTGAGCCGGAGGTGCCCAAGGGATATCCTGGTCACGGGGAATTCTGTTCCTCAGAGTGTTCCTCCCGTCATCAGCCACATTGGGAGACAGAGGACGGCCGAGCGCCTGGTCAACCGGCGCGAGAGCGCCCGGGCCATGGCCATGCCGACCCGCATCGTGTTGTTCTGCACCAAGGGGGACACCATTTCGGGCGTTGCCCACCACCCTGGGGTCAGCCACGCCATGGTCGGTACGTGAGGCCGACCGGATCCCCTCCGCACTTGGCCGAGACCGCGAGCGGGTGCCGGCGGCCTCCTCGTACGTGTCAGCGAGGTGATGCCCCGCATCCACCGGATCGCCGGCTCATGACGCTAGGTGACCGTGACGGTGGCCGCATCGGTCGCCACCCATCCCGCGGGGTTGGTGAACACCGCCCGAGCCTCCCAGCCGTTCTCAAAGGCAGTGAGCACGCCACTGGTGACGGTATCGCCGGTCAGGGCACCGAGGCTGATCCACGTCGCCCCTCCGTCGACGGAGATCTGCCAGTCGATGGTCGGCGTCGGTGCACCGGTGGCGCCCACCGAGAGGGTCTCGGTCCGGCCCGACGGCACCGACTGGCTGAGCGGCTGGATCGTCACCGTCGGAGCGACGTCGGCCAGGACGCTGACAGTGACGGCCGTGGTGGTCGCGGTCCCGGCCGGATTGGTGAACACCGCCCGAGCCTCCCAGCCGTTCTCAAAGGCGGTGAGCACGCCACTGGTGACGGTATCGCCGGTCAGGGCACCGAGGCTGATCCACGTCGCCCCTCCGTCGACGGAGATCTGCCAGTCGACGGTCGGGGTCGGTTCGCCGCTGGCGCCAACCGAGAGGGTCTCGGTCTGGCCCGAGTAGACGATCTGTCCGGTGGGCTCGGTGGTGATGGACGGCGCCACGGCGGGGCTGACGCCGAGCGTTGCCGGGATGGTCACGGCGTCGGGGCCCACCCCGTTCGTGAACACGGCTCGGTACTGGTTACCGTTGTCGGCCACGACGGCGCTCGTGATGGTCAACGTCTCACTGTTCGCTCCCGACACCGGCGAGAAGGTGACCCCGCCATCAGTGGAGAGCTGCCACTGTACGGAGGGGTACGGAAAGCCACTGGCTGCAGCGGTGAAGCTTGTACCCTGCCCGGCAAAGACGGACTGGCCGGTCGGTTGCGTGGTGACGGCTGGCGGCGCATCGGGGATCCTGACGATGGCATAGCCCGCCGCGGAACCGGGTTCGGGGCCCAGGCTGTCGGGGATGCTCCCCGATGGAAGTGAGACCGCCACCGGTGGCGAGAAGTTGCTGGGGCTGCCGTCGCCGAGCTCTCCCTGGAGTCCATAGCCCCAGGCATAGACCTTCCCGTCCGAGCCGATGGCATAGCCGGTGTGGAGGTTGTCGGTGATGGCCTTCGGCGTGACACCCGAGGCCAATACGATCACCACCGGCGTATCTCTGTTGGTACTGCCACCATCGCCGAGCTGGGCAGCAGTATTGTCCAACCCCCAGCCATAGAGGTTCCCATCCGATCCGATGGCATGAGCGAACCCACCGCCACCTGTGACGGCCCTGGGGGTCACCCCCGGGGGGAGCGTGACCACGACGGGCGTTCCGCTGTCGGTGGTGCTTCCGTTGCCGAGCTGACCGGAGGAGTTCAAGCCCCAGGCATACAGATTTCCGTCCGATCCGACGGCGTATCCCGTTCCACCTCCCCCGGCGATGGACGTGGGACTCACACCCGAGGGGAGCGAGACCACCACCGGGGTGTCGCTGTTGGCCGTACCGCCGTTGCCGAGCTCGCCGTAGAAGTTGTCTCCCCAGGCGTAGAGCTTCCCGTCCGAGCCGACGGCGTAGCCGGATTCGTAACCCCCGGCAATGGCGGTGGGCGTGACTCCCGAGGGAAGCGAGACCACGACAGGCGTGCTGCTGTCGGTGGTGCTGCCGTCGCCGAGATCGCCATAGAAGTTGTTGCCCCAGGCGTAGAGCTTCCCGTCCGAGCCGATGGCGAATCCGACGCCTTGGGCCGCGCTGATCGCGGTAGGCGTCACACCGGAGGGAAGTGAGACCACCACGGGCGTACTGCTGTTGGCGACCGTGCTTCCATCGCCGAGTTCGCCGTGGGCATTGTCACCCCATGCATACAGGTTTCCGTCGGACCCGATGGCGTACGCACACAAGAGGGATGGTTGGGCATCGCCACCGCCGCCACCCCCGGCGACTGCGACCGGTGTGACTCCCGGGGGGAAGGAGACCGACACCGGTGTGTCGCTGATGCCGCCGGTGACTCCGTTACCGAGCTCACCGCTGGAATTGTCCCCCCAGGCGAGCAGTGCGACGGAACTGCCGGGTGCAGCCGCAGCCGCCGCCGCAGGGGCGGCGCCGGCAGTCTGCAGCACCACGGTCGTCCCGAAGACGACGAGGGCGGCGACCGTACAGAGGCGGACGTGACAGGCAATCGAGCGATCGGCCATGGCGGACCTCCCTGGTGAGTCGGACCAACGTCCGGCATGGGTCGCACCGTGCTTGCCTCCGCCGTGGACCTCGTTCCTGACCCAGAACCTACCCCTCCTCGCGCTGGCGTCAAGGCGAAGGCACCGTTCACCGTTCGGTGGACCCACAGAAGCAGTGCCCAACGATCCGGAGTGGCGGGATACACCGGCGCAATGAGACAGATTCCGGCTGCTTCCTCGAAGATGGCCAGTTCCGGCTGGGGTGCTCCGGCGACGGACGCGAGATGCACACGGCATCGAACTCGTCTCCGACTCCTGCGGCCTCGCGCCTCGGCCACGGGCACCGAGGCCGTGGATTTCGACGAACTGCGGCGTCCACCGGGCGAACACCTTCTCACGATCCCGGAGGGCGTTGTCGGGATCGAACAGCCCCAGAGACGTCACCCGCCCGGTATCGACGACCGGTCGTGCAGGAGCGCTGCCCACGCGGCGTTCGGAGGCACCCTGACCGCCCGGGGGCACGAAGCGCTTCAGCGACGCGCCCTGATTGCCGGTGGGCTGCCCACGGTGAGAGAGTGACCAGATGCCGTGGGAACCGGATACCGCTTTCGTCGAGGGGCTCAGCTTCTTCTCGGCGTCCGTGACCCTGCTCCAGGCGACCGACTGGCACCGACCATCGCCATGTCCGGGGTGGACGGCCTTGGATGTCCTTGGCCACGTCGGCACGGCCGTTGGGTTCGGTACCGAGCTCCTCTCCGGGGGACAGCCCGAGTGGTCGCCCATCGATCCGCCAGGTACCGCGGTCGCGGGGGAGCCGTGCGCGTGGTGGGAAGCGCTCGTCGCTCCCGCCCGTGCAGCGGTTGCGGACGTCGACCTTACAGTGATGGTGGATTCGCCCGTCGGTCGGCGCTCCGTCGGCGACGGCCTGAGCTTTCCGGCCCTGGACCTCTTCGTCCATGCCTGGGACCTGGCTCGAAGCGCCGGTCGGGACGTCGTGATCCCGAACGAGGCCATCGAGTTCGCCCGCGTCGTCTTCGAGCCGGTCCCCGAAGGCCAGATGCGCAGCCCCCGGGTATTCGGAGGTGCAGTGGTACCACCGCCCGCATCCAGCCGAAGCGAGGGCTTCATCGCCTGGACGGGCCGCGACCCTCGATGGACCCCGCCGCCGAATGGCTGACCCCATGGACTGATGCATTGCACGTCGTGTCCCGCAGGCGGTGTCCGGAGGCACCGACTGACATGATGGTGCAATGGCGGGATCGCCTCGACGTGGATGGGGATGGGTGGTCGGCCTCGCGGTGGCGGTGATCATCGCGTTCTTGGCCTGGCTACTCTGGCCATTTGCCGGATCGAGCGGTGATCCCGGTGGCGACATCATGGGACAGTTGGCACCGGCGGCGACCGCATTGCCGGGCTATGGCACCGGGGCGGTGCCTTGGGTCAGTGAGATACCCCAAACGCTCACCGCCTCCTACGCCATCAAGATGGAGCCTCGGCAGGATAGCTGCGACGGCAGAGCCGGTACCCGGGGATGGTCTCAGGTCGTGGTCCAGGCAGGGTTCCAGTGGTCCGAGGGGCTGTCGGCTCTCGTCACGTACCTGGACGGTCGCCTCGCCGTGCTGGGATGGTCACCGTCCACTACATCGTCCCCATCCAGCCCATCGAGCCCATCGAGCACGGTGATCGTGCGGATCGGACGCTGGACGAAGACGTTGCACAACGGGTCGCCGGCAGTTCTCAGCGTCACCGATGAAGGAGGAAGTCACTGGCAGCTTGTTGCCCTCGCCGAACCTGTCGGCAAGGCGGCCGGCGGGTGCTGATCCATGAACCGGTGATGGCTTCCTCGCGCTCGATCACGAGATCGCCGCGCTGGCGACGGATGAGTCGATTCCGATTGGGCCGGACATCCTGCAAGTCGAACAGTGGTCGACCGCCACGCACCTCGAGCACCGGGGCTGATGACGACTCACCCGGAGATCGGTCTGGTTTCCGGGCCGGCGACGGGGATGGCCGGAGGAGTTGCTGTCGGAGCCGACTCGGCCTGGATCAGGTCAGCTCTTGGACTGGATCAGATCAGCTCTTGGGCTGTTCAACGGTTCTGGAAGATCGCTGCTCGACGGCCAGGGCGAATGCTGCATTGACGCCCCCGAGGGTAAGCCACCGGCGAGACGCATCGAGCGTCAATCGAACGGACAGGTGATGGACCCTCGTGGCGCACATCACCACGCGGACGAGTGCTCCGATACCGATGGCGGCCAGGCCGAGTGCCAGAAGGTCGTAGCCGCTCGATTGCTGGACAAAGGCGACAAAGGCCAGCACGAGGGCCACCACCATGACGACCATGGCGTTCAACCGAGCCCGCTCCGCCCGGACTCTCCGTCGCTGGACGTCCTCGGAATAGGGCACGGTGACGGTGAGGTAATCGGGGCCTCGCCGAAACAGGGCGATCGCCGCGATGCCCAGCCACCCCAGCGGTCCGGCCAAGATCAGCAGCCAGGCCACCCCGAGCCCTGCGTTGCCACCGACTTGTTGGCGGAACGTCAGCTTGTCCGTAGTGGGGATCCCGTCAACGACGCACACCTCGGGGAGATTGCCGAGTACGCCATCGTCAACAAAGACCATCACATTCGCCACCGATGACCCCTCTCGCCGCTGAACTGAGTATTCCACGTCCGCAAGACGGCCGCCCGAGGGTGACCGATTACTGATCGGGGGAGAGTGGGTAGCCCTCGACGTGCCAATCGTCAGGGTCGGAGATCCCCGTCGATCCGGCGTGATACGGAGAATCCGTATCACGCCTGCGCCTCGATGGCGCGCTTGACCAGGCTCGCATCGTGCTGCGTCCGGTCCGTCTGCCCGTGCGTGGAGGAGGCGATGGGGGTACCCGAAGCAATTCGCCGAGCGGGCCGAGCCCCCGTGGGCCGGCGAGCACGGGAGGCGACTCGGCCCGACCAGGTGCGCTTCACTATGGTCGTGACATGAGCGATCCGAATCTGGACTTTGCCGACCTGACGGCACTCTTCATCAATACCACCCTGACCCGATCGCCAGGCGTCAGTCACACCCAGCTGCTGATCGACGCGAGCGCATCCATCATGTCCAAACAGGGTGTCACTGTCGATCAGTTCCGCGCCGTCGACCATCCGATCGCCACGGGCGTGTATCCGGACATGCGAGCACACGGGTGGACCGACGATGCCTGGCCGGGCCTGTTTGAGCGCGTGCAGGCGGCCGACATCCTGGTCATCGCCGGGCCGATCTGGCTGGGCGACAACAGCAGCGAGACCAAGAAGATCATCGAGCGGCTCTATGCGCATTCCGGCGAGCTGAACGACAAGGGTCAGTGGCTCTACTAAGGCAAAGTCGGGGGCTGCCTGATCACCGGCAACGAGGACGGCATCAAGCACTGCGCTTCCAATGTGCTCTACAGCCTGCAACACATCGGATACTCGGTGGCACCGCAATCGGACGCCGGATGGATCGGCGAGGCCGGCCCGGGGCCGAGCTACGGCGACGTTCTCGAGGACGGCACGCGTGTCGGTCTGCACAACGAGTTCACCAACCGCAACACGACCTTCATGACGTGGAACCTGCTGCACCTGGCGAGGATGCTCAAATCAGCCGGGGGGTTTCCGGCCCACGGGAACCAACGGAAGGAATGGGACGCCGGCGCGCGCTTCGACTTCCAGAATCCGGAATACCGATCGTAAGGGTCCGACCGGTCGGAGTGCTCCACAGACGTCTTCCGCGAGCCCAACCGGCGATCGGCTTGCGGACCGTCAGCCAAGCCCCTCCCCGGGTGTGGGAGCCTGCTCCCCGGGTGGGGGCCGGTCCCCACCGGGGGACCGGGAGGGCACCGTGGGCTACCGCGTGATCCAGTGGGCGACGGGCGGGGTGGGCCGGGCGGCCATCGAGGGGGTGCTCGACCACCCCGAGCTGGAACTGGCCGGGGCCTGGGTCCACAGCCCCGACAAGGAGGGGATCGATCTCGGCACCCTGGTCGGGCGCGACCCGGTGGGGGTGAGCGCCACCGGCGACGTGGACGCCCTCCTGGCCACCGAGGCGGACTGCGTGGTGTATAGCCCGTTCATGGCCGACCCCGCGGTGGTGCTGGCCCTCCTCGGGTCGGGGAAGAACGTCGTCACCCCGCTCGGGTGGTTCTACCCGCCGCCGGAGGAGCGCCGGCGGTTCGACGACGCCGCCAGGGCCGGGGGTGCCACCCTCCACGGCACCGGCATCCATCCCGGGGGCATCACCGAGCGCTTCCCCCTCATGGTCTCGGCCCTGTCGGGGTCCATCACCCACGTCCGGGCCGAGGAGTTCTCCGACATCCGCACCTATGGCGCCCCCGACGTGGTCCGCGACTGGATGCTGTTCGGCGCCACCCCGGCGCAGGCGTCCGGAAGCGTCATGGTCGACGCCCTCGGCGCCGGGTTCGGCCAGTCGGTGCGCATGGTCGCCGACGTCCTCGGCTTCGACACCGACCCCGGGCTCCGGACCTCCCACCAGGTGGCGGTAGCCACCGAGCCGGTCGACTCGCCCCTCGGTCCGATCGGGCCGGGCCGGGTCGCCGCCCAGCGGTTCACCTGGGACGCGACGGTGGACGGCCGGCCGGTGGTCACCGCCGCCGTCAACTGGCTGATGGGCGAGGGGCACCTCGATCCACCGTGGGTGTTCGGACCCGAGGGGGAGCGGTTCGAGGTGGAGGTCACCGGCGATCCCTGCTGCCTGACCACCTTCCGGAACCTCCATCCGGTGTCGGTCGAGGCCGGCCTCGAGCGGAACCCCGGCATCGTGGCCACCGCCCTCCACTGCGTCAACGCCGTCCCGGCCGTCTGTGAGGCTGCTCCGGGACTGATGACCTACCTCGACCTGCCGCTGGTGGCCGGCCGGGCGGCCCCGGGGCTCCACCGGGACCGGGGCGGTCGGTAGCCGGGGCAGCCGGGGTCAGGCGCCGCGGATCCGGCGCCACGACCGGCCGGCCCGGGCCAGGCCCCCTCCGGCGACCGCCGTGGCCGCCAGCATCACCGCCATGGTGACGACCAACCGGGGTTCGAGCGGCGACGGCGAGGTGCCCGGTGCCGTCCCGTGGAGGAACCACGGGGCGCCGGTCGAGAGCGCCCCCCACCAGACCGCGGTGGCGCCGGTGATCACCGCCATGGCGAGGGCCACCCCGCCGGCCAGCAGCACCTCGAGGCCGAGGACCCGGCGACCGAGCTCGATCCGGCGGCCGACCCGGACCGCCACCGCCGTCCAGAGTGCCAGAATGACCGCCACGGCGGCCGCCCAGGTCAGGAAGGCCACGCCGTAGGTCACGTCGGCCCCGTTGCGCTGCGCGGTGGTGAGGGAGTGCGCCCACGCTCCCATCGGGACGATCGAGGCGGTCGCCAGGACTGTCAGTCCGGCGGCGACCAGCACCCGTCGGCGAATCGACGGCCACCCCCCGCCCCGCAGGAAGCGTACGAACGCGGGGAGCACGGCGAGCGCCCCGAGGACAACCAGGCCTGCACCGAGCGCCGCGGCCGCCTGGATGGCGGCGAACGCCCCATCCGGTAAGCCGGTCTGCGCCGGGGGAAGGCTCGACCCGAAGTGCTCGGCCTGCTTGGCGAAGGCGGCGCCGGCCACGACGAACGCCGTCCACGAGCAGAGCACCAGGAGCGAGCCGTCACGTACCCGGTCGGCGGGGCTCCCGCGACGGCCCGGAAGGTCAGCCCCCCGGACCCGCTGCCGCAGCCCCGCGACGGCGACCGACGCCCGGAACCGGGGAGAGGGAGGCCCGTCGCCGAGGGTGTCCTCCATGAGGGCGACCAGCTCGTCGCCGTACCGGGCCCGCCAGTCCGGCGGGTACCAGCGGAGGAGGTCCGAGAGTCGGTCGCCTCCGGCGCTCACGCCAGGGCTCCCGGCGTCAGCCCCAGACGCGACGAACCGACGTCGGCGATCCTGCGGAGCTCGGTGATCGACTCGGCCAGGTAGGCCGACCCGGCGGCGGTGATCCGGTAGGGGCGTCGGCGGTCGTCGGATGCAAGGGGCTCGATCAGCCCCCGCTCCTCCAGCCGGGTGATCGCCCCGTAGAGGGCGCCGGGACCCAGGGTGACCCCGGCGAAGGACCCGATATCCCTGGCCAGGACGTGGCCGTGCTTCGGTCCGCCCGCCAGGCTGGTCAGGATCAGGAGCGGCGGGTCGTTGGGTCGCCGTGGGCGGGTGGCATCGGGTCTGCGGGGCATGCCGACAATCTACTACGTAGCACGTAGCTACGCAAGACGTAGTAAATCCGACCGGCACCGTCCGGCTGACGGTCCCGGCGGTGGCCGGTCGGTCACCGGCGGTCCGGCGCGTCCGGTGGCCGGCCGGGCGGCAGGATCCGCACCTGCGCCCCCGGGGCGAGGCGGACCCGGAGCTCCGGAAGCAGGTACGGGTAGTGGTGGCCGATCTGGCCGAGGGTGGCCTCGGCCGGCACCGCGGTGAGCGCCTCGTGCTCGAGCAGGATGGCGAACGCCTCGCGCACCACCGTCTCGCCGTCGGCGTCGTCGAGCCCCAGGTCGTCGAGGGTGTCCGACGGCACCTCCAGCCAATGGCGGGTCACCACACTGCCTTCGGCGATGGTCACCTCATACCGCTCGGATTCCAGGACTTCGACGTCGAGATGCCTGTTCACGGGGTACCTTTCCGGCGACGGGAGCGGCCCGTCGCCTCGCGCCCGGCTCGTGGGGGCGTGCCCGAGGAGGTACCCGGAAGTGCGGGCCGCTAATCCGGCGGCCCGCTCGGGGTCACCCGCCGGGTGGATCCGGGTGCCATGACGCCGCGCCGGCTCCGCCAGGACAGCACGGAGAGCACCGAGGCGCCGGACAGCAGGGAGGCGATGCCGAGGAAACTGCCGACCGAGAACACCGAGGCGGCCGAGCCGATCGATCCCACCGACAGGAACGAGCCCACCGAGCCGATCGAGAGGACCGATCCCTTCGAGTTGATGGAGAGCAGCGAGTCGGTCGAGCAGATCGACCACCGCGACCCGTCGGAGCGTCGTTCCATGCAGCCCATGATGCCCCACTTCCGACCGGTCGACCCGGGCCGGGGGACCGGTCACCGTCGGTACGTGTGGTAGCGAGGTCGTCACGTCCGGCGCGTGAAGGTGCGGCAGATTCCCAGGTGGAGAGAGAAACCTCCGGAAGGAGGGTTGACTTGCCGGGTCCGGCCTCGACCGCCAACCCGGGCGGCGGCGACCTGGTGGTGTCTCTGAACCACTGGGCCCTGGGCGGCTCGGTACGGGTCAACGGCCTGGGACAGCCCCTGAGCCCGCCCCCGGCGTCGACGTTCAGCGCCACCACCGACCTGACGTCGCAGACGCTGACCGGGTAACTGTCGATCCCCACCATCACCTCGACGGTCTCGATCCTGGGGATCCCCGTCACCATCGGCGTGTCGCTCACCCCCAGTGGGGCCACCACGGGCAGCGTGTCGCTGGACGCCGGCGGTCAGCTGCACATCCACGGCTCCACCTCGGCCACCATCGACATCCTGTCGGCCGGCGTCCTGGGCATCAACCTTCCGCTCGGCTGCCGGACGTCGACCCCGGTGCAGTTCCCACTGAACTTCGACGGGCCGGTGTCGTCGCTCGGAGACGGCCACCTGACCTTCACCGGCACCACCACCTTCCCGTCGCTCACCGGGTGCGGGCTGCTCTCGCCGCTGCTGAGCCCCCTCTTCTCGGGGGCGGGCAACACCTACTCGTTCACGATGGCCCCCCCGGCCCCGGCCCCCTGGTGACCGGCGCTCTCGCCGCCGGAGGTGGGAACCACTACGCCGGTCCGGTGGGGTTCACCAGCACGGCGGCGCCGTTGATCCGGTCGCCGGCCAGGTCGTCGAGCGCCTCGTCGGCCCGGCCCATGGGGTAGGGGGTGGTCGACGTCCGGACGCGGTACCGGGCGGCGAGCTCCAGAAATGCGGTGCCGTCGTGGCGGGTGTTGGCGGTGACGCTGCACAGCGACCGCTCCTCGAAGAGGTGCTCCTGGTAGTCGAGCGGCGGGATGTCACTCAGGTGGATGCCGGCGATGGCCAGGGTGCCGCCCCGGTCGAGGGCGGCCAGTGCGGGCGGCACCAGCGTGCCCACCGGGGCGAAGAGGATGGCGGCGTCGAGCGGCTCGGGTGGCGGATCGTCCTCACCGCCGACGCTGGTCGCCCCCAGGCGGACGGCGAGCTGACGGGCCTCCTCCGACCGGGTGAGGACATGGACCGAGGCCCCCTCGGCCAGGGCGATCTGGGCGGTGATGTGGGCGGAGCCTCCGAAGCCGTAGATGCCGAGCCGCCCGCCCCGGGGCAGGTTCGACCGCCGGAGCGACCGGTAGCCGATGATGCCCGCGCAGAGGAGGGGGGCGGCCTCCTCGTCGGTGAACGCCGCCGGGATCGCGTAGGCGAACGCCTCGTCGACCACCAGGTACCCGGCGTACCCGCCGTCGAGGTCCCAGCCGGTGAACCGGGGGTCGAGGCACAGGTTCTCGCGACCCGCCAGGCAGAACCGGCAGACCCCGCAGGTCCGTCCCAGCCACGGGACGCCCACCCGGTCGCCGGGGGTGAACCGGGTGCTGCCGCTCCCGAGGCGGTCGACCCTGCCGACCACCTCGTGGCCGGGCACCACCAGGTGCCGGGTGGGCGTCAGGTCGCCCTCGGCCAGGTGGAGGTCGGTCCGGCAGACGCCGCACACGCTGACGTGGACTCGGACCTGGCCCGGGCCCGGCTCCGGAATCGCCCGTTCGATCCGGGTGAGGGGCCCGGTGGCGATCGGGCCCGGCACGTCGACCGCCCATGCCTCCATCATTCCCTCGGTCATGGGCTCCTCCCCGTCCTCACCCAGCATGACCGGTCGCGACCGCGAGGGCCCGCCGTCCCCACCGCAGGTGACCAAGGACCCTGGCCGGACGACGGTCGGTCCGTGCACGATGTCGGGGGAGGGTGTGATGAAACGAGCGACGGGGACGGGAGGGATGGTAACCGGGCCGGAATCGATGACCTCACTGGTCGAGCGGCTCCGCGCCCTGGCCGGCGCCCTGACCGACCGGCTCCCGGTGGTCGACGGGGAGCAGTGGGTCCACGTGGACGCCGCGCTGACCTGCCTCTACGGCGCGCTGATCGAGCTCGAGGACCTCGATCGGGTCGGCGACCCCATGGGCGTCGACACCTCGGTCCGTCCCCGCTGATCCGCCCGTACCGGGGTGACCGCGCCCCGGTGCGATCCCTAGCCGACCTTCCGATTCCACCAGGTATGGGCCTCGGACCGTCCGCGCCGCTTGCCGGTGTCGAGCTCCGTCGGGGGTTCGATCGGCGGTTCGGGTGCCCGGGCGCACGCCGGGCAGGCCCGCACGCCGTCGACCAGGCGGGTGACGCCGGTGGCGCCACAGCGCTGGCACGACCGGCCCACGTAGACGGCTGCGCTCGGGTGGGACTGGCGGGACGCGGTCTCGGCGAGCCGCTGCTGGACATCCTCGGTCAGCAGGTACCCGCCGTCCTCGGTCCGGACCACCAGCTCCCACGAGAGGAGGTCGTGGATCAGGGGGCTGAGCTGATCGAGGCGCTTGGCCCGATCGCCGGTCACGGGGGTGGTGGGCGTGGTGCGGGCCACGATCTGGGGCCAGTTCTTCCGATAGCCCATCGGTGATTCCTCCACGACGTCCCCTCCTTCCACTGGCCTGCCCCCGGACGACATCGCGATGCCCGGGGACCGTCCCTGTGACAACCATGACCTGTCCGGGGCCGCTCCACAAGAGCACCCGGGCACTTTCTTCCGCCCGGGTGGGGATCCGGCACGGTCGGCGACCCCGGAGGCGCCCGCCAGATGTCCTTCGGCCCTGGCAATCGAGAGCCTCACCGGCGAGCATGGGGGGATGTCCCGTGCGCGAGATGGCAACGACCGACGAGTCGAGTGGGTCACTTGTGACGGCCCCGGCGCGGCGGGCTCGTGAGCGGATCGTCCGGAGCGATGTCCGTCCTGCCGCCGGGCTACCCGCACGAGCTCGAGCGCGACGTCGTCGACGACCGGGGATTCGCCTACCGTCTCCGCCCCATCCGGCCCGACGACGCCGAGCGGTTGATCGCCTTCCACGCCTCGCTCTCGACCCGCTCCACCTACCTCCGCTACTTCCGCGTGCACCCGGAGCTGTCGGCGGACGAGCTCGAACGATTCACCCACGTCGACTACCGCGACCGGTTGGCACTGGTGGTCGAGCGCGACGGTGTGCTGCTGGCGGTGGGGCGCTTCGACCGACCGCAGGGTACCGCCGAGGCCGAGGTCGCCTTCGTGGTGGCCGACGAGTACCAGCACCACGGGATCGGCATGCTCCTCCTGGACGAGTTGGCCGCCGCCGCCCGGGCCCGGGGCGTCACCTCCTTCGTGGCCGAGACTCTCGCCGAGAACCGGGGGATGATCCAGGTGTTCAGCGGATCGGGCTTCACCGTCCGGTCGGAGCGCGACTTCGACACCGTGAGCCTGCGCTTCCCGATCGAGGCCACCGGGGAGTACCGGCGGAGGCTGGCGGCCCGCGAGGCGCGTCGCGCCGGCCCGGTCGCACCGTCGGCACCGCCCGAGGAGGACGGCACGTGTTGATCGTGGCCGGCCCGACCGGCGACGATCGGCACCACGGCGGTCCCTTCCATCCGGAGCGCCCCGGTCGCATCGACGCGGTGATGGCCGGAATCGGGGATCTCCACCTCGGGAGCGACCTGGTGGCGGTGGCCGCCGACCCGGCACCCCTCGCCGACCTGGCCCGCGTCCACTCGACCACCTATCTCACCGAGCTGGAGGCGTTCTGCGCCGACGGTGGGGGGGACCTCGACCCCGACACCTTCGCCGGCGCCGACTCGTGGGACGCCGCCCGCCGGGCGGCCGGCGCCGGGTTGGCCGCGGTCCGCGCCCTCGACGACCAGGGCGACGGGGTGGCGTTCGTGGTGGCCAGGCCACCCGGTCACCACGCCGAGTTCGATCGGGCCATGGGGTTCTGCCTCCTCAACAACGTGGCGGTGGCGGCCGCCTCGCTGACCGCCGCCGGCCACCGGGTGCTGGTGCTCGACTGGGACGTCCACCACGGCAACGGGACCCAGGCCATCTTCTGGGACGACCCGAAGGTGCTCTACGTCTCGACGCACCAGTGGCCGCTCTTCCCGGGCACCGGGCGGGCCGAGGAGATCGGCGGCGTCACCGCGCTCGGGCTCACCGTCAACGTGCCCCTGCCGGCCGGGGCGACCGGTGACGTGGTGCGGCTCGCCCTCGAGCACGTCGCCGGGCCGACCGTCGACCGCTTCGCCCCCGACTGGGTGCTGGTGTCGTGCGGCTTCGACGCCCACCGCGCCGACCCCCTGGGGGAGCTCGGCCTGTCGAGCGGCGACTTCGGCCGCCTGGCCCGGCTGGCGGCCGAGTGGGCCCCGGGACCCGGGCGCCTGGCCTTTTTCCTCGAGGGCGGCTACGACGCCGGCGCCCTTCGGTCCTCGGTGGCGACCACGCTGGGTACCCTCCTCGGGGGGATCGACCGTCCGGAGGCGGAGACGCTGGGTGGCCCGGGCGAGGACCAGGTCCGGGTGACCGCCTTCCGTCGGGACCGGGCCATCGAACTGGCGGGCGAGTCGGCCCCCATGGACCTGTGAGCGGAGGACGATGACCGGGGTTCCCACGACGATGGCGGTGGGCTTCGACGGCTCGCCGGACTCCGAGGCGGCGCTGCGATGGGCCGCCGGACTGGCGGCCGGTACCGGCGCGCAGCTGGTGGTCGTCCACGCCGTGGGCCTCCTCGAGCATGCCGGCATCGAGGGCCGGGCCACCGCCCACCGCGAGACCGTCGAGCGCATCGCCGACGAGGCAGGTCTCGATCCGGACCGGGTGGCCTGGTCCGTCCTCGACGGTGACCCGTGCTCGGCGCTCCTGCGGGTGGCCGGGGAACGGCCGGAGGTGGGGCTGCTGGTGGTGGGCTCCCGGGGGGCCGGTCGACACCACGGCTCGGTGCTGGGGAGCACCAGTCTCGAGGTGGCCGAGCGGGCCACCGTGCCGGTTGCCATCGTGCCGACGGGCGTCCGCTAGCGCGACCGGCCCGACCCAACCGGGCGGTGCGCCGGTGCGGCGGGATGCGGCCGCCGGGGGGCTCACCGCCGATCGATCGCCGCCCGCGCCTGCGCATAGGTCCGCTGGAGGTCGTGAAGCACGTCGCCCACCGTCTGGCGGGGGGAGGGGAGATCGGTCGCCAGATCGTCGCGCAGCTGTCCGAGACCCGACAGGGCGGCCAGGCCGGCGTTGGCGGCGGAGCCCAGCTGCTTGGAGAGCTCGTCGCGAAGGTCCATGCTGGCCAGGTCGAGCTGGACGATGAGCTCATCGATCCTGGCCCGCCACTCGGTGAGCTCGCGCTGGAGGCGCTCGGCGGGGTCGGCCCGCCGGCTCTCCTCCCCGTTCCGGTCGGTGTCGGTGTCGGGCATGTGGGACTCCCTTGGTCGGGGCGACGAAGCGCCATCCCCAGCCTGGCGGAACGGGTTCTGGACGGCCAGGGCCGAAGGTCCCCGCCGGGCGAGCAGGTCAGGCCGAGCGGGAGGCGGGCCGGACGACCACGACCGGGCATTCGGCATGCTCACAACACTGCTGGCCCACCGAGCCGAGGAGCAGCCCCTTGAAACCGCCCAGGCCGCGGGAGCCGACCACCAGGAGGTCGGCCCCGCGGCTGGCCTCGACCAGGGCCTTGGCCGGTGAGCCCTCGTGCATCACGGCGGTCACCGGCACGCCGGGAGCGACCGAGCCGGCGTGGGCCACGCCGGCGTCCATTACCGGCCGGACCACCCGCTTCACCTCGCTGGGCGTCATGGTGGTGAAGCCGAGGCTCGACACCGTGTGGACCTCGAGGGCAGCCCCGTTCCGGGCGGCCTCGGCGGCCGCCCACGCCACGGCCTCCCGGGCACTCTCCGAGCCGTCGAACCCCACCACGATCCGGTGGGTGGCCCCGGAACCGGCGTCCTCGGTCACGGTCGACCACCCACCGGGGAACGCTCAGCCACCACCACGGGCCCCGCCGCCGGCGGCCAGCTCCCGGTAGTGCCGCCGCCAGATCACCCGGTAGATCCGGGTCCACCGGGGCACGGACCGGAGGCCGGGGATGAACGGCACCAGGACCAGCAGCAGGGTCAGGAGCATCATGGTCGCCCAGACCTGCAGGTCGGCGTTCGAGGAGGTCTTGTACGGGGGTACCTGGTAGAAGGCGGTGTAGAGCCACAACCAGGCCTGGCCCGGATAGTTCCCCGTCTCGTTCATCATGCCCCACTGGTCACCGGAAAGGTGCTGGGCACTGGCCTTGTCGGCGAGGTAGTTCCCGTCGGCGATGAAGAGCAACGGCTTGGTGTAGTTGGTGCCGTAGAACTGCTGCTGGTTGCTGAGCAGTGCACCGTCCAGCGCCCCGCTCCGGGCCATGGTGGTGAGCCCCGTCATCATCGTCCCGACCGGCCCGTAGTCTCCCGCCGCGACGTGGAGCTTGCCGTCGGTGTAGGTGGCGTTGGCCACCGCCTTCTCGTAGGCGGCCGTCCATGCCGCCTGGGTGGCCGGGGGGGCGACCTGGTAGGTCTGCACCGCCGCCTGGATGGCCGGCTGGTCCGGGAGGGTCTTGAGCGGGCCGAGCACGTAGTCGTTGGCAGTGTCGATCGGCTGGTGGACGCCGAGGAGCCGTTCCGGGGAGACCGGACCGATCGACTGTGAGCTGCCGGGGTTGGTGGCGTTGTAGGGCGGCCCGTAGGTGGCGGTGGCGCTGGAGCCGTCCAGCTCGGTGATGGCGGTCTGGACGAAGTCGACCGGCGTGGCCGTCGACCACTGCTTGACCGTCACCGGCTTGTCGTCGGGGGACGAGAAGACGACCGCCAGGAGCACCACCAGGACGGCCACCGCCACCAGCGCCACCGTGAACTCCTTGACGATGTCGTAGGGCACGTACCGTCCGTGCCACTCGTGCACGTCCCGGTCGGGCTTGAACCGCCGGGTCTTGGTGGAGGCCGCGCTCACGACGGGGTCCCATCGTTCTCGACGCTGACGGCTGCCGACTCGGCGGCCGGTTCGTCGAGGGCGAACGGTGGCACCACCCCGCGCCGTCGGACCATGAGGACGTGGAGTCCGACGATGGCCACCACCACCAGCGGCAGCAGCACGATGTGCCACATCAGCATCTGCCCGAAGTTGAGCACGTTGAAGACCGCCCCGGCGCCGGTGGAGTTGATGCCGTCCTTGGCCTGGGTGCTGATCCACTGGGAGTCGAAGTTCTGCTGTGAGAGGTAGCCGGTGAAAGCGGCCCCCACCGAGATCACGAAGGTGACCACGCCGGTGATCCAGGTCAGGCGGCGCTTGCCGCGCCAGGCGGCCATGAAGAACTTGCCCCACAGGTGGACGACCATGACGAAGAAGAAGACCTCGACGCTCCACAGGTGGAGCGAGTTCACGAACAGGCCGGTGGAGGACACGTGCCACCACGAGGGCCCCATGATGGCCAGCACCAGGCCGGTGGCGATGACCAACAGCAGAGCGGCGATGGTCAGCACGCCGAAGACGTAGATGGCCGAGGCCACGTAGGCGGGCTGCCGGTCGGGCATCAGGCGCTCCGGCGGCAGTGCCTCGACGGCGGCGGCCCGGAGCTTCGCCGTCCACTGGCCGGCGTCCTCGTCCCGGATGGCGGGCGGGCCGCCGTCGGACGGCGAAGGGTCCGTGGTCGGGCGTGGGGGGCTAATCGTCATGGTGACTCCTGTGCGAGGGGAGGGGGAGCAGGATGGCGACCACGAAGGTGACCACCATCAGGCAGATCACCACGAAGTTGGCCACGGAGATCTGGATGAAGCCCCAGTCGATGAAGTGTCCGGGGCCGGTGAGGTTGATCAGTGCGCCGAGCAGCGCCAGCGTGGCCGTCATGCCGACCATCGCTTCCCGGGCTTCCAGGGCTTCTTCGTACACGGCATGGGTGTCGCCTCCTTCTCGGACGGGACCAGGGACCCCACTGCCATCAGGGTACGAGGGGGAAGCGGTGAGCCACTAGGGCCGAAGTGCCCTAGCTGGCGTGCCGTGGCCGCCCGCGGGCGACAGACGGGCGGTGTCGTCTCCGGGTCCACCAGGTCGTCCGGCCGCCCCCAGGTCGGCGGGTCACTCGGCCGCCCCCCGCCTTTCTCGACCGGCCGGCGCGGCACTTCCCCGCCGACGCCAGTGGTGCCTGGACGTCCCTCGGTCGGGTGCTGCTCGACGCCCGCGTCCTGACGGGCGGTTGACCCGCTCCCGGACCGCCGGCGCCGTTGGTGGCCCGGCGAGAGCCGACGCTCCTCCTGGACGTACTGTCCGGCGAGCGCCGGCGCTCCTCCTGGACGTACTGTCCGGCTAGAGCCGGCGCTCCTCCTGGACGTACTGGGTGGTGCCGGGGGCCTGGCCGTAGCCGGGCGCACCGGGGGTGCCATAGCCGTCCGACTGCACGCGCGTCATCCGCCGGCTGCCGCCGAAGCCGCCCCAGCTCGACCAGAAGATCAGGGACAGGACGAGGCCCACCGCGCCCACGATCATGAGGATCAGCCCGATCTTGTTGACGTTGAAGCCGTTGGTCTGCACGGTCACCGCGAAGTCGAGGATCGCCCCCACCGCGATGACCACGATGCTCGTTCCTACACCCATGACATGCTCCGTTCGGTTCTCGGGCGATGTCCTCGCCCTCTGGCGTAGTGATGCCCAGCGGCGGGCGCGGCTAAACCGACCGACGACCTCTGGTGAACCGGAGACGCTCGAGCGCCGGGGGAATGGGTACCCGGCGCCACCGGGTCACCCCGGTTCAGTACCGGTCGCGGACCACCATCACCGGGCAGTGGGCGGTGGCGGTGCAGTGCTCGCCCACCGAACCGAGGAGCAAGCCGGCGAACCCGCCGTGGCCACGACTCCCCACCACCAGCAGGTCGGCGCCGGCGGAGGCCTCCACCAACACCGGCGCCGGGGCACCTTCGGTCACCGTGGCGACCACCTCCAGCGCCGGGTGCCCGGCCCGCACCGGTGCGAGGACCTCCTGGAGCATCGCCGCGGCGTCGGCGCCCGGGTCGTAGCCGTCGGGCAGGGGCAGGGTCCATCCGGTGCTGCCGGGCCACGCCCAGGCGGTGACCGCCTCCAGGCTCGCTCCGGTCAGCTCGGCCTGGCGGACGGCGGCATCGAGGGCCTGCTTCGACGATGCCGAGCCGTCGATGCCGACCACCACGCGGTGGCCCGCACCCGGGGACTGATCCCCCGCAGTCCGCGGCTCGTCCGGACTTGGTGCGGTGCATCCCATACCAGGCACCGTAGGGAGACACCCCGCCGGGGACCAGGGGAGAAGGTCCCGAGCCGACGGTCACGCCGCGAGCGGTCAGCTCCGGTGGTCGTCGGCCAGGGTCACCGGCACCGGGATACCCCGGTGGAGGTAGGCGGCCTCGTAGTTGGAGGCGGCACTGGCCTCGGCGGCCACGGGCGCCGGTCGCCCCGCGCCGGGGCCGGCCTCGGCGGCCCGGGCGGCGATTCGTTGGCGGGCGGCGGTCCGGCGGTCCTCGCGGGCGGCGGTTCGCTCGTCGTCGCGCGCCCACTGGACCATCACGATGGCCGTTCCCACGAAGGCCGACAGCTCCCCGATTCCCCAGATCATGCCCCCGCCCACGTGGGTCTGGCCCACGGTGTAGATCGAAGCCGCGGCGCCCCCGCCCAGGAGGGCGATGCCCAGGAAGGACTCGAACGGCACGCCGATGAGGAGGTTGACGATGCGGAAGCCGTGGGACATCTTCCACCGGGGGTTGTTGTCCACGCCGATGGTCGCCCACCAGAAGTTGCAGCCCCCGAAGAGGAAGAGCAGGTTGAGCAGATCCATGACGGTCATGTGCGCCATGGCGTAGCCGAGGAGGGGCGTCAGGAAGAAGGCGAACATGACCCCGTAGTAGAGGAACCAGATGGTGACCGGGAAGGTGAGCGCCCCGAACCAGCCGCTGTTGAGGATCTTGAGCAGCACCACCTTGGTGGGGTGGGCGGTGGTCTGGAGGGCCAGCGTCATGGGTCCGCTGAGGGCCAGCAGGGGCGGCGCCACCACCATCAGGAGCATGTGCTGGACCACGTGGTACTCGAACGACGACGCCACCAGGGGGGACACGGGGGACTGCAGACCGAGGGCGACCACGACGAGGCCGGCGAGGAACATGCCGGTCCGGAAGGCCGGCCACGTCCGCCCCCGGGCGGCCAGCAGGCGGACCCCGTTCAGGTAGAAGACCGCGGCAGCCACCTCGACGGCGGTCATGGCGTAGGAGAACGGGCTGCCGTGGGGGGTGGCGACCATCCACCGGAGGCCGACAGCCAGGGCGACGAAGGCCACCACTGCGTAGCTGAGCCAGATGGGGGAGCGCTCGGGCCCCCGACGCCAGACGACCGAGGCCCGATGGCCCGCCCAGACGGCCAAGCCGACCGCAGCCACGCCGGCGAGGCTCACCGGCCAGGCGGTCAGGAGGGAGTGGGCGTCGACCGGCGGGGCGTACATTCCGGGCATCCCGTGCATGGCGTGCACGTGCGACATGCCCCGCATGTCCCCGATGGCCGGCATGCCCTTCAGCGTATCGCCGGACGGGGGCCGGACACCCGTCGGTGACCGGGCCTACCGGTCGCGGTGCTCGTCCTGGAGCTTGGTGGCGTAGACGGCGGCCTCGGTGCGCCGGGCGAAGCCCAGCTTCATGAGGAGGTTGGACACGTAGTTCTTCACCGTCTTCTCGGCCAGGAACATCTCCTGGCTGATCTGACGGTTGGTGCGGCCCTGGGCGATCAGGTCGAGGATGCGGCGCTCCTGCGGGGTCAACTGCTCGATCCGGGCACGCTCCTGCTGCTGGCGCCCGAGGCGGTCCATCACCTGGCGGGTCAGTTCCGGGTCGAGGAGCGAGCCGCCGGCCGCCACCGTGCGGACGGCCGCCACCAGGTCGCCCCCGCGGATCTCCTTCAGGACGTAGCCGCTGGCCCCGGCCATGATGGCGGCGAAGATCGCCTCGTCGTCGGCGAACGAGGTGAGCATCAGGCACTGGATGTGGTCGTCGCCCGTCCGCAGCTCCCGGCAGACCTCGACGCCGGACCCGTCGGGTAGGCGGACATCGAGCACCGCCACGTCGGCCCCCGAGGCCGGGGCACGCTCCAGGGCCTCGGCCACCGAACCGGCTTCGCCGCAGACGGTCATGTCGTCCTCGGCCTCGATCAACTCGATCAGCCCCCGGCGCACCACCTCGTGGTCGTCGAGCAGGAACACCCGGATGGTCACAGGGCCCTCGTCCACGCTCCTGTCATACCACCTCTTGCCGTCCGAGGACCGGTTCGTGGTGGGCACCCGCCCACCACACCAGCTCCGTACCCCCCTCCGGTCGGCGTCCGATCCGGCAGTCCCCGGAGAGCAGCTTGGCCCGTTCGCGCAGGTTGGCCAGCCCGTTGCCGATACCCGGGGCGCCCGGATCGACGCCGATGCCGTCGTCGGCCACCACCAGCTCGACGGCGTGGTCGCGGGCCACCACCTGGACGGTCACCTGCCGGGCGCCGGCGTGCCGGATGACGTTGGTGAGCGCCTCGCGGAGGGCGAAGAGGAGGTGCTCCGCCTGCTGATCGTCGACCGCCGAGTCGATCGGACCCTCGAGGTCGACGCGGACGTCGAGGCCGAGCCGCCCGCCCACCTTCTCGGTGAGGGCCAGGATCTCCGCCCGGAGCCCGTGGCTACCGTCGCCCCGTCGCCGGCTGATGCTGAAGATGGTGGTCCGGATCTGGCGGATGGTCTCGTCGAGATCGTCGATGACCTCGGCCACCCGCTCGGTGACGTCCACCGGGTCGCTCGCCGCCGCCACCCCCTGCAGCCGCAGCCCGGCGGCGAACAGCTGCTGGATGACGGTGTCGTGGAGGTTGCGGGCGATGCGCTCGCGCTCCTCGACCAGGGTCAGCTCGCGCATCCGGCTGCGGAGACGGGCCTTGTCGATCACCAGGCCGGCGGCCACCCCGAAGGCGGCCACCAGGTCTTCGTCGTCCTGGGTGAACGCCCCGTCACCCTCCTTGTCGCAGAGGTAGAGATTGCCGAAGACGTCGCCGCGGATGCGGACCGGGACGCCCAGGAAGGAGCCCATGGTTGGATGGCCCTCCGGAAAGCCCCCGCTCTCGGGGTGGTCGCGGAGGTCGGCGAGGCGGACGGGGTCGGGGTGGCGGATCAGGAGGCCGAGGATGCCCCGGCCGGTCGGCGGTGAGCCGATCGTCCGCCGGGTGGCCTCGTCGATGCCGACGGTGATGAACTCGGCCAGGGTGTCGCTCCGTCCGTCCAGGACCCCGATGGCCCCATAGCGGGCACCGACCAGCCGGGTGGCCTGTTCCACGATGTGACCCAGGACGTCGGGAAGCTCGACGTCGGCTCCGATGAGGAGCATGGCCTCCACCAGCGCCTGGAGCCGTTCGGGATCGCGGATCCGGTGGAACGGCATGGGTCGAGTCTACGGACCTCGCCTCGCCCGGTCGACCGGCCCGCCCGGTCGGGCCGGGCGGACGGCGCCCCACGGCCGCCGCCGGGACACCTCCCGGCCGGGTGTGGTGACCTTCGGCCCTACCTGGTCAGAGGCGTTCCACGTACCGTCGTCCCGATGGGCGAGCGGCGAGCGCGAGGGAGCGACGATGGTCAGGGTGTTCCTGTTGGACGACCATGAGGTGGTGCGCCGGGGCCTCCGTGATCTCTTCGAGGCCGAGGATGACATGGAGGTGGTCGGCGAGGCGGGCACCGCGGCGGACGCCCTGGTCCGGATACCCCTGACCCGGCCGGACGTGGCCGTCCTCGACGTGCGCCTGCCCGACGGCGACGGCATCGAGGTCTGTCGGGAGGCCCGCTCGGCGACACCGGAACTGGCCTGCCTGATGTTGACCTCCTTCGCCGATGACGAGGCCCTGTTCGCCGCCATCATGGCCGGCGCCGCCGGGTACGTCCTGAAGGAGATCCGGACCAACGACCTGGTCAATGCCGTCCGACGGGTGGCCGGCGGCCAGTCGCTCCTCGACCCGGCCATCACCCGTCGGGTCCTCGACCGGCTCCGGACGGGCCCGGCCGAGGATCCCCGGCTGGCTGCCCTCTCGCCGCAGGAGCGTCGCATCCTCGACCTGATCGCCGAAGGCCTGACCAACCGCCAGATCGCCGCCGAGATGTACCTGGCCGAGAAGACCATCAAGAACTACGTGTCGGCCCTGCTGGCCAAGCTGGGGCTCGAACGCCGCACCGAGGCCGCCGTGCTCGCCGTCAAGGCCCGCCAGCGGGCCGGCCAGGACGCGCTCCGGGCGCCGGATCCCCGATGAGCATCCACACCGATCTCCTGCGGATGGCGCTGGCCACCGACGGGCACGGGTCCGACGATGCCCCCACCGACGAGCTGGTCGCCCGCCTGCTCGGCTATCGCCGGGGACTCCAGGACGTCACCGAGGCGCCGGGTCACGGCCGACGGGCGGCCGACACCACCGCCGACCTGATCGCCCACGACGTGGCCCTGGTGCGGTTGTGCCAGCGGCTGGGGATCGACCAGGACCTCACCGAACCGCAGGCCTCGCCGGGCGAGCGGGACCGGCTCGTCGCCGCCGTCGAGGCCGCCGGCATCGACCTCGGTGCGCACACCCGGGGGCCGGTCTCCGGTGACCGTTGAGGGGGCCACGGGGCCGGGCGGGTCAGGCCGGGTCGGCCCGGCCCAGGATCACGCCGTGCATCAGGTCGGTCGGGATGAAGGCGGACAGCCGGGAGACGGCCGATCGTCCGTCCGGCCCGCCGATCGGGCCCGGCCCGTCGCCCCCCGGACCGGTGCGGCGGGCGATGCCGGTGACGGACACGCTCCATTGCTCGTCGCGGTGGGTGTCGACGTCGTCGACCTGAAAGGTGACGACGTTGCCGTAGACGGCATCGAGGATGGTGGCGACGGCCATGGTGGTCACGACCACCCCGTCCGCCTCCAGGGCGTACGTGACGGGGAGGATGGTGGGGAGCGACCGGAGGCTCAACCCGATCCGCCCGCGCCGTCCGCCGAGCAGCCGGATCCGGCAGTCGTCCCGGGGAAGCTCCCGATGTACACCGTCGGGACTCATCCGTCCATGGTGACCGCCGGTGCCACGCGTCCCTAGGGGCGAAAGTCCCGCGACCGGCGGCGAAGGCCCCGGCGCGCCCCTCACCGCGCCGGAGCCCGCCACCGGTCGGCCCCTCCTCGGCTACGCCGCGCTCGAGGAGCTCGTCGCCGATGCCCCCGACGGGGTGGTGGTGGTCGACCGGTCCGGGTCGGTCGTCTACGCCAACCGCACCCTCGAGCACCTGTTCGGCTACGGCCCCGGGGAGCTGACCGGCCGGCCGGTCGAGCTGCTGGTCCCCGAGCGGCTGCGGGGCGGTCACGTCGGTCACCGCCAGGGGTTCCAGGCCGCCCCCGAGCCACGCCCGATGGGCGCCGGGCTGGAACTGACCGGCCGCCGACGCGACGGCACCGAGTTTCCGATGGACGTGAGCCTCGGCGTCTCGGTGCTCCAGGACGGGCTGGTCATCGCCTTCGCCCGGGACGTCACCGACCGGCGGAACGCCGAGGAGGCGCGGCGCACCAGCGAGGAGTGGTTCCGCCTGCTGGTGGAGAACGTGGTGGACCACGCCCTCTACGTCGTCGACCCCGACGGCCGGGTGGCCAGCTGGAACCGGGGGGCGGAGCGGCTGAAGGGGTATACCGCCGAGGAGGCGGTGGGCCGCCCCTTCTCCGGCTTCTTCACCGACGGGGACCGGGCCAGGGGGGCGGCCGACCGCGCCATCGAGGTGGCACGGACCGAGGGGAGCTTCACCGGTGAGGGATGGCGGGTGCGCAGGGACGGCAGCCGGTTCCGCGCCCACGCCTCCCTCACCCGCCTCGACGGTCCGGACGGGGGCCTCCGCGGGTTCGCCGAGGTCACCCGGGACGTCACCGACGCCCACCGCCTCGGCGCGGTGGTCGACCTCGGCCAGGCCATCCTGTCCGGCGTACCCACCGCCGAGGTCCTGGAGCTCACCGGTCGGCACGCCACCTCCATCGTCGACGCCACCGTCGCCTGGGTGGTCGGCCCGTCGGGTCGGCCCGGACGGCTCGCGGTGCTGGCGGCCTACGGCGAGGGCGCCGACGACCGGGTGGGCATGGAGGTGTCGTCGGACTCGTTCGCCGCCCGTTCGATGCGAGACGCCCAGCTGATCACACTGCCCAGCCTGGAGCGGAACGCCGCCGTCGCCGACGCCCATCTGGCCGAGGGGCTCGGCCCGACCCTGTTCGTGGCCCTCCACCACAGCGACGTGGTGTTGGGGGTCCTGGCGGTGGCGCGGCCGCCGGGTGACCAGCCGTTCCGGCTCGAGGAGATCCGGTCGGTGGAGCTCTTCGCCGACCAGGCCGCCCTGGCCCTTCACACGAGCTCGATGCGGTCGGAGATCGAGCGGCTGCGCCTGCTCGAGGAGCGGGAGCGGATCGCCCGGGACCTCCACGACACGGTCATCCAGCGGCTGTTCGCTACCGGGATGAGCCTGCAGGCATCACTCGCCCCGGCCCGACCGCCCGAGGTGCGGAGCCGCCTCGAGCAGTGCATCAACGACCTCGACGACACCATCCGCTCCATCCGCACCACCATCTTCGATCTGCAGCGGACCGAACCGCCGGCGACCGGGTCGGGGGCACGCGACGCCGTGATCGGCGTGGTGGCCGAGTCGACCCGTGGCCTGGGTTTCGAGCCGGCCGTCCGCTTCGTGGGTCCGGTGGACGCCGTGGTCGGGGGGGACACGCTGGCCGAGCTGGTGCAGGCGCTACGCGAGGCGCTCTCCAACGTGGCCCGCCACGCCGCGGCCACCGGCGCGGTGGTGACGGTGACGGTGACCGACGAGATCGAGCTGGCCGTCGCCGACGACGGCCGAGGGATGCCCGAGGAACGACCGCCGGGAGGGCGGGGTCTCGACAACATGGCCGTCCGGGCCCGGCGGCTGGGAGGTCGGCTCCGAGTCGAGGACTCGGAGCTCGGGGGGACCCGGATCGCCTGGCGGGTGCCGATCGGGCCCTGAGCCGTTCAGGCGGGGGCGTCCGGGGTGATCCGCCGTCGCCGGCGGCGGACCGGCGCCAGGTGGACCAGGCTGGTGTAGGTCACCACGGCGATGGCCAGGTGCATCAGGACCAGGACGAGGACGGCCAGCGGCGGCGCACCCCTGACCAGCAGCCAGAGGTCGGGCAGCAGCAGGACGGCGGTGACCAGGACAGCCAGGCGGAGGAAGAGCCACCGGGGCGCCGAACTGATCCGGGTCACCACCGGCCAGGCCAGACAGGCGATGACCACGCCCACCACGGTCAGCTTGGTGTAGTCGGCGAACTGGAAGTGGACGTAGCCCTTGGTGGACGGGAAGACGACCTCCCCGACCGCCACCAGTACGGCGTCGGCGATGAGCGAACCGACGATCGCCATCACGGTGGCGACCACCACGTTCCGGGCCCGGGGCGGCCGGTGGGTGTCCGGCGCGAGGTCGATCCTCGCCAGGGACATCGCCCGGTCGAGGACGGGGGACGGGCTCGGGGCGGGCGTCATGACGGGCGTTCCTGGCTCATTGTCCTCCATCGTAGGGATCCAGCCTGACGGCTCCATGAACGCCCGGTGCCCGGCGGGCCGGCCGGACGGTGCCGTGCACGGTCGCTCAGCGACCGAGCTCCTTCAGGTGGAGGGCCAGGCGGGGACAGGCAGCCACCGCCCGCTCGGCGTGCTCGAGGTGGGCGGGAGCGATCTCGGCGCCGTCGAGCAGCGGGAACCCCCAACGGTCGAGGGCGACCCGCTCGGGGAAGAGTTCGGCGCACACCCCGTGTCCATCGCACGCCACGGCATCGACCACCAGGGTGTAGCGGCGGGTCACGACCGGCCCCGCCGGTCACGGGCCGCGCCCGCCCGGCCCAGGCCGAACCGTTCCAGGCCGGGGAGCACGGTGGGAGCCCCGACGTGGGCGCAGGGCCCCCCGCGGAGGTGGGCCTGCACCTCGTGGCCGAAGACCTCGAGGGCGCTCCGCACGACCCGGGTGGCGCCGTCCGGGTGCCGACAGGCGCCCCGGCCCTCGACGAGGGCGCAGACGTCGAGGAGCGGCTGGACCCGGCCCCGGAGGGTCGACGGCTGGACGGCGAGGGCCGTGCACAGCGCGGCCAACTCACCCAGGCCGTTGATGCAGGGTCCGCACTGGCCGGCCTTCTGCTCGTCGAGGTAGGCGACCACCCGGGCCGTCTCGGCCAGGGGGCAGACCCCGGCGGGCACCAGCGCCACCACCCCGGCACCGAGGGAGCTCCCCTGGCGACGGGCCTCGGCCTCGTCGAGACGGAGCTCGAGGGCACGGTCCATCGGGAGCCAGCCGCCGCCGTAGCCGCCGAGCAGTACCCCCCAGTAGTGACGCGCCTCGTCGGCGGAGAGCCCGAGGACGTCGCCCAACCGCATCCCGAGCGGCGCCTCGACGATGCGGGGTCCGGGTCCGAGGCCGTGCAGGGTCATCAGCATGGTGCCGGGGGCCATCGCGGTGCCGAGGCCCCGGAACCAGTCGGGGCCGAACCGGGCCACCAGGGCGACGTGGGCGAGGGTCTCCACGTTCTGCACCAGGGTCGGCCGGCCCCCCACCCCCCGGGTGCGGATGGGGTCGATGCCGACGAAGGTCGGGAGCGGCAGCTTCCGGTTGAGGGCGTTGACCACCGCCGTCTCCTGCCCGGCGATGAAGGTGTCCGCCGCCTCCATGACCTCGATGTCGACCGGGTCGACCGACCGCCGGCGGCGTTCGAGGACCGCCCGGTCGAGGCCGGCGAGGAGGTGCCGCGGCGCGTGGACGATGACCCGACCGGCACCCAGGGCGGCGCCCGCCGCCGAGGCACCGTCCAGGACCAGGTGGGGGAGTCGGGCCACCAGGAGCTCGTCCTTGCTGCTGGCCGGTTCGCCCTCGGCGGCGTTGGCCACCACCACCGGACGCTTCAGCAGGCCGCTGCGGACCGATCGCCATTTCACCCCCACCGGAAACCAGGCGCCGCCGTGACCCGCCAGGCCGGAGGCCTCGAGGTCGTCGATCAACGAGGTTCCGGCGTGACGGAACGAGACCGGCCCCCACCGGGCCAGGTGCTCGTCGAGCCCGACCGGGGTGCCCGACGTGTCGAGTCCCGACAGGAGCCGGGGGACCTCGTTCGCCGACAGGGAACGGGGGTGGTGGGCGAGCTGCGGTCCGGTCACGAGTTCCCCGATCCGGGCGTGCCCGAGACCGTGCCGGTCAGGGTCCCGTTGTTCTGGTCGAGCTGGAGGGCCAGCACCAGCTGGACCGACCGCCCGCCGCCGGCGACCGAGGCATCGAGCGTCGAACCACTGAGGTTGGTCACCGTGCCGGTGGCCGAACCCCAGGTCACCTGCGTCGAGGAGGTGGCCACGCCGCCGTCGACGGCCGTCCCGTCGAGCTGGATCACCAGGGGCGATCCCGGCGAGGCGGGGACGGTCATCGTCAGGGTCACCTGCACCTGGTTCGAACCCGACAACGGTGCCGACCGGTACGTCCCGGTGACCTGGTCCGAGAACGCCGCAGTCGGTATCCCGGACCCGGCCGGGGCCGCGCCCCCTCCGGCCGACGCGCCGCCAACCGTCGTCGCCGGGGTGCTGTGGCTGAAGGAGCTGGCCAGCTTGGACAGGAGCGCGGGGGACGTCCCCGCCCGGTGCGACCAGCCGGGCGCCAGGGGTCCGACCAGGGTGAAGAGTCCGATGCCGAGGACCACCACCAGGCCGGCAGCCGCGCTGCCGACCCGCCAGCCGGCGGAACGGGCCGACCCGACGGCCAGCCGCCAGGCGCCGACCACCACCACCGCCGCCACGCAGATCACCTCGATGCCGAGGGCCACGGTCAGGTGGGTGTCGGTCCCGGTGCCGAGGCCGTGGAGCACGGCCACCGGCCAGCACAGGTAGGCGAGCCAGTGGATGGCGCGCCACGAGTGGGCACCGATGCGCCGGCGGAGGCCGCTGGTGACGGCCACCGCCAGCAACAGGTCGAACGCCACCGCCCCGAACCCGACCCACAGCGGGCGGTAGGCGGTCCGGAACGGAACGACGGCGTCGAGGAGGCCGATGGGGACGTAGCCGTCGGCCACCGTGGTGACGACGTGGATGCCGATGAACACCATGCAGAGGAGCGAAAGGTTCCGGTGCAGCGACTGCGACAGGAACCGGGGCCAGCGCTCGGCCGTCCACCCGACGGACGCCACCATCCCCAGTACGACGGTGGCCGTCAGGAGGAGCAGCGACACCAGCCCGGCCGCCCGGGTCAGGTACCAGAAGGTGGTCGAACCGTGGCCGACGGTGGCGGCGAGGGCGGCGGTCACGGTCGGGACCGGGCAGGCCACGGGCCGGCGGTGGTGACCTCGCCGTCGACGGCGACCAGCCGGGCCGGCAGCGATCGGGCCTCGAGCCAGGCCGGGGCGTCGGCCCCCAGCACCATCGAGGCGGTGGAGGCGGTGTTGGCGTCCACGCACGAGGCCGCGCACACGGTGACCGTCCGCCACACCGGCGCCACCGGGAGCCCGGTGGCCGGGTCGAGGAGGTGGTGGACCTCGACGGTGCCGAGGCGCCAGTGGCGCACGGCGGTCCCCGAGGTGGCGAGACCGCCGGTCCGGACGGCGATGGTGCCGCCCTCCGCGTCGGGCATCCGGCAGTCGTCGCCGAGCCCGATGGCGAAGCCCCCGGGAGGTGCGCCGGCCACGCTCACGTCGCCGCCCAACGAGACCAGCACCCCGCAGCCGCACTCGCGCCACACCCGCGAGGCGGTGCGGTCGGCCGCCAGGGCCTTGGCCGTGGCGCCCAGGTCGAGCACGACGCCTTCGGGGATGCGGATGGTGGCCGATCCCTCGTCGACCTCGACGGTCCGCCAGCCCGGAACGGCGCCGGCCGGCGGGAGCCGACCGGGGACGCCGGGGGCGACCAGGGCGAAATCGCGGTCGTAGCCGATCCGCTCCATGGCCCGTCCCACCGTGGGGTCGACGGCGCCGGCGGTGGCCTCGGCGGCCCGGAGGGCGACCAGGACGGTCTGGAGCAGCTCGTCGCTGACCCGCACCCGCCGGCCACCGGCGCGGTGGAGGCGGGAGAGCTCGGAGTCGTCGCGGAACCGGCTGGCCAGCAGGTCCATCCGGTCGAGTTCGGCGTGGAGCAGCCGCGCCCCGGCCACCCGGGCATCGGGATCGGTCACCACCAGCTCGGCGACGGTGCCGAGGGCCTGGGTGCGATAGGAGGTGCGTGGCCGGCGGTCGGTGGTGACCGGCATCGGGCTCAGCTGGCGCCCGTGCTGACCTGGGCCGGGGCCTGGGTCTGCACGGGGGCGGCCGCCGGAGGGGACACCGCCGACGAGCCCTGCGAGGACGCCTGGCCCGAGGAGCCGGCCGACGACTGGTTGGTGGAGGTCGACGCCGAGGCGGTGCCGCTGGACGACGTGGTGCTGGTGTGGCCGGGGAGCGCCCGGCTGACGTACAGCCCGAGCGCCCCGATCAGCGCCAGCGACCCGATCGCCACCCGGGTGGTCAGCCGCGAGACCCGGTTGAGGGAGTCGTCCCGCCGGTGCCGCTCCAGGGCGGCCCGGGGGTCGCGGGGCGGGGCGGGGCGTTCCGACCTCGAGGAGATCCGATCCATGCCCACCACGCTACGGAACCATTCTTACAGCAGCATGAATATCCGGGCTCCCAACATAAGAAGCCCCGAAGAAAGCGAGGTGCGGTCCGGTACGGCTGGTCAACCCCCGATACGGCCGCTCACCCCCCGTTGGCGCGGTGGACCGCCGGGGTCGCCCCGCCCGATGCCACCCGGCCGGCCGGCCGATCGTCCCCGGCGGGTCGCCGTCCGGTCGGATCGGTGTCCGGATCCGGGCGGCGGGCGGGCGCCTTCCGCCACGACACCTCCATGCGGGCACCGCCCAGCGGTGAGTCGGCCACCGACCAGGTGCCGTGCGAGGCCCGGACCACCGAGTCGGCGATGGCGAGGCCGAGGCCGGTGCCGCTCGACTGGTCGGTGGCCCGGTGGAATCGGTCGAACACCAGCGAGCGCTGCTCCGGTGGGATCCCGGGCCCGCTGTCGTCGACCTGGAGCGCCACCCGGCCGCCGGTGGCGACCACCCGGACGTCGACGCGCCCACCCTCGCCCGCGTACTTGCAGGCATTGTCCACGAGGACACCGACCAACCGGTCGATCCACTCGGGGTCGGCGTTGATCCTCGGGGGATCGGTCGCCGGCGCGCTCACCCCGAGGGTGACGCCCCGACCGGCCGCCACCGGCTGGAAGCGGTCGGCGCAGCCGGCCGCCACCGTGGGCAGGTCGACGCCGGTGCGCACCTGGACCGGTGCCTGACCGTCGTCCGCCCGGGCCAGCCACAGGAGGTCCTCCACGATGTGCCGGAGGCGACCGCCCTCGTCGGCGATGCGGCGGAGTGCCGCCTCGAGCTCGGCCGTCGTGCGCGTCCGGCTCAGGGCCAGGGCCACCTCGGCGTCGATGACACTGAGCGGCGTGCGCAGTTCGTGCGAGGCATCGGCGGTGAACTCCATCTGCCGCCGGTGGATCAGCTCGAGCGGGGCGGAGGCGCGCAATCCGATGACCAGGGCACTGACGAAGGCCGCCGCCAGCAGGGCGATGCCCAGGAGGAGCTCGGGCACCAGCAGGGCGGCGCTCACCCGCTCGATCTGGACGGCGCTCTCGCCGGCCACCAGCCAGCCCGAACCGCTGGCGGCGACGGCCAGCCGGTAGGGGGTGCCGTCGATCTCGACCGTCACCGGCACCCCGGCGTCCCAGGTGCGCACGGGGAGCGGTGGGGCGTCCACGCTGGCCGCCGTCGGGATCCCGGCGGCGCTGACGTTCCAGACGAACATCGGGGCGTTGTCGTTGTCCCGGTCGTTGGCCGCCCCGGTCCTCGGCACCACGAAGGTCGGCCGCTCCGCCAGGGCCAGCTGGGTGGCCAGCCGGGCGTCCATCTCCTCGGTGAGCCGGTGGGACACCAGGACGGTGACGGCGAACACCGATACCAGGTACACCACCATGACCACCCCGGTGGCCACGGCGGCCACCCGGGCGGCATGGAGGCGACGGCTCCGTTCAGTGCCCACGCGGGTCCTCCTCGCGCTCCCCGGCCAGGCGGTACCCGACCCCCCGCACGGTCTCGATCCGGGCCCGGCTACCGGTGAGCTTGCCCCGGAGCCGGCCCACGTGGACATCGATGGTGTTCGAGCCGACGGCGTCCGCCTCGTCGTCCCAGACCTGCACCGCCATGGTGGTGCGGGTGACCACCGCCGGGGCCCGGCGGAGGAGGAGCTCCAGCAGCCCCATCTCGATGGTGGTCAGCTCGACCGCCTCGCCGTCCACCGTGGCCTGGCGGACCGCCGGGTCGAAGGCCAGGTCGGCACAGGCCAGCACCGGGTCGACGGCCAGGGCCGGCCGGCGCTGGAGGGCCCGGATCCGGGCCAGGAGCTCGCCGAAGTCGAACGGCTTGACCAGGTAGTCGTCGGCACCGGCATTGAGACCGGCGATCCGGTCGTCGGTGGTGTCGCGGGCGGTGAGCATCAGGACGGGCGTCCGGTCCCCGCGGCGGCGGGCCCGGTCGACCACCTCCACCCCGCTGACGCCCGGCATCCGCCAGTCGAGCACCACCACCTCGTACTCGTACGCCCGCAGGTAGGTGAGCGCCTCCTCGCCGTCGGCCACGGCGTCCACCACGTAGCCGTTCTCGCGCAGGCCCCGCTCCAGGACGGCGCGGAGGGCGCGGTCGTCCTCGGCCACCAGGACCCTCACCCCGTTCCCCGTGTCCGCCGGCTGTGCACCACCATCCGGACCACCGTACCCACCATTGCTGACGGACCGATGACGGTGCCGTGGCGCCCGGGGTTCCCGCCGCGGTCGGTGGGTAGGCTCGACCCGAGATGGCATCCACCCCCGGAGAGGGCGAATCGCTCGAGCGCGAGGTCAAGCTGGCGGTCGGCCCCGACTTCGTGGTCCCCGACCTGGGGTCGGCGGTCACCGGACGTTCGCCGGACGTCCAGGAGCTGCGGGCCACCTACTACGACACCGCCGACCACCGCCTGTGGGCGCGGGGCATCACACTGCGGCACCGGACGGGGGAGGGACCCCGGGAGGGGTGCTGGACGATGAAGCTCCCGTCCGCGGCGACGGGGCCGACCCTCGACCGGACCGAGCTCACCTGGGAGGCCGATGGCCGGACGGTCCCCGACGGGGCCACCGCCATCGTGCGGGGCCTGGTCCGGCGGTCACCGCTGGTGCCGGTGACCCGGCTGTCCACCACCCGACGCCGGCGGTCCCTGGTCGACGTCGACGGTGCCCGTTGGGGCGAGCTCGACGACGACGCCGTCACGGTCTCCGGTGGTCCCAACGACGGGCTCGCCTTCCGGCAGCTGGAGGTCGAGCTGACGGACGGGAGCGACGGTGACCTCGAGGCCGTGGTCGCCCGGCTACGGACGGCCGGCGCCGAACCGGACGACGGGCCCAAGCTGTCCCGCGCCCTGGGCCTCCCACCCGGGGCCTCCGGTGCCCGGCGCCCGGTGCCGGGGCGCCGCTCCCCGGTGGGCCAGGTGGTGGGGGCGGCCATGGCCGACGCCCTCGAGCGCCTGCTCGACCACGACTACCGGATGCGGGCGAGCGCCCCCGATCTCTCGCCGCACGACGTGCACCAGGCCCGGGTGGCCACCCGGCGCCTCCGCTCCGACCTCCGGACCTTCGGGGCGGTGGTCGACCCGGTGTGGCTTGCCCACACCCGCGATGAGCTCCGGTGGCTCGGCGAGGTGCTCGGCCGGGTACGCGACGCCGACGTCCTCGCCGGGCACCTCGACGCCGAGGGCGACCGCTCGCCGGAGGACGACGCCGGCCGCGACGAGCTCCGGGCCGACCTGGCGGTGGCCCGCTCGGTGCGGGTGGCGGACCTGTCCGGGGTGCTGGCGGGCGATCGCTACGTCGACCTCCTCGACCGTCTGCACGCCGGCGTCGAGCGGCCACCGCTGGTGGCGGTACGGAAGGACGGGCACCGGGTCCGACCGACCGACCGGGCGGGGAAGGTGGTGCCGTCCATGGTGGGCACCCGTTGGAAGGTGCTCCGCCGCCGGGTACGCAAGGCCGGCGATCATCCCACCGACCGGCAGCTCCACCGCATCCGGATCGGGGCCAAGCAGCTGCGGTATGCCGCCGAGGCCGCCGTCCCGGTGATCGGGAAGCCGGCGCGTCGGACCGCCGCCGCCGCCGAGGCGCTCCAGACGGTTCTGGGTGAGCTGCACGACGCCGTGGTCGCCGAGGCGTGGCTCCGCGAGCAGGCCGGCACCGCGTCCCCGGCCGGGAGATCCACCGCCGGGCGACTCGCCGATCAGCAGCGCCGACGGCAGGTGGAGCTCCGGCGGGCCTGGCGGCGAGGGTGGTCGGGGCTGGACCGGACGTCGCGTCTCGCCTGGCTCGACTGAGCACCGCGGGCCCGTGCCGCGGCACCGGCCGGACCGGTGGCGGGCACGACCACGAGGGCCGACGGTCGGTCAGGCGGCGCGCAGGGCGGGGAGCAGGTCGGACGCCGCCCACTCGATGAACGGCAGCTGGTGGTCGCCGCCGATCTGCACCAGAGCGACGTGAGTGAAGCCGGCGTCGGTGAAGTCCCGGACCGCCGTGACGACCGCCCCGACGTCGGAGCCGCAGGGGATGGCCTCGGCCACGTCGTCGCGCCGGACGAACTGGGAGGCGGCGTCGAAGCCCGCGGTCCCCGGCAACTCGGCGTTGACCTTCCAGCCGCCCCCGAACCACCGGAACAGCCGGTGGGCCCGTTCCACGGCGGCGTCGCGGTCGGGGTCGAAGCTGACCGGGAGCTGACCCACCCGCGGCTTGCCCGCCCCGCCGGCGGCGTCGAACCGCTCGCCGAGCGAGGCATCGGGCTCGACGGCGATCATCAGGTCGGCGACCCGGCCGGCCAGCTCGCACGACTGTCGGCCGGAGACGGCCAGTCCGAGCTTCGGCGGCGTGTCGGGACGGTCCCACAGCTTGGCCGAGTCGACCTCGAAGTGGGTGCCGCGGTAGTTGACGTAGCCGCCGTCCCACAGGCGGGTGATGATCTCCACCGCTTCGGCCAGCATGGCGTGCCGGGTGTCCGCGGCTGGCCACCCGCCCCCCGTCACGTGCTCGTTGAGGTTCTCGCCGGCGCCGAGCCCGAGGGTGAACCGGCCGTCCGAGAGGAGGGCCATGGTGGCGGCCTTCTGGGCGACGACCGCCGGGTGGTAACGCTTGATCGGGCAGGTCACGTAGGTCATGAGGCCGAGCCGCTCGGTGGCCTGGGCGGCGGCGCCGAGGACCGACCAGGCGTAGGGCGAGTGACCCATGGCGTCGAGCCACGGGAAGTAGTGGTCGGAGATGACCGAGAAGTCGAAACCCCCGGCCTCGGCCGCCCGGACGTGCTCGACCAGCTCCTTGGGACCGGCCTGCTCGCACATCATGGTGTAGCCGAAGCTCGTCATATCCGGGGTGTTCCCCGGCGGGGGGCCACCGAAACGCCGCCGCCACACCGGGCGGGTCGTCCGACGCCGGTCACTACCCTGGGGGCATCGCCTCCCTTCCCGACACCCGCGCCGCCGCCGGGGCGACACCGGGGCCGACGGTCCGCTCCGCGGGCGCCCGCCTGGTGCTCGACGTGGTGGAGCCGACCGAGGCCTTCCTCCAGGTTGCGCCGCCGCGGACCCCGGGGTTGGCCGAGGTGCTCTCGGTGCGCCTCGACGGGGAGGAGCAGGCGGTCACCGAGGTGGAGGTCCCCGGCATGGGCCGGGTCCACCGGTTCCCGGTCGGGTGCGGGCGCCTGGTCGTCGCCTACGACACCACGGTCACCGGACCGGTTCCCACCGCGCCGGTGACGCCGTCCGACGAGATCACCTATCTCCGGCCCAGCCGCTACGCCGAGGCCGACCGCCTCACCTCGGTGGCCCACGCCGAGTTCGGTGGTACCACCGACCCCCACGACCTCCTGGCGGCGGTGTCGTCGTGGGTGGGCACCCGTCTGGCCTACGTGCCGGGCAGCAGCCGGCCCACCGACGGCGCGGTGGAGACACTGCTGCAGCGCCAGGGGGTCTGTCGCGACTACGCCCACCTGGTCATCGCCCTGCTGCGGGGCCTCAACGTGCCGGCCCGTCTGACTGCGGTGTACGCCCCCGGGCTCGAACCCATGGACTTCCACGCCGTGGCCGAGGCGGCCATCGACGGGGAGTGGTTCGTGGTGGACGCCACCCTGCTCGCCCCCCGGTCGAGCCTGCTGCGGATCTGCAGCGGCCGTGACGCCGCCGACACCGCCTTCCTCTCCACCTACGGGGGCGAGGCCCAGCTCCTCGAGAGCTACGTCTTCGCCTCGGTCGACGGCGTGTTGCCCGACGACGACGTGGTGAGCCTCGTCACGCTGCGCTGACCGCTGGCGCCGGATCCCGGCCGAGGTCGTGGAGGAGGTCGCCGAAGCCGCCGGTCGCCCGCGGATCGGGTCGCGCCGAGGTGGCCACCGGCACGCCGCCACGCCGGGCGACCCGGAGCCCGCACCGCAGCAACGCCCGCACCAGGGCGTGGTCCTCGGCCAGGGCCAGCGGGGGGAAACCGCCCACCCGGTCGTAGGCGGCGCCCGACAGCCCCAGACTGGCACCGTGGACGTGGGGGTGGCCGTCCCGGGACGGCCCGTAGTGGTGCCGGAAGCGCCGGGCGGTGGACGGCGGGTGCGCGGACCAGTCGCCGACCACCACGGTGCCGGTGAAGGCGTCCCAGCCCTCGGATCGCCACCGGACCTGGTGGGACAGCCACGCCGGGGGTACCCGGCTGTCGGCATCGGTGGTGGCCAGCCACAGCTCCTCGAGGGGCACGGCGGTGGTGGCGAGCACGTGGTCGAGGCCGGCCCGCCGGGCCGCGCCGGCGTTGCGCACGCGGACCTCGACCACTTCGGCTCCGAGGCGCCGGGCGACCGTGCCGGTCCCGTCGCGGCAGTCGTCGGCGACCACCACGATACGGGTGGGCGGCACCGCCGGATTGGCGGCGGCCCGCCGGAGGGCCGTGAGGCATGCCGGAAGCCGGTCGGCTTCGTCGTGGGCCGGGACCACCACGCCGACGGTGTGGGTCAGCACAGGCCCGACCGGGCCGCCACCGACCCCCCACCCACCTCGCCACCGGGGCGGCGGTACACGGCGAGGTCGAAGTCGTCCTCGTGGTGGTGGACCAGCGGCACCAGCCCGTCGGATCCGGCCGCCTCCGCCACCGCCGACTGGGCGGCATCGCCGGATTGCGGGTAGTCGGCGACCGGGTGGCGCCAGTGGGCCGCCAGGAGGGTCCCGCCCGGGGCGACGGCGGTGGCCGCCAGGACGGCGGTCCGCCAGAGGTCGTCGTCGTCGAGGTAGTAGAGGACCTCCGACAGCACGACCAGGTCGAAACGGCCACCGGGCCAGTCGCCCGGGACGGCCCACTGCTCGAGCCTGACCCCGGTGGTCCCGGCCAGCCGCCGGCCGGCCGCCACCAGGGCCGCCGCCGACACATCGGTGGCCAGGAGCAGGTCGCACCGGGTGGCCAGCGCTTCGGTGAGGACCCCGATGGAGCAACCGGGCTCGTAGGCGCGGCGGTACCGGGGTTCGGGGAGCGACGCCAGGGTGACCGCCCGCTTGCGCTCCTCGTACCAGCGCCGGGTGAATCCCCAGGGGTCGGGGTCGGCGGCGTAGAGCGGTTCGAAGTAGGAGGCCGGGAGGCTCACGCGAACACCACCTCGAACGGCCGTCGGAAGTGGTCGAGATCGTCGGCCGACAGCACCGGTCCATCGGCCGCCCCGCCGCCGAGGACCCCGGTCTGGCTCTCGAAGCAGCCCATGGCCCGCGCCTTGCGGGCGAGGGCGTCGTCGCCGAGTGGCAGGTGCACCGCCCGGTGCCAGGGGACCGACGGCTGGCGCGGGACCGCCCAGTGCCAGGTCCAGACCGGATACGCCAACAGGCGCGCCCCCCGGACGGCACACGCCCGGCGGGCCGCCCGCCCGGTCGCCTCGTGGTCGGGGTGGCCGTCCCCCTCCCAGGTGGCGAGGCACCAGTCCTCCCCTCCCAGCAGGCTGGCGAGGAAGTCGGTGAGATGGTCCTCGGCGGACCGGACCCTCCCGTCGGGCACGCCCAGCCGGAGCCGCGTGGCCGCCGCCGGTTGGTCGCGGGCCAGCTCCCGGAGGGCGCGGGCGCCCTCCGCCCACCGGCGCCTGCGGAGGTGGTCCGGGCTGACCGCTCCGGAGCCCGGGTGGGACGCTTCCCCGTCGGTGACCGCCACCACCGAGACCCGGGTGCCGGCGCCCAGGAGCGTGGCGACCGTCCCGCCCACGCCGAGGGTCTCGTCGTCGGGATGGGGAGCCACCACCACCGCCCGCGGGCACCCGGACGGGTCCAGGCCGGGCAGGTTCCGGAGGGCCGACCAGCGGTCCCACTCCGCCTCGGGCGTCCCGGCTCCGGAGATGACCGTCGCGGCGGTCACCGCCGCGCCTCACGTCCGGCGACCAGCGCGCCGAGCCGGGCCAGGTCGCGCTCCGCGTGGCTCTGGCGCAGATAGACCGGCAGGTCGGCCACCAGTCGGGCGTGGCGGGCGTCGAAGCAGACCGGGCCGGCCCCGAGGGCCCGTCCGACCCGTTCGAGTACGTGCACGGCGGCCGCCTCGGTGGCCGCCCGGAGGGCGAGGGCACGCCGCTCACCGGTGCCGCCGAGGTCGTCGGGGTCGTCGTCGACGGCACCGGCCGCGGCGTCGACGGCGGTGCCGACCGTGGACAGGACGGCCTCCACCGCCCCGAGGTGGGCCAGGCCGTGGGAACCGAGGGTGCCGGCCGAGCCGGCCTCGGCCAGGACACGGGCGACGCCGACCGCCCCGCCGTACCAGCAGGCGGCGACGGCCATCGCCCCCCACCAGAAGCCCGGGCGATCCAGGTAGGCCCCGGGTCCCCCGACGGAGGTCGCCGGCAGCTGCGGAAACTCGACCTCCAGGGTGTCGGCCGCCGCCATCCCCACCGCCGCCGAGGTGCCGGGGCGCGGTCGGGCCCCTCCGTCGAGGACCACGGCGAACAGCCGGTAGCCGTCGGGCGCCTCGGCGGTGACCAGGGCATGGGTGCAGGCGTGGGCCCCCGAGCACCATGGCTTGGTGCCGACCAGTACCCAGCCGCGGTCGGTCCGACGGGCGGTCAGTTGGGGGGAGGGGGGGCGGGCCGCCCACACCCCCCATCGCGAGCCGGGGACGGGGGCCGGACCCCCGAGCTCGGCCAGGATGGCCACCGCGTCGACATGGGCCTCGGCCAGCCGGGCCAGGCAGAGGTCGTCCGCCGCCAGGTCGGACAGGAGGGCCCACCGCCGCCGGGTGGACCCGCCACCGGGGTGGGGGAGGTCGAGGCCGCCGGCGTCGACGACGGCGGCGAAGTCCCGCGCCACCGCCGCCCGACGGTCGTCGTCGGTGTCGGTGTCGGTGCACCGATGGTTCGAGGAGCGGATGACGGGGCTGCAGGGTTCGGTCACGGGGCCTTCGTACCCCGTCGGGCACCGCAGTATGCCGGTGACCACCACCCCCGCCCCGGGCGCCTGTCAGCCGATGGCGGGGGTGGCCCGTCCGGCGCCGGCGCTGCGGAGGTGGTGGAGCACGTCCCGGTAGGCCCGCCACGGGCTCTGCTCGGCGTACTCGATCCGGTGCTCGACGCAGAACGGCCGCACCAGCTCGCGTGCCCGCCGGAGGTTGGCGCGGGGCATGGTCGGGAAGAGGTGGTGCTCGATCTGGGTGTCCAGCCCGCCGTAGATGAACCCGGTGAGCGAGCGACCCGAGAGGTTCCGGGAGGTGAGCACCTGGCGCCGGAGGAAGCCCAGGTCGTCGGTGCCGTCCAGCGTGGGCATGCCCACGTGGTTGGTCACGAAGCTGGCACCCAGGTAGAAGCCGAAGAGGGACTGCGAGAGGCCGACGAAGCAGAGCGCCCGGAGCGGCGACAGCACCAGGAAGGGCCCCACGATGAAGACGGCCAGGTGGACAGCGAGCAGCCCGCCCTCGGCCAGGGCCGCCCGGTCGCGACGTCGGCCGATGGCCAGGACACTGGCCAGGTGGAGGTTGAGGGCCTCGAGGAAGAGGAGCGGGAAGACGGTGACCGCCTGGATCCGGCCGAACATGCGGCCAACCGCCCGGCGGCGGGCCACCTGTCCCTCGGTGTAGACGAGGGCGCCCGCCACCAGATCGGGGTCCTTATCCGGGCGGTTGGTGTGGGCGTGGTGCCGGTTGTGCTTGGTCAGCCACCAGCCGAAGCTGAAGCCGGTGAGCAGGTTGGCGGCCACCAGGCCGATGCGGTCGTTGTCCCGGCGCCGGGTGCAGATCTGCCGGTGGCCGGCATCGTGCCCGATGAACCCCATCTGGGCCATGGTGAAGGCGATGCCCACCGCCGGCAGCAGGGCCCACCAGCTGTTCCCCAGCAGCACCACCACGGCGACCAGCAGGCTGAGGGTGGTGACGGTGGCGGCGATCTTGATGGCGTAGTAGCCCCGCCGGCGCCCGAGCAGCCCCTCCTCGCGCACCCGCCTGGACAGCTCGGCGAAGTCGTCGCCATGCGACGACCGGTCGGTCGGTACCTCGGTGGTGGTGGGGATGGTGTCTCTCTCGGTCGGGCCGGTGATCCTGGCCGGGCTCGCCCGGCCGCTCGCGGTCTGGGCCCGACCACCGAATCACCTGGGATGGTGGTGGAACCCGCCAGCCGGGGCCGTCGTCGGTGCCCCGTGGGCGCCGACCGGACCGAAGTTGACCCCCCCATCCTACAGGGGCACCGCTCCGACCACCGTCGGTCCGCGGTCATCCGGGCGCCCCATCGGCGCCGTACTCCCCACGTGGCCTACCTCCGTGCACCTCGGTTCCCCGATGCCTGCACCTGGTCCGGCCTGCAGGGACGGGGGGTCGGCAGGCACCCCGTCGATCGGGGGGCCGCATCCGGTGCCTCCCTCGCAGAAAGGCAACAGCCCATGAGCCCACGTTCCCCCTTCCGACGGATCAGGGCGCGAGCCGCCCTGACCGTGCTGGCATCCCTGGTGGTGCTGACCGGCCTGGGCGGTACCGCCCTCGCCGAGGCATCGGCCGCGTCCACGCCGCCGGCCGTCGCCAAGGCTGTTCAGGATCCCCCGCCGAGCGGCGACCAAGGCACCACCATCGACCCGCTCCGCTACAACTGCGGCAACGACGCCCCGACCTGTGGCCAGGTAGGGGAGTCGAACGGCTTCTACAACGGCACCAACGTCGACCTCCTCTACAGCGAGAACTACTACTGCGACCCGTCGGTCCACTCCAACGATCCGGCCACCGGCTGCGAGGCCGGGGCTCCGGCGTCGGCCAACCCGACCGGAACTTCGGCGGACGGCACCAGCCTGGGGAACACCCGGCACGCCGACACCCTGTACATCCCGGTCCCGATCGGCTTCACGCCGCCGCCGACCCAGTGCGTGTCGACCGCCACCTGCATCGACCACCCACCGACCATCGACCTGTCGTCCCTGGCCGGCTACCTCGGGGTGAGCAACGCCGCCTCGCTCGACGCCGTGCCGATCCCGGCCCACGACCACGTGGTCGCCACCCGCAACGGCGGCCTCCCCGAGTGGTGGAACGTCCAGGTGGTGGCCACCAAGAGCCTGGCCACCTTCCAGACGCTCACCAGCCTCGACGCCATCCACGCGGCCGAGGCGCTGACGGACCCGATGACCACGGCCACGCCGGTGCCCACCAACGCCTTCCTCTTCTTCCAGGTGCTTCCGGGCACGCTGTCGAGCGCCATGGCCTCGAACCTGACGGCCACCGCCCCTCCGGGCCCCGCCGTCCCCGCCGCCCCGGCCGGACCGCCCGCCAGCCAGGTGGAGCCCGGCACCACCATCGACAACCTGGCCAACGACTGCGGGGCCACCGCCCCCAACTGCCAGAACATCGGGATCAGCCACGACTGGATCGACGGACAGGACGTCAACGCCCTCTACACCGAGCCGTTCTTCTGCGATACCTCGGTGGCCTCGTCCGCTTCCACCGGATGCGAAGCCGGCGCGGCGCCCAACCAGGTGCCGCCGGGGGTCTCCGACCCGACGCCGCCGTCGCCGACGGTGACCAACAGTCAGATCGATCCGCTCTACATCCCGGTACCGCTGTACGCCAAGCCGGCCGTGGCCTATAACCAATGCTCGAGCGCCATCGTATGCATCGACCACCCGGCGACCATCGACCTCTCGCGGCTCGCCGGCGCCCTCGGGGCACCGGCATCGGCCCTCGGCAACGTGCCGCTTCCGGGCCACGACCACCTGCTGACCACCCGCAACGGTGACCAGCCGGAGTGGTGGAACGTCGTGGTCATCCCGGTGACCACGCCCCAGGGACTGGCCACGGTGGAGAGCGCCAAGAACTACGCCACGGTCAAGGCCGCCGAGAACGTCTCGGGCAGCGGCATCGGGGTGGACGGCGTCGGCGAGGTGCCGACCAACGCCTACCTCTGGTTCCAGACGCTCCCCGGCGCCGGCCCGGCCACCCCGGGCCCGGTCCAGTCGAGCTGCCAGTCGACCCTGCCGTCGGGCACCGTGGTCGGGGGCGCCGCCCTCGATGACGGCACCGGCTACTACGAGGTCGACGCCGCCGGCGACGTGGCCGCCTTCGGGGCCGCCACCTGCTACGGCTCGCTGACCGGTGTGAAGCTCAACAAGCCGATCGTCGGGATGGCCACCGACAAGGCCACCGGTGGCTACTGGCTGGTGGCCTCCGACGGCGGGGTGTTCGCCTTCAATGCGCCCTTCCTCGGCTCGACCGGCAGCCTCACCCTCAACAAGCCGGTGGTCGGCATGTCCGCCACCCCCGGTGGCTCGGGCTACCGGCTGGTGGCCTCCGACGGCGGCGTGTTCTCCTACAACGCCCCGTTCTACGGGTCGACGGGCAACCTCACCCTCAACAAGCCGGTGGTGGGCATGGGCGTCGACCGGGCGACCGGCGGCTACTGGCTGGTGGCCTCCGACGGCGGCGTGTTCTCCTACAATGCCCCCTTCTACGGGTCGACGGGCAGCCTCACCCTCAACAAGCCGGTGGTGTCGATCGCCCCGGTCTCCGACGGCTCGGGCTACCGGCTGGTGGCCGCCGACGGGGGGGTGTTCTCGTACGACGCCCCGTTCCTCGGCTCGGCCGGCAACCTCACCCTCAACAAGCCGGTGGTCGGCGGGTTCGACAACAACTCGTACGACGGGTACTGGTTGGTGGCCTCCGACGGCGGCCTGTTCACCTACAGCCCGGTGAACGAGCCCATGCCGTTCTTCGGCTCGGCCGTGTAGGGACGCCGTCCGCCCGCCACGGGCGGCGCGGGGTGGAGGGCCGGTGCCGCGGGCACCGGCCCTCCGCCGTTCAACGCCAGAATTCGGCGAGCTCCTCGGCGTCCTCGAGGGCCTGGCGGCGTCCCATGGCCATGGCGCCGGGGACCGCCGCGGGGGCCATCAACTGCTCGAGGTCCACCTCGGCCGGCTTGCGGAGGAAGAGCCGTGTGCCGGTACCGGCCAGGTGCTCGAGCTCACGTGCGAACGAATCGGGCCCCTGGGTCATCATGCCGTCGTGGGCCTCGGTACCGTCGGTCAGGGTCAGCGCCACCACCCGCCCCGCCCCGGCCAGGAGGTCGACATGGGTGCCGCTGCCGCTGACCCCGCCGTCCATGCACCGACGGTCCCGGATCGGCTGCGGGGGGAAGAGGCCGGGTACCGCGCTGGAAGCGGCCACCGCCGCCGACCGGGCCGTTCCGGAACGGTGGGTCACCACGCACCGCTCACCGGTGAAGGCGTCGACGCAGGTGATGTGGAGGGCCGGCGATGGCCAGCGCCCCAGGCCCACCACGAAGGCGACGTTCCGGCGCACGGTGGCCGGCGACGGGGTGTGGGCGGCGAGGGCGGCGTGGCCGATGGCGCGGACCGTCGCTTCGTCGGCATCGGTGGCCAGCCGGAAGAGCTCGAGTGCCCGGAGCTGGCTCGGCGTGAATTCCGATGCCGGCACCAGGGCGGAGAGGACCGCCGGGAACCGCGAGAGCAGCGAGAGCTGGGTGTGGAGCCGGTTGAGGTGGCCGGCCAGCAGGTTGGTGGCCACCACCGAACCGGCCGAGGTGCCGACCGTGCGGTCGGCGGCGGCCAGGTCGATGCCCCGGGCGGCCACGGTGTGGAGGTAGCTCACCTGCCAGGCCACGAAGAAGAGGCCCCCGCCGCCCAGGCAGAGGCCGTGCTCGAGGCCGTCGCCGTAGCGGGCCTCGAAGCTGCGGGGGACGGCGAGGTCGGTGAAGGGGGAGTCGGTCGGGGACGGGGGCGTCATGCCCCGATGGTAGAGCGCCGAGCGCGAACGTACAGCTGCGTGACCGTTCGTACTCCCCGCCAGCCCGCCGTCATCGAGACCGGGGGAACGACCACCGTCGGGAGGAGCAGTCCGCCCTGCCTCGATGTGACTCCGGCAGAACGTGCTGCCGGGGTCCACAACGAGCGGATCGTCGCCCTGTCACCGGCTATGGTCCCGACGGTGGCCGACGAGCCGGGCGACCGGGACATCCAGTCTCTCAGAGCGGATTCGATCGTGCGATGGGTCATCGTCGGCGTCGAATACGCAATCGTGGCGAGTCTGCTGCTGGTGGCGGCCGTCGTCCTGGTGCACACCGTGGACACGTTCCTCCGGTACGGACAGAACTTTTCCGTCGCCGTCGTCGAAGCCATCGATGGCATCCTGGTCGTGATCATCACCCTGGATGTCGCACACACCGTCTTCGGTCATCTGAGATCTTCCGTCTTTCCCGTGAAGCCGTTCATCGTCATCGGCATCCTGGCCGGTGTTCGAGACATTCTCAGTGCATCTGCCCGATTGACATTGACCGGTTCGCTCACGCAGCGCGAGTTCTACGACACCTTGATCTCGCTCGGCGTCGGTGTTGGCGTGGTGGTCTTTCTCCTCCTGGGTCTGTTGATCCTTCGCTTCAGCGGACATCCCGATGATTGACGCCGGCCACTGAACCGCCTTTACGACGTGTGAGGTTCCGCCGCCGGAGCCGCGTCAGGAACGCCCGGGGGGCGGGTGGATGGTCGGCCGTTCGTCGCCCAGCGCATAGAGCGTCATGGCGACCATTCACGCCGCGTCGCACCGGTGTCGTCTCCGCGCTCGACGGACCCTCCCCACCCGCCGGATCGACGTCCGGGAACCTCCGCCGCGCCTACGCCTGCCGGCCCAAGAAGTACAGGAACTCCGTCTGCAGGTCCGCGCCGACGGGTGGCTCCAGCTTGGGTCCGAAGACGTTGGGCTGGCGGATCATGGCGTCCATCGGCTTGAGGGCTTCGTAGGCCCGACCGACGGCGTCCTCGTCGAGGCGCTCGTCCGCACCGATCGTGCGAGCCAGGTCCCAGGTGTGGACGAGCAGGTCCATGGTGACGAACCGGCCGATGATGTCGCCGGCGGACATCTTGCCGGTCGGTCCGTCGAGCTCCTTGGTCAACGCCTCGGCGTCGCCGGTGATCTCGTCGATCGCGCGAGAGGCGTCCTCCCCGGCCCGCACCGGATCCTCGTCGGCGCCCAGTGCCCGTGGCTCCCCACCCCGGATGCCGGCGATCACGCTCTGATGTCCCTCGACGACGTGGGCCACGATGTCGCGGGCCGTCCACTGTTCGCACGGGGAGTGGGCCCCCCACCGGTCGGGGCCGACCGCCTGCACCGCGGCGTCGAAGCCGCTCGACACCACCCGGTAGCTGTCTTGGACCTGGGTCATGATGCGAGCGTATGTCGCCCCTCCACGCGTCTCAACGGGCACCGGCGTCGGGACGCCCGACCGCCCGGCCGCCGGTGGTGCGGAGGTCAGTCGCCGGTGGGCTCCAGCACGAAGACCGGAATGGTCCGGTCGGTCTTGGCCTGGTAGTCGGCGTAGTCGGGGTAGGCGGCCACCGCCCGCTCCCACCAGGCGGCCTTCTCCTCGCCCTCGACCTGTCGGGCCGTCATGTCCCACCGCTGCGGTCCGTCCTGGAGCTCGACCTGGGGATCGGCGATCAGGTTGTAGTACCAGACGGGGTGCTCGGGCGCTCCGCCCTTGGAAGCCACCACCGCGTAGTGCCCGTCGTGCTCGACCCGCATCAGCGGCGTCTTCCGGATCTTCCCCGACCGGGCGCCACGACTGGTCAGGATGATGACCGGCAGGTCGCGGAGGGTGGTGCCCTCCGTGCCACCGGAACCCTCGTAGAGGGCGACCTGGTCGCGGACCCACTGCTGCGTGCTCGGCTCGTACTCTCCGGTGAGGGGCATGGCCCCAGTAAACACGCTCCGTGCGCCCGACCGTGCGCCCGTGCGTCACTGGAAGTCGCGGGCCCGGGTGGCCACCGCCAGCTCCAGAAGCTCGATCCGCTCGGCCACCACGTTGACCACCCCGCCGACCGACTCGAGCCGGCCCCGGACCACCATGGCCGGGGCCGACTGGGCCACCTGGCGGAAGCGGGCCCACACCCCGGGGGAGCAGACCACGTTGACCAGTCCCGACTCGTCCTCCAGGTTGACGAAGGTCAGCCCCCGGGCCGTCTCGGGCCGCTGGCGGTGGGTCACCACCCCGGCCACCGTCACCCGGTCGCCGTCGGGGAGGTCGACCAGCCGGGCGGCCAGGACCACCCCCCGCTCGTCGAGGGCGGGCCGGGCCAGCTCGGTGAGGGAGGTGTCGACGGTGACCCCGGTGGCCCACAGGTCGGCGGCCACCGTCTCGGTGACGTCCATGGCCGGCAGCCGTGGCGCCCGGTCGCCGACCACGATGCCCTCGAGCTGCCCCGGTCCCGACTGGGCCAGCGCCCCCGCCGCCCACAGCGCAGCCCGCCGGTCGCCGCCGTCGAGGCCCGGGGTGGCCCCGGCGGTGGCCAGGGCCTCGAGCTGGGTGCGGGTGAGCCCGGCCCGGCGGGCCAGGTCCTCCAGGTCCCGGTAGGGCTGGCCGGCCACGATCCGCCCGGCCGCCTCGTCACCGACCGACCGCACCGAGGCCAGTCCCAGCCGGACGGCCGGCCGGCCGGCGGTGCCGTCGTCCTTCTCCAGGGTGGCCCCGGCCCCGCTGACGTTCACGTCGGGCCGCTGCACGGCGACCCCGTGCCGCCGGGCGTCGGCCACCAGGGTCCGCGGCGCCCAGAACCCCATGGGCTGCGAGTTGAGCAGCCCGGCGCAGAAGGCGGCCGGGTGGTGGAGCTTCAGCCAGGCGCTGGCGTACACCAGGTAGGCGAAGGAGACCGAGTGGGACTCGGGGAAGCCGAAGTGGGAGAAGGCGGCCATCTTCGACCAGATCTCCTCGGCCACCGTCCCGGTGATGCCGTTGCGGGCCATACCGGCGTGGAAGCGGGCCCGCAGCGCCTCCATCCGCTCGGCCGAGCGCTTGGAGCCCATGGCCTGGCGGAGCTGGTCCGCCTCGGCGGCGGTGAAGCCGGCCACGTCGATGGCCATCTGCATCAGCTGCTCCTGGAAGAGGGGCACCCCGAGCGTCCGCTCCAGGCAGGGCTCGAGGAGCGGATGGAGGTAGGTGACCTCCTCCTCGCCGTTGCGCCGCCGGAGGTAGGGATGGACCGACCCGCCCTGGATGGGTCCGGGCCGGATGAGGGCCACCTCCACCACCAGGTCGTAGAAGGTGGCGGGCTTCAGCCGGGGGAGCGTGCCCATCTGGGCCCGGGACTCGACCTGGAACACCCCCACGGTGTCGGCCCGGCAGAGCATCTCGTAGACGGCCGGGTCCTGGGGGAGGGCGGCCAGGTCGATGCGCCGGCCGTCGAAGCCCTCCACCAGGTCGATGGTCCGGTGGAGGGCCTCCAGCATGCCCAGCCCGAGGAGGTCGAACTTGACCAGCCCGATGGTGGCGCAGTCGTCCTTGTCCCACTGGAGCACGGTGCGGCCGGGGGCGGTGGCCCACTCCACCGGGCAGACCTCGGTGATGGGCCGGTCGCAGATCACCATGCCCCCCGAGTGCACCCCGAGGTGGCGGGGGAAGTCCTCCATGGCGGCGGCCAGCGCCACCACCTCGTCGGGGATGTCGTGGACCGGCCGGCCGTCGGGGTCCCGCTGGTCCACCATCGGGGCCAGCCGCCCGTGGCGCTCGAGCTGCTTCGACCAGGCGTCCACCGTCCCCGGGGCGTGGCCGAGGGCCTTGGCGGCGTCCCGGATGGCCGAGCGGGGACGGTAGGTGATGACGTTGGCCACCTGGGCGGCGTTGCGCCGGCCGTGACGCTCGTAGACGTACTGGATGGCCTCCTCCCGGCGGCCCGACTCGATGTCCACGTCGATGTCGGGGGGCCCGTCACGCTCGGTGGAGAGGAACCGCTCGAAGAGCAGGCCGAGGGCCACGGCGTCGGCGTTGGTGACCCCGATGGCGAAGCAGACGGCCGAGTTGGCGGCCGAGCCGCGGCCCTGGCAGAGGATGTCGTGCTGGCGGCAGAAGGTGACGATGTCCCACACCACCAGGAAGTAGCCGGGGAAGCCCAGCTGCTCGATGATGGCCAGCTCGTGGTCGATCTGGGCCCAGGCCCCCGGCACCCGCTCGGCGCCGCGGGGGCCGTAGCGGGCGGTGGCCCCCTCGTCCACCAGCCGGCGGAGGAAGCTCATCTCGTCGTGGCCGTCGGGGACCGGAAAGGGGGGAAGCCCCGGGGCCAGCAGGCGGAGGTCGAAGGCGAGGGCCCGGCCCAGCTCGGCCGACCGCTCGACCACCCCCGGGAACCGGGCGAACCGCCGGGCCTGCTCCGCCCCCGAGCGGAGGTGGGCGCCGGGGCCGCCCGGCAGCCACCCGTCCATCTCGTCGAGGGACCGCCGGGCCCGCACCGCGGCCAGGGCGGCGGCCAGGTGCTGGCCGGCCGGGGTGGCGTAGTGGACGTTGGAGGTGGCCACCAGCTCGGTGCCCCGGGAGACGGCCAGCTCGGCCAGGGCGTCGTTGCGGGCCGAGTCGAGGGGGCTGTCGTGGTGCCACAGCTCGACGGCCACGTGGTGGCGGCCGAAGGCGTCGACCAGCCGGTCGAGCTGGCGCCCGGCGGCGGCCGGCCCCTCGGCGGTGAGGGCGGCCGGTACCGTCCCCTTCCGGCACCCGGTGAGCACCAGCCAGTGGCCGTGGTGGGCCGAGGCCAGCTCCTCCAGGCCGAAGACGGGCCTCCCCTTGGTCCCCCCGGCCAGCTGGGCCTCGCCGATGGCCCGGCTGAGCTCGGCGTACCCGGTGGGGTCGCGGGCCAGCACCACCAGGTGCTGGCCCTCGGGGTCGGCGATGCCGTTCTGCCGGCGGGGGAGGCCCAGGGTCACCTCGGCCCCGAACACCGCCGGCAGCCCGACCCGCCGGGCGGCCTCGGCGAAGCGGACCACGCCGTAGAGCCCGTCGTGGTCGGTGAGGGCCAGGGCCGCCAGGCCCAGCCGGGCGGCCTCCACCACCAGCTCCTCCGGCGGGGAGGCGCCGTCGAGGAAGGAGAAGTTGGAGTGGGCGTGGAGCTCGGCGTACTCAGTCATAGGTGGCCTCCACCCACCAGCGGGCGTCCTCCACCACGCAGAGGTGGGCGCCGGCCGGACCGTCGAGCTGGAAGCGGGCCCGGCGCCGGCGGGCGCGGCGGTCCCACCACCGCTCGTCGAGCGTCCACGGGCCGGCCCAGCCGGCCACGTCGGCCCACGGGCCACCGGCCACCGACAGGCGGGCCGGTCCGGCGCTCGGCAGGCCCCGGGCACTGACGGTCACCGTCGCCCCGTCGGCGTCGACCACCGCGGCGGCCAGCGGTACCGGGTGCACCAGGGCGGGGGCGGGGAGGGGGTGGTGCCCGGGCCACGGCAGCTCGGCGGCCTGGCGCGGTCCGGGCTCGCCCCAGGGGACCAGCACGGCCCGGTCGACCGGGCCTCGGCCCCCCGAGAGGGCACCGGTGAAGACGGCACCGGGGCCGAGCATGCCCCGGAGGCGGTCGAGGCCGCGGCCCGCCCGCCGGTCGGCCTGGGACGTACCCCCCCAGAAACCGGTCTGGCGGCTGCCGACCGCCGCCACCTCGTCGGCGACCAGGCGCAGCAGCACCACGCCGGCGGTGGGCCCGGCCTCGGCGGCGGTGCCGGACAGCCAGCCGCCGAACTGCCACCGCAGCCGCTCGACCATGGCGTCCGCCCCGAGCCCCTCGTCGCCGCGCCACCGCCGGACCAGCGACTCGGCGTGCTCCGTCTCGATCTCGATGCGGAGGCGGGCGCAGACCAGCCCCCGTCGGGCGAGCCGGTCGGCAAGGTCGGCGGCGGCTGCCCGCCCGGCGAAGGCGGCCTGGTCCACCCGCTCCACCGGCGGGTCGAAGCAGGCCTCGGCCACCAGCTCCTCCGCCGGCGCCTCGGCGTGGAGCAGCTCCTCGTCCCGGCCCCGGGCCAGGGCGTGCAGCCGGGCCGCGGCGGTGCCGAACCGGGCCAGCACCGAGGCGACGGGGAGGTCGGCGAACGCCCCGACCGTGTCGATCCCCAGCCGGACCAGCAGGTCGGCCAGCTCGGGATCGCCGAGCACCCCCACCGGGAAGGGGGCCAGGAAGGCCGGGTTGCCCCCGGTGGGGACCACCGCCCCCTGCCGGGCGGCCAGGGCGGCGGCGAAGCGGCCGTCGGCGATGCCGACCCCGGGATCGGGGACCCGGCACCCGGTATCGGCCAGGGCCTCCCGGACCGCGTCGCCGACCTGCCGGCACAGCGCCGCCTCGCCGCCGAAGTAGCGGCCCGGCCCGCGGGCGTCCACGGCCAGCAGCCCGGGTCGGGTCACCTCCATCCGGGGGGCGAGCCCGGCCACCGCCGCCGCCACCGGCTCGAAGGCCCGGGCCTCACCGGGGAGGTCCTGGCCCACCACCAGCAGGCCGGGGCAGCGGCCCTCCGCCTCGCGCCGGCGGTGCCCGACCCGGACACCGGCCGCGCGGGCGCCGGCCGAGGCCGCCACCACCCGGTTGGCGAACACCACCGCCACCAGGTCCGAGGGGTCGTACCCGGCGGCGGTGACCGGCCAGTCCGGACACCAGAGGGTGAGGGCCCGCACGACTAGCCGACCCGCACGGTGGCCGCCGGTGGCATGGCGTGGGGTCCGGGGTCGGGACGGTCGTCCGGTGTCATCCCTCCGTCGGGGGCGGGGAGCCACAGCCGGGCCCGGCGCTCACGGGCCGCCGCCCGACGGCCCGAGGAGCGGACGGTCACCGCCCGGCGCTGCAGGGTGCCGTCGCCGGCCCCGAGCCCCGACCAGGCGGCGGGGCCCGCCTCGAGGTGGAGGTCGACCGGCTCGGGCCACGCCGGTGGACGGATGCCGGGCAGGGACGGGCACGCCACCACCAGCAGGGCGCCCCGCTCGCGGGCCCGGGCGGCCAGGCGGCGGGCGTCGCCCGCCCGGCACCGGGCGGGGCACACCACCACCACCACGTCGACGCTGTCCACCAGCACGGCGACCACCTCCACCCACTCGGCACCAGGGGCGGGCACCAGGGCCAGGTGGTCGAGGTGGAGCCCCAGGCGGGCGGCGGCCTCCAGGCCGAGGGCCGGCAGTCCCACCACCCCGACCCAGGAGCCCTCGTCCATGGCCCGGGCCACCAGGGCGGCGAGCAGGGAGGTGGCCCCGCCGGTGCCGGACACCGACAGCACGGTGCCACGGCGCAGCCCGCCGTCGGGGAGGAGGCCGGCCAGCGGCGGGGCGACGGCCAACAGCCTGGCACCGGCCAACGGGGCCCCGGTGCCGGGCGACGGGCACGGTTCGACGGTCTCCACCCGGGCTGCTTCCTCCACCGGGGGCGAGTGTATCGAACATATGTTCGTAGACCAATCGCGAATTATGCCGGGGGAGGAGCCCCAGGTGGTGGATGGTCCGGTCCGGCCCCCGGTCAGCCGGCCAGTCGGTCAGGCGGCCAGCCGGTGTTGCTCGGGCTCGATGGGCGGCAGGGCCGGCCAGATGGCGGACAGGGCGGTGAGGGTCCGCTCGGTGGAGAGGACGACCGGCCCGGCGGTCAGGGCGCGGAAGAGGACCACGGGGGCCACGGCCACGCCCGCCACGCCGGCCACCAGGCCCATCACCAGCGACAGCCCCGAGTCCCCCTCGTGGTCACCCCCCGCGAATGCATCCTCACCCTCGAGGTAAGCGTCCATCATCATCCCTGTCCCTTCCGTGTACGAGAGCGGCTGTGGTCCCAGCCGATGTACGAGGTACCCGCGCTCGCGGGCCGCGAAACCCGCGCGAGCGGCCCCAGGGCCCGACGCCGCCTACGGGAGCAGGGCCGCCAGGGGGCCGGTGCCGAGCTGGTCCAGGACCTCCTGCACGTCGCGGTAGACGTGGAGGGCCCCGGCCTCACTCAGCTCGTGGACGCTGAACCCGCCGGTCTCGACGGCCACGCAGCCGATGCCGGCGGCCCGGGCGGCGCGCACGTCCCAGACGCTGTCCCCGACCAGCAGGGCCCGCTTCGGGTCGACGGCCCCCACGTCGAGGGCGGCCCGGACGATGTCCGGCTCCGGCTTCGAGCGCTCCACGTCGTCGGCGGTGGTGCGGCCGTCCAGGGCGTCGTCCACGTCGAGGAGGGCGAGGAGGGGGTCGAGCTCGTCGTCGGGCGACGAGGTGGCCAGCACCGCCGCCACCCCGGCGCCGTGCAGGGCCCGGAGCAGGTCCGCGGCGCCGGGGAAGGCCCGGGCCCCGTCCTGCAGCTCCTTGTACCGGCGGGGGCGGGCCTCGGTGGCGTCCGGGCACTCGTGGCCGAGCAGCTCGGGGACCAGCTGGTCGCCGCCCATGCCGACCAGCCGGTGGATGGCGTTCATCGGCGCCCACTCCCCGGCGTCGGCGAACGCCCTCGACCAGGCCACGGTGTGCAGGTAGTTGGTGTCTACCAGGGTGCCGTCCACGTCGAAGAGGACGCCGGGACGTCGGGTGTCGGTCATGGCTCCGTTGTTGCCGGATCGGAAGGCCGGCAAACCCGGAGCGCCCGAGGGGCGGACGCGGCGGTGCCGGTCAGGCCGGCGGGGCGACGGGCTGGGGCTCCGGTGCCGCCGGAGCGTCGGTGGCCGCGGGCCGGGTCACCTCGGGGTACTGACGGGCATCGAAGGCGGCCACGAAGCGGCGGACCGCCTTGGGCAGCTGGACCTGGAGCTTGCCGGCCGGACGGCCACCCGGCGGCGGCGCCATGTCGAGCAGTACGGTGCACGGGCCCACGGCCACCGATCGGATCCGCGGGTCGGAGCCCATGGAGGCGTTGAGGTAGAGCGCCACCGCGCACGACTGGTTGCTCCGGGGGTCCCCCCGGACCCCGGCGGCCTCCAGCGTGGCGGCGACCTCGTCGGGGTCCCGACCCAGCTCGACGAGGAGGGTGCCGGCCTGCTGCTTCAGCTGTCGATGGTCGCTCACGGAGCCTCCGTTCGTCGTGCCCTCAGCGTAACGCCCGACCCCCGGCGCCGCCGCCTGGCCGTGCCGGCGGCACGGTTTCGCGTCGGTGCCGGCGGGTACCACCTGCCGCACGGACGAACGAGGAGGCAACCATGGACGACCCGCGCGACGAGCCCGGCACCGACCGGGGGCGGACCGATCCCCAGGACCACCGGTTCGGGGTCGCCGCCGCCCGCGACCAGGACCGGGTGGACCGGCTGGACGACGAGGGCGCCACCGAGGGGGAACTCCCCGACGGGCCCGAGCGTGATCCCCGGGCGGCCGGCAAGTCCGACCCGGCCTGACCCCGCCGCATCAGGAGGTCGGCGCCCGCCACGGCGCCCGCCCGAAGGCGGTGGCCCGCACCCGGTCCGCCGGGAGGAGCGCCGCTCGGGCGGCGTTGGCGCCGCAGGCACCGTGAACGCCGCCGCCGGGGTGGGCGCCGGCCGACCCCAGGTAGAGCCCGACGATCGCCGTCTCGGGTCGGCCGAAGCCGGGGACCGGTCGGAAAAGCAGCTGCTGGTGGATCTGGGACGTCCCACCGTTGATCGCACCCCCGTCGAGGTTCCGATCGGCCCCCTGGAGGCCGGACGGCGTCAGGATGTGCCGCCCCCGCACCAGCCGGCGGAATCCGGGGGCGAGCGCCTCTACCCTCGCCTCCATGCGGCCCACGAAGCCGTCGATCCATCCCGCCTCGCCGGCGGAGACGTCGAGCGCGCCGGCCCCGTCGCGTCGGACCCGACGGGGTACGTGGGTGTAGGCCCAGGCCGTCTCGGTGCCCGGGGGGGACCGGGTGGGGTCGGCCACCGACTGCTGCCCGGCCAGCAGGAAGGGCCGGGAGGGGAGCCGGCCCATGGCCAGCTCGGCGGCGAACTCGGTGAGGTTGTCCAGGTCGTCGGCGACGTGGACGGTCCCCGCCCGGCGGGCATCGTCGGCCGTCCAGGGGATGGGGCCGTCGAGGGCCCAGTCGACCTTGACGGTACCCAGGTCCCACTGGAACCGGTCGAGGTCGTCGAGGAAGGATGCCGGCACCAGGTCCTGGTCGAGGAGCTCGCGGTAGAGGACGGGGGCGGCGACGTCGGCGATCACCGCCCGTCGGGCGTCGACCGTCCCGTCCGAGGCGGTCCGCACGCCGACCGCCCGACCTCCCCGGACCACCACCTCGGTCACGGTGGTGTCGCAGTGAAGGCTGCCGCCCCGGGAGCGGAGCCGCCGGACCAGGGCGGCGGTGAGCTCGCCGGCGCCCCCCTCGGGCACCGGGAAGCCGAACCGCTGCCCGAGGCAGGCGAGGAGCCAGCCGAACAGGCCGCTCCCCGCCGACTCGGGGCCGAGGTCGGCGTGGAGGGCGTTGCCGGCCAGCAGCAGGCGTCCCCCGTGGCCGGCGAAGCGCTCCTCGCCCATCCGCCGGACCGGCAGGAGGCTGTGGCGGACCAGGCGCAGGGTGTCGAGGGGGCCGAGCCGGCCGGCCAGGCGGCCCAGCGGCCCCACCGGGGGGGTGGGCCGGAAGAGGGCGGCCAGCACCTGGTCCTCCACTCGGCACCACTCCTCCACCAGGGCGTGCCAGGCATCGCCGTCCGAGGGGGCGAACCGCGCCAGCGAGGTGGCGGTGACGTCCACGTCGGTCGACAGCGATACGCAACGGCCGTCGGGGAGCGGATGGGCGAGGACGAGGGGGGCGTGGCGCCAGCGGAGACCGTGCTCCTCGAGTCGCATGGAGCGCAGGATCGGTGAGGCGGCCGCCAACGGGTAGAAGGCGCTGAAGCGGTCGTGCCGGAAGCCGGGGAGGGTCAGCTCGCCGGTCCGGACGGCGCCGCCCGGCTCCGGGCACGCTTCCAGCACGGTGACCGACCAGCCGGCGTCGACCAGCCGATTGGCCGCCACCAGTCCGTTGGGACCCGCCCCGATGACGACGGCGTCAGGCACCGGCCCGGGCCCGCTGCGCTTCGCGCCGCTCGACCAGTCGGGTCAGCCGGCGACCCAGCTCGACATTGCGGATGCCCATCAGGACGTCCACCACCGCTGCCACCACCGGGAGGGCCATCGGTCCGGTGCGCGGGCGCTCGGTGACGGTCAGTTCGGTGCCGTCGGGATGATCGGCCAGGCGGAACTCGACGGTGGCGGTGCCGAAGGGCCGGACCCTCGCCTCGAGCACCAGGCGATGGGGGGTGTCCTCGGCCAGCACCTCGGTGCTGTCCCGGATCACCAGGGGGCCGATGCCCACCGAATGGTGGGCGCGGGTCCCGACCTCGGGCCAGCGAGGGTCGAAGTGGCGGATGGTGCGGCTGCCCACCACGAAGGTGGCGAGGGTGGTCGGGTCCTCCAGGATGGCGAAGACCCGCTCGGGAGGTGCCGGGAGCACCAGCGTGCGGACGGACATCAGGCCACCTCCGTGGCGCGCCCCACGGCCCGGTCCCAGACCCGGTCGGGAAGGACCTCGGCCAGCAGGCGGAGCGGCCCGGCGTCGGGGCCCACCCGCACATGGGCACGCGGTCGGCTGGTGGTCAGCGAGGCGGCGATGGCCCCGGCGACGTCCTCGGGACCACCCAACCGCGACTCGTAGCGGTTGGCCAGCGCCAGGGGACGCTCGTAGGCGTCAGGGCACACCGAGGTCGCCCGCCGCCGGAGGAGTTCGCCGCGGGCTGGCGGCCAGATGCCGGTGGCGAAGCCGCCGGATTCCACCTCGACCACCACCAGCGGGGTGTCGGCCAGCTCCTCCCGGAGCGCGTCGGTGAGCTCGCACAAGGCCGCCTTGCAGGCCTGGTACCAGCCACTGAACGGTGTCGAGGTGTGGACGGCGGCCGAGGTCAGGTTGATGATCCGGCCCTCGCCGCGCTCGAGCATCGGACCGAGCGCCCGGCGGGCGAGGTCGAGCGGGCCGATCACCATCACCTCGAGCTGGCGGCGGGCGTCCTCGTCGGGGATGTCCCGGAGGAGGCCGGCGTTCAGGTACCCGGCGTTGTTCACCAGTGCGTAGAGGCGCCGCCCGTCGGACAGCCGCGCCCTCGCCTCCGGGTCGGCCAGGTCGGTCACCACCCCCTCCACCTCGACGCCCCTCGACGCCGCCCCCCGCCCGAGGGCGGCGAGCCCGTCGTCGTCGGGGACCGCCCCGATGACGCGGAAGCCCAGGCCGGCCAGGTGCACCGCAGTGGCCAGGCCGAAGCCCGACCCCGCGCCGGTCACCATCACGTGTCGTTCCATCAGGGCTTGAGGAGGACCTTGACGGCGCCGTCGCGCTTCTGCTGGAAGAGCTCGTAGGCGTGGGGCGCCTCGGCCAGCGACAGACGGTGGGTGGCGAACTCGTCGACCCCGAGCGGGTCGTCGTCCCCGGTGAGCAGCGGCATGATCTCGGGGACCCAGCGGCGCACGTTGGCCTGGCCCATCCGCAGCTGGATCTGCTTGTCGAAGAGGGTGAGCATCGGCAGGGGGTCGGCGGCGCCACCGTAGACACCGCTGATCGAGATGGTGCCACCCCGCCGCACCAGCTCGATGGCCAGGTGGAGGGCGGCCAGCCGGTCCACCCCGGCCTTCTCCATGAGCTTCCCGGCCACCTTGTCGGGGAGCAGTCCGGCCACGGTGTGGGCCACCTTCCCGAACGGGGAGCCGTGCGCCTCCATCCCCACCGCGTCGATCACCGCGTCCGGGCCTCGGCCGCCGGTGAGGTCCCGGACCCGCCCGACGATGTCGTCACCGGCGTTGAGGTCGAGCACCTCGACCCCGCGCCGGCGGGCGCGGTCGAGGCGCTCGGGGACCAGGTCGATGCCGATGACCTGGGTGGCCCCACGGTGGAGCGCCACCCGGCAGGCCATCTCCCCGATCGGGCCCAGCCCGAGGACGGCCAGGCTGCCGCCGGGTGCGATGCCGGCGTACTCGACGCCCTGCCAGGCGGTGGGCAGCACATCGGAGAGGTAGACGAAGCGGTCGTCCGGCGGCCCTTCCGGCACCACGATCGGGCCGAACTGTGCCTCGGGGACCCGGAGGTATTCGGCCTGGGCCCCGGGCACGCTCCCGTAGAGTCGGGTGTAGCCGAAGAGGGCGGCGCCGGAGCCCTCCTCGACGACCTGGGTGGTCTCGCACTGCGAGTAGAGGCTCCGGTCGCACATGAAGCAGTGGCCGCAGGCGATCGTGAAGGGGATCACCACCCGGTCACCGACCTTGAGGCCCCCGACCTCCGGCCCCACCTCCTCGACGATCCCCATCGGCTCGTGGCCGAGGACGTCGCCCTCGGTGAGGAAGGGCCCGAGCACCTCGTAGAGGTGGAGGTCGGAGCCGCAGATGCCGCTCGACGTCACCCGGATGACGGCGTCGTTGGGCTCCTTGATCACCGGGTCGGGGACCGTGTCCACCCGGACATCGCGTCTGCCGTGCCATGTCACTGCCTTCATGGGGACCTCGTCTCGCTCGCTCGCTTGGCCGCCGGGCACACCGGGGAGTGGTCCGGTGTCGGACCGAAGCCACCTACCCCGGTGCCCGCGCCAGAAACCCGACGGCGTCCCGGTCGCCGATGGCCTCACCGAGCCCCGTCAGGTCGGCCCCGGCCGGTTTCGGGCCCGAACGCCCGGGTAGGTGGAGTCGCGAGCATGCACCGTCTGGCCGGTGATGAGCCGGTCGTCTCGAGGAGGTCACGATGGGGTCGATCGCCGAGGTGGACGTTCCCGAGGGCTCCCGTCGCCAGTTCCGTCACTGCCCGGTGGACTGACCGGTGGGGAGCGCTGCCGACACCACCGGTCGGCTGCTCGAGGCCTACGGGACGACGTGGGCCGAGGAGGCCGGCATCACCGTCAGCGACAAGCCGTCGCCGCTCTTCCGCCTGCTCTGCCTGTCGCTGCTGCTGAGTGCCCGGATCAGCAGCGAGCTCGGTGTGCGGGCGGCCCGTGCCCTGGCCGATCAGGGGTGGAACACCCCGGCCAAGCTGCTCGACTCGACCTGGGCCCAGCGGGCCAAGCTGCTCAACGAGTCGGGGTACGCCCGGTTCGACGAGCGGACCTCCCGGATGCTCGCCGACACCACCGCCCTGGTCGTGGAGCGCTGGCGCGGGGACGTCCGCCGGCTCCGGGAGGAGGCCGGCCGCGACCCGGCGACGGAGCGCATGCTCCTCAAGGGGTGCAAGGGGATCGGGGACGTCGGGGTCGACATCTTCTTCCGGGAGGTGCAGGGCGTCTGGCCCGAGGTCCGGCCCGCCCTGGACGACCGGGCCATGCGGGCGGCCCGCCGCCTGGGCCTGGGCGACGACCCGCGGCGGGTGGGCTACCGGGTCGAAGGCCCGGAGCTCCCCCGGCTGGCCTCCGCCCTGGTCCGGGTGGACCTGGACGACGGCTACGAGCGGTTGGCCGGCTGAGGCCTCACGCAGTACGGGGGTTTGGCCCCGGGCTGAAGCGGGTGGTGGTGGGGACGACGCGCCCGACCTGGCCAGGGGGATGGCGTGCGGCAGCCCTCTTCCCGACCGGTGGGGGGCTGCCCCGCGCCGGCCCCGGACCCTGGACGGCCCTTCCGGCAGGGGGATCCCCGGAAGTGGGCGCCCCCGCGAGGAGGCGTGAGCCAGGGCCGGTGAACCGCAGGGCCCGGCGGGAGGACGTGTCGGGAGCGGATCGCGAGACACCGGAGATGTCGCTCTCCCTGCTGCAGCAGGTGACGCTGGCCCCGGTCGAGGCCGAGCTGCTCGACGGGGGGTGGGCGACCCGCCCCGACACCGCCGAGGAGCTGGGAGCCGTGCTCCGGGAGGCGGCCCGGTGTGCGGGTATCGCCGGGTGACACCGCGGGACCCGTCCCCGGGGGCGATCGCGGAGGAGCGGGCCGGTGCTGCGGTAAATTGGCCGTGGTCGGACCGGACGGGCCGGTTCCACCGTTGCCCGAGCACCGTGGGGGATCCCCTTCATGACCGATGAGTTCCCGTTCGAGGTGGCCGTCTTCCGGGACGGCCCGGGGACGCCGCAGGCGGGCGAGGGCGGCGCGGTGGTGTCGGTGCGTGGGGAGGTCGACCTGGTGAGCGCCCCGGCCCTCGGCCGGGCCCTGGCCGGGGTGCTCGGCGACGACATCGCCCACGTGGTGGTCGACTCGGGCGGTGTGGTGTTCATCGACGCCGCCGGCATCCGGGTGCTCACCGACGCCGCCGAGCGGGCACGGGCGACGGGGACGCGGATGACACTCCGGTCGCCGAGCCCGGCCGTGCGCCGGGTCCTCGAGACGCTGGAGCTCGACGGGCTACTCCCCGTCGAGGGATAGCCCCCGGCGACGGTCGGCCTCCGTCCACCGGAGGGCGGCTACCGCCGGCTCCCCGCCCGGCGCGACGAGGCCCCCACGAACGGCTCGGCATGCCGGAGCTCGACCCATACCGTCTTGCCGCCGCCCGGCTCGTCCCGGCTGCCCCACGAGCTGGCGAGTCGGTCGACCAGGAGCAGGCCGCGTCCGTGGGTGGCGTCCAGCCCGGCGTGCGGGATGGCCGGGGCGGTGCGGCTGTCGTCGTGCACCTCGATGCGGAGGGTGTGGCGGTCGTCGGCGAGCATCACGGTGAAGCCGCTGCCTGCGTGGACCACGGCGTTGGCGGCCAGCTCGCTCACCACCAGCTCAGCCACCTCGGTCGGGACGCCCCAGTACCGGGTGGTCTCGTTGGAGAAGCCACGGGCCTCCCGCACCTCCGTGGCGGCAGGACCGAAGCTCCTGGTGGCACGGCGGAGCATGCCTCGTCCATACCCGGCTGGCGCCGCTCTCATCCGCGCGCCGGTGTGATCGGGTCTGGATCGGACGTCGCCGACTACCGCCAGGGGTCGCCGCATGTCGTTTCAGCCCATCGAGCGCCGGGTGGGCGATGGCCACCGGTCGAGAGGGGGACGAGGATCTGATGGACCACGGCGGACGGTCAGGGCGGCGCAGGACGAGGCGCCGGTGACCGCCGTCCCGCCCCGGCGGGTTCGGACGTGCTTCCGATGGGAAGAACCGCTCCAGGAGGTGTGCCATGCCGAACAGACGAGCGAACATCAAGAACGAGAAGCAGTACGAGGCCCTCAAGGAGAAGGGCATGTCCAAGGCGCGGGCCGCCCGCATCGCCAACAGCCCCGATGCCTCGCGCCACGGAGGTGAGCAGTCCGGCAACGGCTCGGACCGGCACCAGGGGGGCACCACCGCCCAGAAGCGGGAGGCCGGCCGCAAGGGAGGGAAGGCGGCCGCCGCCAAGCGCTCCTAGGGTCCGGGCCCGCACGGCCGCCGCCCCCGGTGCGGCACACTGGAGGCCATGGCAGCCCAGTACATCTACACCATGCGCGACCTGCGGCGGTTCTACCCGCCCGACCGCGAGGTCCTGAAGGGGATCAACCTCTCCTTCTATCCCGGTGCGAAGATCGGGGTCATCGGCGGCAACGGCTCCGGCAAGTCCTCGCTGCTGCGCATCATGGCCGGCGAGGACGACGGGTTCACGGGCGAGGCCCGGCTCACCCCCGGGTTCACCGTCGGGTTCCTGGCCCAGGAGCCCTGGCTCGACCCGGACAAGGACGTGGCCGGCAACGTGGCCGACGGGGTGGCCGAGGCCAAGGGGCTGGTCGACCGCTTCAACGAGGTCTGCGCGGCCATGGGGGAGCCCGACGCCGACTTCGACAAGCTGCTGGCCGAGCAGGCCGACCTGCAGGACAGGATCGAGGCGGCCGGCGCCTGGGACCTCGAGCGTACCTTCGAGATCGCCATGGACGCCCTCCGGCTCCCCCCCGGGGATGCCCGGGTGGAGACGCTGTCGGGGGGCGAGCGCCGCCGGGTGGCGCTCTGCCGGCTGCTGCTGGCCAAGCCCGACCTCCTCCTCCTCGACGAGCCCACCAACCACCTCGACGCCGAGTCGGTGGCCTGGCTGGAGCGGACCCTGCACGACTACCCGGGCACCGTGGTGGCCGTGACCCATGACCGCTACTTCCTCGACAACGTGGCAAGCTGGATCCTCGAGCTCGACCGCGGGTCAGGGATCCCGTGGGAGGGGAACTACAGCTCGTGGCTCGAGCAGAAGCAGGCCCGACTGGCCGGTGAGGAACGGGCCGACAAGTCGCGACAGCAGGCCCTCCAACGCGAGCTCGACTGGATCCGCATGTCACCCCGGGCCCGCCAGTCCAAGGGCAAGGCCCGGTTGACGGCCTACAACGAGCTGATCGCCGAGGCGGAGGCGGCCGAGAAGCGGGCCGACGCCCTGGAGATCACCATCCCGCCCGGACCCCGGCTCGGCGACCGGGTGGTGGAGGCCCACGGCCTGACCAAGGGATTCGGGGACCGCCTGCTGATCGACGACCTCACCTTCCTGCTGCCGCCGGGGGGCATCGTCGGGGTGATCGGTCCCAACGGTGCCGGGAAGACCACTCTCTTCCGGATGATGGTGGGGGAGGACAAGCCCGACGCCGGTGACCTCGAGGTCGGTGCCACCGTCCAGCTCGCCTACGTCGACCAGTCGCGCGACGATCTCGACCCCGAGGCCACCGTCTTCGACGAGATCACCGGCGGCGTCGACCTCATCGTGGTGGGCAACCGCGAGCTGCACGCCCGGGCGTACGTGTCCAGCTTCGGCTTCAAGGGCAGCGACCAGCAGAAGAAGGTCGGCGCCCTCTCGGGCGGGGAGCGGAACCGGGTCCAGCTGGCCAAGGTCCTCAAGGCCGGCGGCAACGTGCTGCTGCTCGACGAGCCCACCAACGACCTCGACGTCGACACCCTCCGGGCCCTCGAGGAGGCGCTGCTCGGGTTCCCCGGCTGCGCGGTGGTCATCAGCCACGACCGGTGGTTCCTCGACCGGATCGCCACCCACGTCCTCGCCTTCGAGGGCGACTCCGAGGTTCGGTGGTGGGAGGGGAACTTCAGCGACTACGAGGCCGACCGGAAGAAGCGCCTGGGGGTCGATGCCGACCAGCCCCACCGCCTCCGGTACAAGCCCCTCGTGCGCGACTGATCGGCGCCACCCCGATGCCCCTGGACGCCTCCTGGGTCGACGACGCCGTCGAGCGGCTCCGCCCCGTCGTGCGGCGGACCGCCCTCGAGCGGAGCGACCGCCTCGCCGACGAGCTCGGCGTGGAGGTGCTCCTCAAGCGCGAGGACGTGCAGCGCTGCCGCTCCTACAAGGTCCGGGGCGCCTACTCCCTGATGTCGTCGCTGGACGCCGACGAACGGTCGGTCGGGGTGATCTGCGCCAGCGCCGGCAACCACGGCCAGGGGGTGGCCTACAGCTGCCGGGCGCTGGAGATCCGGGGCCGGATCCTGGTGCCGTCGAACACCCCGCGGCAGAAGCGCGAGCGGATCCTGGCGGTGGGCGGCGACTGGATCGATCTGGTCATCGCCGGCGGCTCCTACGACGAGACCAGCGCGGTGGCCCTGGACGAGAGCGATCGCACCGGTGCCGTCTACGTGCACCCGTTCGACGACCCGCGGACCATCGCCGGACAGGGCACGGTGGCGGTCGAGATCGCCGAGCAGCACCCGGGGCCCATCGCTGCGCTGTTCGTGCCGGTGGGCGGCGGCGGCCTGATCGCCGGTATGGCCCTGTGGTGCCGGGCGCACCGGCCCGATGTCCGGATCATCGGGGTGGAGCCGGCCGGGGCGGCCAGCATGGGCGCCGCCCTCGGGGCGGGCGGGCCGGTGGTGCTCTCCACCCTCGACACCTTCGTCGACGGGGCCGCGGTGGCCCGGGTGGGCGACCTCACCTTTCCCCTGGTTCGCGATCTGGTCGACGAGGTGGTCGCGGTGGAGGAGGGGGCGGTCTGCACCGAGATGATCGAGCTGTACCAGTCCGACGGCATCATCGCCGAGCCGGCCGGCGCCCTCGCCACCACCGCCGCCCGCCGCTGGACCGGCACCGGCGTGCCCGGGCCGCTGATCTGCGTGGTGTCGGGGGGGAACAACGACGTCAGCCGCTACTCGGAGATCGTCGAGCGCTCGCTGATCCACCAGGGACTGCGGCACTACTTCCTGGTGACGTTCCCCCAGGAGCCCGGAGCGCTCCGCCGGTTCCTCGACGAGCTGCTGGTCCACGGGGAGGACATCGTGCTGTTCGAGTACGTGAAGAAGTCCAACCGCGACGTGGGACCGGCCCTGGTGGGCATCGAGCTGAACCGACCGGGGGACCTCGACGGGCTGCTCGAGCGGATGAGGGACAGCCCGCTCCGGATCGAGCAGGTGCCGCCGGGGTCACCGATGTTCACCTTCCTGCTGTAGCCGGCCGGCGCCCGCCCGGACCCGTAGCCCGGGTCAGCTGGTGGCCGGGCCCCGCCACAGGTCGATGCCGCCCTCCACCGCGTACCGGTCGATGGCGGCCAGCTCGTCGGGGGAGAACGCGGTGTTCCCGAGGGCGTCGAGGTTCTCGTCCAGCTGGGCCACGCTGCTGGCTCCGACGAGGACCGACGTGACCCGGGGGTCGCGGAGGGCCCAGGTGAGCGCCAGCTGCGGCAGGGTCTGGCCGCGCCGGGCGGCGAGGTCGGCCAGGGAGCGGACGTGGGCCAGGTTCTCCGGTGACAGGAGCTCGGTGGAGAACGAGGTCCCCTTCGACGCCCGGGAGCCCTCGGGGACGCCGTCGAGGTAGCGCCCGCTCAGCAAACCCTGGGCCAGTGGCGAGAAGGCGATGCAACCGACGCCCTGGTCGCCCAGCACGTCGAGCAGCCGGTCCTCGATCCACCGGTTGAGCATGGAGTAGGACGGCTGGTGGATGAGGAGCGGGGTGCCGAGCTCCCGCAGGATGGACAGCGCCTCCTCGGTCCGGCGGTCCGAGTAGGAGGAGATGCCGACGTAGAGGGCCTTGCCCTGGCGCACCGCGCTGTCCAGGGCGCCGAGGGACTCCTCGAGCGGGGTCTCGGGGTCGAACCGGTGGTGGTAGAAGATGTCGACATACTCGAGGCCCAGGCGCCGGAGGCTCTGGTCCAGGCTGGCGAGCAGGTACTTGCGCGACCCGTGGTCGCCGTAGGGGCCCGGCCACATGTCCCACCCCGCCTTGGAGGAGATGACCAGCTCGTCCCGGAGGGAGGCGAAGTCCTCCCGCAGGATCCGGCCGAAATTGCGCTCGGCGCTCCCGTACGGCGGGCCGTAGTTGTTGGCCAGGTCGAAGTGGGTCACCCCCCGGTCGAAGGCCCGGCGCAGGATGGCCCGCTGGGCGTCGAGGGGACGGTCGTCCCCGAAGTTGTGCCACAGCCCCAGCGAGATGGCCGGCAGCAGCAGGCCGCTCCGGCCGCAGCGGCGGTACTCCATCGCCTGGTAGCGATCGGGGGCGGGTTCGTAGGGGTGCATGTCGCGGAGCGTACCGGTACCGCCGATCGCCGGGACGCCCCCAGTGGCTTGTGCTTACCTACAGTCTCTTATTAGGCTTACCTCATACACGGGTGCGACCGAACCGGTCCGTGCCGAAGCCACCGCCCCATCGAGGAGACCGTCCATGCCGCCCGCCCGCCGACCGTCACCGCTCCGGCGCCGTCACGGCCTGCTGGTGGGTTCGGCACTGGCAGTGGCGGCCGCCCTGGGGCTGTCGGCGTGCGGCGGCCCCGGCAGCAGCACCCCGGTCCTTACCCTCTACAACGCCCAGCACGAGCAGACCACCGACGCGCTGGTGGCGGCCTTCACCAAGCAGACCGGGATCAAGGTCCAGATCGAGAACAACAGCGAGGACACCCTCACCGCCCAGATCATCCAGGAGGGGGCACGGTCGCCGGCTGACGTCTTCTACGCCGAGAACTCGAACTGGCTGGAGCAGCTGGCGGAGGCGAAGCTGCTGGCCAAGGTGAGCGCCCCCACCCTGGCCGCCGTACCCGCCCAGGACAGTTCCACCTCGGGTCTGTGGGTAGGGGTCTCCGCCCGGATCTCCACGATGATCTACCACACCGGCTCGATCGACCCGTCCCCGCTCCCCACCTCGGTGCTGCAGCTGGCCGACCCGAAGTGGAAGGGGAAGATCGAGCTCGCCCCCACCGAGACGGACTTCTGGCCCATCGTCTCGTCGGTGGCGTCGGCCGAGGGCCACGATGCCACCCTGGCGTGGCTCGAGGGCCTGAAGGCCAACGCCGGCGCCAACGACAACGTGCCGAGCAACGAAACGGTGACCAGTGACGTCAACCAGGGCGTCAGCCAGCTCAGCCTGATCAACTCCTACTACTGGTACCGGCTCCGGGCCGAGGTGGGGGCGGGCTCCATGCACTCGGCCGTCGCAACCTTCGCCCCCGGGGACCCGGGCTACGTCCAGGACATCTCGGGGGCCGCCGTCCTCCGGTCCAGCACCCACCAGGCGGCGGCCCAGAAGTTCCTGGCCTTCCTGACCAGCGAGGCCGGCCAGAGGATTCTGGCGTCGGGCGACAGCTTCGAGTACCCGATCCGACCGGGGGTGACCGCCAATCCGCAGCTGACACCGCTCGACCAGCTGCACCCGAACGGGTTCACCCCCGCCGACCTCGGCACCGGGCTGAACGCCAAGGCGCTCCTGCAGGAGGCCGGGCTCCTCTAGCCTCGGCATCCGATGACGGCCGCACCCCTCCCCACGCTGCTGACATCGTCCGCACCCGCCCGGCGGACACGCGGGCGGCGCGGGTTCCCGGTGACGGTTGTGCTCAGTGTGGCCATCGCCGTCGCCCTGCTGCTCCCGCTCGGCCTCCTGGTGATCGAGGCCCACGCCACCGGATGGGCCGAGATCCACCGCACCCTCTTCCGGGAGCGCACGGTGGTGCTCCTCCGCAACACGGTGGTGCTGTCGGTGCTGGTGACGGTGCTGGCGGCCACCATCGGGATCGCCGCCGCCTGGTGCACCGAGCGCACCCGGCTGCCCGGCCACCGGATCTGGATGGTGCTGCTGGTGCTGCCGGTGGCCATGCCCGATTTCGTGGTGGGCTACGCCTGGCACACCATCGCCCCCCGGGCCAACCCGCTGGGCGCCGCCACCCTGGTGATGACCCTGGCCACCTACCCGCTGGTGTACCTGCCGGTGGCCGCCGCCCTCCGCCGCAGCGACCCGGCCATGGAGGAGAGCGCCCAGAGCCTGGGGGTGGGCCGGATCGGCGTGTTCTTCCGGGTGACCCTGCCGCTGATCCGCACCGCGGTGCTCGGCGGCTGCGTCATCGTGGTGCTGGCCATCATCTCCGAGTACGGCGCCTTCGAGATCGTCCGGTACCAGACCTTCACCACCGAGATCTTCACCGAGTTCCAGTTCGACGCCCAGGCGGCGGCCGCCCTCTCGATGCCCCTGGTGCTGCTCGGCCTGCTGGTCCTGGCCATCGACGGGCTCGTGCCGCGACGGACCGGCACCGTCCAGGGTCCCACCCGCCGGGCCCAGCGGGCGCCGCGCCACTGGGCGAGGAGCGTGGCCCCCACCGTGTCCCTCGGTGCCCTGGTGGTGCTCGGGGTCGGGGTGCCCATCGGCACGCTGCTCTACTGGATGGCGCAGAGCCGGACCTCGACATTGCCGGCAGCCTCCTCGCTGGCCTCGGCGACCTGGTCCAGTGTCAGCTACAGCGCCATGGGGGCGCTTATCGCCGTGGTGCTGGCGCTGCCGGTGGCTCTCATGACCTTCCGCCGGGCGACGGCGCCGCGCATCGTCCTCGAGCGGAGCACCTACGTCACCCAGGCCCTGCCCGGGGTGGTCATCGCCCTCAGCCTGGTGTTCTTCGCCACCCGGTACGCCTACTCGCTCTACCAGACCAGCGCCCTGCTGGTGATCGCCTACGCCATCCTCCACTTCCCCCTCGCCCTCATCTGCGTCAAGACGTCGGTGGCCCAGGCCCCGCCGCGCCTGGTCGACGTCGGCCGCTCGCTCGGGCGCGGACCGGTGAGCGTCTTCTTCCGGGTCACCCTGCCGCTGATCGCCCCCGGGCTGGCCGCCGGCTTCTGCCTGGTGTTCCTCACCGCCATCACCGAGCTGACCGCCACCCTGGTGCTGGCCCCCATCGGCGTCCAGACCCTGGCCACCCAGTTCTGGGCCTATCAGCGCGAGGTGGCCTACGGCGCGGCCGCCCCCTACGCCCTGATGATCATCGCCCTGGCCATGGTGCCGGGCGCGCTGCTCGGGCTGTGGTTCGACCGCGACCGCCGGAACGCACCGGGGCCGGTATGAGCGCCATCGAGCTCCGGTCGGTGGTCAAGCGCTTCGGAACCACCCCGGTCCTGGTCGACGTCGACCTGGCGGTGGCGGACGGGTCGCTGACCGCCATTTTGGGGGAGTCGGGGAGCGGGAAGACGACCATGCTCCGGGTCATCGCCGGCTTCGAGCGCATCGACGCCGGCTCGGTGGCCATCGGGGGCCGGGTGGTCGACGACGCCCACCGGTCGGTCCATCCCCAGCAACGGGGCGTCGGGTACGTGCCCCAGGAGGGCGCCCTCTTCCCCCACCTCACGGTGCGCCGGAACATCGCCTTCGGGATGGAGCGCGGCGACCGGGGGCGGGTCGAGGAGCTGCTCGGCCTGGTCGGCCTGTCCGGTCTCGGTCGCCGCTATCCGCACCAGCTGTCCGGCGGCCAGCAACAGCGGGTGGCCCTGGCCCGGGCGCTGGCCATCGAGCCGAAGGTGGTACTGCTCGACGAGCCGTTCAGCTCGCTCGACGCCGCCATGCGGGTCGACCTCCGCCGCGACGTGGTCGACATCCTCCAGCGCACCCGGACCACCACCGTGCTGGTCACCCACGACCAGGACGAGGCGATGGCACTGGCCGACCGGATCGCCGTGCTCCGGGCCGGCCACGTGGTGGCGTACGAGGACCCGCGCCAGCTCTACACCGACCCGCCCGACCTCGAGGCCGCCACCTACGTCGGCGACGCCAACGTCCTCGACGCCCGGCTCGAATCGGGGAGGCTGGTCGGCCCGCTCGGACCGGTGGAGGTGCTCGGCCACCCGCCACCGGAGCACCTTCCCCTCCGGATGCTGCTCCGGCCCGAGCAGCTGGTCGTCCACGTCGACCCGCGGGCCGGCACGGTGACGGGAACGGTCACCGACCTGCAGTACCACGGGCACGACGCCCTCGTGACCCTGACCGTCCCGAGCGCGGGTGACGGGGTGGGCCCGGGGGGCGCCGACGCTGACGGCAGCTGTCGGGTGACCGCCCGGGTGCCCGGCGACCAGCGGCTCGAGACCGGCGCGACGGTGTGGCTCGAGGTCCGGGGACCGGCTCGGGCCTGGCCGGCCTGACCCGGGCGCCGCACCCAGCCGTGGCGGTCAGCCCGACCCTTCGATCAGCGATCGGCGCCAAGCGTACTCGTCCCCGTCGATCTCGCCACGGGCCAGCCGCTCGTCGAGGATCCGCAGGGCGTCCGGGCGGGGCGGTGGCGACCCGGGTCCGGGCACCGGGACGACCGAGCCCGGCGGGGCGGCGCGGTGACGGAGCAGGGTGACGATGATCAGGGCCAGTGCACCCCAGAAGACGATCATGGCGATCGCCACGGCGATCCACATCCCCCAGTGGTCGCCCCCGCCGTTGTAGCCGTAGCCGTGGTACATGGTGCCGAGCCTCAGTGTCGTCGTCGCTCCCCAGCCTCGGCCCGGGTGGGGGACGTCCGGTAGGGCCGAAGGTCCTCGACCCGCTGTCATCGGGCGCTTCCGGCGGACTGGCAGACTCACCGGATGGGATCGCCGACACCGGGCCTGTCTGACGGGACGCTGCTGCTGCTCGGTGGCCGCAGCGACATCGGGCTCGCCGTCGTCGATCGCCTGGCACCGGGGAGGGTCGTCGTCCTGGCCGGCCGCCGTTGCGACGATCTCGTCGAGGAGTGCGCCAGAGTCATGGCCCACGGCGCGCGTTCGGTGCACACCGTCGAGTTCGATGCCGATGCCATCGCCACCCACCCGACCTGCCTGGAGGGGATCGTGGCCGAGTACGGACCGGTCGGGGTGGCGGTCGTCGCCTTCGGCGTGCTGGGGGACCAGGCGCTGGCCGAACAGGACCCGGTCCATGCCGCGGCGGTGGTCCACACCGACTACGTGGCGCAGGTCAGCGTCCTGACCGTGCTCGCCAACCTCCTGCGCGCCCGAGGCGCCGGGCAGATCGTCGTCTTCAGCTCGATCGCCGGCATGCGGGTGCGGCGGGCGAACTACGTCTACGGCTCGGCGAAGGCCGGCCTGGACGGGTTCGCCGGCGGGCTCGCCGACGCGCTCCACGGGACCGGGGTGCACCTGCTACTGGTCCGCCCGGGCTTCGTCGTCGGACGGATGACCGAGGGCATGGCACCGGCCCCCCTGTCCAGCTCACCCGACCAGGTCGCCGACGCGGTGGTGCGGGGCCTGCGGGCCGGGGCCGGGCAGGTCTGGGTGCCGCCCCTCCTCGGATCCGTTGCCTTCGTGATGCGCCTGGTGCCCCGATGGCTGTGGCGGAGGATGCCCCGCTAGGACCGTGCCGGGAGCGGCCCGCTGGCGGCCTCGGCCACCGCCTTCACCCGTTCGAGCGTCCGCAGCATGTCGCGCTGGTTGCGGCGCTCGCGGAGGACGCCGCCGAGCGGCCGCCAGAGGCGGGTGAGGACGTGGTCGCCGAGGTCGAAGGACTCGGTGACATCGGTGCCCCCGTCGTCGGTGGCCCGAAACTCGTAGCGCCAGGTGTTGACCGGCCGGTCGCCCATGATGACGGCGAACTCGAAGACCTCGCCGGGCACGCATTCGGTGACCCGGCAGGTGGTCCAGTACAGGACCGGCCAGCTCTCGTTCCGCTTCACGTGGCCGCGGTACCGGGCACCGACCGCTGGACCGGTGGCCCCGTCGAGCCACTCGGCCTCGACCACCTCGGGGCTGTACTCGCCCATCTTGGTGATGTCGCTGACCAGGTCCCACACCTGGTCCGGCGGTGCCGCGATGTGCAGCGTCACCGCCGCCCGCATGCCGCCCGTCCGTGGATGGTCACCCACGGCCTCGGGACCGGCGCCGGATCCCGCGTGTCCGTCGGCCGGGGCGTTCCGTCGGCGCCCCACCAGCACGGCGACCCCGAGACCGACCAGGCACCCCAGGACGACGATCTTCAGCGCGCGGAGGACCGGTCGGGCTCGCTCGACGGTCCGCTCCACCTGCTCGACGGCCACCAGGCCGCGGTCGAACCCGGCCAGCACCCGCTGCGCCGTCTCCACCCGATCCTGCGCGTCCGATAGCCAGGCGTCCATACCGCTCACGTCGTGACCCCACACTTCCGTCGTCCCTGGGGGCGGCCGGCGCCGCCCGGTCCTCACGCTAGGCGAGCCGTGGACGATGGTGCCTCCGGTGCACGCGCTTCAGTGCGAACGGCCGACCAGCAGTGCGAACCCCCGCCACCGCCACAGACAGTCGACCTGATGGAGCCCGGCCCGACGCATCCAGCGCAGCTGGGCCCCGACCGGGGCGAGGCGATCCTCCGGGTCGTCATCGGTGCGCCCGATGAGATCGAGGAACTGGCGGTGGAGCTCGGGGGTGGCCGACGCCACCACCTCCAGATTGGCGAACACCCCGTCGTGCGTGAGCTGGTCAGCCACTTCGGCGTACAGGCGCTGTTTCCGACGGTCCTCGACATGGTGGATGGCGAACCCGGCCACGATCACGTCGAAGAAACCCAGCGGGGTCAGCGGATCGTCGAGGCTCCACCGTCCGACCTCCACCCGATCGTCCCCGGCGAACCGCTCCCGGGCGCGATCGAGCATGACCGGGGACGCGTCCACCGCCAGTACCCGCTCGACGCCCGGCCGGTGGTCGAGCACCAGCGCGGCCAGCCGGCCGTCGCCACAGCCCAGATCGAGGACGGCACGTGGAGACGGGGGCAGGACCGACACCAGCACCTCCTCACCGGCGGTCCGTGGCGCCAGGCCGCCGATCCTGGTCAGGTAACGGTCCACCTGATCGGGATCGCTCCAGGTGGACTCCGTCGGCTCACCCGGATCGGCGGTCACCGGCCGCCCACGGCTAGGACAGCCCGCCTGTGCTGCCGGGGACCACCGGGTTGACCGAGATGGTCTGGCAGCCCGGGAACCCGGGGCCGTTGGCACCGGCGACACCGGCGGTGATCCTTTCCGAGCGTGTCTCGCCCGGCGGCGTCACCAGGAAGGCCGGGTAGGTCGGGCACGAGGTCGCCGGTGCTGTCGGACTGTCGCCCCCCTCGATCTCGGCGGATGCCACCTGGCCGGGGCTGAGGGCGACGACCGGAACCGCCGTACCGACGTCGACGCCCCCCAGCATCCCGTTCAGGGAGCGCCGTGCCTGGACGACCTGGTTGCTCCCGGCGTCGAGGGCGGCCACACCCGGGTAACCGGAGAGTGAGCAGGTGGTGGCACCGACGTTGGTGAACAGGATGGTCTGGCCGGCGCTTCCCGCCGCGGCACCGCTGCGTCCCGGCTGGATCCGCAGCTGGCCGATCCGACACATCGGCGCCGGTGCGGGGGGGAGGCTGGATGCCGTGGTCGATGCCGTGGTCGACGGCACCGTGGTGACCCGGGGCGTGGCCGGCGGGGGCGACGAGCTCGCACCGCCGCAGGCCGAGAAGCTCAGGATGATGACTGCCAGCATCCCGATCGTCCGCCGTCCGCCCCGTTTCACCTCACCCTTGTAGCACCAGGACAACCATCGTGCCCGCCCCGCCCCGCCCCGCCCCGCTGGGGTCGCAAACCGGCGCCCTCACACCGGCTCGTCGCGTCCCGGGCGGTCGTCGTGCAGCCAGCGGAGGACGTCCCCGTCGTCGGCCCCGAGGCCCGGTGGCGGCCGTTCGTACCGTACCGGGGTGGACGCGAGGTGGATGGGGTTCGACAGCTGGGCCACTGACTCGCCGTCCGCCCCGGTCATGGAGGTAACCGGGGCCAGCCCGAGCCCGGCGGCCAGTTCGAACGCCCCGGCCAGGTTGTTGACCGGGCCGCACGGCACCCCGGCCGGACCGAGGACGGCGACCCAGTGGGCGACATCGTACCGGGCCAGGGCGTCCTCCAGCGCGGCGGCGAGGACCTGGCGGTTGGCCACCCGCCGGCCGTTGTCAGCGAAACGGGGGTCGTCGGCGAGCGGGGCCAGGCCGAGGGCGGTGCACAGCGAGCGGAACTGGCGGTCGTTCCCGACGGCCACCGCCAGCGGCCCGTCGGCGGCCCGGAGCGTCTCGTAGGGGGCGATGCTCGGGTGGTGGTTGCCCAGCGCCGTCGGCACCACCCCGCCGGAGGCGTAGGCCGACCCCTGGTTGACGAGGGACGCCAAGAGGCTCGACAGCAGGTTGACCTCGACCAGCTGCCCCACCCCGGTGGCGTGCCGGGCCTCGAGGGCGGCCAGGATGCCGATGCAGGCGTGGAGGCCGGTCAACACGTCGGCCACGGCCACCCCCACTTTGGTGGGCGGCCCGTCCTCGGGCCCGGTGATCGACATCAGGCCGCCCATGGCCTGCACCACGAAGTCGTAGCCCGGGAGGTCGGCACCGGCCCCGGCGCCGAAGCCCGAGATCGAGCAGTAGACGACCCCCGGGTTCGACGCCCGCACCGTCGGCTCGTCGAGCCCGAAGGCGGCCATGCGGCCGGGACGGAGGTTCTCGACCACCACGTCGGCCCGGCTGGCCAGTGTGGCGGCGTCGGCGCGCCCGGCGGGCGAGCCGAGATCGAGGGCGACGCTCCGCTTGTTGCGGTTGATGCTCAGGTAGTAGGTGCTGGTCCCGTCGACGAAGGGCGGCCCCCACCGGCGGGTCTCGTCGCCGACGCCGGGCTGCTCCACCTTGATCACCGTGGCGCCGAGGTCGCCCAGCAGCATGGTGGCGAGCGGGCCGGCCAGCACCCGGCTGAAGTCGGCCACCACCACGCCGGCCAGGGCTCCGGGCGGGGCGGCCGGCCCGGCGTCGGGTGGACCGTCCCGTGCTGGAGTCTGCGTGTCGTCCACCGTGGCCGTCCCTGTCGCGTGCGGGCCACCGACGCTATCTGCCGCCCGGGTCACCACGGGACCGGTGGCTAGCGCGGGTAGAGCCCGATGACCCCGGCGATGTCGGCCTCGGCCAGTCCCTGGTCGACGGCGGTCCGGTACCGGTCGCGCACCGTCTCGGCCAGCGGCAGCCCGAGGTCGAGGGAGCCGGCCAGATCGAGCAGCAGCCCCATGTCCTTGGCGCCCAACGGGGTGGGGAACCACCCGGCGGCGTCGCGAGACACCACCGCCGCCAGCCGGTTGGACAGGGCGGGGGCGACCAGGGGGGCCGCCCCGAGGAACGCCGAGAGGAATTCGTCGTCGAGGCCCGCCGCCTGGCCCGTCGCCACCACCTCGGCCAGGGTGGCGATACCGGCCAGCAGTAGATAATTGCTCATCAGCTTGACCACCGTCGCACGGCCGGGATCGTCGCCGCAGCGGACGACCTTGCCGGTGACCGCCGCCCACACCGGCTCGAGTCGGTCGAGGAGCTGTGCCGGGCCGCCGAGGAGCAGGGTCGCCTGACCGGAGGCGACGGCCGAGGGGGAACCCAGGACCGGGGCGGCGACAAACCGCCCGTCGTACCGGGCGGCCAGCCGACGGCTCGTCTCCGGCGAGACGGTGCTGCAGTCGACCATGGTGGCATGCGGACCGACACCCCCCAGCGCCGAGCCGCCGGGGATGAGCACGTCGAGCACCGCGGCGTCGTCGGTGAGCGAGGTGACGATCACCTCGGCCCCCTCCGCCGCTTCGGCTGCCGAGGTGGCCTCGGTCGCCCCTCGCTGCACCAGTTCGGGCGCCCGGCCCGGGGTCCGGTTCCAGAGCCGCACGTGGTGCGGACCGTCGAGGAGACGCCCGGCCACCGCCCGTCCCATCTGGCCCATGCCCAGCACCGTGATGTCCATGGGTCCGAGGCTACCCAACCGGCCTGGCCGACCGGCGGCGTCCCGGTCGCGCTCCGACCGGGACGTGGTCAGCCGACGGTGACCGGCACCCCCGGGCTGACGGCGAACTCGCCGCCCGCATCGAGGGCCACACTGACGAGCCGGTAGGCGCCAGGGTGGATGCCGTCGAGGGAGGCGAGGGAGATCCAGCCGTCGACCGTCTGGGTGGCCGTGCCGATGAGGTGGCGCCCTCCCTTGCCCACCAGCTCGAATCGGACCGAGGCCACGTCGGACAGCCCCGTTGCAGAGGCGTCGAGGACCGATCCGGTGTGGAGCACGGCGCCCAGCCCGGGGACCAGCACGGTGGTGGTCAGCTTGTGGTTGCCGACGGTGATGCTGACCGCCGGGCTGGTGGTGGACAACCCGGCGGTGTCGGTGGCGACCGACTGGAGGGTGTAGATGCCGTTGGGGACGGTGGTGGTGTCAAAGGCGCCGATCCATCCGTCGATGGTGGGGACGGCGCTGGCGACCGTGCGGGTGCCGATGGTGCCACCGCTGAGGACGAACTGGACCTGGGCGATGCCGATGGCGCTCGAGGCCGAGGCGTCCAGCCAGATTCCACTTTCCACCAGGGCGCCCGCCGGCGGTTCCACCACGGCGGTGACCGGAGGTGTGTCCACCACCGACACCTGAAAGCTGCCGGTGGCGGTGTGGCCGGCCGCGTCGGTCACCGTGCAGTGGACGACGGTGGCGCCGATGGGGAAGGTCGATCCGGTCGGCGGGGCACAGCCGGTGGGTGTGGCCCCGGGCAACGACGGCGGCGCCGGCCAGGTGACCACGGCCCCTGCCGAGGAGGTGGCCGGGACGGTCACGTCCGCCGGGACCAGCAGCGTGCCCGTCACGTCCGCCCCTGTCAGGACGGCACCGGTGAGATCGGCACCGGTGAGGTCGGCGTAGGAGAGGTTGGCGCCGGTGAGGTCGGTGGCGGTCGAGGGCGAAGAGGGGTTGTTCATCACGATCTCGGCGAGGTTCGCTCCCCGCAGCGAGGCGCCGGTCAGGTTGGCTCCATTCAGGGACGCGCCATTCAGCCTGGATTGATCCAGCATCGTGTGGCTCAGGTCGGCCTGATCCAGATGGACGAAGGAGAGATCGGCCCCGGACAGGTTGTCGCCGTTCAGGTCGGCGCCGGTGAGGACGGTACCGCCGCACGACTCGTATCCGAGGCCCCTAGAAACGACATAGCAGCCGTGGAAGACGTCACCGTCGAGGTTTGCTCCCACCAGGTTCGCACCGGTGAGGGTCACCTGTGTCAGATCGTCACCGCCCAGGTTCGCCTGGCGCAGATCCGCCTTCGACATGTCCATGCCGCTGCAAATCTGACTCGTGATGGTCGGCGTCCCTTGCACGGTGATGCAAGCCGACAGGGCCGCCCCTGAAAGGTCGGTGCCGACAAGGTCGGTGCCGGAGAAGTCGCTGACGCCGCACTCGATGGCGAAGTTGGGGGGAGGGCTGATGTAGCACTTGGACAGGACGCTCCCGGCGAGGTTCGCCCCGGCGAGGTCGGCTCCCTTGAAGTCGGCGTAGGCGAGGTTCGCCCCGGAGAGGTTCACACCCGCCAGGTCGACGCCCGGGCAGACGGTGTGCACGGCGAGGGTCGGATCGGACACGATGGTGCAGCCCCCGACCACGGTGTCGGCCGGTGACGAGACGGGCGACGACGGCGTTCCTGTCGGCGCCGAGGCCGATGCCGGTGAGGCCGATGCCGGTGAGGCCGATGCGATGGCCGGCGCCGCGACGGCGGTCAGCACCGCCGCCAGCGTCAGTACTGATCGCACGGCCCCCCGGGGCGGGCGACGTCCCCGCTCGCCTTGTGCGCCGAGGCCGCCCCACCCCATCCGGCTGCTGAGCCACCCCGCAGGTGGCGTGTCCGACATGTGTCCCATGCTCTCCGACTCTCCCTGGTTCCAGCACTGCTCGAGTGCCGCGCACCGCCGCGTAACGACTCCGAGCATGGCATCCGATCGGCGGGCTGGCCACAACCTTCACGAACGGCAGTCGTCAAAACACGAGGAGTGAACCGGTGGTCGTCGATGTCCTCACCGGAGGGGTGGTCACCCGAAGGTCGCCCTGACCATCCGGGTCGGGCGGACCGGACCGAATCGGTCTGTCGGCAGGTCGCCCGGTCAGGCGGTCCGGCGGTCAGGCGGTCAGGCGGTCAGGCGGTCCGGCAGGGGTCGTACCACGGCTGCTGACCGTCCAGGTTGTAGAGCGTGACGGCCAACGTGTCCTGGCTGGCCTTCGACGCCGTGTTCGGCGGCACCCCGACGAGACCCGGCAGACCGGCGTCCTGGGCGGCCAGGTTCCAGGTGGACTGGCTGAACTGGAAGGCGCCCATGTACTGGCCGTCCGGTGACACCGCGCCGTAATTGCCGCCGGACTCGGCCTGCACCACGCACTGGAGGAAGGGGGGGAGCGGGGGGTCCGAGGTGGCCCCGCCGCTGCCGCCGCCGCTGCCGCCACCGCCACCGCCGCCGACGGCCGGGGTGCCGGCGGATGCGGCCGCCGGGCCGGCTGCCGGGCCGGCTGCCGGGGCGGCGCCATTGCCGGCCGCCGCCGACCGCTGGGCGGCCTGGGTCCGCTGGGCGGCCTGGGCCTCCGAGGCCCGGACGGCGGCCGCCGCGGCGGCCGCCTGGGCTGCCTGTTGGGCGGCCACCGCCGCCGTCAGCTGACCCTTCACCTGGGCCTGCTCGGCGGTGAGCTGCGCCTGGGTGGCATCGGCCTGTCCGAGGTAGCCCGCCTGGCGGGTCTGGGCGGCCTGGTCGGCCGCCTGCTGCTGGGTGAGCTGGGCCTGTTGCTGCTGCAGGTGCTGGCGCGAGGTGTGGAGCTCGTCGATGGCGGTCGTCACGTTGCCCGAGGCGATCGACTCGTACTCGCTCCGGGCAAGGGCATCGGTGCCCCCGCCGCTGAAGACCTGCTCCTCGACGCCGGTGGTGACCGACCCGGCGCTCATGTAGTCCCGGAGGGCCTGGGACCGCACCCGGAGGGTGTCGGCGTCGATCCGCTGCTGGTCGGCGCCCAGCTGCTTCTGGGTCTGCGCCACGGCCGCCGCGTCCCTGGCCACCTGGGCGGTGGCCACCGAGTACTGCTGCTGGAAGCTGCCGATCTGCAGCTGCTCGCGCACCAGGGTCTGGGCGATCTGGGCCGCCTGGGCCTGCAGGGTGGCGATCGGGTCGGCACCCGTCGGGGCCGCCGCCACCACCGCCGGCACGGCGGCGAGCACCAGCGCGACGACCGCGGGGAGGAGCAGGGCCGACCGGAGCCGTCGCGGGCTCAACGCTCCCGTGTCGGACCCCGCGACGGGGTCACACCGGGTGGGGGACACGATGGGGGTAGAAATTACCGGCCCCCGGGTGGAGGCACAAACCGACCGCCCGATCAGGGCGCCCCGTCGCGGAGGTCGCCGATGCCCAGCGAGCCGCCCTCGCCGGACCCGTCGCCGTGTTCCGCCCCGTGCTCGAGTTCGAGGATCGAACCCTCGGTGAACAGGTAGGTGCGGAGGTGGCGGTCGAGGGCGGGGTCCCGGCGGCGAAGCCACTCGAGGAGCATGGCGGCGTGCTCCTTCTCCTCATCTCGGTTGTGGGCGAGCAGGCCCGACAGCTCCTCGTCGGTGGCGGCGTTGACCCGCTGGTCGTACCAGTCGACCGCCTCGAGCTCCTCCATCAGCGACACGATCGCCCGGTGTCGGTCGATCACCTCGGGGGTCAGGCGGTCCTCGGGCTCGTGCAGGCCGGCGCTCTGGGCCATGGTCGGTCTCCTCCTGCGGGTCGGGTGGTCGGGTCGGCCGGCGGGACACTCGGTCGTCCACCGGTCCGGTCCAGTGTAGGGGCCGGTCCGGGCTTCGGCCCCGGGGACCGGTCGGAGGTCGGGATAGGTTTGGGGCATGGCAGACGACGCCGCAACCATCACCGCCCTGGTCGACCAGCTCCTCGCGGAGCTCGACCCGGCGGCCACGCCGCCCGTCGAGTTCCGCGGACGGCAGTTCGACCTGGGCCTGGCCTGGGTCTCGTTCCCCGAGGGCAGCGGGGGCCGGGCGGTGGCCCCGGTGCTCCAGCGGCTGGTGGACGACCGGCTGTCGGCTGCCGGGGCGACCCCCCCGGGTGCCCGCGAGTTCTTCGGGCTGACCATGGCCGGCCCGACGGTGGCCAGCCATGGATCCGACGAGCTCCGGGGCCGGCTGCTCCGGCGCATGTTCACCGGCGAGGACGCCTGGTGCCAGCTGTTCAGCGAGCCCGGCGCCGGCTCCGACCTGGCCGGCCTGGCCACCCGGGCGGTGCGCGACGGCGACGAGTGGGTGATCAGCGGGCAGAAGGTCTGGAACACCCTGGCCCACATCGCCGACCGGGGGATGCTGGTCACCCGCACCGATCCCGACGTGCCCAAGCACAAGGGACTGACCTACTTCGCCCTCGACATGCACGCCCCCGGTGTGGAGGTCCGGCCCCTCCGCCAGATGACCGGCGAGGCCGAATTCAACGAGGTCTACCTGACCGAGGTGCGGGTTCCCGACGCCGACCGCGTCGGGGACGCCGGCGAGGGGTGGCGGGTGGCGATGACCACCCTGTCCAACGAGCGCACCACCATCGGCGGCGGCACCGGGCCCCCGACCCGGGGATCGGGGTCGATCGCCGAGGCGGTCCGTATCTGGCAACGGGAGGGCTTCCGCCGGAACGCCGTCGACCGCGACCGCCTCACCCGCCTGTGGATCGAGGCGGAGGTGCTCCGGCTGACCAACATCCGGGCCAGCCAGAACCGCAAGGTCGGCAACCCGGGTCCCGAGGGCTCCATCGCCAAGCTGATGTTCGCCGAGGTGAACAAGCGGGTCTACGAGCTGTGCGTGGACCTGCTGGGCGCCGAGGCGCTGGTGGACTACGACTACACCATGCGGCGCGCCGAGTCGCTCGGCCTGGTGGGCCCGGCCGGCTCGTCGCGCAAGATGTTCCTCCGGTCACGGGCCAACTCCATCGAGGGGGGCACCTCCGAGGTCCAGCGCAACATCCTCGGCGAGCGGATCCTGGGGCTGCCCGGCGACGTGCGGGTGGACAAGGAGCTGCCGTGGGCCGCCCTCCCGCGGAGTTGAGCGGCCCCCCGACGCCCGCCGGCCTCCCCGGGGCGTATCGATGACCGACGCCCGGCAGTTCCTGGGCATGGAGCCGATCGACGACCAGCTCCACTGGCGGCTCGACGTCGCCCCGGAGCTGTCCACCCCCGGCGACTTCCTGTTCGGCGGGTGCGGGTTGGGTGCTGCGCTGGTGGCCCTGGAGGCGGCCTCGGGCCGCCCGACGGTCTGGTCGACCGCCCAGTACCTGTCGTACGCTCCGACCGGTTCGGTGCTGGACCTCACCGTCACCCTGGCCGCCGAGGGACACCGGGTGACCCAGGGCCGGGTGGTCGGCAACGTGGACGGGCGCGAGATCCTCACCGTCAACGGCGCGGTGGGCTCGCCGGCCCCGACCGAGATGGGCGGCGTCTGGGTCGAGCCGCCCGACGTGCCGCCCCCGGACGACTGCCCGCCGCGCCGGCTGCCGGACTTCCCGTCGACCTCGATCTTCGACCGGATCGACGTGCGCCTGGCCCGGGGGCGGAGCTACGAGGAGCTCGCCTCGGGGACCGCCACGCCCGGCGAGGCGACCAGCGCCCTGTGGGCCCGGGTACCGGGCCACCTCGAGCCCTCGGCCGCCACCCTGGCCATCATCGGCGACTACGTGACCGGGGCGGTCTCCCAGCCGCTCGGGCGCCGCGTCCTGTCCCGGAGCCTGGACAACACGCTGCGGGTGGTGCGGCTGGAGCCGACGGAGTGGATCCTCTGCGACATCCACATCGAGGCGCTGGTCGGCGGGTACGGCCAGGGCATCGCCTACCTCTGGTCGTCGTCGGGCTCGCTGCTGGCCACCGCCAGCCAGTCGATGAGCGTCCGTCCCTGGGACTGACCGGGGTCCGCCCCGGGGACTGACCGGCCCCCGGGTGAGCGGTCTCCGCCCGGTAAGTACCCTGGTCGCCTGATGGCCGTCCTCGTCGATCTGGAGCAGGTGGGCGTGCGCCGGGCCGACCGGTTGCTCTTCGCCGGCCTCGACCTGACGGTCACCGACGGGGACCGCCTCGGCGTGGTCGGCACCAACGGCACCGGCAAGTCGACCCTGCTGCGACTGGTGGCCGGGGTCGACCGGCCGTCCGAGGGCGCGGTCCGCCGGGGTCGCGGCACCCGGGTCGGCTTCCTCGAGCAGGTGCCCGTGCTGCCCGACGGCTCGGTCCGGGATGCGGTCGGCGAGGGGTGGGAGGCCGAGGCCGCCCTCGACCGGCTGGGCATGGCCGGCTCCGCCGACGCCGACGTGGCCGCCCTCTCGGGGGGCCAGGCCAAGCGGGTGGCGCTGGCCCGGGTGCTGGCCAGGTCGGCGGAGCTGCTGGTCCTCGACGAGCCGACCAACCACCTCGACCTGGCGGCCGTCGACTGGCTCGAGCGGCGGCTGCTGGCCTTCCGCGGCGGCCTGGTCCTGGTCAGCCACGACCGCCACCTGCTCGACCGCCTCACCACCCGGATGCTCGAGCTCGACCGGGGCCGGGCCTACGTGCACGAGGGCGGCTACGGCTCGTATCTCGAGGCCCGGGCCGAGCGCGAGGAGCGGGCCGCCTCGGCCGAGGCGTCCCGCCGGAACCTGGCCCGCCGGGAGCTGGCCTGGCTCCGCCGGGGGGCCCAGGCCCGGTCGCGCAAGCCCCAGGCTCGCATCGACGCCGCCGTGCGGCTCATCGAGGCGCGACCGGACACCCCCGAGCGTCCGGGCGACCTCGAGATGGGGGTGGTCACGCCCCGCCTGGGCAACAAGGTCGTGGAGCTGACCGGTGTCGGGTTCCGCTACCGGCCCGAGGGACCCGACGTGCTGTCGGGGGCGTCGCTGGCCCTCGGACGCCGGGAACGGCTGGGGATCGTGGGGGCCAACGGCACCGGCAAGTCGACCCTGCTCGACCTGGTGGCCGGCCGGCGGCCCCCCTCCGCCGGCACCGTCGAGACGGGTCCCACCGTGGTGATGGGCTACTACGACCAGCAGGGCGTCGAGCTCGACCCGGGGGCCCGGGTCCAGGAGCTGGTGGCCGGTCCCCACCGGGCGCCGGGCACCCTGGCCGACATCGAGCTGATGCAGCGGTTCTGGTTCACCGGCGAGCTGCCCTTCGCCCGGGTGGGGACGCTGTCCGGCGGCGAGCGGCGGCGCCTGCAGCTGCTGCTGGTGATCGCCGGCCGGCCGAACGTGCTGCTGCTCGACGAGCCGACCAACGATCTCGACCTCGACACCCTGCGCATCCTCGAGGAGTTCCTGGCCGACTGGCCCGGGGCGCTGGTGGTAGTCAGCCACGACCGCACGTTCCTGGACCGGACGATCGAGCGCCTGGTGGCGGTGGGGGAGGACGGGACGGTGACCGGGGTGCCCGGCGGGGTGGCCGGCTGGCTGGCCCGACGGGAGGAGCCGACGACCGCCCCCGGACCCTCGGCGCCGGCGGCCACCGCCGTCGCCCGCCCGCCCCGCCCGCCCCGCCCGCCGGGGGTAGCTCCGGTGCAGCGGCTGCTCCGCCAGGCCGAGAAGGAGATGGCATCGCTCCAGCGCCGGCGCGACCAGCTGACCACCGAGCTGGCCGGCGCCGGCGACCACGTCGACATGGCACGGGTGGGAGCCGCGCTCGCCGAGGCCCAGCGGGGTCTGGAGGAGGCCGAGGAGCGATGGCTCGCCCTGGCCGAGGAGGCGGAGGCGACCGGCGGCGCGTCGGGGGGACGCGGATGAGCGGCGTGCCGGAGTCGCGGCCGCTCCTCGCCGCCCTGATGGTCCTCACCGGGGTGTCCGGCGCCGTCGATGCCGTCACCTACCTGGGGATGGGCCACGTGTTCGCCGCCAACATGACCGGCAACGTGGTGGTGCTGGGGTTCGCGGCGGCCGGCGCCCCCGGGTTCTCGGTGGTCGAGGGGATCGTCTCGGTGGGTGCCTTTCTGGCCGGCGCGGTCCTCGCCGGGCGCCTCTGCCTCCACCTCACCTCCCGTCGCCAGTGGTTCCTGATGGCCATGGGGACCGAGGCGGTGCTGGTCGGCGCGGCGGCCGTGGTGTCGGCCTCCGGCGACCCGATCGGCTCCGGGTGGGCCCGGTCCACGGTCGTCGCCCTGCTGGGACTGGCCATGGGCTCCCGGAACTCCACGGTCCGGCGCCTGTCGGTCGCCGACGTCACCACCACCGTCCTGACCATGACCCTGACCGGGCTGGCCGCCGACTCGTCGCTGGCCGGTGGGTCGAACCCGAGGCTGGGGCGCCGGGGCAGCGCGGTGGTCGCCATGCTGGCCGGCGCCGCGGCCGGCGCCGCCCTCTACCTCCACCAGGGCGCCACCCTGCCCCTGGTGCTGGTGGCGGTGCTGGTGGCTGTCAACGCCGTCATCTTCTCGCGCACCGCGGCCTCGCGCCGGCTCGACGACCGGGCCTGACCGGACCGTCAGCCGGCCGGCTGTGCCGTCCCTGACCCGGCGCCCGGCGCCCCACCGGCCTCGACCACCCCGCGGAGCCCGCGGCGCCAATCCACCCGGCACGGCCCGGTGAGCGACAGGCGACGGGCGGGATCCGACACCATGCCCCGGTGGGCACCGGGCTGCGCCACCACCTCCACCCCGGCCTCCACCCCGACCAGCCGTCCCAGCTCGGCGGTCCAGGCCTGCACGGTCACCTCCTCGTCCCCGCCCCAGTTGACCACCGTGGCCGGCACCGCGGCCGCCGCCAGCAGGGGCTCGACCTGCTCGTCGATGTCGTCCTGGTGGATCGGCGAGTAGGGGCACGGGTCCCACCGGGTCACCACGGGCCGCCCGGCCCGCACGGCCGCCAGGTGCTGGACGGGGAGGCCGCCGTTCGGGCCGTAGGAGGCGTTCATCCTGGCGATCACCACCGGAGTCCCCAGGCCCCGGGCGCACTCGCGGGCGACGGCTTCCTGGGCCAGCTTGGATACCGCATAGGTCGGGGACCACGGGGTGACGGCTCCGCCGAGCGGGTCGGTCTCGACGAAGGGGTGCCAGGGGTCGTCGTCCGGCCGGTACACCGAGGACGTCGACATCACCAGGGCGGCCTGCAGCGACCGGCAGTGCCGGAGCAGCAGACCGGTGCCCTCGGCGTTGACCCGGATGGCCCGGTCGGTGTCGCGGGACGGACCCAGCTCGGCGGCCAGGTGCACCAGGTGGGTGAAGTCGGTGGGCAGGTCGCCGAACTCCCCGCTCCCGAGGTCGACGGCCCGGGTGGTGACGCCCAGGGCCTCCACCCTCCGGCGGGCGTCCGGGTCGCCGAAGCGCGAGATCCCCCAGACCTCGTTGTCGCGGCTGAGGTACTCGGCCAGCGGAAACCCGATCTGGCCGGCCGGCCCGGTGAGGAGGATCTTCTGGTCGCGGAGCATGCCGGGCATGCCTAGCAGAGCCCGGCGGAGCCGACCGTCCCGCCGTCCCGGCGGCCCGGGTGCCGGGGTGCCGGGGTGCCGGGGTGCCGGGCCAGCCGGGCCAGTCGGGCCGCGAGCCGGCGTGGCGGGCAGGTGGCGGGGGGTACCATCGTCACCCATGGCGGTCGTCGAGTCCCTGCACTACGCGCGCCCCGACGAGGTGCACGCCCTCGAGGAGCTCCAGCGGCGCGCCTCGTCGGCGTGGGACGGCTACCAGGAGCCGCCGGCCGAGTCGCCGGACGCCATCCGGATATCGGTGGCGGCCGTCCGCGACCAGCGGGTCCGGGTGGCCACCGGGGGCGGGGCGATGCTGGGGTTCTCGACGGTGCTGCCGCTCGAACGCACGGTCAGCCGGCTGGCCGCCCTCTTCGTGGAGCCGGCATGGGCCGGGCGGGGGGTGGGGACGGCGCTGCTCGAGGATGCCGAGGCCATCGCCGCCGACGAGGGCATCGTCCGGCTCGAGGTGCTGTCCAACCGCGAGGGCGCCGGGTTCTTCGAGCGGGCGGGCTTCGTGGCGGTGGAGACCGTGACGGCCTGGTTCGGCCCGGCCACCCGGATGGCCCGGGACCTCTGAGCCGCCCCGGCGCCGGTCCCGGCCGTCCCGGCCGGGTGGTCCGTCAGTCCGTGGTCGTCCGGTGCCGGTGGACCACCACCGTGCAGTGGGCGTGGGCGACGCAGTGGGCGCTGACCGAACCGAGCAGCAGGCCGGCGAACCCGCCGTGGCCCCGGCTCCCCACCACCAGGAGGTCGGCGTGTGCCGAGGCGTCCACCAGGGCGGGAGCGGCCGGCCCTTCGACCACCTCCGTGCGGAAGGTGACGTCGGGGTGGGCCTCGCGTACCGGGGCGAGGCTCGCGTCGAGCACCCTCCGGGCGTCGGCGGCCGGGTCCATGCCCTCGGGGAGGGTGACCGTCCATCCGTAGGAGGCCGGCCAGGTCCACGAGGTCAGGCACTCGACGACGGCACCCCGCGTGCGGGCCTCGTCCGCCGCCCAGGCGAGCGCCTCCCGCGAGGCGTCGGATCCGTCGATGCCGACGAGGATGACCGGTTCGGTGGTGGTGTCCATGCCGTCACGCTAGGCCGCGGGCCAGGGCCACGAAGGCGTCCGCCGCCGGGGCGAGCGGTCCGCGGGGGTGCACCAGGATGATCGAGCGGGTGACGGGCGGGTCGGGCCGCACCACCACCGCGCCCTGGCCCTCGGCCGACCGGGCGGTCCCCTCGGGGACGAGCGCCGCCCCGGCGCCGCTCAGCACCAGCGGCACCATGGCGTCGCGCTGGGCGGTGACCACCGCCACGCCGGGCTGGGCGCCGGGCGGGAACCCGGCCTCGAGGAGGCGACGGGTGGATGTCCCCCGGGGCGCCGCCACGAACGGCAGGTCGCCCAGGTCGGCGAGGGCGGCGGCGCCCGTCCCGACCTCGGTGCCCGGGGGCACGATCACCAGGAGCGCCTGTCGGCCCACCTCGTGGGTCACCAGGTCGTCGGCGGGGTCGTCGGCGTCGGTGAGGCCGAGCTCGGCACGTCCGTCCCGGACCGTCGACACCACCGCCGTCGAGTCGTCCGGCGCCGCGAGGTCCACGGTGATGCCCGGATGGATCCGGCGGAACCGCCCCACCAGGCCGGCGAGCGGGTCGGCGGCCAGGGTGGGAAGGCTGGCGATGGCCAGCGTCCCGGTGCGGAGCCCCGCCACCGAGGCCACCGCCGCCCGGCCGGTGGCCACCCCGCGGAGGGCCTGGCGGGCCGGTCCCACCAGGGCGCTGCCGGCCGGTGTGAGCACCACCCGGCGACCGAGCCGCTGGAAGAGCGGGGTGGCCAGCTCGGTCTCGAGCTCCTTCACCGACAGGGACAGGGCGGGCTGGGAGGTGCCGACCGCCCGGGAGGCGGCGGTGAACCCCTCGTGGTCGGCCACGGCGAGGAAGTGCTCGAGCCGGCGGAGATCCATAAGAAAATCATATCAAAAGCATGGAAAACTACTATTTGACTTCTGCTTTGACGATCGCCACCATGGGTCGATGGGCCTCTACGACGAGTCGTCGGCGGTCGGCTGGCGTCGCCTGCTCGTCGAGCCGCGGCGGCCCGACCGCATCCGCAGCCGTCCCGACGCCTACCGCTGGGCGGTGGGTGCGGTGTGCATCGGTGCGTTCATGGGCCAGCTCGACGCCAGCATCGTGACCCAGGCCTTCCCGGCCATGGAGCGCTCGTTCCACGTCGGGGTGGCGGCGGTCACCTGGGTCGGTCTCAGCTACCTGCTGGTCCTGGTGGCCTCGGTGGCGGCGGTCGGCCGGTTCGCCGACATGGTCGGGCGGAAGCTCCTCTACGTCTACGGCTTCATCCTGTTCGTGGTGGGGTCGGCCCTGTGCGCCCTGGCGCCGAGCCTGCTGGTCCTGATCGCCTTCCGGTGCCTCCAGGCGGTGGGCGCGGCCATGCTGCAGGCCAACAGCGTGGCCATCATCGCCCTGGCCGCCCCGGCCGGGCGGCTGGGACGGTCGCTCGGCGTCCAGGGGGCGGCCCAGGCCCTGGGCCTCGCCTTCGGCCCGACGGTGGGCGGGCTGCTGCTGGCGGTGGGCAGCTGGCCCCTGATCTTTCTGGTGAATGTCCCGGTGGGCATCGTCGGGGTGATCGCCGGGCTGGTGTGGATCCCCCGCAGCAAGGACCTCCAGGAACGGGTCACCTTCGACTGGGCCGGCTTCGCCCTCTTCTTCCCGGCCGTGGTGGCGCTGCTGTCGGTGGTGTCGCTGGGCAACTCCCGGGGCTGGACGTCCCCGACCATCGTGGGGCTCGGGGCCGCCGCCGTGGTGCTCGGGGCACTGTTCGTCGGACGGGAGCGCCGGTACGCCCACCCCATGGTCGACCTCGGGCTCTTCCGGCTGACCCGGTTCGCCACCGGGATCGCCGGCGCCATGCTGTCGTTCTCGGTGCTCTTCGGCGTCCTGGTCATCGTGCCGTTCCTGCTGGAGGACGGGTACGGCCTCGGACCCGCCCGGGCGGGGCTGGAGCTCATGGCCATGCCACTGGCCCTCGGGATCGTCGCCCCGCTGGCCGGCCGGCTGGCCGACCGGGTGGGGACCACCCCGCCGGCGGTGATGGGCACGGGCCTGGCGGCCCTCGGGCTGGTCGGCATGGGGACGCTCCACCCCCATGGATGGGGGCTGGTGGGCCTGCTGGCGGTGGTCGGGATCGGCCTCGGGCTCTTCGTCCCCCCCAACAACGCCGGGGTGATGGGCGCCGTGCCGGCGGCGCAGTCGGGGCTCGCCTCCGGGGTGCTGAACATGGCCCGGGGCATCGGGACGGCCTTCGGGCTGGCCCTGACCGGCGCCGTCTTCGGACACCTGGCCGGGGACCTCCACCACCCGGCCCAGGTCATCCATGCCTTCGCGGTGACCGCCCTGGTCCTGGCGGGCCTGGCGGTGGCGGCCGGACTGGTGGCCGCCGCCGGCCCTAGACGTGGCCGAGCACCGGGTGGGGGACGTAGGGCTCCTGGAGGCTGACGATCTCCTCCTCGGTCAGCTCGAGCTGCTCGGCGGCCAGGGCGTCGGTCAGGTGGCCCGGCTTGGTGGCCCCCACGATGGGGGCGGTGATCCCGGGCTGCGCCAGCACCCAGGCCAGGGCCACCTGTGCCGGCGGCACCCCACGGGCCGAGGCCACCTCGGCCACCCGCTCCACCACGTCGAAGTCGGTGGGCTGCGCGTAGAGGTGGTCGGTGAACGGATCGGTGCCCGAGCGGGTGGTGGACCGGTCGCCGGCGCGGGTCCGGTTGCCGGCGAGCACTCCGCGGGCCAGAGGGCTCCAGGGGATGACCCCGACGCCCTGGTCGATGCACTGGGGGATCATCTCGCGCTCCTCCTCCCGGTAGAGGAGGTTGTAGTGGGGTTGCATCGACACGAACCGGGTCCAACCGTGGCGATCGGCGGTGTGCTGGGCCTTGGCGAACTGCCAGGCGAACATGGACGACGCCCCGATGTAGCGGGCCTTGCCGGCCCGCACCACGTCGTGGAGCGCCTCCATGGTCTCCTCGATGGGCGTGCGGGGGTCCCAGCGGTGGATCTGGTAGAGGTCGACGTACTCCATGCCGAGGCGCTCGAGGGAGGCGTCGATGGCCGCCAGGATGTGCTTGCGCGACAGGCCCCCGCCGTTCTCCCCGGGGGTCATCGGCATGAAGACCTTGGTGGCCACCACCACCTCGTCGCGTCCCAGGAACCGCCGCAGGAGGCGGCCCGTGGCCACCTCGCTGGCACCGGCCGAGTAGGTGTCGGCGGTGTCGAAGAAGGTGACGCCCCCCTCCACCGCCGACCTGACGATGGGCTCGGCGCGGTCCTCGTCGAGCACCCAGGGGCGGTCGCTGTCGTTGCCGAAGCTCATCATGCCGAGGCAGACGCGGGAGACCCGCAGGCCGGTGGCACCGAGGTTGACGTACTGCATGGGCTGGTCCTCCGATTCCGGGGCCCCGGGCGGTGGTGGCCCTGTCCCCGAACCTACCCAGGCGGGCGTGCCCGGCGTGCACCCGCCATCCCGGGCCGCCGCTAGCGTCGGCACGGTGATCGACGACGAGCTGCTCCTGACCACCGTGCACGACACCGGGGTCCGGCGCCTCCAGCACGCCTACGCCGACGTGGTGAACCGGCGGGCCTGGCCGGAGCTGGGCCAGCTCTTCCTCGAGGACGCGGTGACCACCATCGACACCCGGGGCGGCGAGACGCTGACCTTCACCGGCGGCGGGGCCGTCGGCGAGTTCATCGGCACCTCGGTGGCCCGGTTCTCGTTCTTCGAATTCGTCATCCTGAACGCCCACATCGCCTTCCCCGACGGTCCGGGCGCCGGGACGGCGGTGTGCCGGCTGTACCTCTGCGAGCACCGGCAGGACGCCGCCTCGGGTCGGTGGACCAACGCCTTCGGCCTCTACCACGACCGGCACGCGCTGGTCGACGGCCGCTGGTGGTTCGCCGCGCGGTCGTACCACTCGCTGGCCCGGCACGCCCCGGACCTCGACGTGTTCCCCTTCCCGGCGCCGGCGCCGTTCGAGGTGCCCGGCGCCGGCTGGCGGTAGTCGTGGTGCCCGGCCCCGGGGCCGGCGTCGCGGCCGGTGCGGCGGCGAGGGGTGATCCCCGTCGGGATCGCCCGGGCGTGCCACCATCGGGGCGATGCCCGTGCTGATCGTGCGCCACGCCCACGCCGGGAGCCGGTCCGCCTGGCATGGCGACGACCGGGATCGGCCGTTGTCGACGAAGGGACGGGTCCAGGCGGTGGCCCTGGTGGCGGTGCTCGCCCGGTACGGGGTCACCCGGCTGCTCTCCAGCCCCTACCTGCGGTGCACCGAGACGCTGGATCCGGGCGCCCGGTCCCTGGGGCTCCGGGTCGAGTCCGCCGGATGGCTGGCCGAGGGCCACGGCCCCGAGGCGGTGGCCCGCCTGGCGGTGGGCCCGGACGGGGAGGGCGGTGGTGGCTGGGCCCTGTGCACCCACGGTGACGTGGCCGTCGACTGCTTCGCCGCCTTCGGGTCCGCCGCCGACGGCATCCGCCCGACGTTGCAGAAGGGTGCCCTGTGGGTACTCGAGGAGGTCGACGGTACGCTCGCCGTCACCGACTACCTGCAGCCCCTGGTGGTGAAGGACTGACCGGGGGGGGGTCGACGGCCGACGAGTGGAGGAGTCACCGATGGAGAACCAGGAGATCGTCAAGCGGATCGACGAGTTGGTCGCGGAGGAGCACCGGCTCACCGAAGCCCACGTCGGCGAGGGGCTCTCGCCCGAGGAGCGGGGCCGCCTCGATGCCCTCGAGGTCCAGCTCGACCAGTGCTGGGACCTGCTGCGCCAGCGGCGGGCCAAGCGCGAGTTCGGTGCCGACCCCGAGAACACGTCGGTGCGGCCGCCCTCGACGGTGGAGGGGTACCGGCAGTAGGGGCGGTCGCCGGTCCGGGGCCGGGACGGCGGTGCGGACCCGGCTCAGTCCGGCGCGCCGGTGGTGACGACGATGGCGTGGATGAACGAGAGCTTCCGGATCACCGCCGGGGGGAGCACGAAGGGGTAGAGGTCCCCCTTCCCCATGCTCCGGTTGATGGCGTTGAGAGCGTAGGTGAGCGGCAGCCACTCGTCGATGACCCGGTCGAACCGGTCCGGGTGGAAGTTGCCGTCGTCCGGCGTGGCCGACAGGTCGTGCATCCGGCGGCCGTCCTCGTCCCGGGGCCCGATGAGCATCAGTCCGAACTCGGCCGCCGTCTGGAGTGTGTCGCGGATGTGGAGGTAGTGGGCGAAGGTCTCGGCCCAGTCCTCCCAGGGGTGCATGGTGGCGTAGGCACTGACGAACGTCGGCTCCCAGTCACGGCTCGGGCCGGACTCGTAGTGCTGCTCGATGGCGGTCCGGTAGTCGGTGCGCTCGTCGCCGAAGAGGTCGCGGAACTCGCTGAGCCGGGCACTGCCGGCGACCAGGACCTCCCAGTAGTAGTGGCCGATCTCGTGGCGGAAGTGGCCGAGGAGCGTGCGGTAGGCCTCGCCCAGGTGGAGGCGGGTCCGCTCGCGGTAGGCATCGTCGCTCTCGGCCAGGTTGAGGGTGATCACCCCGTGGTCGTGGCCGATCACCACGGAGTCGCGCTCGCTGGTCAGGAGGTCGAAGGCCAGGCCGTTCCGGGGGTCCTCGTGACGGGAGGTGATCGGCAGCCCCAGGTCCATCAGCTGGAAGAGGAGCTGGCGCTTGGCCGCCTCGGCCTCGGCGAAGGCCCGGAGGCCCTCGGTGTCGGCGTCGTTGGGGCGGGTCCGGGTGAGCCGGCAGCTGGCGCACAGCGCCGGGGCGCCGGACCCGTCGGCGGGGACCAGCCAGTTGCAGCTGGCCAGGACCTGATTGGCGCAGAACCGGTACAGCTCCGGGCCGGTCGCCGCCCCCCGCCGGGTGACCTGCAGGGCCCGGTAGCCCCCGTCGCCCTGCGTCTCCAGCGCCACCAGGTCCCGCTCCACCGGGTCGAAGCCCAGCCGTGCCTGGCAGTGGACGCAACGGGTGTTCTCGAAGAAGACCAACTGCTCGTGGCACTGGTGGCAGACGAAGGCGCGCATCCCCTCAGCTTGGCCGATGTGGGTGCGCCCCGTTTCCGGCCCCCCGGGACGGGGGTCCGGCGGGGGCGAACCTGTACGCTGAGCGCGCCATGGACGCCCAGCACCGCTTCCAGCCGGGATCCGTCCGGACCTTCCGGATCCTGGACCGGGAGTACGACCCGTCGACGCGGACGGCCCGGTTCCGCTACGGCTTCGACGACGGCGAGCGCTTCGAGGAGACCGTGACCTTCGAGACGCCCCCGTCGGGGGCGGACGAGCTCGACCGCGGGGGTCTCGACCGGGCGCTGCTGCACCTCCACATCGCCGCCGGGACCAGCTACTACAAGGCCGCCGCCCCGCCGGTGGTGGCCGTCGAGAGCGACGGCCTGACCGCGGCCGAACGGGAGTTCCACCGCCGGCTCTACGACGACGGTCTGCGGGAGTTCGCGGTCACCAACGGCCTGCCGGTCCCCCGGCCCGTCGAGCTGCGCGCCAGCGGTGATCCCCGACCGCCACCGGACCCCGCGGCGGGGCGCTCCGGCCGTCGGGGCGGCCTGGTGGTGCCCATCGGTGGGGGCAAGGACTCGATGGTCCTCATCGAGGCGGTCCGGGGATCGGGACCGCGGCTGTTCGCCGTCAACCCCCACCCGCTGACCGTGTCACTCGCCGGTCAGACCGGCCTGGAGCTGCTGGTGGCCCGGCGCCGGCTGTCCCCGAACCTCGCCGAGCTGAACCGGCGGGGCGCGCTGAACGGCCACGTGCCCATCACCGCCATCGTGTCGCTGGTGGCGCTGGCCGGAAGCTTCGTCTACGGGTACGACTCGGTGGCCATGGCGGTGGAGCGGTCGGCCAGCGAGGAGACGGTACTGGTCGACGGGGTGGCGGTGAACCACCAATTCTCCAAGAGCCTGGCGTTCGAGCGGCTGCTGGCCGGACTGGTCGCCGGGTCGATCGATCCCGGCCTCACCTACGGTTCGGCCCTCCGTCCCTACTCGGAGCTGGCCATCGCCCGGTCCTTCGCCGGGCTCCCGCAGTACCACGGCACCTTCTGCAGCTGCAACGCCGCCTTCCGGCAGGGGGCCGGGCCGGACGACCGCTGGTGCGGCCACTGCCCCAAGTGCCGGTTCGTCGGCCTGGTGCTCGCCCCGTTCCTCTCCCCCGAGGCGCTGACCGCCGTCATCGGGCGCGATCTGTTCGCCGACCCGGCGCAGATCCCGGGCTTCGCCGCCCTCATGAGCGACGAGGACAAGCCCTTCGAGTGCGTCGGGGAACGTCGCGAGTCGGCGGTGGCCCTCCGCCTGCTGGCGGAGCAGCCCCGGTGGCGGGACTCGGTGGTGGTGGCCGCCCTCGCCGACCGGGCCCGGTCGCTGGTCTCCGACCGCGACGTGACGGCCGCCCTCGCCCCGGCGGAGGGCCTCGGCTTCCCCGACCCGGCGGTCGCCGACGCGGTGGCGGACCTGCTGGCGGGGGCACCGTGACCCTCGAGGAGCTGTGCACCCGCCGGGTGGTCATCTGGGGTGCCGGGATGGAGGGGCTGGCGCTCGGCCGGCTGCTGGCCGGGCGGGGGTGCGTGCCGGCCCTCGTCGACGACCGGGCCGGGGAGGTCGCCGGGGCGGTGGCCGCCGCCCTGGGTCCCGGGGTGCCGGTGTTCCCCCCCGCCGCGGTGCCGTGGTCCTCGTTCGACGTGGTGGTCCGCTCGCCCGGTGTCAGCCGGTACCGCCCGGAGCTGGCGGCGGCCGAGGCGGCGGGCGTGGCGGTCACCACCCCCATGGCGGTGTGGCTCGAGGACGTCCGGGACGCCACCGTGCTGGCGGTCACCGGCACCAAGGGGAAGAGCACCACCGCCTCCCTGGCCGCCGCCATCCTCGCCCGTCAGGGCCTGTCGGTGGCCCTGGTGGGGAACATCGGCTCGCCGGTCACCGACCGGTACGGCGCCGACCCGGTCGACGCCTCGGTGGTGGAGGTCTCCTCCTACCAGGCGACGGACGTGACCGTGTCCCCCAGGGTCTGCGTGCTCACCAGCCTGGCGCCCGACCACCTCGACTGGCACGGCGGCGAGGAGGCCTACTACCGCGACAAGCTGCGCCTGGTGACCGCCGGCCCCCCCGGGGCGCTGGCGGTGGGTGCCGCCAGCCCCGAGGCCGTCGCCCGCACCGCGGGGCATCCGCAACGCCTCCTCTACGGCCCCGAGGGCCGGGTCCGGTTGGCACCCGACGGGATCGTCACGGTGGACGGCGCGCCGGTGGTCGACAGCCGACGGCTGCGGGTGCCGGGGGAGCACAACCGGCTCAACCTCTGCGGCGCGGTCGCCGGGGTACTCCTCCTCCTCGGGGAGGCGCCGTCGGCCGAGGCGGTGGGCGCCGCCGCCGACGCCTACACCGGGCTGCCGTCGCGGTGTCACCCGGTGGGGGAGCGGGGCGGCCTCGAATTCGTCGACGACGCCCTGGCCTCCAACCCGTTCGCCACGGTGGCCTCCCTCGGCTCCTTCCCCGACCGCGAGCTGACCGTCATCGTGGGCGGTGCCGACCGGGGGACCGACCCGGCGGCGCTCCTCCGGGCCCTGGAGACCCGGCGGCCCGTCCCCCGGGTGGTGGTGCTGGGTGGCTCCACCGACCGGGCCTCCGCGGCGCTGTCGTCCCCCGGAGCGCCGGTGCCGGTGACGGTGTCCGGTGACATGGCCGATGCCGTCGCCGCCGCGGTGTCGGTCACGCCACCGGGCGGCGTGGTGCTGTTCTCCCCCTCGGCTCCCACCCCGGGTGCGGGCCTCGGCTACCGGCAGCGCAGTCGGGAGTTCGTCTCCGCCGCCGGATTGGGGGAGACTGCGGACGGCCAGTGACGGCCGGCGGGGTGCCGGCCGGTCGGATCCGAGGGGGCACCGTGCCGCAGATCACCGTCATCACCGAGGAGGCCGTGGCGGTCGAGGGCACGCCCGAACCGGCCCGGGGCACCTTCGTGGTGGCGCCCGACCGCCTCGAGGCCGCCCTCGGTTGGAAGCTCAACCCGTCGGGGCTCTGCCGGGCCGACACCTGCGTCCCGGTCCGCGACGCCGCCGCCCTGCAGGTGGGTGACGGCATCGACCTGGTGGCGGTGGCCGGGGCCCTCGGGCGACAGGCCGTGGTCGACCTGCCGGCCGGCATCCTGGCCGTCTCCCTCCCGGCCGAGCGGCGCCGCCAGGCGCTCCGGGACCTCCGGGCCCCCGAGTTCGAGCTGCGCGACCTCGACGGCCGGCTCCACGCCCTGTCGGCGTGGCGGGGCACCAAGCGCCTGCTGGTCACCTTCTCGAGCTGGTGCGGATGCCGCTACGACCTGCCCGGGTGGCAGTCCCTCCACGACGAGCTGGCCGACGGCGGGTTCACCGTCATCGCGGTGGCCATCGACAACTCCCCCGAGGACGTGCGGCCGTTCACCGAGGGCATCACCCTGCCGGTCCTCTACGACCCCCAGCACCTCCTCACCGAGCTCTACGCCATCTCCAACGTGCCTACCGTGGTGTGGATCGACGAGGCGGACCGGATCGTCCGGCCCAACACCGAGGCCTTCAGCTCCGATCTGTTCCGGGAGATCACCGGGGTGGACTCGGGGACGCACTCCGACGCCGTCCGTCGATGGGTGCGCGAGGGCGTGGTGCCCGAGCTCGACCGGCCGGCGGGCGAGCTGGTCGGCGACCTCTCCGACGACGAGGTCCGCGCCCGCCTGCACTTCCGGGTGGCCACCGAGGCCCTCCGGCGGGGCGACCCGGCGACCACCCGGACCCACCTCGACGAGGCGGGGCGGCTGGCCCCCGACGACCTGACCATCTGGCGGGCGGCCATGCCGCTGATCGGCGAGGACCCCTTCGGCGCCGACTTCTACGGGCGGTACGAGGCGTGGCGGGCGGCGGGGAGCCCGTTCCACGGTTTGCCGGCGCTGTCGGATCCGCAGCCGGAGAGCACCCCGGCCTGACCGGCCCCGGCACCGCCGCCCCCACCGGGCGGGGTGGCCCGCCTACAGTGCGTCCTGGACGGAGGGCGTCGACAGGAGGAGTTGCCCATGCGAGTGCGGATCGACGTCGACCTGTGCACGGGCCACGGACGGTGCTACTCCCTGGCACCCGCGGTGTTCGACTGCGACGACCGTGGCTTCGGTCAGGTCCTCGACGACGGCGAGCTCGAACCGGACCGGGTCCGGGAGGCCGAGCTCGCCGCCGCCAACTGCCCCGAGCGGGCGGTGCTGCTGCTCGGGGAGGCGCCTACTCGTAGATCATGACGCCGCGGATGTTCTTCCCCGAGAGCATGTCGGCGTAGCCCAGGTTGACGTCCTCGAGGGTGTAGGTGTTGGTCACCATGCCGTCGAGGTCGAGCTGGCCCTGCTCGTAGAGGCGCATCAGGTGGGGGATGTCGTAGCGCATGTTGGCGGACCCGAAGATGGTCCCGACGACCTGCTTCTCGAGCAGGGTCAGCCAGGTCAGCCCCATGGTCACCTGCGTCTCGGACGCCGGGTGGATGTTGGTGACCACCACCCGGCCCCGCTTGGCCGTCAGCCCGAGGATCGACTCCATCATGGTGCCGTCGCCGACCCCCATGGTGCAGAGCACCTTGTCGGCGTTCTTCCCCCAGGTGACCTCGTTGACCAGGCCGGTGGCCTCCTCGACGCTGGCGGCGGTGTGGGTGGCCCCGAACGTCAGGGCCATCTCGCGCTTGAAGGGGACCGGGTCGATGGCGAAGATGCGCTCCGCCCCGGCCAGCTTGGCGCCCTGGATGGCCGAGGCCCCGATGCCGCCGACGCCGATGACGACCACATCGTCCCCGGGCCGCACCTCGGCGGCGTAGACCGACGAACCCCATCCGGTGGTGACGCCGCATCCGACCAGGCAGGCCTTGTCCAGCGGGTAGTGGTCGAGGATCTTGACGCAGGAGGCCTGGTTGACCACCGTGTGCTTGGCGAAGGTCCCCAGGCAGACCATGGTGGCGAGGTCCTCGCCGCTGGAGGCGTGGTGGCGGCAGGTCCCGTCGATCTGGGTGCCCATCATCAGCAGGGCGCCGACGTCGCAGAGGTTGGAGTGGCCCTTGGCGCACGACGGGCACTTGCCGCAGGCCGGGACGAAGCCGAACACCACGTGGTCGCCGGGCTTGAGGTCCTCGACCCCGGGACCGACCTCCTCGACCACGCCGGCGCCCTCGTGGCCGCCGATGATCGGCGGCGGCGCCGGGAGGTCACCGGTCCGGACGTGCTCGTCGCTGTGGCACATGCCCGACGCGGCGATCCGCACCAGCACCTCGCCTGCCTTCGGCGGATCGAGGGTGATCGTCTCGACCTTCCAGTCCTCGCCGGTACCCCACAGGATCGCTGCCTGGGTTTCCATGGTGCCCCCTTCGTCTTCGAGTCCCACGGCGCTCGGTTCGCCCGTGTGGCCTCGATGCTTGCACAGCTGGGGGGCGGACGACGAACCGCCCGGTCACGGGGGGCCGGTCAGCGGGGTCGGGGCTCCCGGGGGAGCCCGAGGCCCATCTCCCCGAGGATGTTCAGGTTGATCTCGGTGGTGCCCCCGGCGATGGTGGTCTGCCGGGCCGCCAGCAGGTTGTAGGCCCACGGGCCATCGGTGGTGGCGGACGGCCCGAGGACGTCGACGGCCAGCTCGGCCAGGCGCTGCTCGGTGCGGCCCCAGGCCAGCTTGGCCAGGCTCCCCGCCGTGCCGCTGGGCTGACCGGACCGCAGCCGGGCGAGGGAGCGGTCGGTCATCCACCGCATGCAGGCGATGTCGGCGTAGACGCCGGCCACCCGGTCGCGGATCCGGGGGTCGGCCAGCGCCGGGGCGGCCCCCGGCTCGGCCAGCAGGCCGGCGAGCTTCCGGGCCAGGCCCAGGTGGAGCCGGGCCACGCCGGCCCGCTCGAAGCTGAGGGTGGTCATGGCCACCGTCCAGCCCTGGTCGAGGGGGCCGAGCAGGGCCGAGGCGGGCACCCGGACATCGGTGAGGAAGAGCTCGCAGAACGGCTCCTCGCCGGTGATGGTGCGCACCGGCCGGCGCTCGATGCCGGGGGTGCGGAGGTCGACCAGCAGGCAGCTGATGCCCTTGTGCCTGGGCGCGGTCGGGTCGGTGCGGACGTAGAGCTGGCACCAGTCGGCGACGTGGCCGAGGCTGTTCCAGGTCTTCTGCCCGTTCACCACGAACTCGTCGCCGTCGGCCACCGCCGAGGTCCGCAGGGAGGCCAGGTCGGAACCGGCGTCCGGCTCCGACATCCCCTGCGACCAGATCTCGTCCCCCCGCAGCATGGGGCGGAGGAAGCGCGCCTGCTGGGCGGCGGTACCGTACGACATGATCGCCGGGGCGATGTTGGAGACGCCGATGACGTTGAGCGGGCCCGGGGCCGAGGCCGCGCTCATCTCTTCGAGGTAGGCCAGCTGCTCATCGATGCCGGCCCCCCGGCCGCCGTACTCCTCCGGCCACGCCGGGGCCGCCCATCCGGCGTCGGCGAGCCGGTGGTTCCACGAGCGCAGCACCTCGAGGTCGTCCGCCTCGGGTGACCGGCCGCCGGCGTCGACGACCTCGGGGGTCAGCTCGGCCGCCAGCCAGGCGCGGAGGGCGGCCCGGAAGCCGCCGGCCGGACCGTCGCCGGGCGGACCGAGGGTGGGCGCCGGGTCGGTCCGGTGCGGCGCTGGCTCGGTCATGGTGGTCGGACTCCTGTGGCGAGGGGTCCGGCGCGCCCCCCGCGCCGGCGGGGCCGGGGCCCCGGGCCCCAGCGTAGCCACCGCCCGGCGCCGGGTACCGCCGTCCCGGGAAGCGGCGGCGGTACGCTCGGGAGCGGCCGGACCGCCCACCGCCCGCCGAACACCACCCGCAGGAGGCCATGACCATGCCGGAGCTCGACGACCTGCTGGCCGCGTTGGCGCTGACGCCGACCGGCGAGGGGACGTGGACGGCGCCGAGCATCGAGTTCGGTGGCGGCTCGGTGGTCTTCGGCGGCCAGCTGCTCGCCCAGTCGATGCTGGCCGGGGCCACGGCCGACCCGTCCAAGGAGATCAAGTCGATCCACACGATCTTCGCCCGGGGCGCCTCGACCGGGGCGCCCCTCGAGTTCGGGGTCGAGGTGATGCAGGCCGGGCGCACCTTCGCCAGCGCCACGGTGACCGCCTCCCAGGCGGGCCGGCTCTGCACCCGGAGCCTGGTCCTCCTCCACGCTCCCGATCCCGATCTGATCCGACATCAGTCGCGTGCTCCGGAGGACACCACCCCCGAGGAGGCGGAGCCCTCAGCCCACGGCCACGGCTGGTGGGAGATCCGGACGGTCGGGGGCGTCGACATCGCCGACCCGGAGGCCGTGGGTCCTGCCGAGCTCGACGTGTGGACCCGCTTCGTCGGGGCCCCCGACGACCCTGCCGTCAACCGGGCACTCCTGGCCTTCGCCTCCGACGGCTTCCTGATCGGCACGGCGATGCGGCCCCACGCCGGCATCGGCCAGTCGATGGCCCATCGGACGATCTCCACCAGCGTCATCTCCCACACCCTCACCTTCCACGGTCCGGTCCACGCCGGCGGGTGGCTGCTCCTGTCGCACGAGAGCCCGGCCGCCGGGGAGGGCCGCAGCTACGGCCGGGCGCACGTCCACACCGAGGACGGGACCCTCGTGGCGTCCTTTGTGCAGGAGAGCATGATCCGCGCCTTCGCCGAGGGGCAGGCGCCACCGTCCGGCGCCACGGCCGCCCACTGAGCGACGCCGGTCGGCTTGGCACGGCGTTGGGGATGCCTTAGCGTGGGGAGCCACGTGTACGCCCCGCGAGAACGGGGTTTCCGTCGAGGCACGGGGTGAGGGGTCGGACCATGGGGGGACGGGGGCGCCCGCGCCGCCGCTCCCGTTCCTCCCGATCGGACCTGGTCACGGCCCCGTCCCCACGGCGGACAACACATCGGCAGCAGCACCGGAGAGAGGAAGCGCCATGGATGACGTACTTGGGTATGCGGGCAAGCGGGCGGTGGTCACCGGTGCGGCCTCGGGCATGGGCGCCGCCACGGTCGAGGTCCTGACCGGGCTCGGCGCCGAGGTGGTCGGCATGGACCGCGCCGCCATCACGGGACCGGTGGACCGGGCCGTCGAGGTCGACCTGCTCGACCCGGCCGCCATCGCCGCCGCCGCCGACGCGGTGGACGGGCCGGTCGACGCCTTCTTCAACTGCGCCGGTCTGCCGGGCCCTCCGTTCAGCGACCTCGACACCATGCTCGTCAACTTCGTGGGCGGGCGGGAGCTGATCGAACACATGGTGCCGAGGATGCCCAGCGGATCCTCGATCGTCTACGTCGCCTCGGCGGCCGGCATCGGTTGGCAGTCCAACCTCGGTCCGTACTCGGAGCTGTTCGCCACCGAGGGCTTCGAGGCCGCCAAGGCCTGGCTGGAGGCCAATCCGGCCCTGTGGGAGGGGAACGCCTACGCCACCTCCAAGCAGGTGATCAACGCCTGGACCGCCTGGCGGTCGGTCCCCCTGATGAAGGAGCACGGGGTCCGGCTGAACTGCACGAACCCGGGTCCCACCTCCACGGCGATGATGCCGCACTTCCACGAGGCCGTCGGCCGCGAGCTGGTCGACATGGCCCTCGGGCCGGTGGGCCGCTACTCCACGGCCGAGGAGCAGGCCTGGGCCATGGTGCTGCTCGGCTCCGACCGGGCCAGCTACGTGGTGGGGGAGACCCTCTACGCCGACGGCGGCTTCTTCGGGGCGCTCCAGACCGGCCAGGTCGACTTCTCGGCCCTCCTGCCCAGCGAGTAGCGGCCGGTGGACCTCCGCCCGAGCGACGAACAGCAGCTCCTGGTCGACTCGTTCGCTGCCCTCTACGCCAAGGAGTCGCCGCCGGAGCGGGTCCGGGCGGCCGAACCGCTCGGCTTCGACCTGCGCCTCTGGGAGGAGCTGGTCGGGCTGGGCTCGCTGGCCATGGCGGTCGGCGAGGAGCACGGCGGGTGGGGGGCGACCTCCCTCGACCTGGCCCTGGTGGCCCAGCAGCACGGTCGGGCCCTCGGTTCCGCCCCCCTCATCGAGACCCAGGTGGCCTGCCGGCTCCTGGCCCGAGCCACCGGTGACACCGCTGCCGGGTTGCTGGCCGAGGCCCTGGCCGGGGCCCGGCTGGTGACGGTGGCCCTGCGGCCGCCGAGGGCCGACGTGGCCGGGCTGGTGCCCGCCGGGGCGGTGGCCACCGACGTCGTCGTCCTCCGCCGCGACCGACTTCTGGTGGTCCCCACCGGGGATGACCGCACGGTGCCGGAGAACGTGGGGTCGATGCCGCTGGCCGACGTGCCCCTGAGCGAGGAGGCGCTAGCCGGCGGCATCGAGGTCGCCGAGGGCCGCTCGGCCGCTGCGCTGCTCGACGGCGCCCTCGACGACTGGCTGCTGCTGACGGCCGCCGCCCTCACCGGCATCGCGGAGCGAGCGGTGGAGATCGGTGTGACCTACGCCGCCGAACGCCAGGCGTTCGGCCAGAAGATCGGGAGCTTCCAGGCGGTCGGCCACCGGTTGGCCGACTGCGCCACCCGGGCCGCCGGTGCCGACCTCCTGGCCCGGGAGGCGGCCTGGGCGGTCGAGGAGGAGCCGCACCGGAGTGCCGAGCTGGCCGCCATGGCCTTCGCCTTCGCGGCGGCCACCGCCCGGGACGCCACCGACTGGTCACTCCACTTCCACGGCGGGTACGGGTTCATGCTCGAGTACGACATCCAGCTCTACTACCGGCGCGCCCGGGCGTGGGCCAACGTGGTGATGAGCCCGGCGGCGGCGTGCCGGCGGGTGGCCGACCGGCGGTACGGCCCGGTGGGGGGGCGGTGATGGACTTCCGTCTCGGCGCCGCCGGCGAGTCGGTCCGCCGGGAGCTGCGGGCCTTCCTGGACGAGCACATGGACCGCCGTCTAGAGGAGCAGGTCTACCGGACCGGCGTGTCGCACGACACCGAGTTCACGCGGGCGCTGGTGGAGGGCGGTTGGATGGCACCCGGCTGGCCGGTGGAGCTGGGTGGGCAGGGTCTCGACCCGATCGAGATGCTCGCCGTGGCCGAAGAGCTGGGCCTGGCCGACGCCCCGACCTACGGGATCGGGACCACCATCATGGTGGCTACGGTGATCCGGGCGGTGGGTACCGACGCGCAGCGGGCGGCCATCATCCCCCGGGCGCTGGCGGGTGAGATCGTCATCGTCCTCGGGTTCAGCGAGCCCGAAGCGGGGTCGGACGTGGCGGCGGCCACCACCCGGGCGGTGCGCGACGGTGACGAGTGGGTGATCGACGGGCAGAAGATGTTCACCACCAACGCCCAGATCGGCGACTACGTCTTTCTGCTCACCCGCACCAACCCGGACGTCCCCAAGCACAAGGGGCTCACCATGTTCCTCGTCCCCATGGACCAGCCGGGGGTCGAGGTGCAGGCCGTCTTCACCCTCTCCGGGGAGCGGACCAACATCAGCTTCTACAACGGCGTCCGGGTCTCGGACGACTGGCGCATCGGCGGCATCGACGAGGGCTGGACCACCATGACGGTGGCGCTCACCGCCGAGCACGGCGCCGGGTTCGCGTCGTCGATCGCCCGCCTGCTGGCGGCCACCGAGTTGTGGGCCCGGGAGGCCACCGACGATGACGGCGTCCCCCGGATGGACGACCCCGACGTCCGGGAGGCCCTGGGTCGTGCCGCCGTCGACCTCGAGGTCTCCCGGCTCCTCCAGCGGCGGGTGGCGTGGATGGCCGAGACCGGCCAGACGCTGGCCACCGAGGGGCCGATGTCGAAGCTGTTCAGCTCCGAGGCCATCAAGGAGCGCGCCCAGGAGATGGTGGAGCTGGTGGGCCCCGACGCCCTCCGCAGCTACTTCGATCCCACCGCCCCCTCCCACGGGGTGATCGAGCATCTCCTCCGCTACTCGGTGGGCACCACCATCTACGCCGGGACCAGCGAGATCCATCGGAACATGATCGCCCAGCGTGGCCTGGGCCTTCCCCGCACCCGCTGAGGGTGGAGCCGTGGATGACACCGTCATCCCCACCGTCTGCCGGACCGCCGTCGCCGGCGTCGCCGAGGTGCCAGGCTGCGGCCCCCCGGCGCCCGAGCTCAGTCGGGAGCCGGTCCGCCGGTGACGCCCGAGAGGCACCACCGCACCATCTGGTCGGCAGTGACGTCGTCGGGGCTGACGTGGACGCCGAGGACCCGCATGTCGAGGACCGAGACCAGAGTGTGAACGACCAGGGCGGCCATGGCCGGCACCGGCAGGTCGGTGCGGAAGGTCCCCTTGGCGACGCCCTCCTCGAGAATCCCCTCCACGATCTCCACGTAGGGCTGGATGGTGGCGGCGAAATCGGCGGACCGGGTGTCGGCCAGGTGCCAGTGGAACAGGACGAGCCCGCGCGAGGCCGGGTCGTCGGTCTCCTGGCTTCCGAACATCGACCGCACCAGCACCCCGAGCCTGTCCTCCGGGCCGGAGGCGGCGTCGACCCGCCGTCGGGCGGCAGCGGCATGCTGGTGGACGGTCACCTCGACCAGGGCCAGCAGGAGGTCGTCCTTGGTGGCGAAGTGCTGGTAGAAGGCCCGCAGCGACATCCCCGCCTGCTCCACCACCTCCAGGACGGTGAAGTCGGCCTTTCCGGTGGTGCGGAGCAGCTCGACCGCCGCGGCGATGAACTGGTTCCCCTTGGAGATGGCCTGCTGCCGGGCCGCCTTGAGGGAGCGGTCGACGGTCCGCTGCTCCCATTGGGTGGTCCCGGAACTCTCGTCTGCCATGGGGTCGCCTCGTGGGATCAGGATGTCGTTGCGCCGCCGCCCGCTGCGGGACGGCGGCGGGCCGACGGACGGGGCGAGTATAGGGGGGCACCACCACCGCACCCCGAAGCCCCACCCATCACCTGACCGGAGCGGATCCCGGCGACTATCGTGGGCGGCGTCCCGCCGGGGGGTGGACGAGGTGATGGGGGGCTCATGGGCTATCGGATCGGCATCGATGTCGGCGGCACCTTCACCGACTGCGTGCTGCTGCGCCCGGACGGGTCGGTGGTGCTGGAGAAGGCGCCCACCACGCCGGACGACCAGAGCATCGGCGTGCTGGCCGGCCTGTCGCAGCTGGCCGTCGCCGAGGGGCTCACCGTCGAGGAGCTGGCCCGCCGGACGGACACCATCGTCCATGGGACGACCACCGGCGACAACACCATGATCCAGATGTCCGGCGCGCCGACCGGTCTGCTGGTGACCGAGGGGTTCCGCGACGAGATCGAGTTCCGCCGCTGCTACAAGGAGGAGATCTGGGACCCGGCCTACCCGCCGCCCGACCCGATCGCCCGACGGCGGGTGCGCCTGGAGGTCCCCGAGCGGATGACCGCCGAGGGGGACGTGGAGACCCCCCTCGACGAGGAGGGGGTGCGCAAGGCCACCGCCCGGCTCCGGGCCTTCGGGGTCACCTCCATCGCGGTGAGCTTCCTCCACTCCTATCTCAACCCGGCCCACGAGCTCCGGGCCGCCGAGGTGATCCGGGACGAGTACCCCGACGTGGAGATGGTGTCGCTGTCGCACCAGGTGCTGCCCAAGCCCCCGGAGTTCGAGCGCACCTCCACCACCCTGGTCAACGCCTACATCGGGCCACCCATCGCCCGCTACCTGGGGCGGCTGGCCGAGCGCCTGGCCTCCATCGGCTACGACCACGATCTGTTGGTGGCCACCTCGGCGGGCGGCGTGGCCACCGCCTCGGCGGCCAGCCAGCGGGCGGTGGCCACCATCGGGTCGGGGCCCACCGGCGGCGTCACCGCCGCCGCCCGGTCGGGCGCCCGGGCCGGCCTCTCCGACGTGGTCAGCGTGGACATGGGCGGCACCAGCTACGACCTCTGCCTGATCCGCGACGGCCGTCCCGACATCAAGATGGACTGGAATTGGCGGCACCGGTACTGCATCGCCATCCCCATGGTCGACATCTCGTCGGTGGGGGCAGGCGGCGGCTCCATCATCTGGGTCGACGACGGCGTGCTCCAGGTCGGCCCCCTGTCGGCCGGCAGCGCGCCCGGCCCGGTCTGCTACCGGCGGGGCGGCACCCGGCCCACCATCACCGATGCCGATCTGGTGCTGGGCCGGCTCGAGCCCGGCGGCTTCGCCAACGGCCGCATGGAGCTCGACCTCGAGGGCGCCCGGGCGGCCCTAGCCGAACTGGGGGCCCCGCTCGGCCTCGATGCCGAGGAGACGGCGGTGGCCGCCGTGCGCCTGGTGGACGCCCACATGACCGACGCGGTGCGCCGGGTGCTGTCACTGGCCGGCGTCGACCCCCGGTCGCTCGACCTGGTGGCCTTCGGCGGCATGGGGGCGGTCCACGCCACCACCCAGGCGGCCGCCCTGGGCATGTCCCGGGCCCTGATCCCGAGGGGTGCGGCCGGCCTGTCGGCCCTGGGGCTGCTCACCGCCGACCACGTCATCGACGACTCGCGCGGGTACGTGGTGCCCTGGCAGCAGGCGGACCGGGCCGCCGTCGAGCGCCTGGCCGACGAGCTGCGGACCCGGGCCACCGAGGAGCTCCGGCAGGCGGGGGTGCCCGACGACCGGGTCCGCCTCCAGTGGTCCCTGCTGCTGGTGTACCCGGGACAGACCTTCGACGTGGCCATCCCGGTCGACGCCCCCACCGACATCGAGGTGGCGGTGGCCGAGTTCCACCGCCGCAACGAGGAGGCCCGGCTCATCGAGGCGCGGGCCCAGGAGCCGGTGCTCCGAGGGGTGCGGCTGACCGCCGTCGGCGAGGTGGAGAAGATGGCGCCGCTGGCCCTCGAGCCGTCCAGCCACGCGCCGGAGCCGTTGGGGCACCGTCGCATGTGGCTGGCCGGGGAGTGGACCGACGGGCCGGTCTTCGACGTCGGTTCCCTCAGGCCCGGGATGACGGTCACCGGCCCGGCCGTGGTCACCAGCCCCTTCACCACCCTGGTGCTCCGGCCCGGCGACCGGTGCGAGCCGACCGCCGACGGCGACCTGCTGGTCGACGTGGCCCCCGGGTAGGCGACGGGGGGGCGGACCGTCGCCGCGACCGGCACGCCGCTCGGCGCGTCGCTCCGGTGGTCCGGTGCTCCGGCGGATTGAGAGAGCGCCCGGATCTCGGTGCCGGGTGCGCCGGCCTCCCTCCCGAGGGAACGAGGCATCGGACCGCACGGCGGACGGGCAAGCAATGGATGGTGTCTGCGCGTAGAGTCCGGCCATGCTGTTCGGGCTCCGGTACGACTTCCGCAACCCGGCCGTCGCCGGCACCTCCATGGCCGACCGCTATGCGGCGGCACTCGACATGGTCGCCTGGGCTGACACGCTCGGCTGCGTCGCCATCCTGGTCTCCGAGCACCACGGCTCGGAGGACGGCTACCTCCCGAGCCCGGTCCCGATGCTGGCCGCCATGGCGGCGCGGACCCACAACGTCCGCTTCAGCATCGCCGCCCTCATCGCCCCCTTCCACGACCCGATCCGACTGGCCGAGGACATGGTGGTGCTCGACAACCTCAGCCGGGGCCGAGTCGACATGATCGTCGCCGGCGGCTACGTGCACGAGGAGTTCGCCATGTTCGACGTCCCCATGAACGAGCGCGGCAAGCGGGTGACCGAGGCGGTGCTCACGCTCAAGGCCGCCTTCTCCGGTGGGCCCTTCGAGTTCCGGGGCCGCCGCGTCCAGGTGACCCCGGCACCCTTCCGGCCCGGGGGCCCCGCCGTCATGCTCGGCGGCAGCTCCAAGGCCGCCGCCGAGCGCGCGGCCCGGATCGCCGACGGCTTCATCCCGACGGGCCCAGAGGCATGGCAGTACTACGTCGACGAGGTGGTCCGGCTGGGTCGCCCCGATCCGGGCTCCTGCCCCGTCGACTCTACGGTGACGGTGGCCCTGGCCGAGGACGCCGAGGCGGGCTGGGAGCAGATGGCGCCCTCCTTCATGCACGAGATGAACGCCTACGGCGCCTGGCAGGCCCAGGACGACCTGGCCAACCCCTATCGCACCGTCGCCGACCTCGACGAGTTGCGGGCGAGTGGGAACTATCGGGTCATCACGCCCGCCGAGATGATCGAGGAACAGCAAGCCTCGACCTTCCCCTTCGTGATGTTCCACCCGCTCTGCGGCGGCATGCCGATCGATCTCGCCTGGTCGAGCCTCAAGCTCTTCGAGGAACAGGTTCTGCCCGCCTTCCGCTAGCTCGCACCACGGGCCGCTCACCCGAGGTCGAGCGAGCGCCCGATGATCTCCTTCATGATTTCGGTGGTACCGCCGTAGAGCGGCGTGACCCGGGCGTCGACGAAGGCCTTGGCGATCGGGTACTCGTTCATGTACCCGTAGCCGCCGAACAGCTGGAGGCACCGGTTGACCGTGCGCCCCTGGAGCTCGGTGCACCACCACTTGGCCATGGCGGCGTCCTCGGCGCCCAGCTCGCCGTCGTTGAGGGCCACCACGCAGCGGTCGATGAAGGTCTGGCCGATCTCGACCTCGCTGGCCAGCTCGGCGAGGGTGAAGCGGGTGTTCTGGAACGAGCCGATCGGGGCGCCGAACGCGGTGCGCTCCCGGACGTACTCGATGGTCCAGTCGAGTGCGGCCCGGGCCCCGGCCAGCCCGCCGGCCGCCAGGGAGAGCCGCTCCTGGGGGAGGCCGTCGACCAGCTGGCCGAAGCCGCCGCCCTCCACCCCGAGCAGGTTGCCGGCCGGGATGCGGCAGTCGGTGAAGAAGAGCTCGGCGGTGTCCTGGGCGTGGAGGCCGAGCTTGTCGAGGTTCCGTCCCCGATCGAAGCCGGGCGTCCCCCGCTCCACCACCACCAGGCTGATGCCGCGGTGGGTGAGTGCCGGGTCGGTCTTGACCGCTGCCACCACCAGGTCGGCGTTGATGCCGTTGGTGATGAAGGTCTTGGACCCGTTGAGGACGTACTCGTCGCCGTCGCGCCGGGCGGTGGTGGCGATGGCGGCCAGGTCGGAGCCCGCCCCCGGCTCGGTCATGGCGATGGCCAGGATCCGCCCGCCCCGGGCCACGTCCGGCAGCCACCGCCGGTGCTGCTCCTCGGAGCCGTAACGCAGCAGGTAGGGGAGGCAGATGTCGTTGTGGAGGGCGAACCCCAGGGCGGCGCCGTTCAGGCCCACCCGGTGCACCTCCTCGGTGAGGATGAGGTTGAACCGGAAGTCGTCGCTGCCGCCCCCGCCGTACTCGGTGGGGATGGCCATGCCCAGGAACCCGAGGGCGCCGGCCCGCTCGAAGACCGAGCGGTCGACGATCCCGGCCTCGTCCCAGGCCGCGCCGTGGGGGACCATCTCGGCCTCCACGAACCGCCGGACGCTGGCGCGGAAGGCGTCGTGCTCGTCCTCGAACAGGCTGCGTCGCATGGATCCCCCTCGGATCGGGCGCCGCCACGGACGGGCGGCAGGGGTCCCGATCCCCCCGGCGCCGGGTGCCCCGGAGTCTATGCCCGGGACGGTCGAACACTATGCTCGGTCGGGGTCCGGGTGGTGCGGACGGGCCGTGACCGTACGAGGGGGAACGTGAGCGCTGGGATCCTGTCCTGGGGGGTGTACCTGCCCTACTGGCGGCTGCAACGGAGCGCCGTCGGGGCGGTGCTCGGCGGTCCCGTCGGACGCGGCTCGCGCTCGGTCGCCTCCTACGACGAGGACACCACCACCATGGGGGTGGAGGCGGCCCGACGGGCCCTCGCCCCCCTGGCCGGCCCGGTCCCCGAGGAGCTCTTCTTCGCCACCCCGGCGCCCGCCTACCTGGACAAGACCAATGCCACGGCGATCCACGCCGCCCTGGACCTGCCCGGGTGGGGCGCCGCCTACGACCAGCTGGGATCGGTGCGCTCGGGAACCGGGGCCCTGCGGTGCGCCCAGGCGGTGGCCGGCGACCGTCGGGCGGTGGCGGTGCTCGCCGACCTGCGGACCGGGCCGGCGGGCGGCCCAGAGGAGCGCGACAGCGGCGACGGAGCGGTCGCCGTCGTCTTCGGGGAGGCGGGGGCCGGCGACGAGCCGGTCGCCGAGCTGGTGGCCCACGCGTCGGCCACTGCCGAGTTCCTCGACCGGTGGCGGACGCCGGGCGAGCCGGACTCGAAGGTATGGGAGGAGCGCTTCGGACAGGAGGTCTACGTCCCGCTGGTGGAGGGCGCCGCCGCCGAGGCATGGAAGCGGGCCGACGTGACGCCGGCCGACGTCGACCACCTGGTGGTGGCCGGGCTCCACCCCCGGGCCGTGCAGGCGATCAAGGGTGCCCTCGGCGTCCGTCCCGAGGCGCTGGTGGCCGATCGGGCAACGACGCTGGGCAACCTGGGTGCCGCCCAGGCCGGGCTCCTGCTGGCCGACGCCCTCGAGCAGGCCGATCCCGGGGCGCTGATCGCCGTGGTGACGGTGGCCGACGGTGCCGACGTCCTCCTCTTCCGCACCACCGGCGCCCTCCCGGCCGTCCGGGCGGCCCGGGCGGCCGCCGGGCTGGCCACCGTGGACGAGCAGGCCGGGTCCACCGGCGGCGACGTGCCCTACGCCCGGTTCCTCACCTGGCGCGGGGAGCTGCGTCGGGAGCCCCCCCGCCGGCCCGACCCGGAGCGCCCCGGCGCCCCGGCCACCTGGCGGGCGACCGGGTGGAAGAGCGCCTTCGAGGCCAGTGACTGCCGGGCCTGCGGGTTCCGGCACCTGCCACCGGCGAGAGTGTGCCTGCGCTGCCGGACCATCGACGAGATGGACCGGGTGCGCCTGGCCGACGTGGGCGGCCGGGTTGCCACCTACACCGTCGACCGCCTGGCCTTCAGCCTGTCGCCGCCGGTGGTGGGGGCGGTGGTCGACTTCGACGGCGGCGGCCGGTACCGGTGCGAGATGACCGACGTCGATCCGGAGGCCATCGCCCCCGGGACGCGGGTGGAGATGACCTTCCGCCGCCTCAACACCGCCGAAGGCGTGCACAACTACTTCTGGAAGGCACGCCCGCTGTCGGCGCGGCCGTCCGGTGACGAGGAGGGCGACCGGCCATGAGCAGCCACGGGATCCGCGACAAGGTGGCCATCGTCGGGATGGGGTGCACACGGTTCGGCGAGCGGTGGGACAAGGGCGCCGACGACCTGCTGGTCGACGCGGCCAAGGACGCCATCGCCTCGGCCGGGGTGGGCCTCGACGACCTCGACGCCTACTGGCTGGGCACCATGGGCTCGGGGGTCTCCGGGCTGACCCTGTCCAAGCCCCTGAAGCTCGACTACAAGCCGGTGTCGCGCCTCGAGAATTTCTGCGCCACCGGCTCGGAGGCCTTCCGCAACGCTGCCTACGCGGTGGCCTCGGGCGCCTACGACCTGGCCATGGCCATCGGCGTGGAGAAGCTGAAGGACTCCGGCTACTCGGGTCTCACCCGGGTCCACCCGGTAGGGGACGGCACCGCCGCCGCCCTGTCGTCTCCGGCGGCCTTCTCCTTCGTGGCCCCGGCCTACGCCGCCAAGTACGGCGTCGACCCCGAGGAGCTCAAGGAGGTGATGAGCCGCATCGCCTGGAAGAACCACCGGAACGGCGCCCTCAACCCCCGGGCCCAGTTCCGCAAGGAGGTCTCGATGGAGACCATCACGAGGTCGCCGCTGGTCGCCGGCGACCTCGGGGTCTTCGACTGCTCCGGGGTGAGCGACGGCTCGGCGGCCGCCATCCTGTGCCGGGCCGAGGACGCCCACCGCTACACCGACCACCCGCTCTACGTGAAGGCCCTGAGCTTCGTGGCCGGCCCCGGCGGCGGGGCCATCGACCCCGAGTACGACTACACCACCTTCCCCGAGGTGGTGCGCTCCGCCGAGGACGCCTACCGGCAGGCGGGCATCACCGACCCCCGCTCCTCGCTGGCCATGGCCGAGGTGCACGACTGCTTCACCCCGACCGAGCTGGTCCTGATGGAGGACCTGGGTTTCTCCGAGCGGGGCCTCGGATGGAAGGACGTGCTGGCCGGGGTGTTCGACCGGGACGGCGAGCTGCCGGTGAACCCGGACGGCGGGCTGAAGAGCTTCGGCCACCCCATCGGGGCGTCGGGCCTGCGCATGCTCTTCGAGTGCTGGCTCCAGCTCCGGGGCGCGGCCCCGCCCGAGCGGCAGATCGCGTCGGTGGGGAAGGGGCGCTCGCTCGGCCTGACCCACAACCTGGGCGGGGGCCCGGGCGAGTGCGTGAGCTTCGTGTCGATCGTGGGACCCGAGCCGAGCGCCTGAGCGCCGGCCGGGTCGGCGCCACCGGTCAAGCCGGGACGGTGACCCCCATGAGGCTGGCCAGGTTGCCGCCCATGATCTTGGCCACCACGTCGTCGGGCAACCCGACGAGCTCGTCCACGTAGGAGATCGGGTCGGCCAGGCCCTCCGGGTGCGGGTAGTCGCTGCCGAACAGCACGTGGTCGGCGCCCACCAGGTCGACCAGGGTCTGGAGGTTGTCCTCCCAGAACGGGTTGACGTAGACGTTGCGGAGGAAGGCCTCCACCGGGTCCTCGGGGAACTGCTGGGGCATCTTCTCGTAGACGTCGGCCATGTCGTGGAGGAGGTGCCCCACCCAGTTGGCGCCGTTCTCCACCGCCGCCACCTTCAGGTCGGGGAACCGGGTGAAGGCCCCGTGGCAGACCATGGCCGACATGGTGTCGTAGATCGGTCGCTTGCCCTGGGAGATCATCCGGAAGGCCGAGGGCTGGAAGGGGAGGAACTCGGAGCTCTCCTCCCACCAGTTGGCGATGGCGTTGTAGCCGCTGTCCGAAGCGTGCATGCCGACCAGGACGCCGGCCTCGACGATCCGCGACCATATGGGGTCGAACCGGGGGAGTCCCGGCGAGAGCGTGCCGCGCAGGCCGGGCACCGGCGCCGGGCGGATCAGCACACAGCGGGCGCCCCGCTCCAGCACCCACTCGAGCTCCTCGAGGGCCTTCTCGACGATCCCCATGCTGATGACCGGGGTGGCGAAGATCCGCTCCTCGTAGTTGAACTGCCAGGTCTCGAACATCCACTGGTTGAGACTGTGGACCACCGCGGCGATGAGGTCGGGGTCGTCCTTCATCCGCTCCTCGATGAGGCTGGCCAGGGTGGGGAACATGAGCGCCCGGTCGATGCCCAGCTCGTCCATGAGGGCCAGCCGCGGTGCCGGCTCGCGGAAGCCGGGGAGGCAGCGGATCGGGTCGCCGATGAGCTCCCGGTAGGACTTCCCTTCGGGGTTGCCGTGCCGGTAGAACTCCTCCTGGGCCCCGGGTGCGGCCACCACGTCGAAGGTGGGATTGGGGATGTACTCGCTGATCGAGCCCCGCACCACGATCTTGGTCCGGCCGTGGACATCGACGTAGTCGATGGCACGGGCATACGCTTTGGGGAGGAACTTGGTCAGCGCCTCCCGCGTCTCGTACATGTGGTTGTCGGCGTCGAACACCGGGAAGTCGAGCGATCGAGATGGCACGGAGCGTCCCCCTTCTTGACTGTCACCGGCGGGCAGAAAGCCACATCTCACCAGGCGAGAACCACGTTATCATCGGTCCATGACGTTCTCAACCAGGTACGACGAAGGGGGGCAGCCGTGGAGCTGAAGCCGGGACTGCGACTCCGCAGCCAGGTCTGCGACACCGAGGTGGTGGTGGTGAAGGCCGCCGGTGCTGTTGACCTCACCTGCGGCGGGGCGCCGATGGTGGGGAAGGACCACCCGGCCGACCCGGCCGCCACCCTGGACCCTGATCGGTCCGGCGGCACGCTGCTGGGCAAGCGCTACACCGACGGGGCGGCCACCGTGGAGATCCTCTGCGCCAAAGCCGGGGCAGGCACGCTGGCGCTCGACGGGGAGCCGCTGGCCGTCAAGTCGGCCAAGGCCCTCCCCGCCTCGGACTGAGCGCGACCGTCCCGGTCGGCCGTCTCAGGGTTCGGTCTTGACCGCCGGGCGGACCGGCGGGGCCGAGCGCCAGTCGGCGATGCCGTCCTCGGTGGTGGCGATGGGCATACCGTTGTCGTGGACCTCGGCCCAGTGGGCGTGGTTGAGCTCGTGCAGGGTGAAGCAGGCGTTGAGCGAGTTGTAGAAGCCCTGGTTGTCGACGGTCTGGTTGACCGACTCCTTGATGAGCAGGGCGGTCATGGTCGGGAGGTCGGCGATCCGCCGGGCGAAGTCCAGTGTCTTCTCGGCGAGCTGGTCGGCCGGGAACACCTTGGAGACCATCCCCAGCCGGTGGGCCTCGTCGACATCGAGGGAGTCACCGGTGAGCATCAGTTCCTTGGTCTTGCGGGGCCCGAACTCCCAGGGGTGGGCGAAGTACTCCACACCGCACATCCCCAGTCGGGTGCCGACCACGTCGGCGAAGGAGACGTCGTCGGCCGCCACGATGAGGTCGCAGGCCCACATCAGCATCAGCCCGGCGGCGAAGACGGTGCCGTGCACCTGGGCGACGGTGATCTTGCGGAGGTTGCGCCAGCGCCGGGTGTTCTCGAAGTAGTAGTGCCACTCCTGGAGCATCCGCTGCTCGGCCCCCCGGCGGGTGCCACCGTTGATGGTCCGGGTGGGGTGGGGGTTGTCCGAGCTCCACTCGGCCATGGCCACCTTGGAGCCCATGTCGTGGCCGGCGGAGAACATCGGGCCCATGCCGCCCAGGATCACCACGCGGACCGTGTCGTCGGCCTCGGCCCGGAGGAAGGCCTCGTCGAGCTCCACGAGGAGACCGCGGTTCTGGGCGTTGCGGGCCTCGGGCCGGTTGAGCATGATTCGGGCGATGCGGCCCTCGTCGAGCGTCTCGTACTGCACGAACTGGTCGGACATCACTGCTCCTGGTGGTCGGGGCCGGCGGACCGGCGGTCGTTGGGGACGGGGGTGCGGGGCGACGGGGGCTCGGGGGGCGCCACCGAGAACGACACCGTGGCGACCGCGCACCGCTCGCCGGTACCCATGTCGAGGACGTCGACGGTCACCACCGCCAGGCTGCGCCCCAGGCGGGCCACGGTGGCCACCGCCCGGGCCGGGCCCCGGGTCAGGCCCTGGAGATAGTGGACGCTGAGGTCGGCGGTGGCGATGCCGGTCAGCGGCGCCGGGGCCGCCTGCAGCACCGCCCGCCCGGCCACCACGTCCACCAGGGTGGCCAGCAGGCCCCCCTGGAGTGCCCCACGGGGGTTGGTGACCCGGGCGTCGACGTCGAGCTCGACGGCCAGGTCGGCCCCGTCGTGGTCGACGTCACGGAAGGACAGGCGCTGCAGCAGGTGCTCGCCGGCGGCCACCACGCGTTGGTGCTCGGCGAGCACCACGTCCGGGCCCACCGGCGCGCGGTCGACGGTGTCGGCCCCCGTCACAGACCACCGGCGATGGTCTTGGTCTCGAGATACTGCTCGAAGCCCTCGATCCCGTTCTGGCGGCCGAGGCCGCTGGCCTTGTAGCCCCCGAACGGGGAGCCGGCGCTGTAGTAGACGCCGCCGTTGACCCCGACGGTCCCGGCCCGGATCCGGCGGGCAACCGCCACCGCCCGCTCCTCGGACGCCGAGGTCACCGCGCCGGACAGGCCGTACTCGGAGTCGTTGGCGATCCGCACGGCGTCGTCCTCGTCCTCGAAGGGGATCATCACCAGTACCGGGCCGAAGATCTCCTCACGGGCGATGGTCATCGAGTTGTCCACGTCGGCGAAGAGGGTCGGCTCGACGTAGAAGCCCTTCTCGAGATGGGCGGGCCGGTGCCCGCCGGTCACCAGGCGAGCGCCCTCGTCGAGGCCGGCCTGGATGTAGCCCATCACCCGGTCGCGCTGGCGGGCGCTGATGACCGGGCCCGAGATGTTGCCCGGATCGGTGGGGTCCCCGTAGGTGACGCCCTCCATGGCGACCGTGGCCAGCTCGACGGCCTCGTCGAAGCGCGACCGGTGGACCAGCGTGCGGGTGAGCATGGCGCACCCCTGGCCGGCGTGCATGCACATGAACCCGAAGAAGGCGAGCTTGGACTCGAGGTCGGCGTCCTCCAGGATGATGTCGGCCGACTTGCCGCCCAGCTCCAGGAAGAGGCGCTTGAGGGTGGGGGCGCCGGCGGCCATGATGCGGCGACCGGTGGCGGTCGAACCGGTGAAGGAGATGAGGTCGACCCGGGGGTCGACCACCAGCTGCTCGCCGAGCCCATGGTCGGACGAGGTGACGATGTTGACCACCCCGGCCGGGATGTCGGTCTGCTCGGCGATGAGCCGGCCGATCCGTGTGGCGTTCCACGGCGTGTCGGGGGCCGGCTTGATCACCATGGTGTTGCCGGTGGCCAGGGCCTGTCCCAACTTGCCCAGGATGATCTCGAACGGGTAGTTCCACGGGATGATGGCGCCCACCACCCCGACCGGCTCCTTGACCACCTTCTGCCAGCTGGGCTGGCCGAAGGCATTGTTGTCGGGGAGGGCTCGCTCCCAGGCGAAGCGGTCGATCTCGGCGGCCGGCCACAGCAGCGCCTCCTCCAGGGGGGCGTCGAGCTGGGCCAGGTAGGTGACGGCCACCGGGGTCCCGACCTCGGCGACCAGCTCGGCGCGGAAACGCTCCTGTTCGCCGACGATGGCGTCCTGGAGCTGGCGGAGGCACCGCTGGCGGAGTGCCCGGTCGGTCGACCATCCCGACTCGTCGAACGCCCGCCGGGCGGCGGCGATGGCCCGGTCCATGTCAGGGGCCGTGGCGTCGGTCGTCTGACCCAGCACCTCCTCGGTGGCCGGGTTCAGGTTGTCGAAGGCCCCGCCGGCGCCGGCCTCGACCAGCGCCCCGTCGATCAGCATCCGGAACTCGCCGGTGGTGTCCACCGGCGCTCCGGTGGGTGAAGTGGTGGTCATGCCGGCCTCCTGTCGGGTACGTGCGGGTGTGCGTCCGCCACGGCGAGGGAGGTGGGTGCGACCGACCACACCGATGCTGCGACCGGGCCCCCCTGGTCGACCGGATCGTAACGACGCCGGCTCGACGGGGTCAAGGCATGGCGGGTCGCCACAGCCTGTCCCGGGCAGCCCCGGCTCACTGCCCGCGGCGGCGGGCGCGCTCGGCCTCGGTGGCGGCCTCGTCGAGGCCGAGGGTCATGTCCCCGGCCGAGCCGACCAGCACCACGCCGTAGTCGCGCAGGGCCCCCTCCATCGAGACGTACTCGTCCCAGACATCGTCGAGGACGGCCTGCGGGTCGCGGTCGAGCGGGTCGCCCCACCCGCCCCCGCCGCCGAACTCGTAGACCAGCTGCTCGCCGGTGTCGAGGAGCAGGTTGGCCACCGACGGGGCGACCTCGACGCTGCCTTTGAGGACGCACCTGTCGGGCGCCCCACTGTGGCCCCCGTGGATGCCCGGGTGGAGGTGGATCCGGTTGACCACGTATTGGTTGATGGAGGTGGGGGTCCGGACCTCCTTGACGAACAGGCTGCCGCAGGCCCCCCGCCACTGCCCGGGGCCACCCGAGTCGGTGCGGTAGTTCCGGTTCCGGATGAAGTGGGGGAACAGCCCCTCGTTGAACTCGGCGGTGGCCTTGATCAGGTTGCCCGACGATGCCGACAGCGCCCCCCAGCCGTCGACGCCCTTGACGGCGTTGACCCAGCCGGCCGAGACCTCGCCGCCGTGGTCGAAGAACGGCCGGCCGGTGCGCGGATCGAGCTCGCCCCACATCTGGCGGGGGCTCCCGAACTTGTAGGTCTGGGGGCTGCACCGCTCGGGGATGATGGCGCTCAGGGCCACCGCGATGGCGTCGCTGACCTCCACCCCGGGGTGGTGGGTGCCGCTGGAGACCGGCCGGCCCTCCACCGGGTTGATGCAGCAGCCGACCGGGGCGATGATCTCGATGGAGTCGAAGAACCCCTCGTTCTTGGCGATGGTGGGGTCGACCATGGATGCCAGCTGGGACACCACGTTGCCCCGGGTGTTGCCGAAGGTGGACCAGGCCTGGATCTCCGGCCGCTCGTCGGAGCCGGTGAAGTCGACGACGAGGTGCTTCCCCTCCACCGTGACGCTGACGTGCACCAGGATGTCGGTGTTACCGGCCGGATCGGCGTCGAAGAAGATGTCGGCGGCGTAGGTGCCGTCGGGCCACCGCTCGATCTCGCGCTGCAGCCGCCGCCGCGAGTCGTTGATCGACCACTCCACCGTGGCCCGCACCACGTCGGGGCCGTGCTGACGGGCGATCTCCTGGAGCCGGGCCACCCCCAGCTGCGCCGCCCCGACCTGGGAGCGGAGGTCGCCGATGAAGCCGGCCAGGCGGTTGTTGGCCCGCATCAGCGCCACGACGTCCTTGCGCTCCTTGCCGCCATCGAAGATCTTGAGCGCCGGGTAGCGGGTGCCCTCGGACCAGATGTCCTTGGCGAAGACGTTGTAGCCGCCGGCCATGGCCCCGCCGGTGTCGCCGTGGTGGCACTGGATGGACGGGATGAGCAGCAGCTCGCCGTCGTCGTCGAAGACCGGGGCGAAGACGTTGAAGTCGGGCAGGTGGCCGCCCCCGTGGTAGGGGTCGTTGGCGACGATGACGTCGCCGGGCTGCAGGTCCTCGCCGAACAGCTCGAGCGCGTACCGCACCGGCAGCGTGCTCGACAGCATGAACTGGGGGATGCCCACCGACAGGGCAGCCAGCCGCCCGGTGGCGTCCATGATGGTGGCATTGCGCTCGTTCGACTGGTTGAGGATCGGCGTGGTGGCCGTGCGCGACACGTAGGTGGCCATCTCGAAGCAGACGGTCTCCATGGCCGAGCGGACCACCTCGGCCGTGATCGGATCGATCTCCGTCGTGGTTGACGTGGCCATGGCCCCCTCCCGTGTGCCTGTCCGTGCCGGCGTCCGCGCGTGCCCGGCCCTCCGGCCCCCCGGCCGTCCGCCGAGTATGGCACGGCGGCCGGGCCGGTGACGGCGCGGCCCGTGGGATTGCGGTACAACGGAGGGCCATGCGTCCCATCCCCGACAGTGCCACGGCCGTGCGGGGGACCCCGGGGGCCGGCCGGTGAACCTGACCCTCACCGAGGGGGAGCGGCGCTTCCGGGACGAGGTCCGGGCCTGGCTCGGGGCCAATGTGGAGCCCACCCCGGAATTCGGGTCGTTCGATGACGAGTTCGCCTGGGGACGCCGGTGGCAGGCCCGGCTGGCCGCCGACCGGTGGGTGGGCATCCACTGGCCCGTCGAGTTCGGGGGTCGGGGGGCGACGCCGCTCGAGGTGGCCATCTTCAACATGGAGTACGCCCGGTCCCGGGCGCCCCAGCCGGTCAACCGCACCGGGGTCAACCTGGTGGGACCGACCCTGCTGACCCACGGCGACGACGGACAGCGCACCCGGTGGTTGCCCGCCATCCTCCGGGCCGGGGAGATCTGGTGCCAGCTGTTCAGCGAGCCGGGTGCCGGCTCCGACCTGGCCGGCCTGGCCACCCGGGCCACCCGGGTGGACGGTGGCTGGGTCCTCGACGGCCAGAAGGTCTGGACCAGCTACGCCCAGTACTCGCGGTGGGGGATCGCCCTGGTCCGCACCGACCCCGATGCCCCCAGGCACCGGGGGATCACCTGCATGGCCGTGGACATGGAGGCCGAGGGCATCGACGTCCGGCCCCTGGTCACCCTGACCACCGAAGCGGAGTTCAACGAGGTCTTCCTCGACGAGGTCTACGTCCCCGACGACCAGGTGATCGGCGGCCTCCATGCCGGCTGGGCGGTGGCCAACACCACACTGGCCCACGAGCGGGGCACCTCCTTCCCGTTCAAGGAGCAGGTGGTCCACGAGGTCCACCTCGACAAGCTCCTCGACCTGGCCGCCCGGACCGGGGCGCTGGAGGACCCGCTGGTCGCCGACCAGCTGGTCGACGCCTACGTGAAGCTCCGGATCCTGCGCCTCCACAACTGGCGGACCATGACCCGGCTCGGGCGCGGCATCGAGCCGGGACCGGAGTCGAGCGTGGTGAAGCTGGCGTGGACGGATATGACCCAGCAGCTCTCCGACGCCGCGCTCGCCGTGGTGGGCGACGCCGCACCCCTGTGGGGTGACGCCGGGGGGAATCCCGAGCGGGGCCGGTGGCAGCGCCAGTGGCTCTGGTCCAAGGCCTCGTCGATCGCCGGCGGCACCTCGGAGATCCAGCGGACGATCATCGGGGACCGGATCCTCGGCCTGCCCCGTTAGCGGTCGGCGACGTCGGGCCGGTCTGGGCCGCCGGTGGGCTCAGACGATCCGGGAGTCCCGGCCCTCCCAGTACGGTGCCCGCAGCAGCCGCTTGAACAGCTTGCCGCTCGGGTCCCGGGGCAGTTCGGCGACGACGTCGACCGAGCGGGGGCACTTGTAGGAGGCCAGCCGGTCCCGGCACCAGGCCAGCAGCTCGACCTCCCCGACCGGGGTGGCCGGGTCGGCGAACTGGACCACCGCCTTCACCGCCTCGCCCATCTCGTCGTCGGGGACGCCGAAGACGGCGGCGTCGAGGACGGCCGGGTGGGCGAGGAGGACCTGCTCGGCCTCGCGCGGGTAGATGTTGACGCCGCCCGACACCACCATGTCGGCGGTGCGGTCGGTGAGGTAGAGGTAGCCGTCCTCGTCCACGTGGCCGACGTCGCCGAGGGTGCGCCAGCCGTGACGGTCCTGGATGGCGGCCGTCTTCTCCGGGTCGTTGTGGTAGGCGAACTCGCGCCCGCCGGCGAAGTAGACGGTGCCGGTCTCGCCGGCGGGCACCTCCTCGCCGTCGTCGCCCACGATGTGCATCTCGCCCAGGGGCCGGCCCACCGAGCCGGGGTGGGCCAGCCACTCGCCCGGGGTGATGAAGGAGGAGCCGACGTCCTCGGTGCCGGCGTAGTACTCGTAGATGATCGGCCCCCACCACTCGAGCATCCGCCGCTTGACCGGCACCGGGCAGGGGGCGGCGGCGTGGACCACGTACCGGAGGCTCGAGACGTCGTGGCCGAGGCGCTCCCCGTCGGGGAGCCGGAGCATGCGGGTGAACATGGTCGGCACGAACTGGGCGTGGGTCACCCGGTACCGCTCGATGGCCCGGAGGCAGGCGACCGGGTCGAACGTCTCCATGACCACCGTGGTGGCCCCCAGGCGGTGGCAGGCCATGGAGTAGACGAGGGGGGCCGAGTGGTAGAGCGGCGCCGGCGACAGGTAGATGGCGCCCTCGTCGATCCCCATGGCGCCGATCCCCTCGGCGATCGCCACCGACGGGGCCCTGGGGTCGCCCGGGGCCGTCACCCCCAGCGGCTTGCGCACCCCCTTGGGCACCCCGGTGGTCCCCGACGAGTAGAGCATCTCGCGGCCCTCGGCCTCGTCGGGGAGGGGGGTGGGCGCCCCGCCGGCCAGGACGTCCCCGTACCGGAGGAAGCCGTGCACCGTTCCACCGGCGGCGATGCGCAGGCCGACCCGTCCGAGGTCGAGCCCGGCGGCCACCCCGGCCAGCCCGGCGGTGATGACCAGCGCCCCGGCCCCGCAGTCGTCGAGGATGTACTGGGCCTCGTCGCGGCGGAGGTGGGCGTTGAGGGCGGTGTAGTAGAGGCCGGCCCGTTGGGCGGCCCACGCCACCTCCAGAAACGGCGACCCGTTCTCCATCATGAGGGCGAGGTGGTCGCCGGGCCGGAGCCCGGCGGCCCGGAGGGCGTGGGACAGCCGGTTGGAGCGCTCGTCGAGCTCGCGGAAGGTGGTGACCTCGCCGGAGCCGGTCATGACGACGGCCGGGCGGTCGGGATGGGCGGCGGCCCGGGTCCCCAGGTGCCGGGGGACGGGCGCCGTCGCCCGTCCGTCGGTTCCGGTCATTGGGCCACGGGCGGTCGTGCCCCACGACCGCACCCGTGTCGCCTGGTCACCGACATCCGATCTGCCTCCCCCCGGCACCCCCCTGGCGCGCCACCGGTCGACAGTAAGCCACCGTGGGGGCCGGTGCCACGGTGGGGACCGGTCGTCGCCGGTCGGCACCCACCGGGCGGGCAGGCCGGTCGGCTACCCGACCCGGTGGAGCTCGGCGGAGAGATGGTGGGTCAGCGGCTGGCCGACCGCCGCCATCCGGAGGGCGTAGCGGAGCGTGTCGCCGTCGACGGTGAGGTCGCGCTCGACGGCCGTCACCTCCTTGGCCGTGCTGGTGAGCGTCACGACGGTCGATCGGAGGCGGATGGCGCCGTCCGAGACGGGACCCTCGGTGACCTCGGCGATGCCGGTCGGCTGGGCGATGACCACCTCGGCCCAGTCGGGGCGGGCCAGGCGCCAGAAGCCGCGCTCGGTGTGGAGCGGGCCGCGGCCGGCCGGGTCGCTCGTCGACTGGGTGTAGGCGAGGAACGGCTTCCCCACGTGGCCGAAGTCGACGGTCTCCCGGTAGTCGAACGGGTCGATGGTCGGGTACTCGCCGTGGCCGGACCCCGTCCAGGTCCCGACCAGCGCGGCCAGCGGTTCGAGGTCGGGGTGCAGGGCGGGGGTCATGGCACGAGCATGGCACCGCCCGGGGCGGTGGTGCGCCGGCCCGCCGGGCGGCGGCCCCGGCGGCGGGGTTCCGGCGTCCGGGTGGCCGACGCCGGGGCGCCCGTCACCCGAGCTCGAAGGTCGACCACTCGAAGGCGGGGGACACGGTGCAGCCCAACAGGGTGTACTCGCCCGACGTGCGCGCCCGCTGCCAGGCGCCGGGGGGCACGACGACCTGGGGTCGCTGCCCTCCCGTCACATCCGGGCCGAGGAGATGGTGCCGCTCGACCCCCTCGTCGTCGGTGATCACGAGCTCCACGGCGGCCCCGGCGTAGAAGTGCCAGAGCTCGGTGGCGTCGATGCGATGCCGCTGCGAGCCGTTCCCCTCCGTCAGCAGGTAGTAGATGGCGCTGCCGGTCGGACGGGCATCACCGTCGGTCGGTCCACGCCAGGTGGAGCGGAACCACCCCCCTTCGGGATGGGGCTCCATCCCCAGTGTCTCGATGATGATTCGGGGGTCCATGCCCCATCGTCCTACACCCGGGAGGTGCCGAGGGGTGCCGCGGTGGGTGCCGCCCCGATGTCGTAGTTCGAAGCCGGGCCCCCCGGTCAGTTCCCGAGGAGGTCGGCCCGGCCGTTGGCCTCGAACTCCCCCCGCAGGGCGGCCACGTCACCGGGCCCCAGCGGCAGGTACCGGTCCCCGCGGGCGTGGCGCCACCAGACCGGATCGTCGGTCACCCAGACGTCCCGGCGGAGCGGCGCCTTGTCCACCTTGTGGGTGGCGGTCGCCGGCAGGGCCAGCACGATCCGGACGTAGCGGGGTGCCCACGTGGTGCCCAGGTCGGACTGGGCGGCGAGGAAGGCGGTGAGGGCGTCGGGGTCGAAGGCGGCGCCGTCCTCCAGCTCCAGGGCGGCCATGACCTGGTCCCCGGTCCGGCTGTCGGGCACCGCGTAGACGGCCACGCCCCGCACGCCGTCCATGCGGCCCAGGATGCGCTCGACGGGGGCGGCGGTGAAGTTCTCGCTGTCGACCCGCAGCCAGTCGCCGGTCCGTCCGGCGAAGTAGAAGACGCCGTCCGTGTCCCGGTAGGCGAGGTCACCCGACCAGTACCAGCCGTCCCGGACCCGGAGAGCCTCGGCCTCGGGGTCGTGGTAGTACCCCTCGAAGGCCGAGGCGGCCCCGCGCCCCACCAGCTCGCCGACGGCCTCGTCGGGGTTGGTCAGGCGCCCGGCATCGTCGAAGTCGGCCGTCGGACACGGCGTGCCGGTGGCCGGGTCGACCACCACCACGTCGGCCCCCTCGGGTGGGCGGCCGAGCGCCCCGGGCCGGGCGCCGCCCACCGGGTGGAGGACGATCGCCCCCTCGCTGGAGCTGTACCCCTCGACGAGGGGCGCCCCGAACCGCTCGGTGAACGCCGCCTTGTCCGGGGCGGCGGTCTCGGGGCCCAGGACGAACTTCAGGGCGTGGTGGCGGTCGTGGTCGGTCGGCGGGGTGGCCAGGATGTGGGCGACGGCCCGCCCCACCGTGTTGCAGAACGTGGCCCCGGACTCGCGGACGTCGGGGAGGAAGGCCGAGGCCGAGAACCTCCGTCGCAGCGCCAGGGTCGAACCGCCGGCCATCCACGGGAAGACCGCCGACAGGAGGGCGTTGCCGTGGAAGAGCGGCATGGCGCAGTAGAGGACGTCGTCCGGCCCGAAGGGCATCCGGGTGGCGCCCCGGGCGGCCCGCCCCTGGGTCATCCGGACCGCCTTGGGGTGGCCGGTCGAGCCCGAGGTGAAGAGCAGCAGGAACAGGTCGTCCGGCGCCGGGGTGGGGTCGGGCCCGGACACCCGGCCCCCCCGGCCGGCCTCCTCGATCTTCGCCCGGTACGCCGCGCTCCCGACGTCGAGCACGTGGCCGGTGGCCGACCCGAGGTCGAGGCCCTCCAGCGAGGCCAGGCCGTCGGCGTCGGTCAGCACCCACCGGCAGTCGGTCCGCCGGACGTCGCGGGCCAGCTCCCCGCCGCGGCGGGTCGGGTTGCATCCGACCACCACCGTCCCGGCCAGGGCGGCGCCGGCCAGGAGGAAGATGTAATCCTCGGTGTTGTCCAGGAGCACGCCGACGTGGGGCGGCGACCCGTCGGCCAGCCCGGCCAGCAGGTCGGCCCGGGCGCCGGCCTCGGCCACCACCTGCCGCCAGGACCACCGGCGGCCCTCGAAGCGCAGGGCCAGGTGGTCGTCGTCGGCCCGCCGGCGAAGCAGTCCGGCCACGGTGTCGGGGGTGGTCCCGTGGTCGTCGGGGGCCACGGGCTCAGCCCCTCGGCGGCTGGATCAGCTCGAGCAGCTGGCCGTCGGGGTCGCGCACCATGACGGCCACGCCCACGTGGGTGGCGGCGAGCACCTCGCCCCCGTGGGCGGCCACCCGGACCAGGGTGGCGTCGAGGTCGTCGGTGGTGACGGAGAGGTGGGTGAGGCCGGGCTCGGTCATCGGCCGCCGGCGCGCCGGCGGGTGGTCCGGACGGTCGAAGTGGAGCAGCTCCAGGGTGAACGCCCCCCGGGTCAGGTAGACGGCGGTCAGGCCCACCGGCGGGTCGAGGCCGAGCAGGGTGGCGCAGACGGCGTCGGGCGGCCGGAGGGACCGGTCGAAGGTGAAGCCCAGGGCACCCTCGTAGAAGCGGCGCGACCGGTCGAGGTCGGCGACGCACAGGCCGACGTGGTTGACGGTGACGGACACACCGCCCGCGCCGTCGGCGGTCCCCGGCTCGCCGGCCGCCGTCACGACCGGGCGGCGTCCTGGGAGAGGCCCGAGGGCATCACCATGCCCACCGTCTGGAGGTGCTGGCCCAGCATGCCGTCGAACTGCTCGACCACCGCCTCGGTGTCCCAGCCACCGTCCTTGTGCATCCAGGCGATCTGTCTGGGGTGCTGGAAGAGGGAGTAGCTGAAGTCGGTGCGGCCGAAGAGCTGGCCGTTGACGTGCCCGGCCCGCTCGGAGGCCAGGAAGGCCACCAGGGGGGCGTTCATCGCCGGGTCCAGCCGCGGGTCGGGTGCGTCGCCGTCGCCGGCCAGGGCGGCGGTCATCCGGGTGGCCCCGGCCGGAGCGATGGCATTGACCGTGATCCCCGACCGGCCGAGCTCCAGGGCCCACACGAAGGTCATCCCCATGATCCCGGCCTTGGCCGCCCCGTAGTTGGTCTGGCCGAAGTTGCCCCGCAGGCCGGCCGACGAGGTGACGTTGACGATCCGCCCGTAGCCGGCCTCCTTCATCACCGGTGCCGCGTGGCGGGTGCAGTTGAACGCCCCCTTGAGATGGGTGCCGACCACCGCGTCGAAGTCGTCCTCGGTCATCTTCACCAGGGTCCGGTCCCGGACGATGCCGGCGTTGTTGACCACGATGTCGAGGCGGCCGAAGGTCTCCGTGGCGGTCGCCACGATACGGCCGGCCGCCCCGAAGTCGACGACCGACTCGTGGGACGGGACCGCCCGGCCCCCGAAGGCCTCGATCTCGGCGCAGACGGACGATGCCGGATCCTCGTCGGAGGCCTCCCCCCGGAGGCCCACCCCCAGGTCGTTCACCACCACCGCGGCGCCCTGGCGGGCCAGCTCCAGGGCGAACTCCCGGCCGATGCCCCGTCCGGCTCCGGTCACCACGGCCACGCGGTCGGTCAGCAGCATGGAGCTCCTCGGAGGGCCGGCTCATCGGCGCGCGTGCGGGGACCCCCTGGCCCGAACGGCGTTCGCATACTATGGCAACACCATTTCCCCGGCCAGAAGGTTGGAGCGTCGTGTCCAGTGCGCCAGGTTCGGATCCGTACGCCGAGAGCGACGACCAGGGTGACCTGCGCCGCCTGGCCCGCGACGTGGCCGGGCGGGCGGTCGCCCCCCACGCCCGGGAGGCGGACGACACCGGCGAGCTGTCGAAGGAGGCGCTCCGGGCCCTCGCCGACGCCGACCTGTTCCGGGTCACCATCGGTGAGCGGTGGGGCGGCCTGGGCCTCGGCGACGTGGAGGCGGCCATCGTCCTGGAGGAGATCGCCCGGGCCGACGTGTCCACCGCCATCTGCTGCCAGCTGGCCTTCAACGGTCCGTCCCGGGGCATCGAGCACCTCGGTGGTGACGGCCTGAAGGACCGGTGGCTCCCGGCGGTGGCGGCCGGCGAGGCGATCGTGTCCATCGGCATCACCGAGCCCGACGCCGGCTCCGCCGTCCAGGACATGCGTACGGCCCTGGTGGCGGACGGTTCCGGCCGTTGGCGGCTCAACGGGTACAAGAACTACTCGACCCTCGGTCACCTGGCCGCGGGGATCCTGGTCTGGTGCCGGTGGCCCGGCGGCAGGGGGGCCGACGGGATCGGCGCGGTGGTCGTCCCCATGGACCGCGACGGCGTGGAGCTGACCGGCCGGCACCACGGGATGGGCATCCACGCCGCCACCGAGGCCGAGGTGGCCTTCGACGGGGTGGCCGTCGGCGAGGACGACGTCCTGGTGGCCGGTGACCCGGGCTCGACCGCCGCCTTCAAGCTGCTGCTCGGCCACCTCAACCACGAGCGGTGCGGCAACGCCGCCATGTGCGTCGGCGCCGCCCAGGGGGCGCTCGAGCACGCCGTGCGGTACATGAGCGAGCGCCAGCTCGACGGCCGCCCCATCGCCGAGCTCCAGGGCCTCCGGTGGAAGCTGGCGGACATGGCCACCCGGCTGGAGGGCGCCCGCCTCCTCCTCACCCGGGCGGTGCACCTGGCCGGCCCCGGCGGCACGCCGCCGCCACTGGAGACGGCCATGGCCAAGACGGCGGCCAACCTGGCCGCCAAGTTCGTCTGCGACGAGGCCATCCAGATCCACGGCGGCTACGGGTACAGCCACGAGTATCCGGTCGAGCGCGCCTACCGCGACATCCGGGGTCTGTGCATCGGGGCCGGGACGATCGAGGCCCAGCGGAACTACATCGGCCAGGCGGTGGCCGGCGGCCGGTCGACGGTGTCGCCGGGCTGGCTCGACCCGCTCGCCGGCTGACGGTGGCCGGGGTGCCGGGTCAGGCCCCGGGCCGGAGGAACCGGCCCTGGGGGTCCCACCGGCGCAGCCGCTCGACGTGGGCCGGGTCCGGCGGGTCGAGCTCGGCGACCGTGGTGGCCACCCGCAGGTCCCACGGGCAGCGGGCCCGAACCTGCGCCACCCGGTCGGCCACGTCGCCGTCGCCCGGGGCCACCGCGGTGAGGGCCAGCTCGCCGTCGCCGTCCTTCTCGAAGAGTGCGAGGTCGGTGACGAGGGCCCGGACCCGGCTGCCGACCGAGGTGACGTACGGCACATCAGCCACCGCCCGCCTCGGGGTGAGCGTGGTCATCACCACGATCTCGTCGGCCGCCCCGGCCACGTCGTTGCCGCCACCCGATCCGACCAGAAAGACCCGTCCGGGGATGACCGTGGAATTGATGTTGCCGAACCGGTCGACCTGCGCCGCCCCCAGGCAGCCGAGGAGGGTGGTCCCGGGCCCGCTCACCAGCGTGCCCAGCACCTGGTCGGCGTCGCCCAGCATGGTGGCGGTGGGGAAGGACCGGTGGTTGAAGACGAACGGGTCGGCCGGGGTGGGGGTGTAGCCCCACAGGCCGAGCTCGGCGGTGAGCACCACCTCGGAGCCCCTGGCCCGGGCCAGGTCGACGGCCAGCCAGGCGGCCAGGTTGGCCACCCCGGCGCCGGCCAGCACGGCGTCGGCCCGGATCGCCGCCACCCGGTCGACCAGGTAGCGCGCCCCGTGGACGGCGGCCAGCTCCCAGGCCGCCACGGGTGCGGCCAGGTCGGGCGGGTGGGCCGCCTCGTCGTCCCGCCACGAGTCGGGCTCGGCCCGGCGGCGGAGCCGGGCCACCCGGTCGTCTCCGAGGAGGGACACGTACGCCTGCTGGTCGGCGGGACCGAGCACCCACCGGTCGATCCACTCGTCGAAGTCCCCGCCGTGGCTGGCCGTCCGGGCCTCGGCCCAGAACTCGAGGTCCTCGCCGTAGGGGTCGACGGGCACGTCCCGGGCGAACAGTCCGCCGGGGTGGGCGCCGAGCGGTGTCTCAGCCACCGCCAGCACCCGGTGGGCCGGCACCTTGACCAGGTGGGACCACGGTCGGATGTCGTCCACCACCCGGTCCACGGTGGCCACCACCCCCCGGGTGGCGGCCAGCGCCCCCCACAGGCCCTCCAGGCCCGGGGCGTTGAAGGCCAGGTTGCCGTCGTGGTCGCCGATCGGGGCGTGGAGGAGGGCGATGTCGGGGGCGTAGGCCTGCAGGAGGCCGACCTCCCCGAACGGGGTGCCGACCCGGGCATAGCCGGGGTTGTCGGCCATCGACGAGCCGGCCAGCGAGGCGGTGGTCACCGCCGGGAGCCCGCGGGCGGCCGCCTCCATCCGCTGGGCGAAGGCCAGGAACGACCAGTGCTCGACCTCGACCTCGCCGGCCAGATAGGCCTCCGCGAACCACGGGTTCGGCGAGAAGCTCGGGAAGATGTCGCCCGAGTAGCCGGTGACCACCTTGCGGACCAGGCCCCCGCGGAAGAAGAGGGCGCCGAGGCTCGACAGGCTGAGCATCACCAGGGTGAAGCCGGGGTCGCGCCCCCACCAGGTGCGGACCAGCTGGCGGGCCCCGGCCGTCCAGCGCGAGTGGTTGGTGACGACGTGGACGGCGTCGCCGGCCCGGACGTGGCCGACCGCCTCGTCGAGGGAGCACACCTTGTCGGGCATGCGAGCAAGCTAGCGGAGGGGCCTCCCGCTAGCATCCGGCCATGCTCCGCTACGACGTCGGCGCCGATCACGTCGGCCGCGTCACCCTCGACCGCCCCGAGGCCAAGAACGCCCTCACCGCCGAGATGCGCGACGGACTGGTGGAGGTGGTGCGGTCCGCCCGGGTCGACCCGGCGGTGCGGGCCCTCCTGATCACCGGGACCGGCGACTCGTTCTGCGCGGGGATGGACCTGCGGGCCTCCACCGTGAGCCAGGCGGGGGGAGCCGGCTTCGACCCCCGCACCACCAGCGAGGCGCTGCGGGCCGGGGTCCAGACCTTCATCCGCGAGCTGTGGGAGCTGGACAAGCCGACGGTGGCCGCCGTCAACGGCACCGCGGTGGGACCCGGTGCCCACCTGGCCCTGGCGTGCGACTTCGTGCTCGTCCAGCCCACCACGGCCTTCGTCTGGTCGTTCGCCCGCTGGGGACTGGTGGTCGACGCCGGTGGCGCCTACCTGCTGCCCCGGCTGGTCGGCCTGCCCCGGGCCAAGGCCATGGTGCTGCTGGGGGAGAAGGTGGTGGGGGAGGAGGCGGTCGACGCCGGACTCGCCTATCGCTGCCTCGGCTCGGTGGAGGAGCTGGCGGCCGAGGCCGGTGCCCTGGCCGTCCGGCTGGCCGACGGGCCGACCCGCTCGCTCGGGCTCTCCAAGCAGCTCCTCAACGCCAGCTTCGAGTCCACCCTGCCGGTGTCGCTGGAGCGCGAGGGCGCCGCCCAGGCGCTGGCCACCGTGTCGCCGGAGATGGCCGAGGGGATGGCGGCGTTCAGGGAGAAGCGGGCGCCGAGGTTTGCCGGGCCCGACGCCTGAGCGACCCGACCCGGGCGTTCCGCCGGTTCAGATGACGCCGTCGGCGCGATGGGCGGCCAGCTCGTCGTCGGTGAGGCCCACCACCTGGCGCCAGACCTCGTCGTTGTGCTCACCGAGGCGCGGCGCCGGCCGGGGGGCCACCGGCCGCCGGCCGTCGAGGCGGGGGAACGGGGCCTGCTGGCGGTGGGGCCCGGCCACCGGGTCGTCCACCGTCACCAGGTCGCCACGGACGGCCATGTGCGGGTCGCCCAGGATGTCGACGGCACTGTAGGCGGTGGCCACCGGCACCTCGTGGGCGATGCAGCGCTCCTCCACCTCGGCGGCGGTGCGTGACGAGGTCCAGGCGGCCACCCGGTCGTTGATCTCGTCGGAGCGGGCGGCCCGCTGGGCCAGCGTGGCCCACCCGGGGTCGTCGGCCAGCTCGGGGCTGCCCATCGCCGCGCACAGCCGGCGGAAGTTGGCGTCGGAGCCCGCCACGATGCAGACGTAGGTGCCGTCGGCGGTGGGGTAGTTGTCGAGCGGTGCCGAGGTGGCCAAGCGGTTCCCCTCGCGTTGTCGGGTGGTGCCGAGGCGGTCCTGGGCGGCCAGGGTCCACTCGAGGATGCGGAGGATCGAGCCGTAGAGCGGGGCGTCGACCACCCCACCGACCCCGGTGCCATCGGGGCCGTCACGCCGGTAGAGGGCGGCGGCCACCGCCGAGGCGGCGAAGGTGCCGGTCAGGTAGTCGGACACCGAGACGCCGGGCCGGACCGGCGGACGGTCGGGGTAGCCGGTCAGGTGGAGGAGGCCGCCGTAGGCGATGCCCATCCGGTCGAGGCCGGTGCGGCCGGAGTACGGGCCGTCCTGGCCGAAGACGCTGATCCGGGCCCAGACCAGCCGGGGATCGCACTCGGCCGGCCCGATGCCCCAGGCCTCCATGGCCCCCGGGCGGAAGTTCTCACAGACGACGTCGGCGGTGGCGGCCAGGCGCCGGAACAGCTCCTGTCCCGCCGGCCGCCGGAGGTCGAGGGTGATCCCCCGCCGGCCCCGTCCTTCCACCGCCCACCACATCGAGTAGCCGGGCCCGTCGTCGTCGGTGGGGGCGAACGGCCCGATGGTCCGCATGAAGTCCCCGCCCCGGGGGTCCTCGATCTTGATCACCTCGGCCCCCAGGTCGCCGAGCAGGCCGGCACAGAACGGCGCGCTGATGCGGGTGCCGACGTCGATCACCCGCAGGTCGGCCAGCGGCGGCCGGTCGGCCGGCCCCTCAGTCACGGTGCTCGGAGAAGACCTCGCGCATCGACGTCTTCTCCTGGCGGGCCCGCAGGGCGGCGGCGGCGGTCTCGGTGTTGTGCATCCAGTGGTGGGCCATGAAGTGGTACTTCCAGGAGGCGTCCTTGCCCATCAGGGAGGCGGTCTGGTTGAGGGAGTCCTTGGTGACCTGGGCGGTGACCGGCGGCACCAGCGCCACCCGGTCGGCCAGCTCACCGACCCGCTCGGCGAGTTCCGCCCGGGGCACCACCCGGTTGACCAGTCCGAGCCGCCAGGCCTCCTGGGCGTCGAGCGTCTCGCCGGTCCACAGGAACTCCTTGGCCTTGCGGATCCCCAGCTCCCAGGGCTCGACCAGCAGCTCCACCCCGGCCCCGGTCATCCGCAGTACCGGGTTCTGGAAGGTGGCGTCGTCGGCGGCCACGATGAGGTCGCACATGCAGGCCAGCATCAGGCCGGCTGCCACGCACGCCCCCTGGACCGCGGCGATGGTGGGCTTCCGGAAGGCGTAGAGCCGCAGGCACCGGTCGTAGTACATGACCTGCTCGTGGCGGAACTTCCCCTCCGGCGTCTCGCGCAGGTGCCGCCACTCGTCGGGCTCGGCGTCGCCCACCAGCGCCTTGAGGTCGTGGCCGGCGGAGAAGTGCTTCCCGTTGCCGGCCAGCACCACCACCCGCACCTCGTCGTCGGCGTCGGCGGTGTCGAGGGCGGCGTCGATGCCGTCGATCAGCGCGGTGTCCTGGGCGTTGGCCACCTCGGGGCGGTTCATGGTGATGGTGGCCACGTGGCCACGGGTGGCGTAGAGGACGGGCGGTTCAGCCATGGGAGGCCACCTTCCTAGCGGTCCGGGGGAGGCCGAGCACCCGCTCGGCCAGGATGTTGCGCTGGATCTCGTTGGTGCCGGCGAAGATGGACGACGCCTGGTAGTAGAGCCACGACCGCTGCCACTCGCCGTCGCCGGGGTTGTGCTCGGCCCCGCGCCACAGCGGGGCGGCGTCGCCGAGCACCGCCATGACGGTGTCGTGGAGCCGCTTGCTCATCTCGCTCCAGTAGAGCTTGAGGGCGCTCCCCTCGGGCCCGGGGTCGAGCCCCTTGGACAGCCGGCTGATGGTGCGGAGGTTGTGGAGCCGGAAGAGCCGGACCTCCACGTAGGCCTGGGCCAGGCGCTGGCGGAGGCGGACATCGTCCATCGCCCCGCCGGCCACCGCCAGGCGGAGGAGCTCCTCGAGCAGCTGCATGTGGATGACCAGCTGGCGGGGGTTGGTGCCCCGCTCGTGGGAGAGGGTCGAGTTGGCCACCTTCCAGCCCCCGTGCTCGGGGCCGACCAGCCGGTCGGCGGGCACGAACACCCCGTCGAGGAAGACCTCGTCGAACTCGGCCTCGCCGGTGAGCTGCACCAGGGGACGCACCTCCACCCCGGGGGCGTGCATGTCGACCACCAGGTAGGAGATCCCGTGGTGCTTGGGGGCCTCCGGGTCGGTGCGGGCCAGGCACACCCCCCAGTCGGCGAACTGGGCGTAGGAGGTCCAGACCTTCTGGCCGTCGAGGACCCAACCACCCTCGACCGGGGTGGCCCGGGTGGCCACCGCCGCCAGGTCGCTGCCGGCCCCCGGCTCGCTGAACAGCTGGCACCACAGCTCCTCGGCGCTCAGGATCCGGGGCAGCCACCGCCGTCTCTGGGTATCGGTACCGTGGGCCAGAAGGGTGGGCCCGGCCAGGTTGATGCCGATCCGACCCACCATCTCCGGTGCCCGGGCCCGGGCCAGCTCCTCCTGGACGATGAAGTGCTCGGTCGGCCCGGCGCCCCGCCCGCCGTAGACCTCGGGCCAGGTGACCCCCACCCACCGGTCGGCGGCCAGCGACGCCTGCCACCGCCGGCCGAAGGCCACCTCCTCCGCCAGGTCGTCGAAGCGCGGCGGCAGGCCCTCGCCGTACGCCCACGGCAGGTGCTCGACCAGCCAGGAGCGGATGTCGGACCGCAGGTCGAGCTCCGCGCCGGTCGGGCTCAGGTCCATGGGCCCCCCAGGTCCGATGGCATCGGGCGTCATACTATCCAGCCATGGACTTCGACCTCTCGGCCGACCAGCGCCAGTTGCAGGCGGCGGCCCGTCGGCTCCTCGACGACCGGTCGGGTCCCGCACGGGTGCGGGCCCACCTCACCACCGGCCTCCCCTACGACGCCGAGCTCTGGTCCGCCATGGTCGACCAGGGCTGGTGTTCGGTGGCCGTCCCCGAGGCGGAGGGCGGGCTCGGGCTCGGGTGGGTGGAGGCGGCCGTGCTGCTCGAGGAGGTCGGCCGCCACTGCTCGCCCGTGCCGTTCGGCCCGCAGCTGCTGGCCATCGCCGCGCTGGTGGGACGCCCCCATCACCGGGGCCTGCTCGACCGGCTGGTGGCCGGCACCGCCCTGGGGGTCGTGGCGTGGTCGCCGGACGCCGGCGCCCTGGCGCGGAACGGCGACGGGGACCGTCCGGCCCTGTCGGGTCGGCTCGGACCGGTGGAGGGGGCCGGGGTGGCCGACGTGGCCGTGGTGGTGGTGCCCGACGGGGTCTACCTGGTGGACCTGGCCGACACCGGCCGTCCGCCGGCGGAGCCGGCCATGGACCTCACCCGCACGCTGTCGTGGTTGACCCTCGACGACGCCCCCTCGACCCGGCTGGGCGGCACCGACGAAGCGGCGCGGCTCGGTGCCCTCGGGGCGCTGGCCACCTCGGCGGAGCTGCTCGGGGGCTCCGACCGGGTGCTCGAGCTGGCTGTCCAGTACGCCAAGGACCGGGTCCAGTTCGGCGTGCCGATCGGCAGCTTCCAGGCGGTCAAGCACCGGTGCGCCGACATGCTGGTCGACGTGGAGGGGATGCGCTCGTCCACCTGGTTCGCGGCGTGGGCGCTCGCCACGATGGAGCCGGGGTGGGACCTGGCCGCCGCCACCGCCAAGGTCTGGTGCGCGGAGGCCTCGAAGCGCGTGATGGCCTCGGGCCTCCAGGTCCACGGCGGCATCGGCTTCACCTGGGAGCACGACCTGCACCTCTTCATCAAGCGGGCCCAGTTCGCCCAGCTCGCCTACGGCGACGCCGCCCACCACCGTGACGCCCTCGCCACCGGCCTCCGAGCGGCGGTGCTGGCCGGCGACGGTGTGATGTGAGCACGATCGGGCAGGCCCCAGGCCTGGGCGAGGCGGCCCTCCCGGCTCCGAGCGCCGCCGAGCTGCTGCGCCGGAACGCCACCGACCCGGGCGTCGCCGGCCGGCCGGCCATCCGGTTCGGGGACGAGGTCGTCTCCCACGCCGAGTACTACCGGGCGTCGTCCCGGTGGGCCAACCTCTTCCTCCGGCACGCCCGGCCCGGGTCGCCGCTCCACGTCGCCGTGCTCCTCGACAACATCCCCGAGTACCTCTACGCCTTCGGCGGCGCGGCGCTGGCCGGTGCCACGGTGGTGGGGATCAACCACACCCGGCGCGGCGAGCACCTGCTCCACGACGTCACCCACACCCACTGCGGACTGGTGGTCTACGAGCCCCGCCACCGCGACCTGATCGCCCCGGTGCTCGACGACCTCGACGACGTGCTGGTGGTGGGGGAGACCCTGGACGAGGCGCTCGCCGTCGAGCCCGATACCGATCCCCACGCCGAGGCCGACCTCGGGACGCCCTGGGCACTCATCTTCACCAGCGGCACCGCCGCCGCCCCCAAGGCGGTCGTCTGCTCGCAGCGCCGCATCCTGGTGACCGGCAACCGGATGGGCCAGATGATGGGCATCGGGCCGGACGACGTGGGCTACGTGTCGATGCCCCTCTTCCACTCCAACTCGGTGATGGTGGGGTGGGCTCCATCCCTCGTGGTCGGTGCCTCGGTCGGGCTCGGCCGGCGCTTCACCGCCTCGCGGTGGCTGGACGACGTCCGCCACTACGGGGCGACCTACTTCAACTACACCGGTAAGCCCCTGGCCTATATCCTCGCCCAGCCCGAGGGGCCCGACGACGCCGACAATCCGCTCCGGGTGGCCTACGGCAATGAGGGCGCCCCCCAGGTGGTCGAGGCCTTCGCCGAGCGGTTCGGGGTGACGGTGATCGACGCCTTCGGCGCCACCGAGGGCGGACTCTCGGTGACCCGGGTGGAGGGCGCCCCGCCGGCCTCGGTGGGCCGGGCCGGGCCGGAGCTGAAGATCCTCGGCGAGGACGGCCGGGAGCTGCCCCGGGCCGAGTTCGACGCCACCGGCGCCCTGGTCGACCCGGTGGCCTGCGTGGGGGAGATCGTCAACACCCGGGGCATCGGGGTCTTCGAGGGCTACTACAACAACGACGAGGCCAACCAGCGCACGACCCGCAACGGTTGGTACTGGAGTGGCGACCTCGGCTATCTCGACGCCGACGGCTTCCTCTACTTCGCCGGGCGGACCGCCGACTGGATCCGGGTCGACGGGGAGAACTTTCCGGTGGGCCCCATCGAGGCCATCGTGGCGCGCCACCCCGACGTGATGGTCTGCGCTGCCTACGGGGTGCCCGACCCCGAGGCCGGCGACCGGGTGATGATGGCCCTGGTGCTGCAGCCGGGCGCGGTGTTCGACCCGGCGGGCTTCGCCGCCTGGCTCGACGCCCAGCCCGACCTCAGCCCCAAGTGGCGCCCGACCCACCTCCGGCTGTCGGTGGCCATCCCGACCTCCCCCACCAACAAGGTCCTGACCCGGACCCTGGTCCACCAGAAGTATCGGCCCGACCTCGTCGGGGACGACGCCCTCTGGGTGCGGGACCGGGGGGACGACGCTTACCGCCCGTTCGGCCCCGACGAGGCCGTGGAGCTTCGGGTCCGGATGGAGGCCTTCGGCCGGGCCCGCTTCTGGGACCTCTGAGCCGGCATGGGCGCCGGCGGCGGTCCCGAGTTCTTCCTCTACCTCCCGCAGCTGCGGCTGGGCGTCGAGGCGGTCACCCAGCGGGCGCTGGCCGCCGAGCGGAGCGGGTTCACCGGCATCGCCTTCATGGACCATCTGTCGCCGCCCCTGGCGGAGGCTTCCCCGATGCTGGAGGCGATGACCCTGGCCACCTGGGTGGCGTCCCGGACGACCGACCTGGTGGTGGGCCACCTGGTGCTGTGCGACGCCCTTCGCCACCCGGCGGTGCTGGCCCGCCAGGCGGTCACCCTCGACCACGCCAGCGGGGGTCGGTTCGAGCTCGGCCTCGGCTGGGGGTCGGTGGCCGACGAGCTGGTGGCCTACGGCGTCACCGACGACGGCCCACCCGAGCGTGCCGGGCGGCTGGGCGAGTCGCTCGAGCTGCTCGAGGCCCTGTGGGGGGGTGGTCCGGTGGAGTACCGCGGGGCGCACTTCGACGTCGACTGCCAGGGCCAGCAGCCCACCCCGCTGACCCGAATCCCCGTCGTCGTCGGCGGCACGGGGCCCCGGACCCTCGAACTGGCCCGTCGCCACGCCGACTGGTGGAACCTGCCGACCTACGGGCTCGGCCGGCTGGGGGAGCTGCGCCCGCAGGTGGGTGGCGCCCGGGTCTCGACCCAGCACCTGGTGGGCTGGGTGGACCATCCCTCCCGGCGCGAGGAGGTCGCCCAGGTCGCCCAGCGCCGCTACGGGACCATGCCCGGCCTGGTGGTGGGGGACGGCGACGGGCTCCGGGCGCACTTCGGGCGGTGGACGGCGGCCGGGGTCGAGCGGTTCTACGTCTGGTTCACCGACTTCGCCGTCCCGGCTTCCCTCGAGACCTTCGGCGAGCAGGTGATCCGCCCGCTCAGGGGCTGACGGGGCCGCCCAGCCCGGCCAGCCGGTCGCGCACCTCGCGGCGGAGGAGCTTGCCGGTGGCGGTGGCGGGCAGCTCCCCGACCACCACGATCCGGGTCGGCGTCTTGAAGGTGCCGAGGTGCTGGTGTACCCAGGCCGACAGCACCTCGGCCACCGCGCCGGGGTCGGCGTCGGCGTCCTCGACCATGACGGCGGCCGCCACCGTCTCGCCCCACTCCGGGTCGGCGACCCCGACCACCGCGGCGCCGCGCACCGTGGGGTGGCGGAGGAGGACGTCCTCGATCTCGGACGGGGAGAGGTTCTCACCGCCCTTGATGATGACGTCGTCGGCCCGACCCTCCACGAAGAGGTAGCCGGCGTCGTCCACGAACCCCACGTCCCCGGTCACCAGCCACCCGGCGTCGTCGACCCCAGACTCGGTGTCGAGGTACTCGCCGCCCACCTGGGGGCCCCGCACCCGGATGGCGCCGGTGCGCCCCGGGGCCACCGGCCGGCCGAGGTCGTCGTGGACCGCCACCTCGACGCCGGCCAGCGGCCGCCCGGCCGATCGGAGGCGGCGCCGCACGTCGGGGTCGTCACTGGCCAGGGCGTCCCGATGCTCGTCGGGACCGAGCACGGCGATGGTGGACGACGTCTCGGTGAGTCCGTAGGCGTTGACGAAGTCGACGCCCGGGAAGAGCGTGAGGGCCTCCTCCAGCACCGGCATGGCCATGCGGGCACCCCCGTAGGAGATGACCCGGAGGGTGGGCACCGCCAGGGTGGGCTCGGCGCGCAGGGTCTGGACCACCCGGGCCAGCATGGTGGGCACCAGGAAGGCATGGGTGGCCCGGCGGTCCCGGGCCTGGCGAAGCCAGGCGTCGGGGGTGAAGGCGGCCAGCGGAAGGATGCGCCGTCCGGACCAGACCGAGGTGAGGACGGCGGCCACGCCGGCGATGTGGAAGGGCGGGGCGGCCAGCAGCAGTGCCTCGTCCTCTCCGGCCCCGGCGAGCTCGACCGTCTCCATCACGTAGGAGAGGAGATTGTCGTGGGAGAGCACCGCCGCCTTGGGTGCCCCGGACGAGCCGCTGGTGAACAGGATCACCGCCGGGCCTTCGGGCTCCTCCACGTACGGGGACGGGTCGGCACCGGTATCGGCGGCGGCCTCGAGGCCCGCCAGCCACCCGGCGGTGGTGCGTCGCGGGGTAGTGCCCGGGCGGTCGCCCGGCTCGCCGGTGGTCACCGTCAGCGGCCGGTCGAGGCGGTCGACCTGGGCGCGGAGGGAAGCGTCCGGCAACCGGAAGTTGAGCGGGGCGTAGGCCACCCCGGCCCAGGCCGCGCCGAACAGCGCCACGGGGACCGCCCGGGACCCGGCGTCGGCGAAGGCCAGGGTGCGCGCCGAGACGCCGACGAGTTGCAGGGCGGCCGTGCGGGCCAGGGCCCGGAGCTCGTCGTAGGTCAGGTCACCCTGGTCGTCGGTGAGCGCGACGCGGTCCCCGACGGCGTCGGCCACCAGGTCGAGGAGCATGGCGATGTTCACGTTCGGGGTCCTTCCCGTCCGCCGGGTGTGCGGTGTCGCGGGGTCCGGCACCCGGGGGCCGGGCCGGCGTCGGGCTGACGATACCGAGCCGCCCCACCGGGGGCAATCGCCCCCTCAGGAATCGAGCCCGTCGACCAGGCCCCAGCGCAGGGCGGTGCGGGCATCGATCGTCTCACCGGTCAGCGCCAGCCACAGGGTCCGGTGGCGGCCGATCCGACGGGGGAGGCTGACCGTCCCGCCGGCCCCGGGGACGAGCCCGAGGGCCACCTCGGGCAGGGCGATCCGGGTGGAGGGGGCCGCCACCACCCGGTGGGCGAAGGCGGCCAGCTCGATCCCCGAGCCCATTGCCGCGCCGTGGAGGTGGGCGGTGACCCGGTCGGCCACCGCCGCCAGGGACCGCGCCGGACTCCGTTGCAGCCGGAGGAGGTGGGCCGAGGGCGGGTCCGAGCGGGTCCCGAACTCGTCGAGGTCGCCGCCGCTGCAGAACGACGGGCCCGCCCCCCGGAGGTGGACGGCGGTCACCGTCGGGTCGAGGATGGCGATCCGGAGGGCGGCGTCGAGCCCGTCACGCACCGCTGAGGAGAGGGCGTTGCGGACGTGGGGCCGGTCGAGGGTGACGGTGAGCTCGTCGCCGTGCCGTGTCACCGCCACCGCCGGCCCCGCCTCGGTCGGGCGTCGGCGGGGGGGACGGTTCCGGCGCCAGCGGGCGAATTCCGGGCCGCCCTGGAGGAGGCCGTAGGCGGCGGACTCGGCCACCAGGCCGGCGGCGATCGAGCGCCCGTCGCCGGTTCGGAGGAGGAGGGCGAGCACGGTGGCGGCCAGCGGGTTGGCGGCCACCGTCTCGGCCACCGCCCCGAGCCGCCCGTCCTCGGGGGCGAGCACCAGGTCGGCCCACGCCGGCCGGCGGCCGGGATCGGAGGCCAGCGCCACCACCACCGCCGGGAGGCTCTCCACCGGGGCGGCCGTCCCGGGGTCGAGGCGGTCGGGGAGGGCGTCACCGTCCACCACCACCAGTCCGCCCCCGGGGACGACCAGCTCGTCGTGCGCCGTGCCGTCGATCAGCGAGCGGAGGAACCCGGGGCCGGACAGGGGGGCGGATGCCATGGCCCGAGGGTACTGTTGGCCGTCCATGGGCCACGTGGACGGCTGAGGTGACCGGCAGGGGGAGGGCGCCCGACGGGGCCGATCGCTGGGCGGCGTCGGGACTGCAGGCCCTGACCGGCCGGCCGGACGGACCGGGCCTCGGGCCACCGCCCGGCCTGGTGGCCGGCCTGGACGCCCTGGCCCGGGCGGTGGCCGGGCTGACCGGGCGGCTGGGCGTCGGGGTGGCGGTCGACCCCCTGACCCTGCTGGCCGAGCGGGCGGCGGCGGCGGGTCTCCGGCGCGGTGGCGACGTCAGCTGCGGGGGGGCCGCCCGGCTGGTCCGAGCCGGCGACGGGTGGCTGGCGGTCAACCTGGCCCGGCCCGAGGACTGGGAGCTGGTGCCCGCCTGGCTGGGCCTTCCCGAGGTGGAGCAGGGTCGGTGGGGGCCGGTCCTCGCCGCCGTCCGCGACCGCCGGCCCTCCGAGGTGGTGGGGACCGGGGCCGGGCTCGGCCTGCCGGTGGCGGTGGTGGGGGAGCGGTCCGGCGACCGCCCCGGCCGGCCGTCCTCCGGCATCTCCGTGCGACGCCGGGCGTCCGGCCCCCCGAGGAGGCTCGCCGACCTGGTGGTCGCCGACCTCTCGGCCCTCTGGGCCGGGCCCCTGGTCGGGTCGCTGCTCGCCCGGGGCGGCGCCCGGGTGGTCAAGGTGGAGTCCGCCGCCCGGCTCGACGGCGCCCGGCGGGGACCGGCCGCCCTCTACCGGTCGCTCAACGGCGGCAAGGCGTCGGTAGTCCTCGACCTGGCCTCGGCAGGGGGATGCCGGCAGCTGGCGGCGGTGGTCGACCGGGCCGACGTGGTGGTCACCGCCTCCCGACCGCGGGCCCTCGCCCAGCTCGGCCTGGACCCGGCGGCACCCCGCCCCGACGGCCGACCCCGGGTGTGGCTGTCGATCACCGGCTACGGCACCGGTCCCGCCGACCGGGACCGGGTGGCGTTCGGGGACGACGCCGCTGCGGCCGGGGGTCTGGTGGTGTGGGACCGGCGGGGACCGTGCTTCTGCGCCGACGCGGTGGCTGACCCGTCCACCGGGCTGGCCGCCACCGCCGCGGTGCTGGTCGAGCTCGAGCAGGGCGGCGACGCCGTGGTCGAGGCCTCGATGGCCGACGTCGCCGCCGGTCTGGTCGTCGCCGCCGGCCGGGGTGCGCCGCCGCCGGCGGCGACGGGCTGGGCGCCCGACCCACCCCGGTCGCCGGGCGCCGATACCCTGACGGTGCTGGCGGAGTTGGGGATCCGTTGACCGAACTGCTCGTCCGGGGCGTGGACCTCGACGGCCGGCGCGTCGACGTGCGGTGCGCCGCCGGGGTCGTCCGGTCTGTGGGCGCCGACCTGGTCCCCCGCCGGGGGGAGACGGTGCTGCAGGGCGCGGCCGCGGTGCTGCCCGGGCTGCACGACCACCACCTCCACCTGCTGGCCATGGCCGCCCACGCCGACTCGGTCGGGTTGGGTCCCGAGGTGGTGGCCTCCCCCGACGACCTCGACCGGGTGCTCAGGGCGGCGGCCGCCGCCCTGGCCCCGGGGCGCTGGTTGCGGGCCGTCGGCTTCGACGAGGCGACCGGTGGTCCCCTCGACCGGTGGCGGCTCGACCGGCTGGTGGGGGACCGACCGATACGGGTCCAGCACCGGTCGGGCCACCTCTGGGTCCTGAACTCGGCCGCCGGCGAGGCCGTCGGGATCGAGGGCGGGCCGGCCACCGGGGTCCTGCGCCGGCCCGACGGCACGCCGACCGGGGAGCTGGTGGGGGGCGACGCCTGGCTCGGCGACCGGCTGGTCCCCGGGGCACCGCCGGACCTGGGTGCGGTGAGCCGACGACTGGCGGGCTTCGGGGTCACGGGGATCACCGACGCCACGCCGGTTCGCACCGCCGCCGGGTGGGAGGTGCTGGCTGCCGCCCGCCGCCGGGGGGACGTGCTCCAGCACCTGGTGGTCACCGGCGGGGTGGAGCTGGCCGGCTCGCCGGCGCCGGAGGGGGTCACCCTCGGACCGGTGAAGGTCATGGTGGACGACGGGGCGCTCCCGACGGTGGAGGCGCTGGCCGGATGGTTCGCCTGCGCCCACCGGTCGGGCCGGCCGGTGGCCGTCCATTGTGTCACCCGGATCGCCGCGGTGCTCACCGTCGCCGCCTGGGAGCTGGTCGGGGCCCGGCCCGGCGACCGGATGGAGCACGGTGGCGTGCTGCCGCCGGACACGGTGGCGCAGCTGGCGGCCCTGGGGGTCACCGTGGTGACCCAACCGTCGTTCGTGCACGACCGCGGTGACCGGTACCTGGACGAGGTGGAGGTGGCCGATCTCCCGTTCCTCTATCCGTGCGCCGGTCTGCTCCGGGCCGGCGTGCGGGTGGCCGGCAGCACCGACGCCCCGTTCGGTCCCGACGATCCGTGGCTGGCCGTGGCCGCCGCCGTCCGTCGCCGGACCCGGGGCGGCGCCCCGATCGGGCCCGGGGAGGCGCTCGATCCGCCCCGCGCCCTCGGGCTCTTCCTCTCGCCCCCGGAGGACCCCGGCGGGCCGGCGCGCCAGGTGCGCCCCGGGGCGCCGGCCGACCTCTGCCTGCTCGACGTCACGGTGGACCGGGCGCTGGCGGAGCCCTCTGCCGTCCGGGTGGTGACCACGGTGGTTGCGGGGAAGGTGGTGTACGAGGCCTAAGGAGCCGGTGAGGTGACGCCCGCCCGGCGGTTCTGTCAGAATCGGGGCGTCCGCGGCCCGGGTCGCGGAGGGGGGAGGGTCCGATGGAGATCAACGAGATGGTGATGGTGAGCGTCGACGACCACGTCGTCGAGCCGCCCCACCTGTTCGAGGGGCGGCTCCCGTCCAAGTACGCCGATCTGGCCCCTACCTTCATCACCAACGACGACGGCACCAACGCCTGGTTCTACGAAGGCCAGGTCCTCCCCAACGTGGCGCTGAACGCGGTGGCCGGACGGCCGCCCGAAGAGTACGGCATCGAGCCCACCGCCTTCTCGCAGCTCCGGCCCGGCTGCTACGACATCGACGAACGGGTCAAGGACATGAACGCCAACGGTGTGCTGGGCTCGCTGTGCTTCCCCTCCTTCCCCCAATTCTGCGGCCAACTCTTCGCCCGCACCGAGGACAAGGACGTGGCCCTGGCCATGGTCCGGGCCTACAACGACTGGCACATCGACGAGTGGTGCGGCACCCATCCGGGTCGGTTCATCCCGTGCCCGATCCCGGCCATCTGGGACCCCGAGGTCATGGCCGCCGAGATCCGCCGGACGGCGGCCAAGGGGGCCCACGCGGTCACCTTCTCGGAGAACCCGTCGAAGCTCGGCTGGCCGAGCATCCACTCCGACCACTGGGATCCGGTCTGGAAGGTCTGCAGCGAGGAAGACGTGGTGCTGTGCATGCACATCGGCTCGTCGTCCGCCTTGGTGATCACCTCCGACGACGCACCGATGGACTGCCTCATCACCCTGACACCGATGAACATCGTGCAGGCCGCCGCCGACCTGGTGTGGTCCAAGGTGCTCCGGAAGTTCCCCGACCTGAAGGTGGCCCTCTCCGAGGGCGGCATCGGCTGGGTGCCGTACTTTCTGGAGCGGATCGACTACAACTACGAGCGTCACCACCTCTGGACCGGCCAGGATTTCGGCGACGTGTCTCCCAGCGAGGTGTTCAACAAGCACGTGCTGACGTGCTTCATCGACGACCACTTCGGGGTGGCCAGCCGGGGGTTCCTCGACATGGACAACGTGATGTGGGAGTGCGACTACCCCCACTCCGACTCGACGTGGCCCACCTCACCGGAGACGCTGGCCGCCAACCTCTACGGCATGTCCGATCACGACCTGGACCGGATCACCCACCGCAACGCCATGCGGCATTTCCACTACGACCCGTTCACCACGCTCGGCGGCAGGGAGCACTGCACCGTCGGGGCGCTGCGGGCCAAGGCGGTGGGCCACGACGTCTCCATCAAGTCGCAGGCCCGGGAGGGGATCGCCGGACTCGGCACCCTCGCCACCGGCCTGGCGTCGATCGGTGCGTCGGCCAACCCGAACGACTGAGGTCGCCGGCACCACCGGTCAACCCACCCACGGCGGGCGCACGGCGCCGGCCCGAGCAAAGGAAGCCGTCACCATGTCCAACGCCCTGTCGGGATACCGAGTGCTGGAAGTGGCCGCCTGGACGTTCGTCCCGGCCGCCGGGGCCGTCCTGGCCGACTGGGGCGCCGACGTCATCAAGGTGGAGCACCCCGAGACCGGCGACCCGCAGCGGGGCCTGGTGTCGATGGGCCTCATCCCCGGCGGGGACGGTGCGGTGAACTACATCATGGAGCAGCCCAACCGCGGGAAGCGGAGCATCGGCATCGACATCAGCACCGAGGGCGGGCTCGAGGTGCTGTACAAGCTGGCCGAGCGTTCCGACGTCTTCCTGACCAGCTTCCTGCCGTCGGTCCGGCAGCGGCTGAAGATCGACGTGGAGCACATCCGGGCGGTCAACCCCACCATCGTCTACGCCCGGGGCTCGGGTCAGGGGCCCCTGGGGGAGGACCGGAACCGGCCCGGCTACGACGGCTCGGTCTACTGGGGACGGGGGGGGATCGCCAACGCCCTGACCCCGGGGGACGCCGCCTTCCCCATCGGCGGGCGGGCCGGCTTCGGCGACCTGGCCGGCGGTATGGCCATCGCCGGCGGCATCGCCGCCGGGCTGCTGCAGCGGGCCACCACCGGCGAGGCGCCCCTGGTCGACGTGTCCCTGCTGGGCCTGGCCATGTGGCAGCTGTCGCCGGACATCGTGGCCTCGGGCCTCTACGGCGGCGACCCGATGCCGAAGTTCAGCCGGAGCTCGTCGCCCAACCCCCTGGTGGGGGCGTACCGGACGAGCGACGGGCGGTTCATCACCCTGATGATGCTGCAGTCCGACCGGTACTGGGCGGAGTTCTGCACGTGCATCGGCCGGCCCGACATGATCGACGACCCCCGGTTCGTGGACGGCGGGGCCCGGTTCGCCAACCGGGAGCAGTGCGTCAAGACCATCGACGAGGTGTTCGCTTCGCGGAGCTACGCCGACTGGAAGGTGGCGCTGGCCGGCCTCTCGGGCGCCTGGGCGCCGGTCCAGATGGCCAGCGAGCTGGTCGACGACCCGCAGGTGGGAGCCAACGGCTATCTTCCGCACATCAGCCGGGAGGACGGCAAGGAGTACGACCTGGTCGCCAACCCGGTCCAGATGGACGAGACCCCGGACCGGCTCACGGCGGCCCCCGAGCACGGGCAGCACACCGACGAGATCCTCCTGGAGATGGGCTTCGACTGGGACGCCATCATCGCCAAGAAGGAGAGCGGCGCCATCCTCTAGCGGTCCGGCCCGCCGTCCCTACGCCAGCCGCTTGGCCTCGGCCAGTCCCGTGGCGCTGTAGATCCCGTCGGGGAAGACGGCGTCCCAGGCGTCCCGGATGCCCCGGAAGTCCTCGCTCGGGCCGTAGGCGGCGCGGGCCGCGGCCACCACCTCGTCCCGGCGGGCGGCCACCGCCGCACCCGAGGCGAGTTCCAGTTCGGTGTCGATCTGGGCGATCGACTCGGCGAAGCGGCGCTGATGGCCGATCAGGCGGACGGCGCTGGGTGGGGGCGTCATGGCGGATCCTTGTCGATGGCGGGCGGTGGCGGGCGGGCGTCGGTCGGTCGTCGGTCGGGCGTCGGTCGGTCGGTCGTCGGTCGCTCGTCGGTCGGTCGTCGGTCGGGCGATTCCCCGGAGCCCGCAACACCTGCGGCTCCCGGCCCGACCCCGGGGAACGGACCACGGTAGCGCCGGTCGGGGGCGGCCGCCGTCGCCGGGGATAAGACGTCAGTTGACACTAACGCAAGTAGATGCTTACATTAAGTCCGTGGACGCAGCCCTCAAGGCCCTGGCCGAGCCCCGGCGACGCGAGATCCTGCGGCTGGTGTGGGCCGACGAGCTACCGGCCAGCCAGATCGCCGCCCGGTTCGCCGACGTCACCCGGTCGGCCGTCTCGCAGCACCTCGCCGTACTTCGCGAGGCCGAGCTGGTCATCGAACGCCGCGAGGGGACCCGCCGGCTCTACCGGGCGAACCACGCCGAGATGGACCGGCTCCGTCGATTCCTCGACGAGTACTGGACCGGAAGCCTCAACCGACTGCAGCTGCTGGCCGAATCGGCCGAACGAGCGAAAGGAACCACCGATGGCTGAACTGACCCGGGAGGTGCTGGTGGACGCCAGCCCCGCCACCATCTTCACCTTTCTCACCGATCCCGCCCAGCACGTCCGGTGGATGGGCACCGAGGCCGAGCTCGACCCGAGGCCCGGCGGTGGCTACCGCGTGCTGGCCCAGGGCACGCATCCGGGTGTCGGCTCCTTCGTCGAGGTGGTGCCCGATCGCAAGGTGGTGTTCACCTTCGGATGGGACGAGCCCGACCACCCGATCCCCGCCGGCAGCACCGAGGTGGAGATCACCCTCATCCCCGACGAGGGCAAGACGAGGGTCCGGCTGGTCCACCGTGGACTGCCCGACGACGCCGTCGGCGACCACACCCAGGGATGGGACCACTATCTCGATCGGCTGGCCACCGTCGCCGCCGGTGGCCGGGTCGGCCCCGACGCACCGGGTTGACCCGCCGGCCACTGCCGGTCCTGGTCCTCCGATTCCCGGTGCATCACGCCATGGTGCCAGACCGGGCTCGGCGTCAGCCCGTTGCGTGCCCGGGTGCCCCGGGCTCGAGCAGCACGTCGGACAGCTCCTCCAGGGCCTGCCGGGCGTAGCTCCGCCACATCCGGGCGAGCAGGGGCACCACCCGGGCCCCGACGCCCCGCGGATGCAGTGTCCAGCGCCAGGTGATCAGGGTCCCGGTGCCCTCGGGGACGAACGACCAGCGACCGTCGACACTCTCCACCAGTGGTCGCAGCGGCCCGGTGATGTCGCTCAGCCGGTAGCTGAACGAGTGGGGGGCGTCGATGTCGGTGAGCTGTTCGCGCATCGTTCCGCCGTCGGCCGTCACGATGACCCGTGTCTGCCCGACCCGGCCCCAGGTGATGCCATGAAGGAGCGCAGCGCCGCTCCCACGTGACGGGCCCTGCGAGGTGCGGACCCGGGCGTCGCCTGCTGGGAGAACGACATGGCCCGCGTATCGAGCGCCGAAAGGATCAAGGCCCGCCCTCGTCGTGGGGGTTCCAGTGAGACAACACTGGAGGGTGGAAAACCAACCCCACCACGACGAAGGAGGACCAAGATGC